>Ga0190271_10002352_pt1 | contig 11398 bp, 8 predicted proteins | sample Popmic356T_FD_133747 | JGI IMG/M metagenome (GOLD analysis project Ga0190271, IMG submission 133747) | Populus adjacent soil microbial communities from riparian zone of Weber River, Utah, USA - 356 T | ecosystem: Environmental > Terrestrial > Soil > Riparian zone | place: USA: Utah | collected...
ACCGCCCCGAACGCGATCGCGTTGGCGGCCTGTTCCGGGGTGTCAGCGTTGGTGCGGACCGACATCCGGGACGCGTCCGAGCACCACTTCATCAGCTGCTGGAAGTGCTTGAACTTCTCGGTCGCCCGAGCCGCGGCGTCGCCGTTGATCAGGCCAGCGACAATTTCCGAAGGCGCGGTATTGACCCGCCCCGCGTAGACCTTACCCGCCGTGCCGTCGATCGACAGCCAGTCACCTTCCTTGAAGGTCTGACCGACGACCGTCACCGTGCGCGCCTGATAGTCGACCTCGATGGCCGCCGCGCCACAGACGCAGACCTTCCCCATCTGTCGTGCCACGAGCGCCGCGTGTGACGACACACCGCCGCGCGCCGTGAGGATCCCCTCGGCCGCGATCATGCCGCGCAGGTCTTCCGGCGACGTCTCGACGCGGGCCAGCAGGACCTTCTCGCCCTTCTCCGCGGCAACTACCGCGCGATCGGCATTCAGGTAGATCCGGCCGGAGGCGGCACCGGGACCTGCCGGCAAGCCCGTCGCAATGGTGTTGGCCTTCGCGACGTCGGATGCGTCGAACACGGGGGCGAGCAACTGCTCGAGTTGATCGGCAGGATTGCGCATGACCGCGGTCTTCCAGTCGATGAGCTTCTCCTTCTGCATGTCCATCGAGAACTTCAAGGCCGCCATCGCCGTGCGCTTGCCGTTGCGCGTCTGCAGCATGTAGACGACGCCCTCTTCGATGGTGAACTCGAAGTCCTGAACGTCCTTGAAATGTTTCTCGAGCGTCAGGCGGATCCGGTCGAGTTCGTTGTAGGCCTTCGGCATCTGCGCCTTCAGCAGCGCCACCGGCTCCGGCGTCCGTACACCGGCCACCACGTCTTCGCCCTGGGCATTGATCAGGAATTCTCCGTAGAACTCCCTGACACCATTGGCCGGGTTCCGGGTGAACGCGACGCCCGAGCCGGAGTCGTCCCCGGTGTTCCCGTAGACCATCGCCTGCACGTTGACCGCCGTCCCCCACTCGCTCGGGATGTTGTACTTGCGGCGATAGACGATCGCGCGATCGTTCATCCAGGACCCGAACACGGCGCCGACCGCTCCCATGAGCTGATCCCACGGCGAGTCCGGAAAGTTCTTGCCGACGCGCTCCTTCACGAGCGTCTTGAAGCGGACGACCATGTCCTTCAGGTCGTCGACCGAGAGCTTCGTGTCCTCGATGTCGTGGTGATACCGCTCGTGCTTGAGCCCGTGAATGACGGTTTCGAACGGATCATTGTCTTCATCAGGACGCTTCTGTACGCCCAGGACCACGTCACCGTACATCTGGACGAAACGACGGTAGCAGTCCCAGGCGAACCGCGCGTTACCAGTCTTGGTCGCCAGAGCCTCGACGGTCTGTCCGTTCAAACCGAGGTTCAGGATCGTGTCCATCATGCCGGGCATCGAGTCGCGTGCGCCGGACCGGACCGAGACGAGCAGCGGGTTTTTCAGATCGCCGAACTTCTTGCCTGTCTGCTGCTCGAGCGCCGTGACGCCTGCCAGCATCTGGGCCTTCAGTGCCGCGGGGTACGAGCGGCCGTGCGCGTAGTAGTAAGTGCAGACCTCGGTCGTGATGGTAAAGCCCGGAGGCACTGGCAGGCCGATGCGGCACATCTCCGCGAGATTCGCGCCCTTGCCGCCCAGCAGCGGCTTCATCGTGCCGTCGCCATCGGTCTTGCGACCGAACAGGTAGACGTACTTCCCCGCCTTCGCGGCCTTCGGCCGCTTCGGCGAGGCCTTTGGCCGCGTCAGCGTGGACCGCTTCGGTGTGGCTGCCTTTTTCGGTCCAACGGCCTTCTTCACGGCCTTCTTCGTCACGGACTTCTTCGTCGCTGCTTTTTTCGCCATCTGCCTGATTACTCCGATGCCACAATTTCCGAAATATCACCCAGCTGCAGAATCACCGATTCCAGCCGCTTCATCAGTCTCAGCCGCCCCTGCCGGAGGCGGAGGTCGTCGCTCATCACGAACACGTCATCAAAGAACCGGGCGACCACCGGTTCGAACTTCGCCGCTTCCTGGTACGCGGCGCGGAACCCGCGGCCGTCGGCCACGGCGCGATCAATCGCCGTACGCCGGGCTTCGATCTCGCCGAGGAGCGCCTGTTCGGCCGGTTCGGCAAGGATGTCGGTCAGCGCCTCGCCCCCCCGCTCGTCGGATTCGAACGTGGCACTCGGGTACTCGCGCGCGATGTTACGCACGCGCTTGAACGCCGTCGCCAGCTGCCGGAACTGCTCGGACCTCGCGAATTCCGGCAACGCCAGCAGATTGTCCTGGAGGTCGGTGACCGGCCGTTCCATCGCCACGTCCGGTCCGGACACGACGGCCCGGATGGTCCGCCGATCGCTGCCGCGCGACTCGAACACGTACGCCAGGCGCTCGGCCATGAACGCGCGCAATTCGACGTCGTCTCCAGGGACCGCCGGTCCCACGCCCTCTGTGTACAGCTCCCGGGCGCGTGCCACGAGTGAGGCCAGCGGCACGCGGACGCGCGTGCCGGTCAGGACCTCCGTATCCAACAGAATCCGTAGCACCCCGTGGGCCTGGCGACGCAGACCGAACGGATCGCGGGACCCCGTGGGGCGCTCGCCGGCGAGGAACAGCCCCACAAGCGTGTCGAGCTTGTCGGCCAGGGACACAGCCGCCCACGCCACGGCACCGGTGCCGAGCGCGGCGCGCGCTGGCGCCGCGCTGCTTTCGATGGCCGTCGGCAGATAGTGGAAGTAGATCGCCTTCCAGACAGCCTCCGGCTCGCCGGCTTCGCGGGCGTATATCCCGCCCATCGTGCCCTGGAGTTCCGTGAACTCCCGCACCATGTCCGTCGCCAGGTCTGCCTTGGCGAGCCGGGCCGCCCGGCGCGCGGCATCAACCGCGGCAGGCTGCCCGAGCACCTCACCAGCGATCCAGCCCGCCAGTGACTCCATTCTGTGTGCCTTGGCACGATATGAACCGAGTGCCTTGTGAAACAGCACCGTCTCGAGCCGGTCGAGCCTGGCCTCGAGACCGACCTGACGGTCGGCATCCCAGAAGAAATGTGCGTCGCGCAGCCGCGCCGTCACGACACGCTCAGCGTTCGTGGCGATGGCGCGCTCGTTGTTCGTCTGCGTGTTGGTTACCGCCAGGAACGCCGGCATCAGCGCACCGTTCATACCAAGCACCGGAAAAAAGTGCTGGTGATGAATCAGCGTCGTCGTCAGCACTTCCTCAGGCAATGCGAGAAACTCCGCGCCGAAGGCGCCCGCCACTACCGCGGGGAACTCGACGAGATCCGGAACTTCGTCGAGCAGCGCCTCGGCCTGCGGGTGCTGCTGCAGCAGCGCGCGGCCGCCGATGCGCCGCGCGTGTGCCTCCAGATCGCGCATGATGCGATCGCGACGTTCGATGCGCGACAGCACGACGAAATTTTCGGCCAGCTTCTTCCGGTACTCGTCGAAGCTGCGCACCTTGATGGCACGGCCGGCCCGGCCGCTCGTGGCCAGGAAGCGGTGGCCATAGGTCACCGCGCCGGCGCTCACGTCCTGCACCCGCGGACTCGACGCGAGGGCATGACGGGCGATCGTGAACGGCACGACGCGGCCGCCGTAGAGAAAGAGCAGCCAGCGGATGGGACGGCCGAAGACGAACGACTGCCGCCCGTCCTCGAGCAACGCGTCCCAGTGCATCTGCTTGGGAAACGGCAGATCGCGCAGGACCTTCGCCAGCACCTCGGGCAGCACATCGACCGTCGCGCGGCCACGGATGCGTTTGAGGTACGACAGGTACTTCCCGCGCGGTGTGTCGATCTGTTCGACCGCCTCGAAGTCGATGCCGAGCTTGCGAGCGAACCCGAGGCCGGCATTTGTCGGATGCCCCTCGGCGTCGAACGCCGCGCTGACAGGCGGTCCCATCAACCTTTCCTCGCGGTCCTCCTGGCGGTCCACCAGTTCAGGTACGCACGCCGTCAGGCGGCGGGGCGTTGAGTGCGCCTCGATCGTCGACTCGACGGGCAGGCCGATCTCGGTCAGACGGGCCTTCAGCCGTGCGGCCAGTTCCGCTGTCAGTCCGGGTAACCACGATGCCGGCATCTCCTCGACGCCGATCTCCAGCAGGAGCTCACGATCCATGAACGGCGTCCTCCTTGACGCCAGACTCCGTCCAGGCCCGAGCAATGGCCACAGCCAGCTGGCGCACGCGCAGGATGTAGGCCGTCCGCTCCGTCACCCCGATGCTGCCACTCGAATCCAGCAGGTTGAAGAGGTGCGAACACTTGAGGCAGTAGTCAAGAGCCGGCAGCACCAGCCCCGAGTCGATGAGCCCGCGCGCAAAGTCGTAGTTGCGGGTGAACATCTCGCGGTGGAACGCCGCGAACTCCCCGTCGGGTAGCTTCACCTGACCGAACGCATACTTCGACTGTTCAATTTCGTCGCGCAGCCGCACCTCGCGATACGACACGCCGGGCGCCCACTGCAGGTCGTACACGTTGTCGACGCCCTGGAGCGCCATGGCAAAGCGTTCGAGCCCGTAGGTCAGCTCCACCGAGATGGGCAGCAGATCCTGACCTCCGGCCTGCTGGAAGTAGGTGAACTGCGTGATCTCGAGGCCGTCGTAGAGAACCTGCCAGCCGATGCCCCAGGCCCCGAGCGTTGGCGACTCCCAGTTGTCTTCCTCAAAGCGCACGTCGTGCGCCCGCAGGTCAATGCCGCAGGCCTCGAGGCTCTGCAGGTAGAGGTCCTGCACGTCATCGGGGGCTGGTTTCAGGATGACCTGAAACTGGTGGTGCTTGAACAGCCGGTTGGGATTCTGGCCGAAGCGGCCGTCAACCGGTCGACGCGACGGCTGCACGTAGGCGACGTTCCACGGTTGCTGCCCGAGCACCCGCAAGAACGTTTCCGGGTGCATCGTGCCGGCTCCCATCTCGACATCGAGCGGTTGCTGGATCAGGCAGCCCTGAGCGGCCCAGTAGTCGGAGAGTTTGGAAATGAGGTCCTGAAATGTCACGAATGTGATCCAAGTTCCTTGATGACCCGCGACGAGCGCAACGACTTCTCCAAGTGCATCGAAATCAGCTGGTGGTGCGCCATGTCGAGTTCCCGAAGGAGTCCGACCGCCGCGCCCTGTTGAGCCACCTGTGCCGGCGTGCGCGCCCCGAACATCCGCAGCACGTCGAGCGCCGCACGCGACACGGCCGGCCCCTGCCCGTGACACGACCAGCAGACGTAAGCCCGATCCGCCAGAGACAGCCGCGCCGGCCCATCGAGCAGAGCCTCACACCGGGGACAGCGGTCGATGGCCGGATACACACCCTCGAGCCGCAGGAGCCAGTACTCGAAGTAGCGCGCCAGCGCATCCACCGAGACGCCGGTCAGGGACAGGGCCGCGCTGACCGCCGCCCCCAGCCGGAACAATCGCTCGTTCGGAGCGTCGTTCGGCGCCCATTCGTCGAGCAGTTCGGCGAAATAGGAGACGTGTCCCAGAACCAGAGCCGACTCCTCCGCCGCCCGCCCGTTCGCCGTGCGCAGCGGCGTCTCGCTCGGTTCGACCCGGTCCAGCCTGACCAGGTCGCGCGCCTCCACCTCCATGTAGGTGGCGCGACCACACGTCATGGGCTCGAGCGCGGCTCCGAACCTGCGGCGCGACCGGCTCGCATGTCTCGCTACCCCGCGTTTCTTGCCCCGATCCTGCGTCAGGAACACGACGATGCGATCGGCCTCGCCGTACCGGTAGGTACGTAACACGAGCGCATCGGAGCAATAGACCGGCATGGTTCAGCGCCTGCCCCGAGGGCCGCCCACCCGCCACAGCACGAAATCTCCATGGCGGTCAGGCGCCCAGGGCTGGCGCATATCTTGCCAATGATACTCGGAGTCAGCCCGCTTGTACGTAGGGAAGCAGATACCTGAGGAATGCGGTCGCCAGGCCCAGGAACGACAGGAACCCAAACAGGTCCGTCAGGGTGGTGATGAAGACCGACGAGGCCAGTGCCGGATCCACGCGCATGGCCCGGAGGCCAAGCGGCACAAGCGTTCCGGCCACCGAGGCCACCGACATGTTGATGATCATGGCGGCCATGAGGATGAAGCCGAGGGGCCAGTTGCCCCAGGTCACCAGCCAGGCGCCAATCGCTCCGACCATTCCCAGCGCGAGACCGTTGCCCAGCCCGACCACCGCTTCCTTCATCAACGCCTGGCGGGCGTTGCCCCAGGTGAGCTCCCCGATCGCGATACCGCGCACGACCACCGCCAGCGTCTGCGTGCCGGCGTTGCCGCCCATGCCCGCGACGACTGGCATGAAGGCGGCGAGAATGACCACGGCATCGATGGTTTCCGCGAACAACCCGACCACCGAGGCCGCCGCAAAGGCGGTCAGGAGGTTCAGTAGCAGCCAGGGCAGCCGCCGCCGGAGCGAGTCGCCTGGTGGCGTCCGTATGCCGTCGTCAATCGACACACCGGCGAGTCGATACACGTCCTCGGTGGCCTCGTCCTTGATGACGTCGATGACGTCGTCAACGGTGATCACACCCGCGAGCTTGTTTTCGGAATCGACGACCGGAATCGCGAGCAGGTTGTACGAGGCCACCTGCCGCGCCACCTCTTCCTGGTCGATGTCGACGCGCGCGCTGTACACATCGGTCGTCATGATGCGTTTGAGCGGAGTGTCGGGCGATACCAGCAGCAGCCGTCGTAACGACACGACGCCCACCAGGTGGCGCCGCTCGTCGACCACGTAGAGATAGAAGACCATCTCGACGTCCCGCGCATTCTGAAGCGCCGTAATCGCCTCGGCCACGGTCACGTCTTCGGGCAAGGCGAAGACGTGCGGGTTCATCAACCGGCCGGCGGTCTTTTCGTCGTACTCGAGCAGTTCGCTGACGCCACCGCCGGGCTTCGGGTGGATCAGGGCCAGGACGGTCAGGCGCAGGTCGTCGGCCAGCTCCTCGATCAAGGCGGCCGCGTCGTCCGACGCCACTTCCTGGCTCAAACGGGCGATCTCCTCGGCCGACCGGAGCGAGAGCAGCACAGCGCCCTTTTCGGGCCCGAGCTCACTGAGCGCCTCCATGGCCAGGCGGCCATTGCGTTCGACCAGGGTATTGAAGGCCGCGTGCCGTTCCTTCTCGGGCAGCTCCGCGAAGATCTGGGCGAGGTCAGCAGGATGCTGCTTCTGCAGCAGGTTGATCAGATTCGGCGTGGCGCCGACGCGGAGCAGCCGGCGGACCGACTCGAGGCTGACATCGATTCTGCGCGGTGTCGACATGGCGCTCCTCGAGGGGCACGCGCTCCCGCGCGCGCGGACCTGTTACATCGGTTCGAACCCGATGACAGAACCTCTATTTGTAGCACGGACGCCCAGTTGGCCGGTGACCATCGGCGCCAAGGCGGGCACCATGAAGGCAGCTGCCCTCGGGAGTACTAGGAGCGTCGCCGGCCGCCGAGCCCCATCTCGTCGAGGATGCGCTCGTTGTCGCGCCAGTCCTCCCGGACCTTCACGTGCAGATCGAGGAACACCCGTCCCTCGAGCATCGCCTCGAGGTCGCGCCGCGCTTCAGTGCCGATCCGCTTGATCATCTCGCCGCCCTTGCCGACGACGATCGGCTTCTGCGATTCGCTCTCAACGAGGATCGCTGCGTGGATCTTCGTGAGCCCGCCCTCGCGCTGCGGTTCCTCGAACTGTTCAATCACGACGCCAGTCGTGTACGGCAGTTCGTCGCGCGTGTGGTGGAGCACCTTCTCGCGGATCAGTTCGGCCGCCAGCGTACGCTCCGTCTGATCCGTGAGGTAGTCCTCCGGATACAGCGGCTCGCTCTCGGGCAACGACGCAACAATCTCCTGCTCGAGCCGATCGACGCCGTCCCCGGTGAAGGCGGACACCGGAACGATCGCGGCAAACGCGGCCGAATGCGCGTACTGATTGATCACCGGCAGCAGGTCGGTCTTCCTGATGCGGTCGACCTTGTTCAACGCCAGCACGGTCTTCGCCTTCGCGTCCCGCACAAGTTCAAGCACGAACCGGTCGCCCGCACCGGGCGGCATCGTGACGTCGACCACCAGCACCACCACATCCACCTCGCGAAGGGTTTCCGTGGCCGTATCCACCATCCGACGATTCATCCGGTGCATCGGCTTGTGAATCCCTGGCGTGTCGATGAAGACCATCTGCGCGGCGGGCGTGTGGCGTACACCAACAATCCGATGCCGCGTCGTCTGTGGCTTGTCGGACACGATGGCCAGCTTCTGACCGGCAAATCGGTTGAGCAGCGTCGACTTGCCGGCGTTCGGCCGGCCCACGAGGGAAACGAAGCCAGCCTTCACGCCGTCGCCTCCTCATCGGTCGTCGCCGAACGACGACGCAGGCGGACCTTGTGGATGCGGCGCCGCTCCGCCTCCAGAATCTCGACATCGAGCCCTTCGAATTCGAATCGCTCGCCGACGGCCGGCACACGGCCAACGCGGGACAACACGTACCCGCCCACCGTCTCGAACGCGCCGTCCTCGATCTCGAGACCGAGCCGCTCGGTGACCTCGCCGATTCCGACTTTAGCGCTGAACACGAAGACGTCCTCGCCCTCGCGCACGATGAGTTCGGCGTCACTGTCGTACTCGTCGTGAATTTCACCCACGAGTTCCTCGACAACGTCCTCGACGCTGACGAGACCCGCGGTGCCGCCATACTCGTCGACGACCATGGCGAGTTGAATCCGTCCCTGCTGGAACTCACGCAGCAGGTCGACAACGCGCTTGGTCTCCGGGACGAAGGACGGGGACCGCATCAGTTCGCTGACTTTCCTGGTGCCATCCAGCTCTGCCATCCGCTGGATGAGGTCCTTGACCACGATGAGGCCAACGATGTTGTCGAGGTTGTCGCTGTAGACGGGCAGCCGTGAGTACTCCTGCTCGCGCACGAGCCGCCTGAGGTCATCGATGGTGGCGTCGGCCTGGATGGCCACAATGTCGGGCCGCGGTGTCATGACCTCGCGCACGAGCGTTTCACCGAAGTTGACCACGGCACGCAGCAGCCGGTTCTCGTCCCCGGGCTCGGGCGCTGGCACCTCGCCGCCGCCGCTTTCGATCGCCATCCGTCCGGTGTCGCCGTTGCCGTGACGCCGCGATTCGGCGGGGCCGGTCCAGCCGATCACGAGGGCCGTGAAGGGACCGAAGACGGCCGCTACCGCCGTGAAGGCCGGCAACAGCAACTCGAGAAACCGTTCGGGTGACCGACGCACAATGAGCGCGGGCAACACCTGCCCGAGCGTCACGGCGAGCGCCGCGCTCACGGCCAGCGACGCCAGTCCGCCCGAGAAGCCCGGGCCAACCACGATGGCAACCAGGACGGCGAGCAGGACCAGCAGCGTGCCATGCAGGAGCCGCGCGGGGACAAAGAAGCGGATCGGGTCCTCGAGGTAGGCCGCGAGGACCTCGCTTTCGGTCTCCCGCTCCGCCTCGAGCCGCTGCGGCAGGCGCATCAGCAGCCCGAAGGCAGTCTCCACGAGCGCCAGAACCAGAAGGCTGCCGGCAGTCAGGACGATCAGAATGGGAATCATGGCCGGGTGGTTCCGGGGACACGCGCAATCAGGCCGGACGGAAGACCGGCACGACGGCGCAGCCTTTCCTCGACCCGATGCATCTCTCCCCGGTCTCGCTCGTGATCGTAGCCCAGAAGGTGCAGGAGCCCATGCAGGGCAAGCACACGGAGTTCTGTCCGCAGCCCATGGCCCTGCGCGGCCGCCTGGCGCGTCGCCACGCCCAGGGCAATTGCGATGTCGCCAAGTGGCCGGGGCCCGGGAGCCCCCGGGACGGCGTCAGCCTCGTCGTCGAAGGGAAACGACAGCACGTCGGTGGCCCGGTCGACGGCGCGGTAGGTGCGATTCAACCGGCGCATGTGCGGATCGCTGATGAGGGCGATGTCGACCACCCCTCGGGCGCGCACCGGAGCCGCCCTGGCCAGCCACAGGCCGAGCCCGCGGGCCGCGGGCGGCACGGTCCGGCCGGACACAGTCACCACCAGCCGACGGACGCCCGCGCGCGGGGATGTCATGCCGGCCGCGAGGGCGACTCAAACCGCTCGTACGCCTTCACGATCTGCTGCACGAGCGGATGCCGCACCACATCGCGCTCGTCGAAGTGCACGGTCGCAATGGCCTCGACAGACGCCACCACCTTGAGGGCCTCGATCAGGCCGGACACGCGTCCGGCGGGCAGATCAATCTGCGTGACGTCTCCAGTCACCACGGCCTTCGAGCCGTACCCGAGCCGCGTGAGGAACATCTTCATCTGCTCGGACGTGGTGTTCTGGGCCTCGTCGAGGATGACGAACGCTTCGTTGAGCGTCCGGCCGCGCATGAACGCGAGGGGCGCGACCTCAATGACGCCTCGTTCGAGCAGGCGCTCGACGCGGTCGGCGTCGAGCATGTCGTGCAGCGCGTCGTAGAGCGGCCGCAGATAGGGATTGACCTTCTCCTGGAGATCGCCAGGCAGGAACCCGAGTTTCTCACCAGCCTCGACCGCGGGCCGCGCCAGGATGATCCGTGAGACACGTTTGGCGAGCAGTGCGCTGATGGCCTGCGCCATCGCCAGATAGGTCTTGCCGGTGCCCGCGGGGCCCACGCCGAACACGATGTCCGCGCGATCGATCGCCTCGAGGTACCGCCGCTGCATCGGTGTCTTCGGGGCGACCTGACGCCGCCCGATCATGCGGGCCGCGCCCTTCAGGAAGTAGTCCCCCAACACAACGCCGGGGTCGTCGGTCACCAGCTGGGCGGCGACTTTGACGTCGCCGCGCGTGAAGCGGTAGCCCTCGCGAAGCAGGCCGCCGAGCTGGCCGAAGACATGCTCGGCGCGCGAGACGTCCTCGGGCTCACCTTCGGCCACGACGACATTGTTACCGCTCGTCCGGAGCCGCACACTCAGAGCGGTCTCGAGCGCGCGCAGGTTGTCGTCGAGGGATCCGAACAGGGTCTCGATGCCGTCTTCCGGCATCGCGATGCGGCGCATCGTAGAGGCAGGCATTCTTCAAGAGGACATTAACACGGTTCAGTCCCACAACCGTGCCGCGCCCCGCACACCGCTGGCCGCACCGTATTTCGCCGGCACCAGGCGGGTGTCGACACGATCCGAAAAGACCCACTCCCGCCAGAGTCCGGGCACCTGTTCGTAGACGCCGTCAATCTCGGACAGACCGCCGCCCAGGACAATCACGTCGGGGTCGAGCAGATTCACGACCGACGCGAGGCCGCGCGCGAGCCGTCGCATCCAGTCATGCAGCGTCCCGGCCGCGGCCGCCTCGCCCGCCCCCGCGCGCGCCACGACGTCCTCGGCGCGCAGGACCGTGCCGGTCCGTCGGTGATAGTCGCCGGCGAGCCCCGGTCCCGACAGCCAGGTCTCGAGGCAACC
>Ga0190271_10002353_pt1 | contig 11397 bp, 10 predicted proteins | sample Popmic356T_FD_133747 | JGI IMG/M metagenome (GOLD analysis project Ga0190271, IMG submission 133747) | Populus adjacent soil microbial communities from riparian zone of Weber River, Utah, USA - 356 T | ecosystem: Environmental > Terrestrial > Soil > Riparian zone | place: USA: Utah | collected...
CTTCTGCGCCCACGCATCCCAGTTGTAGATGTGCATGTCGGTGCCGCAGATCGCCGTCTTGGCGATCTTGATGAGCACGTCGTTGGGGCCGATCTGCGGCTCCGGAATGTCCTTCATCCAGATGCCGGGTTTTGCTTCGCTTTTGACTAGTGCCTTCATTTTGTGGCCTCTATCGGATCAACTCGAGTTCGCGGCCCACCTTGATGAAGGCTTCAAGCGCACGCGTGAGTTGCGCGTCGTTGAGGCCCGCGGACATCTGCGTGCGGATGCGCGCCTCGCCCTTGGGAACCACGGGAAACGAGAAACCGATGACGTACACGCCTTCGCCCAGCAGCCGGTCGGCGAATCGCCCGGCAAGGGCGGCGTCGCCGATCATGACGGGGATGATGGGGTGCTCACCGGGCAGTAGTTTGAAGCCGGCAGCCTGCATGCCGGCGCGAAATTTTCGTGCGTGGCCGAACAGGGTCTCGCGTAGTTGCGGCATGTTCTCGACCAGATCCAGCGCGCGCAGCGTGACGGCCGCTACCACGGGGGGAATGCTGTTCGAGAACAGGTAGGGGCGGGAGCGCTGGCGAAGCCAGGCGATCGCATTCGCCTTTCCGGCCGTGTAGCCACCGCTGCCACCGCCGAGCGCCTTGCCGAAGGTGCCGGTCATGAAGTCGATACGGTTCCCTACACCACAGTGTTCCGGAGTGCCGCGGCCGCCGGCGCCCATGAAGCCGGTGGCGTGGGAGTCGTCGACCATGACCAGCGCGCCGTACTTCGCGGCCAGGTCGCAGATTTCGCGCAGGGGCGCGATGCTCCCGTCCATCGAGAACACGCCGTCGGTGGCGATGAGCCGTGTCCGGCAATCCTGGGTGTCTTTCAGGTGCTGTTCGAGTTCGGCGAGATTGCGGTTGGCGTAACGCAGCCGGCGCGCTTTGCACAGGCGTATGCCGTCGATGATGCTGGCGTGGTTCAGCGCATCGGAAATGATGGCATCGCTTTCACCGAGCACGGTTTCGAAGAGGCCGCCGTTCGCATCCCAGCACGACGAATAGAGGATCGTGTCTTCGGTGCCGAGGAAGCGCGACAACGCGGCCTCGAGCTGCTTGTGAACCGTCTGCGTGCCGCAGATGAAGCGCACCGACGCCATGCCGTAGCCATATCGATCGATGGCACGGTGTGCCGCTTCACGGATGGCCGGGTGGCTCGCGAGGCCCAGGTAGTTGTTAGCGCAGAGGTTTATGACGTCCGCGTCGTTGGCGCGGATCTGCCCCGCCTGGGGGCTGGCGATGACGCGTTCGGTTTTGAACAGACCTTGTTGGCGGAGCTCGTCGAGCTGGGTGTCGAATCGCTGGTAGAACGCAGGGTCCACGAAGGAACCTCGGGTAAGGTGAAGTTGGCGCAATTATACTTGCCGCCGTGAGACCCAAGCCGACAGATCACGAGAACGCGGAAGGCGCCGAAGGCGGTGGCACCACGCTGCGCATCGACCGCTGGTTGTGGTGCACCCGGCTGTTCAAATCGCGCACGCTGGCGGCCGAGTCGGTGTCGGGCGGCAAAGTTCATGTGAACGGCCAGCGCGTCAAGCCGGCGCACGCCATTCGCGTGGGCGACCGGCTGTCGCTCAAGCGCCAGGGCTATGACTTCGAATGTGAAGTCCTGAAGCTGCCGGACCGGCGCGGGTCGGCGCCGGTTGCGCAAGCCTGCTACGCGGAAACCGATACCGCGCGCGCCGCGCGGGAAAAATTCGCGGAACAGTCGCGACTGGTTTCGGCGTTCGCGCAGCCGCGCTCGCTCGAGCGCCCCGACAAACATGGCCGCCGCGAATTGCGCCGCCTGCGCGGCCGTGACTGACGCGGAACCCACATGCGCACAACCGATCATCGTTCCACGCGGCTGTTCATTTTCCTGGCGGGATTCTTCCTCACCAACGCGCTGATCGGCGAGTTCGTCGGTGTCAAGATTTTCGCGCTCGAAGCGAGCGTGGGCGCCGAGCCGTTCCACTGGTCGCTGTTCGGCATCGATGGAACACTGAACTTCACCGCGGGCGTGCTCGTGTGGCCGTTCGTGTTCATCATGACCGACATCATCAACGAGTACTTCGGGGTGCGCGGTGTGCGCCTCATCTCGTGGATCGCGGTGTTGTTCATCGCGTACGCGTTCATCGCCGCGTACGCCGCCATCTCCCTTGCACCAGCCACGTTCTGGGTCGACGTCAACGCGGGCCTCGGTGTGCCCGACATCCAGAAATCCTACGCGCTCATTTTCGGACAGGGGCTCTGGACCATCGCCGGGTCCATCATCGCCTTTCTCGTCGGCCAGCTCATCGACGTCGCGGTCTTCCATCGCATCCTGCGCGTCACCGGCGATCGTTTCGTGTGGTTGCGCGCCACCGCGTCCACCGCCGTCTCGCAGCTGCTCGACAGTTTCATCGTGCTGTACATCGCCTTCGTCATCGGCCCACAGCACTGGTCGATTCCGCAGTTTCTCGCGGTCGGCACCGTCAACTATGTGTACAAGATGACGGCGGCCATTGCCTTGATACCGCTGCTGTACCTGGCGCGCGCGGGAATCCGCGCCTACCTCGGGCAAGGCGAAGCGGAACGCCTGCGGCGCGAAGCCGCCGGCGACTAGCTACCGGAACTCTCGATCACTCGCGCGGCCTGGGCCAGCAGGGCCGGCGGCAGCGTGAGGCCGGTCTTCCTGGCCGCGTCGGCATTGATGGTGAGGCAGTACCCGGTGGGATAGGGGATCGGCAGGTCGCCCGGCTTTGCGCCCTCGAGGACCTTTGCCGCCAGCCTCGCCGACATCCGCTGCTGTTCGACCTGATCCGGAGACCAGGTCATGAGCCCGCCGGCGTCCGCGAACATGGTGGCCTGGTAGATGGCCGGAAGGCGATGCGCGTTGGCGAAGTCGACGATGACCTGGCGCCGGTATACCGAAAGTCCACCCTGGAAGTTGAGCATGGCGTCCATGCGATCCGCGACGATTGCCTCGAGCGCGCGCGTGAGCTCGTCCGGTGTGGTGGCGCGATACGGATGGACGGTCACCCCGAGAGAAGGGGCGATGCGCTGCGCATCCTGCAGCTGCGTTTCGTGTCCGCCGGTTCCGGGAGTGGTCGACAGCAATCCAATTCGCCTGGCTGCGGGCACCGCGGTCTTGAGCAACGTCATCCGTTTCGTCGTCACGCCGGGCGGCAGCTCATCTATACCGGTGTAGATGCCACCTGGGTGCGCAAGGGTGCGCGCGAAACCGTTGCTGATCATGCCCGGACACGTCGTGATGACCATGGGCATGTGGGAATTGGCGGCCCGCACCATGAGGGCGTAGGGCAGCGCCGAGGCCACGACGAAATCGAGCGGCATGGCGGAGAGTTCTCTCGCGGCCGCCGGGCCATCCGCGAGATCGCGCTGCAGCCGCTTTTCGATGATCACGTTCTCGCCGTCGACGAACCCCTGCGCACGCAATTCATCCATGAAGGCATTGCGATGGACCGGAAAGTCGCCGCCCAGATAGCCGATGCGCGGAACGCGCGCGGACGTTTGCGTTGCGCCGCCAGCGGTGAGGAATGGGGCGGCGCCAGCAATGAGCGCGAGTTCGCCGACAAACTGGCGGCGTGACGTTGCGCGCCGGGCAGATCTGGTTTTCATCGCGCACCTTCGCGGAAATGCGATGGTGAAGCGTCCACCCTGGACGGGTGAAAGTCCATGCCCGGGCGAAGTGGTGGTCTCCGACTAATGGGGGTCGTTGTCGAGGGGATCGCCTGAGTAGTTGCCCTTGCGGATGCGGCCGTCCTTCGCCTCTGCCACCGTATCGTTGCGCGGATCGCGCATGTTTCCCCAACCGAACATCATCATGGCCGCGCCAAGCGCCTGCATGCCGCCACCGCCACGTTTCGCGGCTTTCACCATGACGATGCCAACCCAGCTGAGCATCGCCAGGCCACCGCCGACGGCAAGTATCTTTACCGCGGTGGTGACGTCGTCGTTCACTAGTTGATCAGCGCCGCGAGGCGCCGGCGCCAGCCGGTCACGCGCGCATCATCCGATGGCAACAGCGCGAAGGCTTGCAGCAGATCTTCACGGCCTGCACGCGTGGCGAACACGCGATCGCCCTGCATGCGGGTCAACAGCGATTCGATGGCGGCGTCCGGGCTGCCGCCGAGCAGCGAACGCGCGGCGCCTGCCCGCAGGCTGTCGGTGCGCGCGGCTTCTTCCGTGGCGAGCGCCGCGAAATGGATGAGCGCGCGAACCGAGTTCGTGGCGGAATCGTTTTGCACCTGCGGCGGTAGTTGGCCCAATACCTTCGACGCTTCCACGACGTCACCGCTCAGTGCGAGGTATCGCGCGAGATCGCGGCGTGCGTCCATGTTGGCGGGATCCGAGTCGGCCACCTGGCGCAGTTGGGTCACGGCGCCTGCGTAGTCGCCATGGTCAGCGAGTTCGCGTGCGGCGACATGTTCGGCCGCCGAAGCGCGCGGCAGATGCGGCTCGAGGAATGCGCGCACTTGGGAGAGCGGACGCGCACCGTCGAACTCGTCGACGACGCGACCGTTGAGGAACAGTTTGACGGCGGGAATGCCGCGGATATTGAACTGTTGCGCGAGATCCTGGTTCTCGTCGGTGTTGATCTTGACGACCTTGATCTTGCCGGCGTTTTCTTCGGCGAGTTGTTCGAGCACGGGCGCGAGCGAGCGACAGGGTCCGCACCATGGAGCCCAGAAGTCGACCAGAACCGGTTGAGAGGCGGAGGCGTTAACAACCTCGGCGGGGAAGGTTGCCGTGGTTACGGCTGATACTGATGCAGTCATGGCCCGGCTATTGGGACGCAAGGCGGCGAATTCAATAGAATTTCGCCATGACCATTTTCCCCAAGCTGGAACGTCCGGACTCCATCGCCAAGGCGATCAATCCGCAATATCTCACCGAAGAACAACCACTTGTACGCGCACTCGCCGACGAGGCGCGGCTGGCTGAAGCCGCCGGGCGCAACGCCGGCGCGCGCGCCCTGGCGCTGGTGCAGGCGGTACGCGCGGCGACTGGCAGTGGCGGTGCGCTGGATGCCTTCCTGCGCCAATACAGCCTGGCTTCGCGCGAGGGCGTGATCCTCATGTGCCTCGCCGAAGCGCTGCTGCGTATCCCGGATGGCGAAACCGCCGACCGGCTCATTGCCGACAAGATCCCGACCGGCGCGTGGGATGAGCACCTGGGGGACTCCGACTCGATGCTGGTGAATGCATCGACGTGGGGATTGATGCTGACCGGCCGCGTCGTGGCGCTCGACCGCAATGAAGTGGGCGAGGCGCGGTCCTGGTATTCACGGCTGGTGGGCAAACTCGGCGAGCCCGTGGCGCGCGCCGCGCTCAAGCAGGCCATGCGCATTCTCGGCCACCAGTTCGTCATGGGCCGCGATATCGAGAGTGCGTTGGAGCGCGCCGCCGGCAAGGAAGAGCGCGACTATCGCTACTCCTTCGACATGCTGGGTGAGGCCGCGCTCACGCGCGCCGATGCCGAACGCTATCGTGAGAAATACGCGGCGGCCATCGCGGCCGTGGGCAAGGCGGTCGAGACGCGCGAGTCGGTCACCGCGCGCCACAGCATCTCCATCAAGCTGTCGGCACTGCATCCGCGGTACGAGTTCGCGCACGCAACGCAGGTCATGGCGGAGCTCTTCCCGGTCATCGAAGGACTCGTGCGCCAGGCGCGCGACGCGGGTATCGGGGTCACGCTCGACGCCGAAGAGGCGGAACGCCTCGAACTGTCACTGTTGTTGGTCGAAAGGCTGCTCGAAAGCGAGGTTACGCGTGGCTACGCGGGCTTCGGCCTCGCGGTGCAGGCCTACCAGAAGCGCGCTTACGCCACCATCGAGTGGCTGATGAAGCGACTGCGGGATACCGACAGGCGCATCACGCTGCGCCTGGTGAAGGGCGCGTACTGGGACAGCGAGATCAAGCGCGCGCAGGAGCGGGGACTTTCCGGCTACCCGGTATTCACCCGAAAGCCCAACACCGACGTGTCCTACCTGGCGTGTGCGCGGCTGCTGGAAAGGGCCGGTGAGCGCGTGTACCCGCAGTTCGCCACGCACAACGCGCACACCATCGCGCACGTGGCGGAGGTTTTCGGCGGCGATGCCAATCGATTCGAATTCCAGCGCCTTCATGGCATGGGCGCGGAGCTCTACGACAGCGTGGTGCGTGGCCCCTGGGGCAGGTTTCCCTGTCGTGTCTACGCGCCGGTGGGTGCCCACGAAGACCTGTTGCCCTATCTCGTGCGGCGCCTGCTGGAAAACGGCGCCAACACCTCGTTCGTCAACCGCATCGTCGATGCGAGCCTGCCGGCCGAAGAAGTGGTGGCGGATCCCGTCGCAGAGGTGGACGCGCTCGAGCGTGTCGCGCATCCGCGCATTCCGTTGCCAGTGAATCTGTTCGCACCGGAACGCTCGAATTCCGCCGGCTTCAATTTCGCCGATGGACAGGCGGTGGACGGGTTGTTGCGCGACATGGAGCGCGCCTCACAACAACCCTGGAGCGCGGCGCCCATCCTCTCCGGACAGACCCAGGCGGGGAAGGGAAGTGCGCTGTTCAATCCGGCCAATACCAAAGAGCAGATAGGCAGCGTCACGTCCGCGAATGCGGCGAGCGTGGAAGGCGCCATCGGCGAAGCGTTGCGCGCCCAGGAAGAATGGGATGCAACGGGCGGCGAGAAGCGCGCGGCGATCCTGGAGCGCGCAGCGATCCTGTTCGAGGAGCACACGGCCGCTTTCGTGGCTCGCTGCGTTCGCGAAGCCGGCAAGACGCTGCCCGACGCCATCGGCGAGGTGCGCGAGGCGGTCGATTTCCTGCGCTACTACGCGGCGCGCGCGCGTCGTGACTTCTCGCATGAGTCCACGCTGCCGGGACCCACGGGTGAACGCAACCTGCTGCGGCTGCGCGGCAAGGGTGTGTTTGGCTGCATCAGTCCCTGGAATTTTCCGCTGGCTATCTACACCGGCCAGGTGGCCGCCGCGCTTGCCGCGGGCAACACCGTGGTCGCCAAGCCTGCCGAACAGACGCCGTTGACCGCGGCCTACGCCACCGGACTCCTGCTGCAGGCGGGTGTTCCACCCGAGGCGCTGCAGTTCGTGCCGGGAGACGGCGCCGAAGTGGGCGGCGCACTGACTCGCGACCCGCGGCTCGCGGGCGTGGTGTTCACCGGGTCCACGGAAACCGCGCGCCTCATCGAGCGTTCGATGGCGGCGAGACCGGGAGCCATCGGCACGCTGATCGCGGAGACCGGCGGCCTCAACGTGATGCTGGCCGACAGCTCCGCGCTCGCCGAACAACTCGTGCTCGACGTGGTGCACTCGGGTTTCAACAGCGCAGGGCAGCGATGCTCGGCGCTGCGTGTGCTGCTGGTGCAGGAGGAGATCGCGCCACGCGTGAAGACCTTGTTGGCCGGCTGCATGGACGAGCTGGTGCTCGGCGATCCCGCGCATCTCGGGACCGATGTCGGCCCGGTGATCGACGACGAGGCGTTGGCCATGCTGGAGAAACACGCCAGCGAGATCGTCAGCGGCGCGCGCTGGAGTCATCGCGCCCGCAATGGCGCCAACGCGCGTGGCCGCTTTTTCGCGCCGCTCGCGGTGGAGATCGATTCCCTGGGCGACCTCAAACGCGAGGTGTTCGGCCCGGTGGTTCATGTCGTCAAGTTTCGCGCACGCGATCTCGATGCGGTGGTGGCCGCCGTGAATGCGCAGGGTTACGGGCTCACGCTCGGGATTCACACGCGCATCGATGGCCTGGCACAGCGCATCGCACGGCAGCTTCGCGTGGGCAACGTGTACATCAATCGCAACATGATCGGCGCGGTGGTGGGCGTGCAGCCATTCGGTGGGATGGGACTATCCGGAACCGGACCGAAAGCCGGGGGCCCGCACTACCTGCACCGCATGGCGACTGAGCAGACCATCACCACCAATACCGCGGCGATCGGCGGCAACGCGGGTTTGTTGTCGCTCGCGGCTCGCTAGCATGTAAGCACCTGCCGCGCGCTGGCGAAATTGAGCACTGCGTCGCGTGGCGCGGTGCCATTCGCGCTTCGCTGCCCTAAGGTCCGCCCCGGCGCCGCCGATAACCCTCTGTGCGATTCGCCGGAGGGGCGTACTGCGATGACTGGAAGACACACGCGCCGGTGGGTTGCTTCGATTCCCATCACCGGGCGTTTCTACATAATGCTGGCGATCCTGGTGCTCGCAGAGGCGGGCCTGGTCGCGGGCTGCCTGCACGCCATGAAATTGCAGACCGAGGCGAGCGCTGACCTGGCGCGCGTCGCCGCCGTGCAGCGCTCGCTGGATCGCGCGCTCACCCTGCACGGAAACATCGGCGTGGAGCTGCAATCGGCCGCCGCCGAAGCCAGGAACGCGCCTATCAATCTGCCGGGTGCGCTGCGCGCCCAGTTCGACCTCACCTGGACCTTGCCGGCGTCGGCGGAAGTTGCCGCCATCACGGAAACGCTGCGAATCCCGGCCGCGCAGTATCTCGAAAGCGTCGAAGAATACGTGCGCCAGGGTGGTGGAGTGGGTGGCGCCGCGGCGTGGGCGTTTGCCGATCTCGAGCCCCGGCGCAATGCGCTCGAAGCCGCGTTGCGCGAAGCGATGACGCGCATGCGCGTCATCCTGCAGCGTGTCGAATCCCGTGTGCTCACCGAAGCGGACCGATCCGGTGAGGTGAAGTGGTGGTTGATCGGCGGCGCACTGGCCGCTGCGCTCGTGGCGATGCTGGTGTTCTGGGTCATCGCGAAATCCATTCAGAACGCGTTGCGCGATGTCGGCGAGGTGGCGCAGGCGCTGGCGGCCGGCGACATGGACAACCGCTGCGAAACGCACGGGTCCGACGAAGTCAGCGGACTGGCGCGCATGATCAATCTGCTCGCCGACACCATGCAGGGCATGCTGACGCGCCTGCGTTCCGAAGCCGGCCGCAGCACTTTCAGCAACCAGCTCGTCGAGGCGCTGGAGATGGCGGACTCCGAGGCCGAGGCGGATCGCGTGATCGCGCGCGCGATGAGTGCGATTTCCGACGTTCACCCGATGGAGCTGCTGCTCGCGGATTCGTCGCGCGCCCATCTCGAACGCGCCTGCGTGCATCCCAAGAACGGTTCGCCCAACTGCACGGTGGAATCGCCCTATAGCTGCATCGCGGTCCGCCGCGGGCATCCGCAGATATTCCCGGACGCCGAGGCGCTCAACGCCTGCCCGAAATTGTTAGGTCGCATGGGTGGGTCGCTGTCCGCGGCCTGCGTGCCGGTGAACTTCATGGGCCGCGCGCTCGGCGTGCTGCACGTGGCGGGCGCCAAGGGCAAGCCGCCAAACCCGGAGCAGATCGCCCAGCTCACGGCGCTTGGCGTGCACGCCGGCACGCGCATCGGCACGTTGCGTGCCTTCGAGCGTTCGCAGCTGCAGGCGAGCACGGACAGCCTGACCGGCCTCGCCAACCGGCGCGCCGCCGAAGAAGTCCTCAATAACCTCATGGCCGTGGATTCGGCGTTCGCCGTCGTCATGGCCGATCTCGATTCCTTCAAACGCCTGAACGACACGCAGGGCCATGAATCCGGCGATCGGGCGCTCAAGCTGTTTGCCGACACGGCTCTCGGCGTGGTCCGCGATCGCGATCACGTGGTGCGCTGGGGCGGCGAGGAATTCGCCTTGTTGTTGCCGGGTGCGAACGCTGAACGCGCGGCGGAAGTCGTGGGCCGGCTGCGGGCCGCGCTTGCCCAGGCGCATCTGCTGTCCGGAACCCCGGTTTTCACGGCGAGTTTCGGAATCTCCGACTCGAGCATGACTCGCGATCGCGAAACCCTGATCCGCATTGCGGACGAAGCGCTGTACCGTTCGAAGAAGGCCGGCCGTGACTGCTGCACCGTCGGCGACGCGGAGGTGCTGAGCATTCCGGGCGTGCGACGCGAGCGCGACCAGGGGGCCGTGGTGGATATCACCCAGGTGGCGCGGGGTAGCTAGGAAGTTGATGGGGTCAGGCGCCGCTTCGGCGCCGTTCCTGATTTGCCGGCAAATAGGGACGCGCCTCGATCGTGTGTGGTGCGGCCCCTTTTGCTAGGAAATGGGGAGTGTCCCCATTTAGCCGAAGTCGAAGAACTTCCTGGGGGAATCGCGCTCGGAGTCGCGCACGCAGCGGCGGTCGATGAGATTCCAGGCAGCGCAGATCACGGTCATGGTCAATGTGCCGCAGGTCGGCAGGTCGTTGGTGATGGCTTCGGGCGCGAGCGAAATCGCGGCCGCCGAGATCCCCGGGTTGTGGCCGATGACCATGAGGTGCGTCACGCGCGGGCCGACGGCGCGAATGGCGCCGAGGATGTAGTCGCCCTCGGCCAGGTACAACGCATCGTCGGCCTGCAGCAACCGTCCGGCCACGCCTAACACCTTGGCGAAGGTCTCGGCGGTTTCGCGCGTGCGCGTGGCGGCGCTGGCGAGGATGAGATCGGGAATCAGGCCGCGCTCCTGAAAACGCCGCGCCATCTCCAGCGCTTCGTTCTGGCCCTTGCGGCTCAACGGGCGTTCGAAGTCGCGCACATCGGCATCCTGCTCCGCGTTGGCATGCCGAACCAGCGTGAGCCGTCTGCCCGTTTCAGGGCTCACACACGAACCTCGATCCGATCCGCGTTCGCGCGTGCTTCGAATATCCGCAGGGGTTCATAGGCAGGCGGGGAGAGCGCCGCACCGGTGCGCAGGCAGAAGCGCGCGCCGTGGCGCGGGCAGATGATTTCGTCGTCTTCGATGGGGGCATCGTCAAACGGTGAGTCGTCATGGGTGCAGCGGTCTTCGAACGCATACAGCATCCCATTAACCCGGGCCACCCGCACCCGGTAGCCGTCGACATCGGCCTCGAGACGTGAACTGGATTCGAGTTCCGCCAGGCTCCCGATGTCGGTCCATCCGGACATATTTAGTTAGAACATCCCCGTCTGCAGCCGGGCGGCCTCGGTCATCATCGACTGGTTCCAGGGCGGATCGAACACTAGTTCGACGTCGGCCGACGCGACCGTGGGGATGACCTCGAGTTTCTGCCTGATGTCCTGAACCAGCACGTCGCCCATGCCGCAGCCCGGCGCGGTGAGCGTGAGCCGCACGTGGACCACGCGCCCGCCCTCGGGCCGTGCGCTCACCGTGCACTCGTAGATGAGCCCGAGGTCCACGATATTGATGGGGATCTCGGGGTCGTAGCAGGTACGGAGCTGTTCCCAGGCCAGTGCCAGCACGTCGTCTTCGGTGGAATCGGGCGGCAGCTCGGGCGCTTTCACCACTTCCTTGCCGATGGCGTCGGCGTCGGTTCCGGCGAGACGGAACAGGTTGCCTTCCATGTACAGCGTGAAGCTTCCGCCCAACGCCTGCGTGATGAAACCGGATTGGCCGGACTTGAGC
>Ga0190271_10002354_pt1 | contig 11397 bp, 11 predicted proteins | sample Popmic356T_FD_133747 | JGI IMG/M metagenome (GOLD analysis project Ga0190271, IMG submission 133747) | Populus adjacent soil microbial communities from riparian zone of Weber River, Utah, USA - 356 T | ecosystem: Environmental > Terrestrial > Soil > Riparian zone | place: USA: Utah | collected...
ATTGCCCCAATGGCGAACGTTGTCGCTTCGCATGACGAACGTCGTCTCCTGATCGTGGCGGGAAACGGCGGCAAACTCACCCCTGATCTTCCTCGGGAAAAGTGCGAGTCCCTTGTGATACGCGGTGGGCCCGCTCATCGTGGTCATCCGGAAATGATGGAAGTCCTTGGTCTTGATCATCTGGGGCAGGATCCGCAGCCCGTCGTAGGCGGTGTATGTGGCGTAGTAGGTGACCTCACCGTCGTCGTCGACGAAGCGCACGAACCTGGCGTCCTCCATCCCGTGACTCTCGGCGGGTGCTGCGGGCGAGATCAGATGCTCGGATACGGGTAACGCCGAGTTGAAGATGACCTCGTAACTGGAAGCCGACAGCCAATGGACCATCCTCACCGTGTCAGCGAGCAAGATCGGGTCGAGATCGATGTCCTCGGCGGTGGGTAACGCGGCGTAGAGGTCCGCCGGGGTGAACTCCTCGGGCAACACCGAGAGGATTCGTTCGGATACCTCGTTGGCGAAGCCGAGTTCTGCCAGTTTGAGAGTGAATGAGAGACGCTGGTACAGAGGTTCCTTGCGCTCACCGTTGTCGGCAAAGGGAGACCGGGCATCGAAGATCAAGCTCCCAGCCTGGCCGGCGCTCCCTGTGAAGAAGGCGACCGAGGAGATGTGCCCTTCGCCGATGGCCCGTGCACTCATCACGAAAGGCTGTGACCCTCCGCTCGCTTCGCCGAGCGGGACGATCGACGGGTTGGTGAGTGCAGCGCCCTCGTACGCATAACCAAGTGTGAGGTAGGCCCCGATCAGGAGTCGGACATCGGGATCTGACACATTCCTGATTCGTGGTGACCGCTCACATGCCATCTCGAAATGTTGTATCCAGGTGGACCGGATGTCTCGATGTCGGCCAGCGCACCGGTTCAGCGTGTCGGCGAGCAATCGGCTATGGACCTCTGGAGCCAGGTCGAGGACTCGATCGACGATGAGCTCGAGTCTGCGGCTGTCGCCTCCGAACGCGGCCGCCCCAGGCAGAAAAGGCCTGGCCACGAGTCGCCGTGGATCGGGACGTAGCGTCTGCTCGCTTCGCTCCAAATCGATCATTTGCAGCCTTCATTCTCGCCGACTGCGGCTGCTTTTCCAGGGATCAGTTGGAGATAGTCATCTTGTCCGGGACGAGGCTTCGGATGAACTCGGCGTAGCGAAGTGCGCCGGAGGTCCATGAGAGATCGGAACCCCTGGCTGCGGCCGATTTCGCGGCGCGGTCATAGACCTCGGGCGACTCCACCAACGTCCTCACTCCGTCGGCCAGTGCCGCGCTGTCGTGGTCGACGACGATGCCTGAACCGGACCCGACCAGCTCCTCGGCGTGGGGGAAACGGGTCGCGACCACCGGTCTGCCGGCAGCGATGGCGTCGGTGACGACACCTGATGTCACCTGGTCGGTGTTGTCGTACGGGATCACGACTACATGTGACTTCCGTACCATCTCGTACAGCTCGTCGTCGGCTACGTAGCGGTCGACGAATTTGACCAAGTCATCGATGCCCAGGTCTCTCACCATGCTCTCGATACGTCGCCTGTACGCGACGCCCTCATTTCGGGCGACCACGGGATGAGTCCGGCCGACGATCGTGTATTGGGGACTGGGATCGAGGTCGCGCAACTCGACCATCGCTTCGAGGGATCTCTCCAGACCCTTGCCAGGGCCGAGAAGGCCCCATGTGATCAGATGCCGGGCCGGGCCGCCTGGTGGCGGTGTCGCCGACCACTGTGAACCGTGGGGTATTACCACGACTTCGCTTCTCGGGATCGAGTGCGAGGAAACGAGAGCCGAACGCGCTGACTCGGAGAGCACGACCAGTCGGGAAGCGTGATGGAGGCGTTCCATGATCCGACGCTGGCGATCGCTCGGCGAGGCAACGACGGTGTGGGCCACCGTGATCAGAGGGCTGTCGATTGAATCGACCAGCTCCAGGACCGACTCCCCGTCATTCTCGCCGAAGATCCCGTACTCATGCTGGAGGATGACGACATCGCAGCGGTCCAGATGACGGGCGGCGGCCCGGATGCTCACCGAGCTGTTCGGGTCGATCTCCATTCCCACTTGCCCCAGGGCCGAGGTTGGAGGGCGCCCGTCGATGAGACGCACGAGATCCACGTCGATTTCCGGGGAAACCTCGCCGAGCGAAGAGACGAGAGCCGAAGAGAACCTGGCGATGCCGCACCGTGTAGGCGGGAAAGTTGAAACAATGCCGACACGAGGACCTTTCTGGTCCCGGGCCGAGCGATGAACTGTGTTGAACATGGACTGGAGCCCCGTTTCGCTTTAATGAAGTGAAGCCCTCTATTACCCGTTTGCAGCAACACGCAAAAACAAGCGCGGGGTCAGGTTTTTGCGACCGAGGCCGGGGGTAAAGCTCGTTCATGGTCGAACATGGACTCACCCTCTCCAGCGAGGAGCACACGCCGAGCAAGCTGGTCGAGATCGCGATCGCCGCCGAAAAGGCTGGATTCGATTTCGTGTCGATCTCGGATCATTTCCATCCGTGGATCAGCGAGCAAGGGCACAGCCCGTTTGTCTGGTCGGTCCTCGGCGCCCTGTCGCAAGCAACCTCGGACTTGAAGGTTGGCGTCGGGGTGACCTGCCCCACCGTTCGCATGCACCCGGCGATCAGCGCCCATGCCGCCGCCACCGCTGCGTGTCTCCTCGAGGGCCGGTTCACCTGGGGACTCGGCACCGGCGAGGCTTTGAACGAGCACGTGCTGGGGGATGCATGGCCGCCTGCGGACATCCGTCTCGAGTTGCTCGAGGAGGCCGTCGAGATCATCCGGGGGCTATGGAAAGGCGAAAGCTTCACTCATCGCGGCCGTCACTACACGGTGGAGGATGCTCGCATCTTCGATCTCCCTGAAGAGCTGCCACCGATCGTGATATCGGCATTTGGTGATGAGGCGGTGGAGCTGGCGGCACGCGTCGGAGATGGGCTCTGGATCACCGGCCTCGAGGAAAAGGTGATCAAGAAGTATCGCGATCAGGGAGGAAAGGGCCCGGTGTGGAGCCAGCTCTCACTCTGCTGGGATCCCGACCGGGAAAGAGCGGTCGACAGGGCATTTAGGGTCTGGCCAAACACGGCCCTGACCGGCCAGCTGGCGCAAGACCTGCGCACGGTTGATCACATGGAACAGGCCGTTCAGATGGTGGACCGTTCCGATATCGAAGAAGCTCTCCCCTGTGGGCCAGACGCGAGCCCCATCATCGAGTCGATCGAGAAGGCGGCAGACATGGGGATCGACCACATCTACCTCCACCAGATCGGCGACCCCCTGGACGGGTTCATCGAGTTCTGGCGGGATGAGATAAGGCCCAAGGTCGAAGGGCTCTGATGGAGCCTTCGATCTTGGGCCCCAAAAGCAGGCGGACCCCCTGAGGTTCCGCCTGCGGCTTGGCCGGCTAGCTCCGCTGCGGGACGCTCAACTGATCGTTGACCGAGGCCACACCGGGGACGCCCTTGACCAATCGGATCAACCGATCCACTTTCTCGGCGTCGATGTTGCCTTTGAGCGTGACTACGCCGTTGTCGACGTCGACTTCTACGTCGTTCTTCGGTCCGTCCCATCGCCCGATCGCCTCGCTTTTCACCTTCTGGCGGAGCGTCTCGTCGTCGAACTCGGGCTCGGAGCGGAAAGGCTCGGTCAGATCGTGGGCAAGACCCTGGACCACGCCCTTTTGGTACTCCGCCTGGGCCCGAGTCTTCTCCTCGGCCTTCCGCGCGAGTGCGGCGGCCTGGTCCGACAACTTCGCCCTACGCGAGCGCCCGCGATCGGGGTCGAGAAGATACATCGCAGCAGCGGCCGCGGCTCCGACCCCAACAATGCGCACAAACTTGCTCATTCGTCCCTCCGTGACTGGGCTATGTCTGTTGATTACCCGCGCCCCGGTCCCGCAAAACGACTCGGGACATTGAATTGAGCACTCCACGCCAGGACTTGGGGGACGCTCTCTGGCGACTCTCCGACCTGGTGCGGGCGGACGAGCGGAGCCGGTCGTTCCGCGCCAAGGCCTACCGCAGGGCGGTTTGGTCATTGGATGATCTAGCACCCGATCTGTCCGACTCATCGGAGAAGGCACTGTCTATCCCTGGCATCGGGACAGGGGTATGGCGGCTCATCGAGGAGTTCCGGGAAAATGGGACACTCGAGCTCCTCGAACGGCTCGAGCAGCTCTACCCCGCCGAGTCGGCCAGGATCAGACGTCTGCCCCGAATGACGCCGGCAATCTTGCGCGCTCTCAAGGGCGAGCTCGGGGTCGACACGTCCGCCGATCTGATCAGAGCCATCGAAGCGGAAGGTGTCGAGGCCCTGAGGGGCGTCGGTCCTGCTACTGCAGAGCGATGGGCTTCGACGCTCCAACTGGCACCGTCGACGGCGTCGATCCCGTCATTTCAGGCCTATGTGCTGGCGGATGCCCTCGGCAAGCACCTGATCCGTCACCTCGGTGGGACCGTGCATGCGGCCGGAGCCGTGCGGCGTGGGGAGGAGTGGGTAGAGACCGTCGATCTGGTCTGCGGCATCGACGATGTCGCCGCCGGGCGCGACTTCCTCGAAGGCACCGCGGTTGCCCGCATTGTCGGTGAGGGGTTCGCGGGGGAGACGGTGCTCCGAACCCACGAGGACGTGGAGGCCCGCGTTCACCTAATCCCGCCCTCCCACGTAGGACGGCGATTGCTCGAGGTGACTGGGCCCGATCGGCATGCCCGCCCCCTTCTGGTGGACATAAGCGCGGACGGGCTCTCTGAATCCGAGATCTACGAGCGCAACGGTCGCGTGTGGGTCCCGCCGGCGGCGCGAGCCCTCGATCGTGAGATTGCCGAGAGCGTCATACGGAACGGTCAGCTCAGGGGAGACCTTCACCTGCACACCGAACTATCTCCCGACGGGCGAATGAGCCTCTTCGAGATCGCGGCTGAAGCGACGGATCGCGAATACGAGTACATCCTGATCACCGACCACACGACTGGCCTGCGGTTCGGAGGGCTGGACAGCGCAGGCCTGGACCGTCAGCGTGTGATGATCGAGGAGGTCAGAGCAGGATTCCCCGACCTGCTCGTGCTCCAAGGAGCAGAGTTGAACATCGATAGGGACGGCAGCCTCGACATCGACGACGAAGCACTGAGCCGGCTCGACTTCGCCGTTGCGGGTGTGCATTCGCATTTCGACCTCGATCGTTTCGAGCAGACCGCCCGGATGTTGAAGGCCCTCAGCCACCCCGTGATCCGGGTCCTGGCCCATCCCACCGGCCGTCGGATCGGCAACCGACCGGCCCTCAACCTCGACATCGACGCCGTTATCGCCGCAGCCATCGACAACCACGTGGCGCTGGAAGTCAACGGACATCGGGATCGTCTCGACCTCTCCGCCGAGCTCGCGGACATGGCGGTCGCGGCCGGAGCTGTCCTGGCGGCCAACTCTGACTCACATCGGATTGGCGAGATGGGCAACGTCGCCAACTCGGTGACAACCATGCAGCGCGCCGGCATCGCCCCCTCGTCGGTGGTGAACACAATGTCCGTCGGTGCTTTCCGGGAATGGGCCGGCGTTATCGGTTGAGCGGGGCGGGGTAGGGATTGGTGTGGCCACGCCGCGCGAAACCAACCCCGCCCCCGAGATGGTGTCCGAGGGGGCCTCCCTCGAGAAGTTGGCTCGAGCCGCGGAGACATGTATGGCCTGTGAGCTCTACCGAGAAGCCACGCAGGTGGTGTTTGGGGTTGGGCCGAAGTCGGCTCCCATGATGCTGATCGGCGAGCAGCCCGGTGATGCCGAAGACCAGGAGGGAGAGCCCTTCGTCGGCCCGGCCGGCTCGGTTCTCGCCGAAGCCCTGGAGGAAGCCGGGATCCGGGCCGAGGACGTGTACCTGACCAATGTGGTCAAGCATTTCAGGTGGAAGGCGAAGGGAAGGAGGCGTCTCCATCAGACGCCGGCGACGAGACATGTGCGAGCCTGTCTTCCCTGGCTCGAGGCGGAGCTGGCGTTGGTCGGGCCGCAGGTCCTGGTGTGTCTTGGGGCCATTGCCTCACAGGCACTGCTGGGCCGATCGTTCCGCGTCACCAAAGACCGCGGCAAGAAGCTGGCGTGGGGCGACCACACGGTTGTGGCGACGATTCACCCCTCGGCAGTGCTCCGTGCCACCGAGCCCGACGATCGTGAGCGATTGCGAAGTTCCCTGGTCGAAGACCTCGTCACGGCCCAGCGCCTGATCGGCAAGAAGCGCCGGGAATAAGAGGGAGGCCCAATCGCCCTCGGTCGATTGGGCCCCGCTCAAAACCGACTCCAGAGCCCCGGAGCTGGCCCGGCGTCGTGACGGGATTTTTACCCACTGCGGGTCGGCGCGAAACGAGACTCAGGCCTCGGGGCGGACCTTCACACAGCAGTACGTCTCGGATGGCTCGAGATAGGCCTTGCGCTTGTCGCCGGAGGCCTCGAGCATCCCTTCCACGAGACCAAGGTTCAGGTTGCACACGGTGCGCTGGTCCTGGGTCTTGAGGACGTGAAAGGGGCAATTTCGGAACCGGATCTCCCCCTCTTCCATGACCGGGTCGTAACCAGTCTGACGCAGTGCCTGATCCAGACCGACCTCTGCCAGCTCGGCGCCGATCCGGTGGGCAGCTGCAGCAAGATCCTTTCGCTTGATCGCTCCTGTCGAGATCACCTCGAGGAGGATGCGAGCGGCGAGCCCGTACCGGCGCGGAGGCAAGGAGACCTCGTGATCACGGTCTGTTCTCTTGTAGAGCTTGGCCGGCCGGCCGGCGCCGGGGCCGGTCCGACCGGTGCGTCGGAGGAACTCGACATCGACGAGACCCTCCTCTGCCAGTCGGTCCAGGTGATAGGCCGCGGTCTGGCGCGGAATCCCGAGGGCGTCGGCCGCCTCGTCCCGCCCGATGGGCTCTTTTGACCTCGAGACGAAGACGTAGAGCCGGCGGCGAGTCGGGTCACTCAGTGAGCCGATGGCGCCGAGCTCGGCATCGAGATGGTTTTCGTCCATGAAATCACTCTAAAACGCGACTTGGTTGACACTAGATTCTCGAGATGTAAAAATGGTTCTGACCATTCTTAGAAAGAGTCCGGACATGACGACAGCCACCACTACCGCTCCCCAAACGACAATGGTCGCAGAGTCGAAGCGCGCCTATCAGATCCTTCACCTCGGATACACGGTTGCGCCGATCCTCTTTGGACTGGACAAGTTCTTCAATGTCATGACCGATTGGGTCGAATTCCTGCCCACATTCGTCACCGATGCCGTAAATGGGTCGGTGGTCATGGGCGTCGTGGGTGTGATCGAGATCGCTGCCGGGATCGGGGTATGGCTTCGGCCCAAGATCTTCGCGCCCGTCGTCGCCGCATGGCTAGGGCTGATCATCATCACGCTGATCCTGGCCGGAGGCTTCTGGGACATCGCCCTGCGCGACTTCGGTTTGCTCCTTGGCGCCGTCGCCCTGTGGCGTCTAGCCAGGGCCCACGCCTGACCAACCGAGCTTGGTCTCCTACCGCAGCGCCCGCATGAAGCCGTCGCGGGAACCGAGATAGATGGTCTCCTCCCACACCACTGGAGTGGCTTCGAGACAGGCCTCGCCCAGACTCAACGACCAGTCCAGAGCCGGCGCACGGGGGTCGGCCAGGGAATAGGCCCGCACGTCACCGAGACATGTGGCGGTGACCAGCGCGTCGTCGACGATGGCCGGGGAGGACCAAGAGTGGAAGCCCACCTCGTCCTGCCAGAGCAGCGTCCCGTCGGCGGCATCGACCGCGATCAGCGAGCCTTGATGGGTGTTGACATAGACGACGCCGTTGCGCACCGCGGGTGTCGACCATGAGCCTGCGTCCGATGAACCCGCGGTCAGGTCGAGGCCCCACACCCTGGGGTCACCGTCGGAGTAGGGGTTTAGCTTGATCAGCTGACCGACGGCGAGGTTCCGCTCGATCTCGGCCGCGCTCATCTGCGAGGGCTCGTGCTCGATGGAGACATAGATCATCCCCTCCGTGTCGGCGACCATCGTGGCGTCGATGTCGCCACCCGCGTAGTAGTCGAACACGATCGGTGCATTCCCGTTGCCGACGTCAGACACGTCCATCCCCACGATCCGGCCGCCGGAGTTGGAGAAATAGACCCTCTCGTCGAAGACGAGAACCGAGCTCTCGATCGAGACGTTGCGCCCTGAGTTGGCAAGAAGCGCTTCGTTGTAGCCGGGCTCCTGGACCAGTTTGACCGGATCGACGACAACATTGCCTTCGGCGTCGTAACCCCGATTGAGCTGGATGGCGAAGAACCAGCCATTCTCACCGCCCTCGTACATGATGTCATCGACGATGGCCGGGTTCGAGTCCCAGTCGTCGTTCCAGATCCCATTCACCTCGTTTGCGTCCATCGACCAGAGCACGGTCGGCTCCTCACGGTCCAAGGCGAGGATTCGCAGCTGGTTGTCCCTCGAGCCGAAGTAGAGGAGCGGGAATCCGTCCGGGTCGAGACTAACCGACCCCTTGATGATGTCGCCGGTCTGGAACTCGGGTCGAAGATCTTGCCCGGTCGCCGCATCAACGAAATGCACGGCAGAGTCGTAGGCGCCGAAGATCAGCTCTGTCACGCCGTCGGGGCGCTGCCATACCGCGGGTTGGCCGGTCCAGCCCATCCCGCACCAGATCCTCGATACACCACCCTCCGAGGATGGGCTGCACATTTGCTCGTCGGGATAGCGCCAAGCCACTGTTGGACTATCGGGCACCGGGCCCAACCCGTAGAAGGTTCTGGTCGGGTTGCCCCGAAACATGGTCATGCCGACCGTCGTCCCCCACGGTCGACCGACCGTGAATCCGGGGACCGTCCCCGGCTCCCGATCCTGAGGAGGCGCTGTGGTTGTCGTGGTCGGTGGAAGGGTGGTTGCCGGCTCGGTGGGATCCGAGCCGGTGGCAGCTGCAGCCGTGCTGGTCGGAAAGGCAGACAGACCGGTCACTGAAGTGGTCGGGGAGGCATCGTTGCGAGTCACGAAGTACACCGCCAGCCCGAGAAGGAATCCGGCGGCGACGATCATGATCACGCGGCCGGCTCTCTCGTTCACTGCCTCATCCTCCTACGCCGGCGCAGCGCATTCGGCCTCGCCGGTGAGGACAGGATGCCCGTGCGTCTCGATGTATGCGGGGATCAAACAGGAATCGATCGTCCCCCCCGGGGCTACCACCGCCCTGGCGACGGCGGTGGTCGCACTGGCAACGGAGTTGTGGGGCCAGACGAAATTCCCCAGCGACCAGAAGACCGCCGCGTCGCCGACCGTCTCCAACGGCTGCATCCGATGGGAGTGGTGCCCGAAGATGATGTCCGCTCCCGCTTCGACCATGGCGTGAGCCCTGTCGATGTCGTCCTGACGGGGCGTCGTATCGAGCTCCATCCCCCAATGAATCGTGACGACGACGAGATCTGCTACCTCTTCGGCCGCGGACACCGCCTCGACCATCGTGGGAGTGTCATCTCCGTTACGCATCCCGGGCGTGTCGACGGTGGCGTACCAGCCGTCATCGGGTGCGACGCCTCCGAAGCCGACCACAGCGACTGTCCAGCCGTTGATTTCGAACAGTGCCGGCTCGCCTGCCTCGGCGGCGCTGCGCCCGGCTCCGACTGGCTGGATCCCGGCCGCGAGCAACTGGTCCCGACCGTCGACCAGGGCCTCCTTGCCAAAGTCGCCAGAATGGTTGTTGCCCAGGTTGCCAACGTCGATGCCATTGGCCTTGATCGAGGGCAGGGACTCGGTCGGACATCGGAACACGAATGCCTTGTCTAGGGGAGAGCCCAGCGCAGATGGGGCGCACTCGAGATTGATCACCGTGAGATCGTCTTCGAGAAACAGACCGTTCAGTCCCGACCAAGCGTGATCCCACCCTTCGGCGGCGAGAGCGGGGATGTATTCGGGGTCGGTGGCCACATCCCCGGTGCCTTGGATCACCAGATATCCCTTCTCCGGGGCGGTGGTGGCAGTGGTCGGTGTGATCATGGTCGCCGGGGGGAGGGTCGTCGTGGACGCGATTGTGGTGACACTCGGGCGGGTCGTGATCGTGGTGTCCACCACCGCCGCGACTGTCGACGGGGTGGTCGCCGCGTCCGTGCTCAGACTCCAAATAGTGAAGGCAATGACGCCAGTGAGGGCGCCACCGATGACCACGACGAGCAATCGGGAACGGCGTGACACGCCCTGAGGACGGTAATAAGTCGTCGGTCCTAGGTCATAGGACCTACCACTCACTACCTACAAACTAGAACGGCGGCGAAGCCGCTACAGGATCTGACTCAGGAACAGCTTGGTGCGAACTTCCTGAGGGTCGGTGAAGAAATGCTCGGGGGTGCCGACCTCGACGATCTCGCCTTCGGCCATGAACACCACGCGGTTGGCCACCGCCCGGGCAAATCCCATCTCGTGGGTCACGACGACCATGGTCATCCCACCCCGGCCCAGCTCGACCATGACGTCGAGCACCTCCTTGATCATCTCCGGGTCGAGGGCCGATGTCGGCTCGTCGAACAGCATCACCTTGGGCTGCATCGCCAAGGCTCGGGCGATGGCGACCCTCTGCTGCTGTCCTCCGGAGAGCTGGCCGGGATATTTGCGGGCCTGCTCCGGGATCTTGACCCTCGTCAGCGTCTGCATGGCGAGCGCCTCAGCATCCTTCTTGGGCAGCTTCCGAACCTGGCGTGGTGCCAGCGTCACGTTGTCGAGCACGGTCAGATGCGGAAACAGGTTGAACTGTTGGAAGACCATTCCGGTCTCCCGACGCACTTCCTGGATGTTGCGGACGTCGTCGGAGAGCTCGATCCCGTCTACCACCAGACGGCCTGCGTCGTGCTTCTCGAGACGGTTGATGCACCGGATGAGAGTGGATTTGCCGCCGCCCGAGGGCCCGATGACCACTACGACCTCCTGCTGACCGACCCGCATGTTGATGTCCTTCAGGGCCTGGAAGTTGCCGAAGAATTTGTCGACCCCCACCAGCTCGATGATGGCGTCACCGGTCGCCCTGGTGGCATCGCTGTAATCCGTCACCGTCATCTCTCGCCCACCCCCAGCTTCCTTTCCAGCCTCCGTGATTCCCTTGACATCGTGTAACACCCGACCCAGAAGATGAGGGCTGCGAAGCTGAGGGTGACGACGAAGAGACCCTTGCCCAGGTAGGCGGTTTGTGAATTGACGACGAAAGTCGCTTCCAATAGCTCGGTGATGCCGAGGACCGCCACCAGCGTCGTGTCCTTGAACAGGCTGATGAACTGCCCGACCATCGCCGGAATGGTGGCCCGCAGCGCCTGAGGGAGGACGATGAGACGCATCGTTTTCCACGGAGCGAGCCCGACGGCCTGGGCCGCCTCGA
>Ga0190271_10002355_pt1 | contig 11396 bp, 12 predicted proteins | sample Popmic356T_FD_133747 | JGI IMG/M metagenome (GOLD analysis project Ga0190271, IMG submission 133747) | Populus adjacent soil microbial communities from riparian zone of Weber River, Utah, USA - 356 T | ecosystem: Environmental > Terrestrial > Soil > Riparian zone | place: USA: Utah | collected...
CGCGCCTGCCTGGATCGCGTTTCCGCCGACGCGCTGGGGCCGAGCATCTGCGACGTCGGCTGCGGCACGGGCGCGCTGCTGCGCCATGTGCGGAAGCATACGAACGATTGTTCCGTTCCATGGTGGGCATCGACATCGTAGCGCCCGCCGATCCGATCGGCGCCGGCATCGAATTCGTGTCCGGCTGGGTCGAGAATCTCCCGTTCCCGGACAAGAGCTTCGACACCGTGGTCTGCACGCACGTGATCGAGCACATCCTCGACTACCGCAACGCCATCGCCGAGCTGCGCCGCATCGCGCGCCGCCGGCTTATCGTCGTGGTCCCGCGCGAGCGCGAGAGCATCTATACGTTCAACCCGCACTTTAATTTCTTCCCGTACAGCCACAGCTTCCTGCGGGCCATGATTCCGGTGCCGTCGAGCCACGCCTGCGAAGACGTCGGCCGCGACATCTACTACAGGGAAGATTTGACGGCGGCTGTCGCTGAGGCGGCATGATAATCGAACCGCTGAAACCAGGATCCTGGATCACCCGTGAACGGGCGCGGCTGTGGTCGCTCGCGCTGCTCGCGGCCTCGCTCTGTGGGCTGGTGTTCCTGGTCGCGACCTCCGACGGGCTGAACGACTACCAGGGCCGGCCGCTCGGCACCGATTTCTCCAACATCTACGCCGGCGGCACCTATGTGCTCGACGGGCAGCCGGGCACCGCGTTCGATCCGCCGTCGCAGCACGCGCGTCAACAGATGATCTTCGGCAAAGACACGCCGTTCTACGGCTGGTGCTATCCGCCGTTCCTGCTGTTCGTCGCCGCGGCCCTGGCGCTGCTGCCGTATGCCGGAGCGCTGTTTGTTTGGCAGGCATCAACCCTGCTGCTCTATCTGAGCATGCTGTGGGGCGTCTTCCGCTTCTCTCCATCGCGCGAGAGCGATGGCCAGACTTTGTCGCGCGATCGGCTGTGGCTGCTGCTGGCTGTCGCCTTCCCCGCCGTGTTCGTCAATCTCGGCCACGGCCACAACGGCTTCCTCACCGCCGCGCTGATCGGCGTCGCGTTGCTCGTGCTGGACCGCAGACCGATCGTTGCCGGCATCCTGTTCGGCTTGATGTCGTACATGCCGCAGTTCGGCGTGATGATCCCGCTGGTGCTGGTGGTCACAGGGCGCTGGCAGGCCTTCGTCTCGGCCGGCGCGACCGTACTGGTGCTCACTGCGATCTCCACTCTGGCGTTCGGCGCCGACGTCTGGCGCATGATGATCGATGCGCTGCCGTTCACCCGCGAGGTGGTGCTCGAACAGGGCGGCACTGGCTGGCACAAAATTCAGAGCGTGTTCTCCTGGGCGCGCATGTGGGGCGGCAGCGTTGCGTCCGCCTACGCCGCGCAGGCCGCGGTCACCGTCGCGCTCGGCGCGGCGCTGGCCTGGCTTTGGCGGAGCGATGCGGGCTATCGTCTCAAGGCCGCAGCCCTGCCGATCGCCTCGATCCTCGCCACGCCCTACAGCCTCGACTACGACCTGATGGCGCTGGCGCCCTCGGTCACGTTCCTCGCGGTCGAAGGCTATGAGCGCGGCTTCCGGCCTTACGAAAAGACAGCGCTGGCGGTCCTCTGGCTCATGCCGCTGGTCGCCCGCACCGTCGCGGACCAGACGCTCATCCCGCTGGCCGTTCCCTCGATGATTCTCGTCCTGCTGCTGATCTTGCAGCGAGCGGCTGCCGAAACCGGCGCGTTTGGTCAGTGGAAATCGGCGGCTCACCCGCTAAAGTAGCGCCATGCTCACGCGGCGTGCTGCACTCACCGTCATCGCGGGACTGATTGGCGCGCATGACGCTCGCGCGCAAGCGTTTCCCTCGCGCAACATTTCCATCGTGGTTCCCTACCCGGCCGGCGGACCGGTCGATGCGGTGGCGCGGCTGATCGCGCAGGCGGCGTCCGGCCCGCTCGGCCAATCGATTCTGGTCGACAACCGCGGCGGCGCGTCCGGCGTGATCGGTGCGGCCGCGGTGGCGCGCGCCGAGCCCGATGGCCATAATCTGGTGCTCGGCACCAACCAGACCCACGCCACCAACCAGTCGCTGCTTAAGAACTGTCCCTATGACGCGGTGAGGGATTTTGCGCCGGTCGCCGGCATCGCTGAAATTCCCCACGCGCTGGTGGTGCGGCGCGGGCTTGAGGCGGACAGCGTCGCGGCGCTGGTCGAACTCGCCAAGAAATCGCCCGGCACGCTCACCTACGGCTCCACCGGCAACGGCTCGGCGTCCCACCTCGCCGCCGAGCTGTTCAAGATCAAGGCCGGCGTCGACCTGCTGCACGTGCCGTTCCGAGGCGCCGCGCCGATGACCACGGAGCTGCTCGCCGGCCGGATCGACGCGACCTTCGTGACGCTGCCGAGCGTGGTCAGCTACGTCGATGCCGGGGTGCTGCGCGCGCTTGCGCTGGCAAGCCCGCAACGCGCAGCGCGCCTGCCGAACATGCCGACGCTCGCCGAGGCCGGCATCGCCGGCGTCGAAGCCGATGCCTGGTTCGCACTGTTCGCGCCGGCCAAGACGCCGTCCGATGCGCTCCACAAAATCTACAACGCCGTGTCCTATTCGCTGTCGGCAAAGACGGCCTCGGACGCCCTCGCGGCGCAGGGCATGACGCTAGCGCTGCGGCCGCCCGACGCGGTGGCGGTCTGGCTGCCAGGCGAGGTGACCAAATGGGCGGCGGTGATCAAGGCGGCGGGCGTTGTGGTAGAGTAGCCTGCGGCTGACACATCGCGAGGGGCGTATGCAGCGGCGCGACTTCATCACGCTTGTTGGCGGCGCGGTAGCCATGCCGTTTGCCGCGCATGCGCAGCAAGCCGAACGCCGGCGGCTGGTCGGCATGCTGACGAGCTTCACGGAATCCGAGATGCGTCCCATCGCCGCCGGGTTCCGCGACCGTTTGCGGGAGCTCGGCTGGGTCGACGGGCGCAATGTCACGATCAACCTGCGCACCTCCAGCGGCAACGAGCGACAGATGGACAGCGATGCGCGCATGCTTGTCGATGCCGGCGCCGACGTCATCGTCGCAATGGGGACGCCCAGCCTGACCGCGGTCAATCGCGTCAGCCGCGCCTTGCCCGTGGTCTTCACCATGGTCGCCGATCCGGTCAGTCAAGGTCTGATCGCCAACCTGTCTCGGCCTGGCGGCAACGCCACCGGCTTGACCAATTTCGAATTCGGCATCGGCGGAAAATGGCTCGAGCTGCTCCGACAGCTCGATACCCGGATGTCGCGCGTCACATTGATCACCAATCCGGCAAATCCGGCCAACGCTCAATTCGTGCAACCTACCATCGAAGCCGGAAGGACCATTGGTCTGGACGTAGTTGAAGCTTCGGTGCAAAGGCCCGACGAATACGAGCACGTGATCGCGAGGGCTGCAGACAAGCCCGGCAGCGGCATGGTTGTGTTTCCGGACGGCTTGGCGGTGGTCCACCACGCGCTGATCATCCGACTCGCCGAAGCGCATCGCCTGCCGGCCGCCTATCCATTCCGCGTCTTCACGGTGAACGGCGGATTGATGTCTTATGGACTGGATTATGTCGCCATCTACCGCCAGGCGGCGGATTACGTGGACAAGATCTTGCGCGGAATGAAACCCGCCGACCTGCCGGTCGAGGCTCCGAACAAGTTCGAGCTGATCATTAATCTGAAGGCCGCCAAGGCGCTGGGCCTGACAGTTCCGGCGAGCCTGCTGGTCGCGGCCGACGAGGTGATCGAATAGAAAGCCATCTGCCGCCGTGATAGACTGCAGGTAGCAAATATCCGGGAGTGGACGCCATGCAGCTTTCAGCCGATCAGCTCAAGGCTTTCGACGACCAGGGCTACGTGTTCCTGCCGAACTGCTTCGCCGACGAGGAAGTCGCGCTGATGCGCGCGCAGGGCGAGGACATCCTCAAGGCCGACCGCCAGGAGGTGTGGCGCGAGAAGACCGGCGCGCCGCGCACCGCGTTCGCCGCGCACACCTTCAACGAGCTGTTCCGGCTGCTGGTGAGCCATCCGCGCCTCGTCGGCCCGCTGAAGCAGTATTTCGGCGAGGACATCTACGTCCATCAATTCAAGCTCAACGCCAAGGCCGCATTCGAAGGCGACGTCTGGCAGTGGCATCAGGATTACGGCACCTGGGCGCGCGACGACGGCATGCCGGAGGCCCGCGCCATGAACATCGCGGTGTTCCTCGACGAGGTGATGCCGATCAACGGCCCGCTGCTGCTGGTGCCCGGCAGCCACAAGCAGGGCGTGTTTGAGGCCGGCCACGACAAGTTGACGACGTCCTATCCGCTCTGGACGCTCGACAAGGAGACGGTGACGCGGCTGGTCGCTGACGCGGAAGCCAAGCACGGCCAGGGCATCGTGGCCCCGACCGGCAAGCCCGGCTCGGTGCTGATGTTCCACGGCAACCTGGTCCACGCCTCGCCGCCGAACATCACGCCGTACCCGCGCAAGATCGTCTATGTGACGTTCTGCGCCTGCTCGAACCACATCACCAAGTTCACCCGCGCCGAGTGGATCGCGCACCGGGACTTTACGCCGATCCAGCCGGTCGGCGACGACGCATTGCTGGAATACGCGCGCGTACACCGCATCGCCGCGGAGTGATCATTCCGCAATCTTGATCCCGGCGTCCTTGATCAGCTTCGCCCATTGCGCCAGCTCGGCGCGGATCACGCCCGCGAATTCCGCAGGTGTGTTGGCGACCACCTCCAGACCGCTGTCGCCGAAACGCTTGCGGACATCCTCCGCCGAAAGCGCCCGCACCGTCTCGCCGTGCAGCTTGTCGACGACCGGCTGCGGCGTGCCGGCCGGCGCCATCAGGCCGAACCAAATCGGCACATCGAAGCCGGTCAACCCGGCCTCCGCCATGGTCGGCAGATCGGGCGCGGCTGCCGCGCGCTTGGGCGAGATCGCGGCCAGCGCGCGCAGCTTGCCCTCGCGGACCAGCGGCAGCACCACCGACAGGTTCGGCAGGCTCATGGTGAGCCGTCCCGCGATCAGGTCGGGGATGAGCGCCGGGATGCCGCGATAAGGCACCGGCTGCACGTCGATTCCGGCCAGCGAGTTCAGCAATTCGCCAGACAGATGGGCGGGCGTGCCCGCGCCGGCATGACCGTATGTCAGCTTTCCGGGCTGCGCGCGGACCAGTGCGATCAGCTCCTGCACGGTCTTCGCGGGCACGTCGTTGTGCACCACCAAGACACTCGGCGTAAACACCGCGATCGAGACCGGTGTCAAGTCCTTCACGGGGTCGTAGGCGACCTTGTCGTAGAGGCTCGGATTGATGGTGATCGCGGAGCTCGCCATGACGAGCGTATAGCCGTCGGGCGCGGACTTGACCGCGCGCTCTACCGCAAGGTTGCCGCCAGCGCCGGTGATGTTCTCCACGACCACCGGCTTGCCCCACGCCGTAGAAAGCTTTTCGGCGACGAGCCGCGCGGCGATGTCCGGCGGCCCGCCCGCCGGAAACCCGACCAGGATACGGACCGTCCGGTCCGGATAGGTGGGCTGCGCTCCGGCAACACCCGTTACCGCACTCAGCGCGATGCAGCCAGTCACTAGACTTTGAACAATACGCATGACGTTCCATTCCCGCGCGGCGTTAGCGCGGCAACCTAACCAATCGCTCTCGAAAGTAATTTCTGTTGTGGCATCCGGCCGGAGAGAGATTTGGTTCAAATCCATGTTGCAGCGCACGCTTTCGTCTTTTTTCATCGGGGCGTCATCGCATCGCCCTTTATTCGCCGTGCTTTGCTTTTCAATCGGCGCTAAGAATTGAAACACGGATCGGTCCAGGCCGATCGGGGGATCAGGATGTACACCCTCTATTCGATGCGCCGCTCGGGCAATTGCTACAAGGTGCGGCTCGCGCTCACGCAGCTCGGGCTCGCGCACGAGCTTGTCGAGGTCGACATCCTGCAGGGCGAGACGCGCACCCCGGAATTCCTGGCGATGAATCCGAGCGGCCACGTGCCGCTGCTCAAGGTCGCACCGGACAAATATCTGCCGGAGTCGAACGCCATCCTCTGGTATCTCGCCGAGGGCACGCCGCTGCTTTCCGACGATCCGATAGAGCGCGCCGCCACGCTGCAGTGGATGTTCTTCGAGCAGCACGCGCTCGAGCCGAACCTCGGCGCGGCCTGGTTCTGGCTCGTACTGATCAAAGGCGGGCGCGATCTGCAGCAGCACGCACTCGAGGACTGGATGGAAGAGGGCTACCGCGCGCTGGGCGTGATGGACAAGCATCTAGCCCAGCAGGATTTCCTGGCCGACGACCGCTATTCGATCGCCGACATCGCGCTTTACGCCTACACCCACATCGCCGAGCAGTGCGATTTCAATGTCTCGGAGTTCCCCGCGGTACGCGACTGGCTCGACCGTGTCACGGCGCAGCCCAACCACGTCTCGATGGACTGGCATCCCACCACCGCCAGCATGGTTGCGGCACAGTAGGGGCGGTGAAAGTCAGTCGCCCGCCTTGATGTTGGCGTCCTTTATCACCTTCGCCCACTTGGCGATGTCCGCTTTGATAACGGCGCCCATCGCATCGGGACCATCGGTGGCGATGTCGAATCCGAGCTGGGTGAGCCTCTCCCGCACGTCCGGCATGGCGACGATCGCAACCGCCTGCTGATGCGCCTTGGCGATCACCGGCGCGGGCGTGCCGGCCGGCGCCATCAATCCAAACCAGGAAATCGCTTCGAAGCCAGGGAGCCCCGATTCGGAGACCGTCGGCAGGTCGATGACCGGCGTCCGCCTCAGCGATGTCACCGCCACGCCGCGCAGCCGACCCTCTTTCACGACCGGCAGGATCGCGCCCATGTTCTGCAGCGTCATGGTCACGCGCCCACCGATCACGTCGGTGAACACCGCGCCGCGATAAGGCACGTGCGTGATGTCGACGCCCGCCTGACTCTTGAGCAGCTCGCCGGCGATATGCTGCGGCGTACCGACGCCGGGCGAGGCGTAGGACAGCTTGCCAGGCTGTGCCTTGGCGAGCGCGATCAGCTCGCCGAAAGTCTTGGCCGGCACGTCGTTGTTCACCGCGACAATGCTCGGCACGATCAGCAGCCGCGCGACCGGCGCAAGATCGCGCACCACGTCGTAGGTTTGGTTCTGCTGCAGCGTCGGGTTGATGGTGAGCGCGCCATTGGCGCCCCAGTAGAACGTCGTACCGTCCGGCACCGATTTGGCCACGCGGTCGCCGCCGACGCTGCCGCCGGCTCCCGGCACATTCTCGACCGTCACCGGCACGTTCCAAGCCTCGGCGAATTTCGCCGCGAACAGCCTCGCGGTGATGTCGGTCGCACTGCCGGCGGTGAAGCCAACGATGAAACGCACCGGTTTGTCGGGATAGCTCTGCGCATGGGCCGGCGCCGCGGTGAGCAGCAGCGCAAGCGCCAACCATGCTCGGATCGGATTCATCGTCCCTCCCGCGGCTCGCGCCGGTTATTGAGGCATCTTGATTCCGGCGTCGCTGATGACCTTGCCCCACATCGGCATCTCCCTGCGCACCACATCGGCGAATTCCGCCGGCGTGTTGCCGACCAGTTGGAGCCCGAGACCTTCAAGCTTGGCGCGCACGTCCGGCATCGCCATCACCTTCGCCGTTTCGGCGTGAATCTTGTTCACGATCGGCTGCGGTGTGCCGGCCGGCGCCATCAGGCCGAACCAGGCGGTGGCGTCGAAATCCTTGAAACCGAACTCTTCCATCGTGGGCAGGTCGGGGATTTGCGGCGAACGCTTGCGCGAGGTGATGGCGAACGCCCGCAGCTTGCCCTCGCGCACCAGCGGCAGGCAGTTCGAGATGTTGCCGAAGAAAAGATTGAGCCGTCCGCCCAGCAGGTCCGGCAGGATCTGCGTGGTGCCGCGATACGGCACCTGCTGAATCTTGACGCCGGTCATCTTCATGAAAAGCTCGCCGCCGAGATGCTGCGACGTGCCGATCCCGGCGTGACCTGCGACGAAATAGTCGGGCTTCGCCTTGGCCAGCGCGATCAGCTCTTCGATGGTCTTTGCCGGAACGTCAGGCGGCACCACGACCAGGTTCGGCACGATGAAAACCTGGGTGATGTAGGCGAAGTCCTTGATGGGATCGTAGCCGAGCTTGTCCATCAGGTTTGGATTGATCACCAGCGCGGCGTTGCCTCCCATCGACAACGTGTAGCCGTCCGGCGGCGCCTTCGAGAGGCGTTCGACCGCGAGGTTGCCGCCGGCGCCAGTGACGTTCTCGACCGCCACGCCCTTGGCCCAGCTTTCGTTCCACTTGTCGCCGAACAGGCGGGAGGTCACGTCGGGCGCCACGCCCGCCGAAAAACCCACGAGGATCCGAATCGGCTTGTCCGGATAGCCCGCCTGCGCGGACACTTCGATCGCAGCCAGCGCCACCGGCAGAGCTGCGAGCAAACCCAGGGCCCACCGCATTGTATCCTCCCCGCCACACTTGTTCTTTATCCATCCAGCATAGCAGGCATTAACCATCTGTTAACCCTGCGCCACTGTTCCGCCGCGGTTCGCCAATCGCGCCGCCGCAATCCAGCCGGACGGAGGCCAGCATCCATCGGCATGTTCGTGTCCAAGCTGATTCGTTGCAGGTGGCGCTCATGACCCAGGAATTGCTCGAACAGTCCCGTCAACGTCCCGCGTTTGCGGATCAGGCGTTTGTGGCGCTGACATTGGCGCTCGCCGTGTCGGTCGCCGTTGCTTTCACGATCGTGTCGTTTGGAATCGCGCGCGCAGCGATGTGAGTTGAGGCGTCGTGCCGAGTAACGCGTCGTAGTGTTGTTGCGTCCAGGCCTGCTGTCCGAATGCCCTATCCTTCTGGACGCCGGCGTCATGCCGGCGTCCAGAAGATTTATTGTGCCTTAATGCCGGCGGCCTTGATGATCGGCCACCATTTCTCGATCTGTGCCTTCTGCTGCGCCGCCAGCGCGGCCGGATTCTGTTGCTCCTTCGGCCAGATGTCCTGGCCGATATCGGTGAAGCGCTTTTTCAGTCCGGGATCGTCGAGCGCCTGCGAGACCGCGGTGTTGAGCTTGGCGATCACGTCCTTCGGCGTGCCTTTCGGCACCCATAGCCCGTGCCAGAACGAGGAATAGAGGTCAGGACCGCCCGCCTCCTCAATGGTCGGCGTCTCGGGCGATGCCCACCATCGCTTGCTGGAGAGTACCGCGAAGGCCTTGAGCTGTCCGGCGCGCACCGGGTTGAGATAGTTCGCAGCCTGGCCGAACGTGAGGTCGATCTGCCCCGCGATCAAATCCTGGATCAGCGGCGCGCCGCCGCGATACGGCACGAACTGGAACGTGGTGCCAGTGTGCTTCTGGAAATAGATCGCGGCAATGTCAGTCGGGCCACCCACGCCGACCGTGCCTGCGGTCGCTTTCCCCGGGTTGGCTTTCATCCAGGCGACCGTTTCCTTGAGGCTTCCGGCGGGGAAGTTGGCACGCGCCGCGATCCATTGCGGCGTGTCGGCGATCAGCGTGACCGGCTCGAAGTCGTTCACGACGTTGTAGGGCAGTTCCAGCGTCGCGCCGTTGATGACGTGGGTCTGCACGTGACCAAGACTCAGCGTATAGCCATCCGGCGCCGAGCGCGCGACGCGGCCAACCCCGATGCTACCGCCTGCCCCGGTCACGTTCTCGATGATGACCGGCTGGCCGAGCGTGGTCTTGAGCTGCTCCACCAGCACGCGCGCCAGCGTGTCGGACGGCCCGCCCGCCGGATACGGAACGATCAAGGTGACCGGCCGCGACGGATAGATTTGCGCGAGCGCGCTCTGCGCGCCAACAAGCATTGCAAGAACGAAGACAACCACCAGCCGCTTCATAACGTCCCTCGCCTGTTATCGCTGCAGTTCGAATTTCACTCCGGCTTCACGCCCGCCGCTTTCACGATCGGATACCACTTCTCGACTTCGGACTTGTGGAACGCCGCGAACGCCGCGGGCGACGCCTGATCTTTCGGCGGCAGGTCCATGCCGAGCGCGACGATGCGCTTTTGCACCTCCGCATCGGCCATCGCCGCATTGGCGGCGACGTTAATCCTGTCGACGATGTCGGATGGCGTGCCCTTCGGCGTCCACAGGCCGTGCCATGTGCTGTAATAGAGGCCGGGGACGCCGGCCTCCTCCGCGGTTGGCACCTCGGGCGCGACGAACCAGCGCGCCTTTGTCATCACCGCATAGGCCTTGATGTTGCCGCTGCGGTACTGCGTCAGCGAGTTAGCCGCGAGATCGCAGGACAGATCGACCTGCCCCGCGACCAGGTCGTTGAGCGCCGGCGCGCCGCCACGATACGGCACGAACTGGAAGCTCGTGCCCGTCGCCTTCTGAAATCCCATGCCGCAGAACCGCGCCATGCTCGCCGTTCCGACCGACGTGGCCGACGCCTTGTCCGGATTGGCCTTGAGCCATTCGACCAATTCGTTGAGCGAACTTGGCGGCAGGCCTTTGCGCGCCACCATCCAGTACGGAACGTTCGGCAGCAGCGCAACCGGCGTCAGGTCCGCGAGCATGTCGAACTGCAGCGGATAGACCGCGCCGGAGATCACGTATTGGCCGAGTGTCCCCATGCCGATCGTGTGGCCGTCCGGCGCCGAGCGCACCACGCGCGCGATCGAAATCGTGCCGCCCGCGCCGCCCACGTTCTCGACCACGATGGGTTGGCCGAGCGTGCCGCGCATGTGATCGGCCATCACGCGCGCCAACGCGTCGACCGCGCCACCGGCCGGCAGGGCCACCACCATGGTGATCGGTTTGGAGGGAAACGTTTCCGCGTTCACGCTACCGAGGGCTGCGAAGAGTATCGTTACGACCAACGGCCACCAGACCGGCATGTCAGGCCTCACTCTCGCGTCCGATCATTGCTGCGCCTTGATGCCGGACGCCTTGATGATTGGATACCACCGCTCGATCTCCGCCTTCTGAAATGCCGCCAGGGCGTCTGGCGTTTGTTGAGCGCGCGGCCAGATGCTCTGGCCGGAGTCCCTGAAGCGCTGCTGCACCATCGGATCGGCCAAAGCCACCATCACCGCCGCATTCAGCTTGGCGACAATGTCCTTCGGTGTACCCTTCGGCAGCCACATGCCATGCCAGTAGGACCCGTAGAGGCCCGGCACGCCGGCCTCATCCACGGTGGGGACCTCGGGCGCACCCCACCACCGCTCCTTGGCCTGCGTGGCTAGCGCCTTGAGCTGGCCGTTGCGCACCGCGCCGATATAGGTCGATGCCTGACCAAAATTAATATCGATCTGGCCGCTGACCAGATCGGCCAGCAACGGCCCGCCACCGCGATACGGCACCGACTGGAAGCTGGTGCCGGTCATCTGCTTGAACTGGAATGCCGAGATGTCGCTCGGGCCGCCGATGCCGACCGCGCCGGATGTGCC
>Ga0190271_10002356_pt1 | contig 11396 bp, 12 predicted proteins | sample Popmic356T_FD_133747 | JGI IMG/M metagenome (GOLD analysis project Ga0190271, IMG submission 133747) | Populus adjacent soil microbial communities from riparian zone of Weber River, Utah, USA - 356 T | ecosystem: Environmental > Terrestrial > Soil > Riparian zone | place: USA: Utah | collected...
CGCCGGTCGTCCTGGGACTTGGCGATCGTCGCCGCCAGCGCCTCGCGGAAGTCGGCCGGCGAGGTCCAGGGCACCTCCTCCAGCGCCGCGAAGGCGTCGAGGATCTCCGAGGTCCCGACCGCGACCCCCTCGCTGCGCAGTTCCTCGCAGAAGGCCAGCAGCTTCGGCGCCAGCCCCGGCGGCCCCGGGTCGGCCTGCGGCCCGAAGGGCGAGCCGGCCACCGGGCTCAGCCCGCCTGCGCCTGCGCCGCCAGTTTGACGCCGACGCGCTCGGCGACCAGGGCGATGTCGGTGCGGTGCTTGACGATGATCGACATCGACTGCTCGAAGGTCTCGCGGTCGATGTCCTCGGCGCCCATCAGCAGCAGCGTCCGCGCCCAGTCGATCGACTCGGCGATCGAGGGCGGCTTTTTCAGGTCCAGGGCCCGGACCATGTCGATCACCTCGACGAGGCGGCGGGTCAGCATCTCCGGCAGCTCCGGCACGTGCAGGCGGACGATCTCCATCTCCCGCTCGATCGCCGGGTAGTCGAGCCAGAGGTAGAGGCAGCGCCGCTTCAGGGCCTCGGTCAGCTCCCGCGAGTCGTTCGAGGTGAGGACCACGATCGGCATCGTCGTCGCCTCGATCCGGCCCAGCTCCGGGATCGTCATCTGGAAGTCGGAGAGGAGCTCGAGCAGCATCGCCTCGAACTCCTGGTCGGTCTTGTCGATCTCGTCGATCAGCAGCACCACCGGCTCGGGGCTGGCGATCGCCTGCATCAGCGGCCGCGTCAGCAGGAACTCCTCGCTGAAGATGTCGTCCTGGACGTCGTCCCAGCCGCCCTGGGCGCCGCCGGCCTGGATCCGCAGCAGCTGCTTGCGGTAGTTCCACTCGTACATCGCCTTCGACTCGTCGAGGCCCTCGTAGCACTGCAGCCGCACCAGCTCGCGCCCGGTCGCCCGCGAGAGCGCCTTCGCCAGCTCGGTCTTGCCGACCCCGGCTGGGCCCTCGACCAGGACCGGCTTTCCGAGCTTCTGGGCGAGGAAGGAGACCAGCGCGGCGGGCTCGTCGGCGAGGTAGCCGACCCCGGCCAGCGCCTCCTTCGTCTCGGCTACGGAGCCATCGGGCATGCCGGCGATGATAATCACCGCTCCGTGCTCACGCTCTCCCTGCCGCTCGCCGAGCTGTTCCCACGCACCCCCGGCCCCTACATCGCCCTGATGATGATCGGGTTCGCCGTCGGCATCCTCGGCCACCTCACCCGCACCAAGCTGCTGATCGCGGCCGGGGTGATCCTGATCTTCCTCGGCGCCCTGCTCTTCCCGCTGGCGGCCAACCTGACCACCGAGAACCGGCCGCCGCCGATCGAGGAATCGCGCGGCGACTTCGGCGAATAGCGCCGGCCCGCTCTACGATCGCCACGTGGGCCGCCTCGACGAAGTCGACCTCAGCCCCTCGCTGCGCGCGAAGGAAGAGCAGCATGAGCTGCGCGAGAGCTGGAAGCGGCTCGCGCAGCTGCGCCTCACCCTGGGCGGCCTGATCGGCACCGAGCAGCAGCTCGGCCCGCCGCTCTGCGTCCTCTTCGAGGGCTGGGACGCGGCCGGCAAGGGCGGCGCGATCAAACGCCTGGTCGCCCCGCTCGATCCCCGCCACGTCCGCGTCGCCCAGTTCGCCGCTCCCAGCGCCGACGAGAAGCGCCACCACTTCCTGCACCGCTTCTGGCCGGCGCTGCCGGGCTGGGGAGGGATGGCGGTCCTCGATCGCTCCTGGTACGGCCGGGTCCTGGTCGAGCGGGTCGAGGGCTACGCCAGCCGCGAGCAGTGGACGCGCGCCTACGAGGAGATCGTCGCCTTCGAGCGGATGCTCGCCGACGAGGGCACGATCCTCGTCAAGTTCTGGCTCCACATCTCCCCGGAGGAGCAGCTGAAGCGCTTCGAACAGCGCGCCGCCGACCCGCTCAAGACCTGGAAGCTGACCCCGGAAGACTGGGAGAACCGCGAGAAGCGCCCCGAGTACGAGGTCGCGGTCGAGGAGATGCTCGACCTCACCGACCGCCCGCACGCCCCCTGGCGCCTCGTCGCCGCCGAGTCGAAGCGCCACGCCCGGGTCGAGGTCGTCCGCACCGTCGTCGCGGAAATCGAAGCGGGGATGCGGCGCTGGGGACAGGAGCCACCGCCGCCGCCCTAGAATTCGCGGTTCATCCGTCGTTCGAATCACGAGGAGTCATCCCTTGAGCCGTTTCCGCACTCTTGGGCTGCTGGCGACCCTGGTCGCCCTGGCAGTCACGCTCGCCGCCTGCGGCGGCAGCAGCAGCAGCGACGAAGATCCCCAGAAGGTCGTCGAAAACGCGACCCTGGAAGGGGTCGACAGCGGCACCCTCGACCTCTCGCTCGACGTCAAAGCGACCGGCGAGGAAAGCGGCGACATCGACGTCAGCCTCTCCGGCCCGTTCCAGAGCAAGGGCGGCAACCAGGCCCTGCCCGAACTGGCCCTGACCGCCAAGGCCAACGGCTCCGTCGAGGGCGAAGACGTCGACTTCGAAGGCGGCATCACCGTCCTTCCCGACCGCGCCTTCGTCAACTACAAGGGCACCGAGTACGAAGTCGACCCGACCACCTTCGGCTTCGTCAAGTCGAGCTTCGAACAGGCCCAGCAGGGCAGCGGCGACGAAGCCGGCAACGCCGACCTCAGCGCCTGCCAGGAAGCCGCCGAGGGCCTCGAATTCGGCGACTTCTTCAAGAGCCTCAGCAACGAAGGCAGCGAGGACGTCGACGGCACCAGCACCACCAAAGTCAGCGGCGACGTCAACGTCGGCGGCGCCATCGACGCGCTGATCACGCTCAGCGAGAATCCCGCCTGCAGCTCGCAGCTGGAAGCTGCCGGGCCGCTGCCGCTCGACGAACTCGAAGAGGCGAAGGGCGAAGTGACGAGCGCCGTCAAGAAAGCCCACGCCGAGGTCTACGTGGGCGACGACGACATCGTCCGCAAGATCGTCGCCGAACTGGCGATCGAGCCGAAGGGCAGCAACGAAGACGTCGAAGTCAACCTCGAACTGACCCTGACCGGCGTCAACGAGGAGCAGGAGATCGCCGCTCCCGCGAACGCCAAGCCGCTCGAAGGCCTGTTCCAGCAGCTCGACGTCAACCCGCTCGAACTGCTCGAAGCGGCGCAGGGCGAAGGTGGCTTCGAGGGCCTGCTGGAAGGCCTGATGGAAGGCGCCACCGGCAGCGACGGCGGCTCGGGCTCGGGCGGCGGCTCGGGATCCAGCGGCGGCTCCAGCGCCAGCCAGCAGGAATACCTCAACTGCCTCAAAGGGGCGGAATCCCCGGCCGACCTGCAGAAGTGCGCGAGTCTCGCCGGCTAGCGAGAGTCGCCCTTCCGCCTGAAACCCCGGCGCCGCTTCGCCTCAGCGCGAGCGGCGCCGGCTTCACATAGGCTCGCGCGATCGAATTCCTGCTCCTCCTGATCAGCTTCGCGATCGTCCTCACCGGGGCGCTCCTCTTCACCAACGCGGTCGAGTGGATCGGCCACAAGCTGTCGTTGGGCGAGGGCGCGGTGGGGAGCCTCCTGGCCGCCGTCGGCACGGCGATGCCGGAGACGCTGATCGCGATCGTCGCCCTGGTCAAGGTCACCGAGGGCTCCGAAGACGTCGCCGTCGGCGCCATCGTCGGCGCCCCCTTCCTGCTGGCGACGCTGGCGATGGGCCTGGTCGGCCTCTTCGCCTACTCCTACCGCGAGCGCCGCAAACAGGGCGTCCATCTCGACACCCACGGCCCGACCCTGGAGCGCGACCTGCTCTTCTTCCTCGCCTTCTTTGGCCTCGCCGGGGCGCTCGCCTGGGGACCGCCCGCGGAGCTGCGGATCCCGCTCGGCATCGTCTTCCTGCTCGCCTACGTGGTCTACGTCGCCCGCACCCTGCGCAACAGCGGCGACGCGCAGGAGGAGGAGACCCTCAACCCGCTGATCTTCGAGCGCCGCGCCGAGCGCGCCGAGAGCCCGGCCCTTGCCCTCTGCGTGATCCAGCTCCTGGTCGGACTGGGGGCGATGGTCGGCGGTGCCCACCTCTTCGTCGAGGAGCTGCTCAAGGTCGCCGAGGACCTTGGCGTTGAGGCCCTCGTCCTCGCCCTGATCCTGGCGCCGCTGGCGACCGAGCTTCCCGAGAAGGTCAACAGCTTCTTCTGGGTGCGCGAAGGCAAGGACGCCCTGGCGCTCGGCAACATCAGCGGCGCGATGGTCTTCCAGTCGACGATCCCGGTCGGGATCGGCCTGATGTTCACCGACTGGGATCTGACCGGCAACGCGATCCTCTCGATCGCCCTCGGTGTCGTCGGCGGCATCGTCGCCTACCTCAGCCTCCACCGTGCGGGCCAGTTCAACCTGCCCTCGGTGATCGTCTGGTTCGGGCTCTACATCGCCTTCATAGCCGCGGTAGTTCTGAGCGCCTGAGCGCGCTACTCGGCTAGTTCGCGCAGCGCTTTGAGCACGAGTTTGTCGTGCTTTTTCGGCTGCACTTTGGGGAAGGCGCGGGCGATCTTGCCGTTCGGCCCGACGATGAAGGTCGAGCGGACGATCCCCATGTACTTCTTGCCGTACATCGACTTCTCGCCCCAGGCGCCGTACTTCTCGGCGACCTTGTGGTCTGGGTCGGCCAGCAGCGTGAAGTCGAGCTTCTGGTTCTTGGCGAACTTCTTCAGCGCCTCGGGCTGGTCGGGGGAGATCCCCAGCACCCGGGCGCCCAGCTCGCGGTACTCGTCGCCGCGGTCGCGGATCCCGCAGGCCTGGGTCGTGCAGCCCGGGGTTTCGGCGCGGGGGTAGAAGTAGACGACCACCGTCTCGCCCTTCAGGTCGGTCAGCTTGACCTTGTTGCCGTCCTGGTCGGACAGCGTGAAGGCGGGCGCTCTGTCGCCTGGCTCGAGCATCGGGGCGGGCAGGCTAGTCGAAGCGGCGGCGGGCCGCTCAGTCCTCGCGGCCGGGCTCCTGCCCGTCCTCGTCCTCGTTGTCCTCGTCGTCGGCCTGTTCGAGGGCCGTTTCCGAGAGCGAGCCGCCGGCACCGGGGTGGTAGTGCGTCTGGAAGGTCTGGAGGATGCGGTCGCGGCCGTCCTCGTCGATCGGCGTCTCCTCGGAGAGCCGCACCCAGTCGGCGCCCTCGTAGGCCTCCATGTTGAAGACCTCCTGGTCGATCGAGGCGGAGTCGTCGACGACCACCACAACCTCGGTCTGCGGGTTGAAATAGGTCCCCGGCTGGACCAGCAGCTCCTCGACCTCGTACAGGTTCTCGTCGGCGCCGTCGGGCATCAGCTCGATCCTATGAGATCGGCAAGTTGACGCTCGGTCTCGGCCTCGACGTCCAATGGCTCCTGGCCGGCCCGCAGTCTTCGTTCGTTGCGCGCCACCACCATCTGCCGCACCTCCGCCCGCAGCTCGGCGTCGAACTCCTCCTGGCGGCTTGTCGGCGCCGCCGCCTCGGCCAACAGTCGCTCGGTCTCCGACTCGACGTCGAGCGGCGCCTCGCCGCGCCGCTCGCGGCGGTCCGATTTGGCCTGCAGCAGCTGTCGAACTTCCGCCGCCTGGATCGCCGGATCGACCTTCGGGGGCGGGCCGCCGCGGCGCCGTCCCGGCGCCTCGTGCAGGAGCGAGAAGGGCCCGCCGCCGATCGCTTCCCAGCCGTTGCCGACGTAGTGCCGCAGCGCCAGCCCGATCAGCGGCGCAGCGATGCCGGTGAGGCCGAACAGGATCGCCCCCTTCTGCACCGCGTTCAAGGCCAGCGCCAAGCCCATGGGACTCAAGGGTAAACCGCCCACATGGGGGGACCGTTCCGCTAACCTTCGCGTTGGTTGACTGACCAGTCAATCGGCGGAACGTCAGCCCGGCCGGGCGGCGCTCCAGACAGACTGCAAGGCACGACAAAGGAGCACCGACCGGTGGTTGACTTCACCCTCACCGATGAGCAGAAGGACCTGCGCGAGCTGGCCCACAGCTTCGCTGACAAAGAGATGCGGAAGGTCGCCTGGGAGTACGACGTGGACGGCACCTGGCCCCAGGACGTGATCGACAAGGCCTTCGAGGTCGGCCTGATGAACACCCACATCCCCGAGGCCTACGGCGGCCCGGGCCTCGACTATCTCTCCGGCTGCATCATCGAGGAGGAGATCGGCTGGGGCTGCTCCGGGATCGGCACCTCGCTGATGGCCAACGGCCTCGCCTCCGCTCCGGTCACCCTGGGCGGCTCCGAGGAGACCAAAAAGAAGTACCTGGGGATGCTGACCGAATCGGCCAAGCTGGCCTCGTTCGGCCTCACCGAGCCGGACGCCGGCTCCGACGTTTCGGGCATGAAGACCCGCGCCGTCAAGCAGGGCGACAAGTACATCCTCAACGGCTCCAAGTGCTTCATCACCAACGGCACCTACGCCGACTGGTTCACGGTCTTCGCCAAGACCGACCCTGACTCCGGCCACCGCGGCATCTCCGCCTTCGTCGTCGACGCCAACGCCGCTGGCGTGACCGTCGACAAGAAGGAGGACAAGATGGGTCAGCGGGCGTCCAACACCGCGACCATCTCCTTCAACGACGTCGAGGTCCCGGCCGAGAACCTCCTCGCCGAGGAGAACAAGGGCTTCAAACTGGCGATGATGACCCTCGACCGGACCCGTCCGGGCGTCGCCGCGATGGCCACCGGGATCGCCCGCGCCGCCTTCGAGTTCTCCGTCGAGTACTCCAAAGAAAGGGTCCAGTTCGGCGTCCCGATCGCGATGCACCAGGCGATCCAGTTCATGATCGCCGACATGTCGACCAAGGTCGACGCATCCCGGCTGCTGACCTGGAACTCGGCCGTCCTGCTCGATCAGGGCAAACGCGCCTCGCTGATCTCCTCGGAGGCCAAGCGCTTCGCCGCCGACTCCGCGATGGAGGTCACCACCGACGCCGTCCAGGTCTACGGCGGCTACGGCTTCATCAAGGAGTACCCGGTCGAGAAACTGATGCGCGACGCCAAGATCATGCAGCTCTACGAGGGGACCAGCCAGATCCAGCGCCTGGTCATCGCCAAAGAAGTGCTGCTGCCGCGTGCCGTCGACGACCTCCCGGGCGCCGACGAGATGGCCGCCAAGGCCTCGGAGCAGAGCCAGTCCGACCAGGCAGCCGCTACGGTCTGACGCATGACCGCTTCCGAACGCGCCGCTGCAGGTAAGGCGGCGCGTTCGGGGGCGCCTCGCTCCTCTCACGCGGTTTGGGAGGAGCCACCCGGGCGCGACCCGTTGGCGATCCTCGCCGCCCAGGAGCGCACCCGGGTCCCGGAGCTGGTGCCGATCCGCCACGCGCGGATGGCCGCCTCGCCGTTCGCCTTCTTCCGCGGTGCCGCTGCGGTGATGGCGGCGGACCTCGCTGCGACGCCGGACTCCGGCCTGAGCGTGCAGGCCTGCGGCGACGCCCACCTGACCAACTTCGGCGCTTTCGCCGGTCCTGACCGCCGCCTCCTCTTCGACCTCAACGACTTCGACGAGACCCTGCCCGGTCCCTGGGAGTGGGACCTGAAGCGCCTCGCCGCCAGCTTCGCGATCGCCGGCCGCGAACGCGGCTTCAAGCGCAAGCAGAGGGCCGCCGCGACGCTGACCGCTGCCGCGGCCTACCGCGAAGCGATGCGCGACTTTGCCGCCCAGACCAATCTCGAGGTCTGGTACGCCCGGCTCGACGTCGAGGCGCTGCTGGCCGAGGTCGAGGACCAGCAGGACCCGGGGGAGGTGAAGCGGGTGCGCCGCGGCATCGCCAAGGCCCGCGGCAAGGACAACCTGCGGGCCCTGGCCAGGCTCACTCACGAGGTCGACGGCGAGCTCCGCTTCGTCAGCGAACCGCCGCTGTTGGTCCCCGCCGAGGATCTGCTCGGCGAGCGCGGGGCGGACGAGCTGAGCGAGGCCCTGCAGGGAGTCCTGGAGCACTACCGCGAGAGCCTGCCCGGCGACCGCCGCCACCTGCTCGACGGCTACCGCTTCCGCCACTTGGCTCGCAAGGTGGTCGGGGTCGGCAGCGTCGGCACCCGGGCATGGGTGCTGCTGCTCACCGGCGCCGACGACAGCGACCCGCTCTTCCTGCAGGCCAAGGAGGCGGAGGCCTCGGTGCTCGAGGCCCACGTCGGTGCCAGCCACTTCCACAACCACGGCCGCCGCGTCGTCGAAGGGCAGCGGCTGATGCAGGCTGCCGGCGACATCTTCCTCGGCTGGTGCCCCGCCGAGGGGATCGACGGCCGCCAGCGCGACTTCTACGTGCGCCAGCTCTGGGACTGGAAGCGCTCGGCGGACGTCGACGCGATGTCTGCGAGCGCCTTCGCCGTCTACGCGCGGATGTGCGGCTGGACCCTGGCCCGCGCTCACGCCCGCTCCGGCGACCGCATCGCGATCGCCTCCTACCTCGGCAACAGCGACGCCTTCGACCAGGCGATCGCCGGGTTCGCGGAGGCCTACGCCGAGCAGAGCGAGCGCGACCACGCCGCCCTGGTCGCCGCAATCGAGGCCGGCAGCCTCGAGGCCGAGGAGGCGTAGGGGGGAGAGCTTGGGGTGCGCTCGGGGTTGGAGCGACGGTTTCTCGACCTGGTCGAGGCGGCGGGGCTACCGAAGCCCGCCACCGGCTTCAACGAGCTCGACGTCTACTGGCCCGAGCAGCGTTTGGTGGTCGAACTCGACCTCTACGACACGCACGGCACGCGCGGTGACTGGTCCGCGGTTGGCGTGCGAACCGCAGGCGGTCATCGAGCGGGTGGCGCGCCTGCTCGCCCAGGGGGAGCGTCGTCGCTGACCCGGAGCCGGTCGGCGCGTCGCTTCAGGCGGGCCGGCAGCAGCCGGGACAGTCCGACGCGGTGCGCTGCGACCCAGCAGTAGCCGCGATCGGCAAGCCGCGGGAAGCGGGCGAAGGCGACGGCCGGCGCTCGCCCACCCGGCAACAGGCGGAGTAGGGCCGGCAGAGCCGCGCCACCTGAGTAGCGCTCGCCGCTTGGCGAAACCAGATGCCAGGACTCCATCCGCGCGGCCGGCGCTAGGTCCCCGAGCAGCTCGCTCGCTTCGGGCAGCTGCAGTGCCACGGGCCGCAGGCGGCCACCGCGATCCCAGCGCAGCAGGCCCGCCAACAGCGTCCGACAGAGGCCGCACTCGGCGTCGTAGAGGAGCGGCCAACGTGGCGCCGCCGACATCGCGCCTCTACAGCCCGGTCGCCGCGGGCTCGCGGGTGCGCTCGCGCCACTCCACCTCGATCGCCCGCATCATCGGCGGGTAGACGACGAAGTGACGGAAGGGCGCAATCGCGGCCATGTAGGCGGCGCCGAACAGCCCATTGCGTTTGACGTAGACGGCCATCTCGCCACGGTAGCCGCCCTCCTCGGCGGGCACCCAGCCGAGGTGCATCACGCCGTGCATGGTCTTGTTGGCGATCTCCGCGGCGAACTCGTCCTCGAGCAGGTAGAGCGGCTTGAAGGGGAGGGCGACGAACTCCGGGCCGGTGGGGCCGTCGCGCAGGTCATCCGGCAGTCGGTCGCGCAGGGTCGGCACCCGCGAGCCCAAGCCTTCCCCCTCGTCGTCCCAGCCGAGCAGGCCGCCGATCTTCCAGCGCAGGGCGAAGAGCAAGCGGACGACGGTGTTGGCGTCCTTCTCGAAATCGATCGCCGTCGCCTCCTGGATCAGCCGTTGGAAGTCGTCTTTGCCGCCGGGGGTGGGGAGGGCCCAGACGTCCTCGAGCTGGAAGTCGCTCGTCACTTCGTGAATCCGCCAGGGTCGCTCGGTGTGGGCGCTGTTCGGGAGCCGCATCGCTACCTCCTCTATACGGATACGTATGGGTCACATACGGTACCGTATGGAGCGATGGCGGTGACGCGTACCCCTCGTGAGCGGTGGGTGGAGGAAGGGCTGCAGGCGCTCGCGGCGGGCGGGCCCGATGCGGTCCGGGTCGAGCCGCTGGCGAAGGCGCTGGGTGTCACCAAGGGCGGCTTCTACTGGCACTTCGAGGACCGTCAGGCCCTGCTCGACGAGATGCTCGACGCTTGGGAGCGGCTCAGCGTCGACGTTCCGATCGAGGCGGTCGATGCGGCCGGCGCCGACCCCCGCGCCCGCCTGCGCCTGCTCTCCTCGCTCGCCACCGCGAGGATCCTCGACATCGACCTCGCGGTCCGCGACTGGGCCCGTCGCGACCCCGCCGTCGCCACCCGCCTGCGCCGCATCGACAACCGGCGCATGGACTACCTGCGCTCCCTGTTCCGCCCCTTCTGCGCCGACGAGGCCGAGGCCGAGGCGCGCTCCCTGCTCGCCTTCTCGCTCTGGATCGGCAACCACTTCATCGCCGTCGACCACGGCGACCGCAGCCGCGCCGAGGTTCTCGAGCTGGCCTTCGAGCGGCTGCTCGCCTGAAGCGCTAGAGCTGCGGCGCCTTGGCGCCGCGCTTGGCGACCTTGAGGCGCTGGACTTTGTCGAGGATCAGCTTGCGCAGGCGGACCGACTCGGGGGTGACTTCGACGCACTCGTCATCGCGCAGGAACTCCAGGGAGGCTTCGAGGCTGAGCCGGGTCGGCGGCGCCAGGCGGACGAGGATGTCGGCGCTGGCGGCGCGCACGTTGGTCTGCTGCTTGGCCTTGGTCGGGTTGACGTCGAGGTCGTCGGAGCGGGCGTTCTCGCCGACGACCATCCCTTCGTAGACCTCCTCGCCGGAGCCGACGAAGAGGGTGCCGCGGTCCTGCAGGCTGAACAGCGAGTAGCTGGCGGTCTGGCCCTGGCGGTCGGCGACGAGCGAGCCGGTCTGGCGGGTGCGCAGCTCGCCCGCCCAGGGCTCCCAGCGGTCGAAGACGTGGTGGAGGATGCCGGTGCCGCGGGTCTCGGTGAGGAACTCGGTGCGGAAGCCGATCAGGCCGCGGGCGGGGACCAGGTAGTCCATCCGCACCCAGCCGGTGGAGTGGTTGACCATCTGCTCCATCCGTCCCTTGCGACCGGCCAGCATCTGGGTGACGGCGCCGACGTGCTCCTCGGGCACGTCGATCGCCAGCCGCTCGACCGGCTCGTGGATTTCGCCTTCGATCTCGCGGGTGACCACGCGCGGCTGGCCGGCGGTCAGCTCGAAGCCCTCGCGCCGCATCATCTCCAGCAGCACCACAAGTTGCAGCTCGCCGCGGCCCTGCACCTCCCAGGCGTCGGGACGCTCGGTGTCCTTGACGCGGATCGAGACGTTGCCGATCAGCTCGGCGTCGAGGCGGTCGCGGATCTGGCGCGCGGTCAGTTTCTTGCCCTCTTTGCCGGCCAGCGGCGAGGTGTTGATGCCGAGCACGATCGAGAGGGACGGCTCGTCGACCTCGATCACCGGCAGCGGCCGCGGGTCCTCGGGGTCGGCCAGGGTCTCCCCGATCGTCACCTCTTCGATGCCGGCGACGGCGATGATTTCGCCCGGGCCGGCTTC
>Ga0190271_10002357_pt1 | contig 11392 bp, 6 predicted proteins | sample Popmic356T_FD_133747 | JGI IMG/M metagenome (GOLD analysis project Ga0190271, IMG submission 133747) | Populus adjacent soil microbial communities from riparian zone of Weber River, Utah, USA - 356 T | ecosystem: Environmental > Terrestrial > Soil > Riparian zone | place: USA: Utah | collected...
ATTGGCATCGGCTACGACCTGGGGTTCACCTCGAAGCAGCAGATCGAGGCGGACTGGGATCCGTTTCTCGAGAAGCCCGAGCGTGCAGCGCTCGCGGCGGTGCAGGGCGCCAAGGGCGCGGTCGCCCAGCAGCTGGCGCGCGGACTGCGGCACATCAATATTCCACTCGCGGCGGCGGAGCCGGTGTTCTACGCCAGCACTCTGCCGCGTTTCGCGAGGATCACGCGCGACGCATTTCCCGGCGTGGAGAAGCTGCCGCTCGATGCACAAGGCGCGCTGCTGTCGCTGGTATTCAACCGGGGCGCCAGCTGCGTGGGTGAGCGACGCAAGGAAATGCGCGCGATTCGCGATGAGCTGAGCGGCGGTTCATCGCTCGCGCGTATCGCGGAACACTTCACGGCCATGCAAAGACTCTGGCCCGACGTTCGCGGATTGCGTGAACGCCGCGTGCGTGAGGCCGAGTTCGTCCGTGGTTCACGGCGCCGGTATCTGACCGGCGAGCAGGTCGACCTCTGACAGAGATGAAAAAGGCGCGCTCCCCGGCCGGAGAGCGCGCCTGTGATTGCCGTGAACGGTTACTTGCCGCCGGTCTTGGCGCGCTCCCGCGCCTCCTTGATGGCGTTAAGTTCCTCTTCCAGGATCGTGGTCGGATCGAAGCTCGGCGGGAATGAGCGCGGCGGGAATTCCTTGAATGTTCCCGCGAACTTGATCACTTCATCCATCATCCCGTACACAGCGCCGACTTGATTGATGACCCAGTCCCAGTACGTGTTCGACGTAATGTCTGCGCGCTCGTAAGGATCCATGAACAGGTTGTAGACCTTCTGCATGCGCAGCTTCGTGAAGGGTTCCGCCCACACACCCATCGTGCCTGCCAGACGCTGTTCGGCAAAGGAATACTTGAAGTCGCCATTGCGCATCGCGACCAGTTGCCCGTCATCATTGGAGTAGAAGAAGGTGTTACGAGCGCTCTTCACCCCCGGATCGTTACTGACGGTTCCACTGACGGTCGTCAGGAACTTCGACTGATCGTAGCCGTCGAGATGAACCTTGTATTTGATGCCGTTGGCGGTGTAGCCCTTCTTGAGCTTGCCAATGATGTCGGAGTCTCCGGCGATGGAGCAAAGCGTTGGCATCCAGTCATTGTGGCTCATGAGCTCATTGGTGACGGTGCCCGGCTTGATGTGCCCGGGCCATCGCACCAGCGCAGGCACGCGAAAGGCGCCTTCCCAGTTGGTGTTCTTCTCGGAGCGGAACATCGTCATGGCGCCATCTGGCCACGTGTTCATGTGTGGGCCATTGTCCGAGGTATAGACGACCAGCGTGTTGTTCGCGATGCCCAGATCGTCGAGCGTCTTGAGCAACGTGCCGACGGTGTCGTCATGCTCGATCATGCCGTCGATGTATTCGCTGTTGCCGTGTTTGAAACGACCACGGTGCTCGGCGCGCACATGCGTGCGCAAATGCATGCGCGTTGCGTTGTACCACACGAAGAATGGCTTGCTGGCCGTCTTCTGGCGCTTCATGAAATCGATGGCGGCGGCGGAAGTTTCGTCGTCGATGGTCTCCATGCGCTTCTTGGTGAGGGGGCCCGTGTCCTCGATGGTTTGTTTGCCGATCTTGCCGAAGCGCGGATCGACGGTGGCATCGTCCTTCGTCGAGGCCATGGTGTGGAGCACGCCGCGCGGGCCGTATTTTGCGCGATACGAAGGATCCTTCGGGTAGTCGGGCAGCTCGGGCTCTTCTTCGGCATTGAGGTGGTAGAGGTTGCCCAGGAACTCATCGAACCCGTTCACGGTCGGCAGCGATTCATTGCGGTCGCCGACATGGTTCTTGCCAAACTGCCCGGTGGCGTAACCCAGATTCTTGAGCAGACCGCCGATCGAAGGATCGAGCTGGTTCATGCCCATGGGCATGCCGGGGATGCCGACCTTGGTGAGACCGCTGCGGATGCCATGCTGCCCGGTCAGGAACGCGGCTCGCCCCGCGGTACAACTTTGCTCGGCGTAATAATGTAGGAATCGGATACCTTCGTTGCCGATACGATCGATGTTGGGCGTGGTGTAGCCCATCACGCCGTCGCTGTAGGCGCTGACGTTGGCAACGCCAATGTCGTCGCCGAAGATCACAAGGATGTTCGGCTTGCCTTGGGCGAAGGCGGCGAGGGGTGCAATAAGACCGAGCAGGCAGGTCGAGGCGTTGAGAAAGCGGCGTGGCAGATTCATCGCGTCCTCCTTGAATTCGATATCGAAAGTTCGCAGCAGATAGACTGCGTATCGCGTGGGATGTAGTGAGGCTACTTACCGATTTGGTGTAGCGGTCTCACATTGGACAATGATCCCATTGTCTTTCGACGACCTTTTGGGACAGATGAATGCGACAGCGTCGCTAGTGGTTTGTATGGGTGCCCCTCCAGGCGGTCCCCCGCGAAAGCGCGGGGAACCTGACCCGTGCTTAGGTAGTTAGTGCGCCGCCCCGCTGGGGGTTTCCGTGTGCATCACGCACTGCCAGCGATCGCCATCCTTGATCCAGGTCGATGTGTCGTTCATTTCCTGCAACAAGCTCTTGCCGTTGCCGCGCTGGGCCAGCTTCTGCCTGACGTGATAGGTCAGCACGGCGGTCGAGTCGTTGGGGAACACGACATTCATGTCGCTGAGCTCGTACGACTTGAGAACCATCGAGCCTTTTTCCGCCATCTGGCGGTAGCCGTCGTGATCGAATTTCATCGCGCCATGTGAGCTCACCATGAGCGCAGGCTCCGTCAGCAGGTCTACCGCGGTGTCCGCATCCTGGTCGACAATCGCCTGCCAGAACTTTTTCTCCAGATCGATGAGAGTCTTGCTGGGTGTTGGCATCGTTCACTCCTCGTGCGTCAGAAAAACCCCATCTTCCGCCCCATGAAACATGAGGCGATCAGACGGGGCTTTTCATCGCGGTAGGGGTGTTCTGACTCACCTCAATGCGGTCTGCCCAGCGGCCAGGCCGGACAAACTCACTGCGGGTGTCCCGATATCGGTCGCTGCACCAGTCACGAGATCGATTGAATACAACCGCTGTTCACCGGCCACGGTCAGCGCGGCGTAAGCGATTCCCGACGCCACCGGCGCGCCCGACGTGGCGGTGCGCACATCGGAAGGAATGTCGAAGCCGTTCACCTCGGTGAAGTCCAGAGGTACATCACCAATCATGATCGCGAGTCCCGCCGTCACCGTGCCGCTGTTAGGCGGGTTCTGGATGAACAGGCTGTTGGTGTCGGAGTCGAGCACGTACTGAGTGGTGACGCCGCCGGTCAGCGATTGCCCAAAGCTGTTGGTGTAAGCCGCACCTGAAACCCCGGTAGCGCCGCCGTTGGCCGGCGCGTCGGTATTGGTGCCCGCCGGGGGTGTTGTGGTGTTGTTGAGGTTGCCGTCGACAGGCGCGCCATTGTTGGGATTGATGCGGAAGTTGAGGCCGCTCTGCGTGGTGACGCGGATGCGATCCACGGTGGGATTGAAGTCGAAACCATAACCATTGGCGGCGGCTGGCAGATCCACGGCCGCACCGGCGGCATCGACGAAAGCGACCGTGCTCGCTGTACCGACGACGGACGCGGCGCCGGTTTGCGGATCGAGCAGGTACACGGTGCCAGTATCCGCGGTGTCCGAAACGCCCAGCGCGTAGAGCTGCCCGGTTTGCGGGCGATAGTCGATGCCGACAATCGACTCGCCTGCGACAAGTCCGGTGATGGCGACGCTCATTGCCGAGCCCGGCGCGGCGCTCGAGAAGCGCAGGAGTTGCGTGCCGTCGGCCGAAAGACCGACAAACCGCACGGCCGCGGGCTGATGGATGGCAAGCCCCGTCACGCCACCCGCGCCAATGGCGCCCAATGACGCCACGGCGCCTGTAGCTAGATTCACATGGGCCAGCGTCTCGGCGGTTTGCCCGGCGAGCTTGAACACCGCGACGCCGGGACCATTCGCGGGCGTGTTTGCCGCGGCCACGTTGACGCCCGGCGCGATATCAAAGCCCAGCACCGCATCCACGGGCGAGCTCAATGTCTGGCACAGCGTCTGCGTTCCGGCGTTCGGCGGGTTCTGGATGCAAAGCGCATCCGTCGTCAGATCCAGCGTGTACTGCGTGGTCGCCGTGCTATTGGCCGAATTGTTGGTGTACGCGGTTTCCTGGACGCCGCTCGTGGGACCATTGATGCCGCCGTCCATGTTCAACGCGCCGCCGGCCGTTCCGTCGACGAATGCGCCGTTGTTGGGATTGATGCGGAAGTTCTGGCCCGCGCTGTTGACGACGCGAACGCGATCGACAGTTGGATTGAAGTCCATGCCGAACGTCGTGCCGGCGCCAACTCCCACGGGCACCGGCGTCACTCCATCAGAGGCAATGAACGTGCCGGTGGCGCCGATCGGCGCTGAAATTCCCGTGGTCGAGGAAATCGAGTAAAGCTGTACGGTGCCCGCGCCCGCGTTGTAGCCGAGGCCGTAGAGGAATCCGTTCTGCGGCCGGCGATCGATGCTGACGAGCGTGTCGCCCGCGTTGAGTCCCGTCAGCGACAGAGGTGCTTCGAGGCCGGAGGGGAACGTGGTCGCGACAGCCGCAATGCTGTTGCCGTTGATCAGCACATGTGCGTTCGCGGCAGGGGCGGTGACCTTCTGTGTGTAGGCGTCGCTATCGTTGCCGGCCGCGTTGGTTGCCGTCACCGTAAACGAGTAATCGCCTGCGGCCGTGGGAGTTCCGCCGTAAGCCCCGGTCGTCGCATTCAGCGACATTCCCGGTGGCAGTGCGCCCGCGGTGATGCTCCAGGTTATGGGCATGGTCCCGGTGGCTTCGAACGTCACTGGCAGGAAAGGCACACCACCCAAGGCCGCGGCAAGAGGTGAGGGCGGCGTCGTGATCGCCGGCCGTTGCGCGACGACCTGCATGTAGCTCGCGTCGTCCGAGCCTTTTTGATTCGTGGCCGTGATGGTGAACTCGAACTGGCCCGCGAGCGTCGGTGTGCCCGACAGCCTGCCGGTCATTGCATCGAGCGTGAGTCCCGGCGGCACGATTCCCGCGGAGACGCTGAAGGTGATCGGCGCCGTGCCGCTCGTGACGAAATCGATTGGCGCGATCGTCGTGCCGACGACACCGTTGGCGAGTGGTGAGGCCGGTGCGGTGATCGAAGGCGCAACCTTCTTCTTGTCGTCGTCGCAACCGGTGAATAGTGAGGAGGCGAGTGCCGCGAAGGCGATGGCGGACCAGGTACTGAATACGCGCATGAGAATCCCCTGAATGCGGCGACGCCGCCGATGTGTTTCGTTCAAGGGGCGTTACGTGGCGATATGTCTCCTGGATGCGCAATTGTCCGGACGTGCCATTTTTTTTCTGGAGGCGCATCCGGCCGCCGGGAACTTTCGTATAGTTGGCCCCATGTATTCGAAGACGTTGTATGCGGGCTGGTCCGACATGGACTTCAACTCGCACATGAAGAACACGGCCTACCTGGACAAGGCCGCCGACGTGCGCCAGATGTTCCTCATGGAACATGGATTTCCGGCGGAAGAATTCCTGCGTCTGCGCATCGGCCCGGTGGTCATGAAAGATGAAGTCGAATACTTCAAAGAGGTCGGCTTACAACAGAAGATCGATGTGAACTACGCGCTCGCAGGTCACTCGATCGACGGCAGCCGCTTCCTGCTGCGGCACGAAATCCGCCGGCCGGATGGCAAACTCGCCGCGCGCGTAACGAGCGCCGGCGGCTGGCTGGATCTCGCGGCGCGCAAGCTCATCGCACCGCCGCCGGCGCTGCTGGACGCCATGAACCTTCTGGAGAGAACCAGCGATTTCGTCGAACTGCCGTCGAGCATCAGGCGTTAACGCGCGAATTTCTCCAGCAGCGCCTTGAGTGCCGCTGAATCGCGATTTCGCAGCGCCTGTTCGATGATCTGCGATTGTGCGTAGGCCTCGGCGTACTTCTCGGGACTCAAGCCAATGCTCAACGCGAGTTCGACGTTCAAATCCTTGTCGCAATTCGGGTAGTTCGGCTCCTCACACATGAAAAATGGGTAAATCTTGCTGTCCGCGCCGCAGTCGGCGCCCATTCTGCAGGCTGCCAGCATCCACGCCGAGGCAGCTGTCGTCCGGACCGGATCGTCGAACCAGGATTGCCGAAAGCCGATGGTGAGGGCGACGTCCGGATCCCCGGACATTGCGGCCTTGGCGAGTTCATCCACCGATTCGACACTCAGCTTGCCGGGTGCGGCCTCGTCCACTGGCTTCAGCAGCGATCCAACCAGCGATCGCTCGGCGACCGCCAGTGGATAGCCCGCCTCGGCGGACCTTTGCATCCAGTACCGGGGTGGGTAGCCGCCTTTTCGTGGGGGCAATTCCACAAACGGATCTTCCTTCATGAGCCGGATGCATCGACGGTATTCGGCGATGCTGCGTTCCTTCATCGTTTGGGACCACGAATTCGGGAAGCCCCAGATGGCGGTTTCCGGATCGCCGTCCACCTTGCGCACGAGCAAGAGGGTCATCTCGCATCTGTCGTACTCGCGCCCCAGGAGGTACTGCGCTCGTCCATCCCCGTCGTAGGCGCTCTTCGCCAGGCCACGGATGAACTCGAAGGGATCCGAACCTGCCGCGACCTTGCGATCTTCGGTCGCCGGAGCTTCTTTGGCCGGTGGCTCGTCAGTCGCACGCGAAGGCGGCGACGCTTGCGCCGATTCGAATGCGGCGGCAGGCATCGTGGCAGGAGAATCGCGCAAGAAATAGAGAGCCCCGCCTGCCACGACGATAACGAGTACCACCGCGAGCACGATTTTCGAAGGCAAGGTCATGATCGGCTCACCCGGCCCTCCTATCTATCCGAATGACGCGACGACAGCAACGCGATCACGGTGATCACCAGCGCCACCGCCGCGTAAGCCACGATACCCCCGGTTTCCTTGCTCCCCTGATAAATCTTCGTGAACGCCAGCGGCGCGAGCCCGCCGGCAAACACGCCGGCGAAGGTGTACGCCACCGACGCTCCTACATAACGAACCCGCACCGGAAACTGCTCGGCGATGAAGGCGCCCTGCGGACCGTACATGAACGCATGGATGGCCAGCCCGCTGGCGAACGCCGCCACGATGGCGAGCTCCGATTTCGAATCCAGCAGCGGAAAGAGCAGCCACAACCAGACGGCTGCGGCCGCGGCGCCAAGGCCGTAGACCACGCGCCGGCCGAAGTAATCCGAGAGTGTGCCGGCCGCAAAGATGAACACCACGTTGAGAAACGCACCAATCGCCAGTGCGACGGTGGCCAGCGTGCGAGAGAGGCCCAGAACCGTCGTGACGTAGAAGACGCAGAACGCACTGATCAGCGAATACATCACGTCCGTGCCGAAGCGCGAGCCACCCGCGATCAGCAGTCGCCGCCAATGGCCGGTGACCACCTCGCTGATGGGTGCGCGGGACTGCTGTGCCGCCCGTTCCAACGCGATGAACTGCGGCGTTTCAGGAACGCCGAGCCGCAGCCACAGGCCGAACGCGACCAGCAGGACGCTGGCCAGCAGCGGTATTCGCCATCCCCAAGCGAGCAGTTGGTCTTCGGGCATCAGCCAGGTGATGAGCGCCATTGCGCCGGTGGCGAAGAGCACACCGGTGGATGGTCCCATCTGCGCGAAGGAGGCATTCCGGCCACGTTGCTGATCCGTGCCGTGTTCGACGGTGAGCAACACCGCGCCGGCCCACTCACCCCCGAGCGCCATGCCCTGTACGAAACGCAGTGTCACCAACAGGATGGGCGCGAGCACGCCCACTTTCTCGTAGGTAGGCAGCAGGCCGATCAGCGTGGTGCAGACGCCCATGATGAGCAGCGTCATCACCAGCACATGACGGCGGCCGCGACGGTCGCCGAGATTTCCGAAGAGGATGCCGCCGAACGGGCGCGAGAGGTATCCCACCCAATAAGTCGCGAATGCCAGCAGCGTGCCGGTCAGCGGATCGACGGCCGGAAAAAACAGCTTGCTGAACACCAGCGCCGCAAGCGTGTTGTACACCGCGAAGTCGTAGTACTCGAGCGCCGTGCCCGCCATGCTGGCAAACGCCAGGCGTTTCATGTTCGGTGCGTTGTTCACTTTTTGCCGAATCCGCCGCCGCCGGGTGTCTGGATGACGATGACATCGTCGCGCTGCACGGCGGTCGAGAACGCCGCGTCGAATTGTTCGGTGCCGCCGCTCGCGCGCTCGATCCAGTTGTGACCGACTGCCGCGGGCTCACCACCTGCCATTCCGAACGGCGCCACGCGCCGGTGGTTAGCCAGCATCACCGCTGTCATGGGCTTCAGGAATCGCAGGCGCCGTTCGACGCCGTCGCCGCCACGATGTAACCCCGCGCCGCCCGAGCCACGCCGGATGCGAAACGATTCCAGCCGCACGGGAAAGCGCCATTCGAGCACCTCCGGATCCGTGAGCCGCGAGTTGGTCATGTGTGTTTGCACCGCATCGGTGCCATCGAAATCCGGGCCGGCCCCCGAGCCGCCGCTGATGGTCTCGTAGTACTGATGCTCGTCATCGCCAAACGTGAAGTTGTTCATGGTTCCCTGGCTCGCCGCGAGCACGCCGAGCGCGCCATAGAGGCAATCTGTCACGACCTGGGAAGTCTCGACATTGCCGGCGACGACCGCGGCCGGATATCGCGGCGCCAGCATCGAACCTTCGGGCACGATGAGGTGCAGCGGTTTCATGCAGCCGGCGTTCATCGGGATCTCGTCATCCACGAGTGTGCGGAACACGTACAGCACTGCGGCGCGCGTCACTGGCAACGGCGCGTTGAAGTTGTTGGGCTGCTGCGCGCTGGTGCCAGTGAAATCGATGGTGGCTTCGCGTCGCTCGTGGTCGATGCGAATCGCGACGCGAATCACGGCGCCGTTGTCCATCTCGCAGGTGAATGCACCATCTTTGAGGACATCGATGACCTTCCGCACCGCGGCCTCGGCATTGTCCTGCACGTGCTGCATGTACGCCTGCACGACGTTGAGGCCATAGTGTTCCGTCATCGCGCTCAATTCCGCGATGCCTTTCTGGCAGGCGGCGATCTGCGCGCGCAGGTCAGCCAGGTTCTGCGTAACGTTACGAACTGGATAGGGGCCGGACTTCAGCAACGCCCACAGCTTCGCTTCGCTGAACACTCCGCGGTCGACGATTCGCTCGCTGTCGATGAGCACGCCTTCTTCTTCGATGGTTTTCGACTCAGACGGCATCGAGCCCGGCGTGATGCCACCGATGTCGGCGTGATGACCGCGCGCCGCGACGAAGAAGCTGGGGCCTCCCACGCCGAGGAATACGGGCATGACCACGGTGACATCAGGCAGGTGCGTGCCGCCGGCGTACGGCGCGTTCAATGCAAATGCATCACCCGGCTGAATGTCGCGGCCGCGCCGGCGCATTATTTCCTGCACGGACTCGCCCATGGATCCCAGGTGCACGGGCATGTGCGGAGCGTTGGCGATGAGCTGTCCCTGTGCATCGAACAGCGCGCAGGAGAAATCCAGGCGCTCCTTGATGTTGACGGAACTGGCGGTGTTGGCCAGCGTCACGCCCATCTGCTCGGCGATGGCCATGAACAGGTTGTTGAAGATCTCCAACAACACGGGATCGGCGCGCGTCGACACCGTCTCGCGCCGCGAAGTGGCCGCCTTCGCCAGCAACAGGTTGTCAGCTTCGCTCAGTGTCGCCTGCCATCCTTGCTCGACGACGACGGTAGTGTTGCGCTCGCAGATAACAGCGGGGCCTGCGATCGCATCGCCCGGACGCAGGGAGTCGCGAGCGAAGAACGGAGTGTCGAGCCAGGCGCCATCGAAGAAGACGGGTCGCATGACCATGGGCGCGAGCACACCTGCGCGCGGCGCAAAGGTGCGCGCTGCGGCCGAAATATCGGGCGAACGACCGGTCGCAGTTACGCCGATGGTATCGACGACGATCGCGCGCCCCGGCACGTGGAAGCCGAAGCGCGTGCGGTACTGCGCCAGGAACTCGGCAGCCAGCGTCTCGGGAGTCGAGTCTGGCAACAGCGTCAATGTCAGCGTTGAATCGGTGTCTGAATACTTGAGCAGCACGGTGCGTTCGAGCTGCATCGCGCTGGCATCGAATCCCTGCTGGACCAGCTCCGCACCGGCTTCCTGCTCCAGCGCTGCGTAGGTCGCTTTCAGCTGTTCGAGCGCGGCGGCATTCAATTGCACTTCGGCCGTCTGCTGGCGCATCACGATCGTGTCCGCGAGGCCGATGCCATAGGCGGAGAGAACGCCGGCCAGCGGGTGAATGAACACGCTGCGCATGCCGAGCGCGTCGGCGACCAGGCAGGCGTGCTGGCCCGCGGCGCCGCCGAAGCAGGTGAGCGCATACCCGGTGATGTCGTGGCCGCGCTGCACGGATATTTTCTTGATGGCGTTGGCCATGTTCTGCACGGCGATGCGGATGCAGCCAGCGGCGAGGGTCGCCGTGTTCTGCGTGCCGGGCATGGATCGGGCAAGGGTCGCGAACTGGCTCTGCACGGCAGCGGCATCGAGCGGCTGATTGCCCTGCGGGCCAAACAACGACGGGAAGAAATCCGGCTGGATGCGGCCGAGCAGGACGTTGCAATCGGTGACGGTCAGCGGGCCGCCGCGACGGTAAGACGCAGGCCCAGGATTCGCGCCCGCGGAATCGGGGCCCACGCGCAGGCGCACGCCATCGAAGCTCACGATGGATCCACCACCTGCCGCCACCGTGTGAATACGCAGGATGGGAGTGCGCAGCCGTACGCCCGCCACTTCCACATCGAGCGCGCGCTCGTATTCGCCGGCGAAGTGCCCGACATCGGTGGAAGTGCCGCCCATGTCGAAGGCGATGATTTTCCTGAAGCCCGCTGCCTGGGCCGCGCGCGCCGCACCGACGATGCCGCCGGCGGGTCCCGACAGGATTGCATCCTTGCCGTGAAAGGACTGTGCGTCGCTCAAGCCGCCCGAGGACTGCATGAACTGCAGGCGCGTGCCCGGGAGCGCCGCGGCCACGCGATCCACGTAGCGCCGCAGCACCGGCGATAGATAGGCGTCGGCGACGGTGGTGTCACCGCGCGCGACCAGCTTGATCAGCGGGCTGACCTTGTGTGACGTGGATATCTGTTCGAATCCGATCCGCGTCGCGATGGCGGCGAGCGCCTCTTCGTGTGCGGGATACCGGTAGCCGTGCATCAGCACGATGGCGCAGGCGCGGAAACCCCGGCCATGCGCGGCGCGCAGCGCGGCTTCGGCGGCGGCGGCGTCGAGCGGACGCACGATTTCACCGTGCGCGCCGACGCGTTCGTCGATCTCGACGACGTCTTCGTGGAGCATCGACGGCAGCTCGATGCGGCGGGCGAAGATCCTGGGGCGATTCTGATAGGCGATGCGCAGCGCGTCC
>Ga0190271_10002359_pt1 | contig 11389 bp, 14 predicted proteins | sample Popmic356T_FD_133747 | JGI IMG/M metagenome (GOLD analysis project Ga0190271, IMG submission 133747) | Populus adjacent soil microbial communities from riparian zone of Weber River, Utah, USA - 356 T | ecosystem: Environmental > Terrestrial > Soil > Riparian zone | place: USA: Utah | collected...
GGCGCAGCGCACCCGCCGCCTGGCCTTGTTTCAGCAGCACTTCGGCCAGGCCCTCGTGCCCGCGTTTTTCACCCGACACGTCCCCGAGCTCGGTGCTCAGCGCGAGCGACTGCTCGAAGGCGCTGCCCGCCTGCGCTAGTTCGCCGCGGTCGAGCCGCGCCCAGCCCACGTCGTCGAGCAACCAGGCACGCTGGAAGCGCGACGCGCGCTCGCCCAGCGCGCGCAACGCACGGTCGAAGTAGGTCTCGGGCAGCTGCTGCCCACTGACCCGCGACGCCAGCAGCCCCATCGCCCCGAGCGCGTAAGCCTGGATGCTGGCGTCACCGAGCTGGCGGCCGCAACTTTCGGCCACTTCGAGCGCGACCCAGGCCTCGTCGGCAGCCAGCTGGTCGGCGTAGACGACGGCGTCCAGCGTCGCCACCCGGCACAGCAAGGTCTCGTCGTTGAGCGCGCGCGCGGCGTTGCGGCGTTCGGCCTGCCGATGCTGGAAAGCCGGCAGGTCGGGCGGGCTGGTGGACGCCAGCGCTCGGTACAGGTCGACCCACAACCGCTCGCGCTGGCCTTCGGGTCCGGCGGGCGCCAGAGCGGCAGCGGCGGCGATTTCACGCGCCGCCTGCGCCAAATTGTCCACCTGCACCTGCACCGAAGCCAGGCCGAGCAGGAGCCAGAACTCGGTCTTCGTGTCGCGCGTTGCGCGGCTCTCGGCGATGCGCTGGGCGCCGAAGGCGAGCGCGGCACGCGGGTCGTCCAGCGCCCGCTCTTCCACCTCCCGCATCGGCACCGGCGCAGGCGCAGCCGGTGCCGGAACCGCTGGCGTCGCAAGTCGCACCGCCGGCGGCTCGGAATGGGCGCCCATACAGGTGGAGGAGAACCCGAGCAGAGCGGCCACAAGCCAGCCCAGCGAACGCGCACGCGGCCGGCACGGGCCGGGCAGGGCCCGCTCAGACGCCGGCGGGGCAGTTCGGTGCATGCAGGGCCTCAGATCGCAACGAGCGATTCTCGCCCGTCCGCGCTCGGCCGGGCCGAACAGCCGTTGCTGGCAGGCGACTGGGCCGCCTGCGTCATCCCTGCCCGGCTCAGGCGCGGGACTGCAGCACCGCCCGCGTCGCGGCGATGCGCCAGTCGTCGCTGCCGTAGACACGCTGTTCTTCGCGGCAGCTGTCGACGAGCTTGATCAGGTGGTCGTCGTCGGAGTCGATGGCGGCAGCCGCGAGTGCGGCCCAGTCGAGCGGCGGTGGCACCGGGCCCGGCTCCGCCCCGCTGGCGATGAAACCGGCGGCAAAGGCGCGCCAGTAGGCGCCGACGGCATGCTCCGCGTCGTCGATGAGCGGCAGCAGCACGCGCAGCGCGTGCGCACTCGTCACCAGGTGCAGCGCGGTGAAATTGCCGCTGCGCGCGTACACCCCGGCGGCGCAGTGCGCCAACGCACGCAGCGTGCCCGTGCCGACCTTCAACTGCGCCGCGACGTTGTCGAAAGCCGGCAGCGAGGCCACCTCGTGCATGCGTTCGAAGATCAGCCCCTGGCCGGATCGCCAGCCCGGCAGTGCCGACTGCAATGCACCGAGCAGCGCCCGCGGGTCGGCCTCGCGCCCGGCGGGCGGCTCGCCGAGCGGCAGCCAGCGGCAGGCCCAGTACGCCAGCGCGTCGGCCAGCTCGCCTTCGTGGCCCACCTGCGCCGCGTAGGCAACGCGGATGAGGCCGTGGAACGCCGCCGCGCCGCAGCCCGGCATGAGGGCCGGAAGGACCTGCGCCAGCACGCTGGCGCCACCTTCATGCCCCAGCCACTCGGCGAAGAGGCTGCGGTAGGCCGGCCACGCAGCCCGTTCACCCAGACGACCGGTCCAGGCGTCGCCGGCCGGCCAAGTCTGCGGCGGCGGCGCGACTTCGAGCTTGCGGGCGTACCGCGCGGCGAAGGCCACGAGCCGCGGGTCGTCCGCGCCCAGCCGGTGCAGCGCCACGAGCGCCATCGGCAGGTGGTTCGACAGGCCGGCGCCGTATTCGGCGTCGAAACGCGCGCCCTGGTCGAGGAGCTGGACGAGCTTCGTCACAGCGCCAGTCGCAGCACCTGCTCGCCGTCGATCACGCGCTCGGTGCGAACGAAGCCGAGCCCGCCGTAGAACGCCAGCAGTTGCGGCGCCGGCTCGACAATCGACGTCAGCAGCTCGCCGCCGTGCGGGCGGGTCCTGACGTGGTCGATCAGGAGCCGCATCGCGGCGTGGCCATAACCGCGCCGGTGGTGCGCCTTGTCGATCATCAGGCGCCACAGGAAGTATTCCGGCTCCTCGGGCGCAGGCACGAGCCCGGGGTCGTGCAACATCACGAAACCCACCGGCTCGTCGCCGGCGTAGATCGCACGCGGCCAGGCCTCGCCGTACACGGCCGCCTGCGCCATCGACCTGGCGTTGCTGGCGACCTGCTTGCCGCCGTCGCCGGCGTCCATCTTCGTCAGCGCGTCGATGTTGTGGCGCGTGACCTCGCGCAGCGTGACGACCGGGCTCACGGCTTCAGGCTTGGGCATCGCAGTTGAACGTCCACGAAAAGTTGAGGTAGGTGCTGAAGGCCCGCATGTTAGGAGCCCTGGCGCGGCGCTTCAATCGGGCACCCGCACGCCCCGGCGAACGCGGTTCTCCTCGAGACGCGCCTCGACGATCCGGCGGATGAGCGCGTGCGGCATCGGCTCCGAGAGCGGGAACTTCAGGTTGCCCTTGGGCCCGGCGTACTTCGCCAACAGCGGCTTCAGCGATTCGTCCTGCACCGGCGGATAGAAGCCGATGTGCTGCTTGAAGGCGGCGAAGTAGACCAGCACCCCGCCATGGAAGAAAGCCGGCATGCGGTAGCTGATGCGTTCCTCGGCCTGCGGCGCTGCCTTGCGCACGGTGGCGCGGATGGACTGCAGTATCGGCCGGACGTCCTCGGGCATCGAAGCGATGTATTCGTCTATGGAGATCACGGCACGGTTCTTCCCCATGGTTGGTGATTGCAGCGGGACGCTGGGAGCGAAAGATGACGCGTCACGACAAGAAGGGGATCTCATGAACAACCGAAAGTTCGCGCCGACCTGCTCCCATGAACTGCGATTCGCCTCGTTCTACCACCCAGGCCGGGGCGTCGTCGTGCCCTGCGACGAGTGCGGCCACGTCGATCTGGACGCCCTTTCGGAGTCGCTCCGGACGGCGTACTTCGGCGCCCGCGCGCTGGTCGGCCGCGAGTACCTGTATCCAGAGGTCCTGCCTGTCCATTGAATCGAAGCCGTGACTATGTCGCAGGCTCGTCGCGAAGCCACTGGTACTTGACGTCTTCGAGCTGCCACATCGGCTCGAAGCCGTAACTCACGACCCTGAACCCGTGGTGCTCGTAGAAGCGCCTCGCGACCAGGTTCTTCTGGAAGGTGAACAGCCACAGGCTGCCCGTCGACTGTGCCTTGGCCAAGCCGAGCAGGTGGCTGCCGAGGCCGTGGCGATGGAGCCCGACCCGAACGTAGAGCTGGGCCACCGACTCGGGGTTGAAGGCGATGAAGCCCGCCAGGATGTCGTCCCGCCAGGCCAGGCGCAGGATGTTGTGCGGCAGCACCTTCTCACGGAGGTAGGCCAGTTGCTCTTCGATCGGGTGCGGGTCCTTCACTCCCACGCCGTGTTCGAAGGCGGCGCGCCACATCCGGACCAGTTCGGGCCCGTCTTCGGGCTTGTAGTTGGAAAGGCGGGGAGCCCAAGACATGCGGGGCTCCGAAGTGGTGCTTGTTTGCCGCCGAACTCTCGAGCTACACGGGCGACTCGACGGTGTGCCAGTGGTCGTGCTCGGCGATGGCGTCCTGCGCCACGTCGAACGAGAGCAGCATCGTCGCGGAACCGGGCAGGGGCATGGGTGGCTCGAGTCAGGGCGTGGCGCGGCCGACAGCGCGTTGCATGACCACCCGATTCCCCGAGGGTCTGTGCACAGGCACGAAGCCCGCGCCTGCAAACACGCCCTCGGAGCCGACCTGCCGGTCGCCGCTGGAAGCGGGGCGCTGCCCGGCGACGGGAAAGCCCGCCACCAGTTCGGCCCCATGCTCGGCGGCCAGGGAAACGGCCCGCTCGAGCAGCCGCCTCGTGACACCGCTGCGCCGGTGTGCCGGGTGAACGAAGAAGCAGGGAACCAGCCACGACTTCTGGGGCGGTGCGCCGCAGCCCCGAAGGGTGGGTGTGCGCAGGGCCCTGGCGAAACGTTCCATGGGGCCGACGGCACACCAGCCGACCGGTCTGCCCGCGCGGTAAGCCAGCAAGCCCATCGGCTCGGCGGCGGAACGGGCGAGGCCTTCGAAGCGCTCACGGTTGCCTGCCGCACCGGCGGCGTGGAAGTCCTTCACCGGGTCGATGAACCACATGCACCAGCACTTGCCGGCGGAAGCGTCCGCGGCCAGCAGCTCGGCCAGGTCGTCGCTCAGCCCGACGTGGAAAGTCTTGACTTCGGTTTCTGCCGGTTGGGGGAGGGTCATGGGGTCGTGGATCAATGCCCCGTGGCACCGGGGAACCATTCGACGTGCTGCTCGCCTTGACGTCCCAGGTAGGTTACCCGTTGCCCACGCAGGAACGCAAAGTAGACCGCGACACCCGCTTCGGCGGCCCGGCGCGAGAAGTCTCCGAACTTCTGCCCCTTCTGCAAGCTGTCGAGGATGGCGGCCCTGAGCGCGGGAGCGTCGAACTCGCTGGCAACCGCAGGCAGGCCTTCGAAGCTCAGCGGGACGAGCACCACGCCACCCTGCGCGCCGCAGAAGTGCATCTGCAAGCCGACGTAATCGACCTGGTAGTACTCCACCCCCTCGGCGACGAGGCGGCCGACGATGTCGGGGAAAGGCATCGAGCCCGACAACGTGGCTCGGCCCAGTTCGCGGACGCGATCGGCGTTCATGGCATCAGGGGCGTCGGGCCAGGAAGCGGAAGAATCTTCGTTTCGCTGCATGCAGCATGTGAAGACGCGCACTTCGTTGAAGAGAACGATCGACTACTCCGGCGGAAACATGCTGTCGAAGAGGCGCTTTGCATTCGGCGTCATGTTCTTGTCTTCCGGTCGCAAGAACTCTTCGGCAGGCGCCAGCCGCTTTGCATACCCGGCTTCAAAGACGCGCTTGACGACGCCCGGCGACACTTCTTCACGGTCGTAGCCCGGCATGAACCCGATCAATTGATAGCCCGCACGCTCCAGCGCAAGCTGCATCTGCGGCATCTTCATCGTCGCCAGTGTGTAGATAAACCCTGCGCCCATGGCACGCCCCATCCTCTCCCCGTGCTGCATCGCCAAGACAGCCATCCTGGCTCCCCGATGCGCGGGAGCGATCACACCGAGACGAGCGTATAGCGTCATCGCGGCGCTCTCGCGTTCCCACGATCCCATGCCTACGAGTTCGTCCCCCTTCTTGATCAGCAAGGCGAGGACGTCCTTGTCGGTCTCGTCGTCCAGAACCACCTTGTCGAGATAGAACTGCTCGGTGAGATAGCAACTCGCGGCACCGACTGACACGCTGGGGAACCACTCTCGGATAGCGGCGATGAGCGGACCAATGTCAGCTCGGCTCATGTACTCAAAGCGAAAGCCCTCGGGCAGCGTTGTCATCGCGGAGATTTCGTCTATCGTTGGCCATTGCATGTAGTGGCTCCGTCTTGTGTGGTGTCAGCGACGTACTTATCTCTGGACGTTGGTGCGCAATTGTCGGTTCCTGCGAGGCCTCTAAGCTGATATCGGGCGACATGCGCCCCTCTGCGGACAGTGGCGCATCTCCTGCGCCGATATCCAAATATTTGGCGCGCAACCGTCGTCCCGGCGCGCCGGGGCAATTCGATGGCCGAACCGCGGCCATGCTCATCGCCGCAGCGCCGCCTCCAGCGCGTCGACGAACATCTTCGCCACGTCGAAGCCGCTCTGCTGCGTGATCTCCTGGAACCCGGTCGGGCTCGTCACGTTGATCTCGGTCAGGCTGTCGCCGATGACGTCCAGCCCCACCAGCAGCAGCCCGCGCGCGGCCAGGATCGGTCCGAGCGTGGTCGCGATCTCGCGGTCGCGTGCACTCAAGGGCTGCGCCACGCCCTTGCCGCCCACCGCCAGGTTGCCACGGATCTCGCTGCCCTGCGGGATGCGCGCCAGCGCGAAGGGCACCGGCTCGCCGCCGATGACGAGGATGCGTTTGTCGCCCTTGACGATCTCGGGCAGGTACTTCTGCACCATCACGGTTTCGGCGCCGCCCTTGTTCAAGGTCTCGGCGATGCTGCCCAGGTTGAGCCCGTCGGGGCCGACGCGGAAGATGCCCATGCCCCCCATGCCGTCGAGCGGCTTCAGGATGATGTCCTGGTGCTGGGCGTGGAAGCGGCGGATGTCAGCCTCGTCGCGGGTCACCAGCGTGGGGCCGATGAACTGCGGGAATTCGAGGATCGCGAGTTTTTCCGGGTGGTCGCGCAGCGCCGCGGGTTTGTTGAAGATGCGCGCGCCTTCACGCTCGGCCTGGCCCAGCAGGTGGGTCGCGTAGAAGTACTCGCTGTCGAAAGGCGGGTCCTTGCGCATGATCACGGCACCCACTTCGTGCAGCGGCAACGGTCGCGGATCGGGCGCTTGCGGCGCGGCGCGGAACCAGTCGTGTCCGTCGCCCGTGAGTTCGATCTCGCGCACGACCGCGGTCACCGGCTCGCCGCGCTGCCAGCGGATGTCTTTCGGCTCGCAGGCCATCAGCGTGTGGCCGCGCGCCGCGGCCTCGCGCATCATCGCGAAGGTCGAGTCCTTGTAGGTCTTGAAGCTTTCCAGCGGGTCGACGACAAACAGCAGTTTCATCGGTTTGCCTTTCAGGGGGCGCCTCGGGGCCGCCACTGTTGCACAAGGAGCGCGATCGTGCCCGCGACCACGCCCCAGAAGGCCGCGCCAATGCCCAGCAGCGTCACCCCCGAGAGCGTGACGAGGAAGGTCAGCCCGGCGGCGTCGCGGTGTTTGTCGTGCTTCAGCGCCGCGGCCAACCCGCCGGCGATGGTGGCCAGCAGCGCCAGTCCGGCCACGACCAGCACCAGCTCGCGCGGAAAGGCCTGGAGCAGGCCGACCACGGCGCCGCCGGCGAGCCCGACCGCGATGTAGAACAGGCCTGCCGCCACCGCCGCGGTGTATCGCCGCGCCGGGTCTTCGTGCGCCTCGCGCCCCATGCAGATGGCGGCGGTGATCGCCGCCAGGTTGAAGGCGTAACCGCCGAAGGGCGCGAGCAGCACCGACGCCGCGCCGGTGACCACGATCGGCGGCGACACCGGCGTGCGGTAGCCGGCGGCGCGCTGCGCCGCGACGCCGGGCAGGTTCTGCGACGCCATCGTGACGACGAACAGCGGCAGCGCCAAGCCGACGAGCGCGGGCAGGCTGAAGACCGGCGTGGTCCAGACCGGCAGCGCCCACTCGAAGACCACGCGCGACCATTGCAGCCGGCCCTGCGCCGCGGCGACGGCGATGCCCGCCACCAGCACCGCCGGCACCGCGTAACGCGGCCACCAGCGGCGCCCGAGCAGGAAGGCAGCCGCCATCGCCAGCACCAGCCCCGGCGTCGTTTTCACCGCGCCCACCGCGTCGAGCCCGAAGCGCGCCAGCACGCCCGCCAGCAGCGCCGCGGCGATGGCCTGCGGGATGCGGTCCATCACGCGCTCGAAAGCTCTTGTCAGCCCGGCCAGCACGATCAGCGCCCCGCAGGCGATGAAGGCGCCGACGGCCTCATTCATTCCGACGCCGCTGGTGCCGGCGAGCAAGGCCGCACCGGGTGTCGACCACGCGGTGAGCACCGGCTGCCGGTACCACAGCGACAGCAGCAGCGTCGTGATCCCCATGCCGAGGCCGAGCGCCCACATCCACGACGTGATCTGCGCGGGTGTCGCGCCGAGCGCCTGCGCGGCGGCGAAGACGATCGCGACCGAGCTCGTGAAACCCACCAGCACGGCGACGAAGCCGGCCACGACGGCGGGCAGCGAGAGGTCACGTAACAAGGCGCGCATGGGCGCAGGATAGACGGCGCGGGCTGGCTCAAGTCCCGCCGCCGGACGGTCGATAAACGCTGATCCCGGAGAACCGTCCATGTGCAGATTTGTCGCCTACATCGGCGCGCCCGTGTTCCTGAACGAAGTGGTGTGCCAGCCGGCGCATTCGCTGCTGCACCAGTCGCTGCAGGCCGAACGCGCCAAGACGGTGACGAACGGTGACGGCTTCGGCATCGGCTGGTACGGCGAACGCGACGAGCCCGCCGTCTACCGCGAGGTGATGCCAGCGTGGTCCGACGAGAACCTGCTCACCCTGTGCGACACGCTGCGCTCGCCGCTCTTCTTTGCCCACGTGCGCGCCGCCACCGGGACCGCGATCGCGCGCCAGAACTGCCACCCCTTCCGCCACAAACGCTGGCTTTTCATGCACAACGGCCAGATCGGCGGTTACGCCCAGGTGCGGCGCACGCTCGAAGCGCAGCTGCCCGACCGCTTGTACATGGCGCGCCGGGGCGCGACCGACTCCGAGCTGCTGTTCCTGCTCGCGCTGGCGCGCATCGAAAGCGGCGAGCCGGTGGCACTGGCAATGGAGGCGGTGTTCGACGACACGGTGCGCCTGATGCAGCAGCGCGGGATCGACGAGCCGCTGCGCTTTTCGGCCGCCTTGAGCGACGGCGAACGGTTGCATGTGTTCCGCCTCGCCAGCGACGGCGAGCCGCCGACGCTCTACGTCCGCTCGGGCTCTGCGGGCACGACGGTCGCTTCCGAGCCGCTCGACGACGGCGCCGGCTGGAAGCCGATCGCCAGCGGCGCGCTGCTGCGCTTCGAGCGCCGGCCCGCGGCCGAAGTGGCCCTCGCCTAGACACCGCCTGCCGCTGGCGGGCGTGGACCTGTCAGCAAACCGTCACACGCAGGTCACGCGCGCCGACCACAGTCGGCGCCCATGGCCAAGAGCGTCGATCTCGTCTACTACAACGCCGGCGGTGGGCACCACGCCGCGGCGCTCGCGCTGCAGGAGGTGATCCGGCTCCAGGGCAGGCGCTGGCGGGTCCGCCTGATCGACCTGATGGAGGTGCTGGACCCGAAGGGCAGGCTGCACAAGCTCACCGGGCTGGCGCAGGAGCCGAGGCTGCTGCAGGGGATGGTCCGGCTCGGCCATGCCTGGATGTTGCGAACGCTGCAACAGCACTGGCTCGGCACCGAGCCCGAGCTCGTCGTCTCGCTCGTGCCTCACTTCAACCGGGTGCTCTGCGAATCGCTCGGCAGCACGCTGCCGGGGGTGCCCTTCGCGACCGTGCTCACCGACATGGCGGACCCCCCGCCGCACTGCTGGATCGAGCCGGGGCTGCGCCAGCACCTCGTCTGCGGCACGCCGCACGCGGTTGCACAGGCCCGGGGGGCCGGGTGCCCGGACCATCGGGTCTGGCCCACCTCGGGCATGGTCCTTCGGCCGTCGTTCTACCGCACGGCCGAGGTCGACCGCACGGCCGCGCTGAAGGCGCTCGGGCTCAATCCGGCGCGTCCGACGGCGCTCGTGATGTTCGGGGGCCGCGGATCGACGCAGATGCTGGCGATCGCCAAGGCTCTGCCCGACGTGCAGCTGATCCTGCTCTGCGGCCACAACGACGCGCTGGCGGACAGGTTGCGTGTCTTGCCCACGCAGGCGAGGCACGCGGTGGTCGCATTCACGCCCGACGTGTGCCGCTGCATGGATCTGGCCGACTTCTTCATCGGCAAGGCGGGGCCGGGCTGCCTCAGCGAAGCGGTTCAGATGGGGCTGCCGATCCTGACCTTCGAGAACTCCCGGGCCCTGGCGCATGAACGTTACAACGTGGACTGGGTGCGCGAACACCGGATCGGCCTGGTCTTGAAGTCGGTCCGTTCGATCCGGCCCGGCACGCTCGAAATGATCGGCCACCTGCCTGAGTTCCAGGCTCGCATGCGCCTGATCGACAACCGCGCGGTGTTCGAGGTGGCCGACATCCTGGCGTCGCTGATGCGCTCGGCGTGCGACCCCGCGCCGCACCGCTTCATCCCCACGACGGCGCTCGCCGCGGCCTGAACCGCGCGGTCAACCCCTCAAGGATCCTCGATGCACCCGCCCGTCAAACCCAACCTCGTGGTGATCGGCGCCATGAAGGCCTCGACGACGCTGCTCTACGAGATGCTCGGGCGCCATCCGCAGGTGTGGTTTCCGGCCGAGAAGGAGCCCCACTACTTCACCCACCCGGACTACGGCACGGCGCCCGCTCTTCGCCAGTACCTGGAACTCTTCGCCCTGCGCCCCGAAGGCATGGCCGTGGTCGGCGATGCCTCGACGGGTTACTCCAAGCTCCCGCACCTGGGATCGACGCCGGCCCGGATCCGCGAGACGCTCGGGCAGCCGAAGATGATCTACATCCTTCGCGACCCGGTGCAACGCACCGTGAGCAACTTCCGCCACGTGTTCGCGCGCGGCGCCTACCGGCCGGGTTACCGCATCAGCGATGCCGTGGTCGAGGATCCGATCATCGTCGACGCCAGCCTGTACGAACGCCAGCTGGCGGCGTACGAGGCGCAGTTCGGCCCCGGCAGCGTCCTGGTGCTGATCGCCGACGAGTTGCACCGGCATCCGGCGCGCACCCTGCGTGAGGTGGAGCGTTACCTGGGCATCGAGCCCTTCGACGGCTGGGACCAGCCGATCGGCAGCGCAAATTCCGAGGCGGCCTTCAGGGAGACGCTGCGCCTGCGCGGCCTGGTCGGGACGTCCGCTTTCGTTCGCCGGGCCGGCCGGATCGCGCCCCGCTGGATGCGGTCGGCGGTCCAGCGCCTGGCGCCCCCGCCCCCCATTCCCACGCCGGTGACGCCGGCGGACGAGGACATCATCTTCCAGCTGGTGGCCGATGACCTGCGAAGGTTGCAACGCCGGCTCGGCGAGCGCATCGACTGCTGGCCGAGTGTTCGCCGGCTGGGCTAGATCTCCACCTTCGACCCCAACTCGACGATGCGGTTCGTCGGCAGGTTCAGGAAGTCGGCCGCGGCCGCCGCGTTGCGGTGCATGCTGGCGAAGAGCTTTTCGCGCCACATCGACATGCCGTCGCCGAAGGTCGGGATCACGGTGTCGCGGCTGAGGAAGTAACTTGTCTCCATCTCGTCGAGGTTGACCCCGCGGCCCTCGAGCAGGCGCAGCGCCTCGGGCACGTCGGGGTCGTTCTTGAAGCCAAAGTTCAGGATCACCGACCAGCAGTGGTGCCCCAGCGGCTGCATCTCCACGCGTCTGCCGAAGCCCACCCACGGCACCTCGTGGTTGCGCACGGTGACGAACAGGTTCTGTTCGTGCAGTACCTTGTTGTGTTTCAGGTTGTGCAGCATGGCAAACGGGGTCGAGCCCTTTTCGGAGTTGAGGAACACCGCGGTGCCGCTGACACGCTGTGGCGGGCTGGTGAAGA
>Ga0190271_10002360_pt1 | contig 11387 bp, 13 predicted proteins | sample Popmic356T_FD_133747 | JGI IMG/M metagenome (GOLD analysis project Ga0190271, IMG submission 133747) | Populus adjacent soil microbial communities from riparian zone of Weber River, Utah, USA - 356 T | ecosystem: Environmental > Terrestrial > Soil > Riparian zone | place: USA: Utah | collected...
TGGGCGATGGCCTCCTCCACCCGGGTTGCGGCTCCCATGGCGGTCAGGATGGCGCCCAGGCGCTCGCTGCCCTCGCGGGCGCGGGCGATGTACACCTTGGCGTTCTCGCCCATGCCGTTCGAACCCTGGGCCTCAGATTCCAGGTTTTCGAGCGAGGATCGGACGATGGTCAGCGGCGTGCGGATCTCGTGCGCCAATTTGCCGGCCAGGGTGCGCAGATAACCGGTGTACTCGTCGAGGCGCCCCAGCAACGACGAAAAACTTCGCGACAGATCGCCCAGTTCATCCGGGGCGTCGGCCTCGGGCAACACGCGCGAGACGCTTCCCTCACGGCCCAGCGCCGTTTCGCTGGCTGCGCCCAGCCGGGTGATGCGCAACGTCATGCGGCCGGCGAACCAGAAGGCGGCGCCGACCGCGAACAGCGTGACGAACAGAGTGAGATTGAGCAGGCGGGTGAGCGCCTGGTCGCGCAACGTGAGCCAGCGATCCGCGGTCTGCGCGAGCTGGATCACGCCGATGACCCGTTTGCCGTCCGCGGAATAGATTGGCGCCGCCGCGGCGACGATGACGCTGTCCTTGTAACGGCCGCCGAACAATGCCGTCTCTGGCGCGCCGCGCGCCGCACGGCTGGTAAGCGCCTCGGCCTTGAGAGCGCGTTCCGCCTCCGACACGCTGCGCGGAATAGCGCCGCCATCCAGGAACAGGCGGTACATGCGCGGCAGGAATCCGCGCATGCGCGTGTAGTCACCGGGCAGCGCGGGGGCCTCCAGGCGGGTGAGCAAGGCACCCGTGGAGGAGGCGACGGTAAGTTCGACACCTGGCTGTGCGAACTGCCGCAGGTGGTCATTGAGGTCCGGCGACGCGGCGATCAGGCGTCCGACGGCGCGCAGATCCGATGCTTCGAGTGTTCCGTAGCTCGTGCGCGGCGTGCCGCGCCGGTCGCGATCGTCCACGAGCACCCCGAGATGCTGGCCGACCATCGACAGCGGCACGCCAATCTCCAGTACCCAGCCGTCGCGTGCGCGCTGCCACACGCCCTGGATGCGCGGTTCGTCGACGGCCGATTCGCGCCCATATTCCAGCGTTTCGATGCGTCGCGCGTGCACCGCGCCAGGGCCCGTGCTGCCGAAGAATAGCCGCTGCTGGCCGCCGCGTTTGTCATCGAAGGCCAGCCACAACCGATCGCCGATGCTGGCCGAATCCAGCGGCGTCAGGTCCGAAGCGTCGAACACCCAGCGGTTGTCACGAACAATCATGGCGAGGTACAGCCGGCGCTCGTGGGTGGCGGCGAACAGGCGCAGGCCGTCGCCGCCGGGGCCCGCGACCCGCAGCAGGCTGCGCGCATCCTGGTCCCATTCGTCGGCGCGACCATCGAGGAGTGGCGCGCCGGATAACACCACGGGCGTGATGTCGCGGGGATCATTGGCCTGTTCCGATGCGGGCAGCGAATCGGCGCGAAACAGCAGCTCCTGGCGGCCCTTGAGCGATCCGGCAATCGTGGTCGTGACTGCAAGCAGTGACTGCTGTTCGTTTTCCCGCAGCACTGATTCCATCTCGCGCGCGTACTGGCAGCCGGCCCACGGCAGCGCCAGCGTGGTCAGCGCCAGCAACAGTAGTTTGGTGCGGAGCCGGAACCCGGAAATCGGCCCGGTCTTCAGCAGGTCAAGGAAACGGCCCACTTATGATTACTCGACCCAGCGATATCCCATGCCGTACACCGTGTGCACGGCGTCGAACGCGGGATCGACCACCTGGAACTTGCGCCGGATGCGCTTGATGTGCGAGGTGATGGTGTTGTCGTCGAGCACGACGTTGGCCGCGTCCATGAGCTGCTGGCGGTTCTTGACGTGGCCGGGGTGTTTGGTGAGTGCGTAGACGATCCAAAGCTCTGTTAACGACAGCAACACCACCTCGCTGTTCCACGTCACCGACATGCGCTCGCTGTCGAGCGTGAGTGCGCCGCGGCGGATCACCTGTTTTTCCTCGGGCGGCCGGCGCAGCGCATCGACGCGGCGGAACAGTGCGTTTACGCGCGCGATCAGGTGCGCGAGCGACAGGTCCTTGGTGAGGAAATCGTCGGCTCCCAGGCGCAGCCCCGACACAGCGTCGAGTTCGCTGTCGCGGGCGGTGAGGAAAATGATGGGCAACTCGGGCGACATTCCGCGCAGGTCACGGCACAACTCGAAACCACCCTCGGGTTCGTCTTCCAGCGAGATGTCGATGACGGCGAGATCCGGCAGGCGCGCGGCGAAAGCGGCCATGGCGTCGCGGCGATTCGGATAGCCGCGCACTGCGTAGCCCTCGCGCGAAAAGGCTGCGGCGTAGTTGTCCCGGATGGCGCGCTCGTCCTCGACGATGGCGATGGTCTTCTTCATGGCCGCGCAGTGTAAGCGAGCGCCATGGCCTGCGTCCGGGCCGGCCACATTTGGTCACTTTCTACCTGCGCTACGCCATCAAGGCGTCACGCCATGGCCGGTAGCGGCGCGCGAAATGTCACCCAGGCCAGGAGGAAACCGCCATGGGTGATGCAAACAGACTGAATGGGACATATGCCAGTGCGCAGTTCGGCGCGCAGCCGGGTGACCGCTGGCGCAGGTTTCTCGAGCGTATCGGCACCCGCAGCAACGACTTCGCTGCGCGTCTCGCGCGCGCGCGTTTCGTCTACCTGCACCGGCGCGACGCGGGTTCGCACTGGCTGCCGCTATGAGCGCCGTACCGGAAGACTTCATGCGTGACCCGGTGAAGGATCGCGACCGCGTTGAAGAGAAGGCGACGCAAACCGGCGCGGAGCAGGAGAGCCGTGCCGGCATCTGGCAGTGGTTGTTCATTGGCGTCCTGCTCGCCTGCTGGCTGGCCGAAGCGGCTCTCAGTCAGGCACGGAGCTGACGCCGAGTTTCACCACTTTTGCGCGTTGCGCTGCGGCCAGCACCTGCGCCACGCGCTCGTATGGCGCCATTCTTTCCGGTATCACCTGCAGGAGCGGGGGATTCGTCTGACTGGCGATCGCGGCGAATCTGGGGGCCAGTTCATCCAGCGAAGCCACGTGTTGCCCGTTCCAGTAGATCTCTCCACGGTAGAAAATCTCCAGTCGCACGGTGGCCGGGGGCGACTTTCCCGGACCGTTTGGCAGTTCGAGTTTGATGGTGTGCGTCGCGATGGGCACCGTGAAGATCAGCATGATGAGCAACACCAGAAGCACATCGATGAGCGGTGTCGCATTGAGCACTGGTTCGGCAAGATGAGGCGTACTGGACATGAATCACCTCCTTGAATGGCTAACGCATCGCCGCATCGTGCGGGGTTGCCGTACTGTTGCGCGATGAGAGCCGACCCGCGTTACAAGACTCTGCCGGCCGAGCCGGCCACGCTGCTCAACGAGGGCCGGGTCCACGAGGCGGTGAAGGCGCTGCGTGAGTCGCACAACCTCGGAGCAAGGGAAGCCCGCAGGTGGATCGACTCGTACATCAACGACGATCCGATGCTGCGCGTGCAGCTCGAAACTCAACGTCGCTCGCGGCGCCGAAGATACTTTTTCTGGTTTCTTGTCATCGACATCCTGCTGACAGCTGGCATCATCTATTACCTGTTCTACATGCCACGCTGACTAACAAGAACGCCGGGGAGGCCGCCGGATGCTGTTGATCGGGATGTTCGATTCGCCATTCGTGCGGCGTGTCGCCGTGACTCTGAAGCTGCTGGAGATGCCGTTCGAACACGCGAACTGGTCGATCGGGCGCGACTTCGACCGCATCCGTGAATACAACCCGCTGGGCCGCGTGCCCACGCTGGTGACACGCGAAGGCGAAAAGCTCATGGAATCGAGCGCCATCCTCGACTACCTGGATGAGCGCGCCGGGCCCGAGCGCGCGCTGTTGCCGCGCTCCGGTCCGGACCGTCGCCAGGCGCTGAATCTCATGGCCATGGCGACGGGAGCGGCGGAAAAGGGAATCCTGCAGGTCTACGAGCGTGCGTTTCGTCCCGAGGACAAGCGCCACCAGCCGTGGGTGGACCGTTGCCGTACACAGATGAGCGGCTCGCTGGCGGCCATCGACCGTTATCTCGGCGAACGCGGCGTCTCGCAGTGGCTGGTCGGCAAGCGCATGACGCAGGCTGACATCACCGCGGCGTGCGTGTTCACTTTCCTGAACGACACGCTGAGGGTCGCAGCCGACCAGGTGATGTTCCAGTCGCTCGCGACCCTGGCCGCGCGCTGCGAGTCATTGCCGGCGTTCCAGGAAACCCGCGTCCCGTTCTTCGTCCCGAATAGTTAGGGCGCGGCTAGAAGGCGCTTAGACCGGTGAGCTCGCGGCCGATCGTGAGCTGATGGATCGTCTCCGTGCCTTCGTAGGTGATGACGCTCTCGAGATTGAGCGCGTGGCGAATCGGCACGTACTCTGCGCTGATGCCCGATCCGCCGAGCATGTCGCGGCAGTCGCGCGCGATGTCCAGCGCCATGCGGCAGTTGTTCCACTTGGCGAGCGATACCTGCGGCGGCTGCATCTTGCCCTGATCCTTGAGCCGGCCGAGCTGGTGGCTCAGCAGTTGCGCGGTAGTGATCTTGCGCGCCATTTCCGCGAGCCTGAGCTGGATGGCCTGAGTCGCGGCCAGCGGCTTGCCGAACATCTCGCGGGTCTTGGTGTAGTCGATGAGCTGCGCGAGGCAGGCCTGCGCGGCGCCGATCACACCCCAGGTAATGCCGTAACGCGCCTGCGTGAGACAGGACAGCGGACCCTTGAGGCCCTTCACACCCGGCAGCAGGTTCGATTCCGGCACCGCCACGTTGTCGAAGAACAGTGCCGAGGTCACCGAGGCGCGCAGGCTGAACTTGCGTTCGATCTCCGGCGCCGAAAATCCCTTCATGCCCCTCTCGATGATGAAACCGCGGATGCCGTCGTCGGTCATCGCCCAGCAGATGCACAGGTCCGCGATGGCGCCGTTGGTGATCCACATCTTGGAGCCGTTGATGACCCAATCGCCGCCTTTCTTCTTCGCCGTGGTTTTCATATTCCCGGGATCGGAACCGCCGTGCGACTCGGTCAGGCCGAAGCAGCCGATCTTCTTGCCCCGTGCCATGTCGGGCAACCAGCGCTGCTTCTGCTCTTCGCTGCCGAAGGCGTATATGGGATACATGCACAGCGAGCTCTGCACCGACACGAAGCTGCGGATACCCGAGTCACCGCGCTCCAGCTCCTGGCAGATGAGACCGTAGCTCACCGCATTGAGGCCGGCGCATTCGTAACCGTGGATGGACGAGCCTAACAACCCGAGATCGGCGATTTCCGGAATGATCTCCTTCGGGAAGTGATGCTTCTCGAAGCATTCCTGGATGATGGGCAGCACCTTCTCGTCGACGAAGCGGCCGACCGAGTCCTGGATCATGCGCTCGTCGTCGGTGAGCAGTCCGCGCAGATCGTACAAATCGAGGGGATTCAGCATCGCGCGATGATACGGGGAATAGGGGGCAGCCCCCAATTCCCCGCATAGCGGACAAAAGGGGTCAGCCATCTGCCGATGACTGACCCCTTTTGCTAGGAATTGGGGGCTGCCCCCTATTCCCCTATCCCTTGACGATGACCGCGACCTTTCCGACCGTGCGGCCGGTTTCCACCTGGCGGTGCGCGTCCGCCAGTCGCTCGAGCGCAAAACGATGCCGCACTTCCGGCCGCAGCGCGCCTGCATCAACGAGTTTCGCGATGGTTGCGAGTATCTGGCCAGGACGGCCGGGATCGATTTCGTGCGCGGTGGGTATGCCCATGAACTCATAGCTGATGGTCACGTTTCGATACAGCAGGCTTTGCCCGCGCTGCTTGAGGTCGGTGCTGCCACCCAGGATGGTGACGACGTGGCCGTTGACCCCCACGCAATCCAGGCATTGCACGAAGACATCGCCGCCCACGGTGTCGAAGGCCACCGGCACTCCCTGGCCGTCGGTCAGCTTTTTCACCGTCTCCGCGATGTCCTGGTTTCGATAATCGATGACCTCGTCAGCTCGCAACACCTCGCGACAGAACGCCAGCGATTCCTCGCGGCCCGCGGTGGTGATCACACGGCAGCCATGTAGTTTGGCCAGCTGCACCGCGATGTGCCCGACGCCGCCGGCGCCGGCGTGGATCAGCACGGTCTGGCCGGGTTGCATGCGCGCCCGCAGATGCAGCGCTTCCCAGGCCGTCTGCGAGACCAGGGACAGGGTGGCAGCGGATGCATGATTGAGGGCCGCCGGCTTGCGCGCCGCACTGCGCGCGTCCACCGCGACGTACTCTGCGTTCGCGCCGGACCGGAACAGATTGGGCGCAGCGATCAGCTCATCGCCGGCCTTCCATTGCGTAACGCGCGAACCGCAACCCACGACAATGCCGCTGACGTCGTAGCCCAGCACCAGCGGCCATTCGCGCGGCACGCTGGCGCGGGCGCGAACCTTGGTATCCACGGGATTCACCGAGGTGGCATGCACCTCGAGCAACACATCGGTGTCGCGCAGCCCCGGCTCCGGCAACTCTTCGAGATGCAACACGTCGGGTGCGCCGTGTTCGCGCTGAACCATCGCGCGCATCGGGACAACCGCTTTAGAAGGACACGCCGAGCCGGCGGTAGACGTGCGATACCAGCCAGATCGGTCCGATCAGCAGGAACTGCACGTCCTTGAAGAACGAGGGTCGGGCTCCTTCGATGGAGTGGCCAATGAACTGGCCGATCCAGGCGACGACGAACACCACCAGGCAGGTCAGCCACAACGGCCATGCCAGCGTGTCGAGCCAGCTGACAACGAACAGCAACGCGACCAGGCACACCGTGGCGCCCACGCCGAGCGAGGGCGAGAGCAGGAAGTAATAGGAAACCCATCCCGCCACGCCGATCGTGGCCCAGTTGAGCCAGGGAGATACATCGGCAAAAGCCTGCGGCACCGGGATGGACCACAGGAATCCCAACACTGTCATCACGATGGCCGGCACGCAGATCCAGTGCAGGAGTTCGTTGGTCGAATTGCGGTGGCTCGAGCCGTATTCATCGAGCCATTGATGCATGGTGCGCATGGGCGGAACGCTACGCCGCGGGACTCGCCTCTGCAAGAATGCGCCGTCACCAGGAGTGCAGATGGCATTGATGGCCAAATTCATGAGGTACGTCTCGCGCAGCGGCCTCCTGTCCGATGCCCGGCTGCTCGAGATGTATCCGCCATTCGTGCCGATGCGCATCAAGGTGCTGGAGATCAGTGAGGGCTGGCGCAACGTGCGCATACGGCTGCCGTTGAACGCGCTTTCACGCAATCCCGGTGGCGTGATGTTTGGCGGTTACCAGGCGGCATTGGCCGATCCGATCGCTGCGCTGGCGTGCGCACGGGTTTTTCCCGGCTTTTCCGTGTGGACGCGCGCCATCGCGATTTCCTTCGATCACGGCGGAAATTCCGACCTCGAGATGAGATTTTCCCTTACGCCCGAACAAGAGGCGGACATTAGGATTGAACTCGAGCGCGAGGGTCGCGCGACGCCGACATTCGAATACGGCTATTTCCGCAAGGATGGGGTGCGCTGCACGGTGATCCGCAACACGGTTGCGATTCGCCCGCGTGGCTATGAGCGCGCGACCACGCCTCCGGCTTCCCCCGAAGCTGTCGACTGAGAACTGGCGCACAGAAAACGGGTTCATTCGGCGTTCAGATGCTCGCCGTTATGTTTGCCCGCATGGAGGATTGCATGAAGACATCGACATTCGTTCGCAGCACCCTGTTAGTCATGGCCGCGGCCCTGACTGGCGCAGGCTGCACGACCACAGACGCCTACACGGGCGAAAAAAAGGTCAATAACGCCTCGAAGGGTGCCGGTATCGGCGCGGCCGCAGGTGCGGTGCTGGGTGCGTTGACCGGCGACAATTCCAAGGAGCGCCGTGAACGTGCGCTCATCGGCGCAGGTGTCGGCGCGCTGACGGGTGCCGGCGTGGGCGCGTACATGGACAAGCAGGAAGCAAAACTCCGTGCGCAGCTGCAGGGCACCGGGGTGTCGGTCACGCGTAATGGCGACGACCTCATCCTCAACATGCCCGGCAACATCACGTTCAAGACCGCGAGCGCGGACCTGAACGCGAACTTCTACAAGGTGCTCGACTCGGTGGCCCTGGTACTCAAGGAATTCGACAAGACCTTGGTCGACGTCGAGGGTCACACGGACAGCGATGGCAGCGATGAATACAACCAGCAGCTGTCCACGGAACGTGCCAACTCGGTGGGTACCTACCTGCAGTCACACGGTGTGAACAACCAGCGCATCGTGGCTGTCGGCGCTGGCGAAGGCCGGCCGGTCGCGAGCAACGCATCGGCGGCTGGCAAGCAGCAGAACCGTCGCGTGGAGCTGAAGCTGCAGCCCATCGTTCGCGGCTGATCAGTCGTCGGGGACAGGTTTATTTTTCCGAGCTGGGCAGACGTCGCGTCCTTCGCCCTGTCGTCAAAAATAAACCTGTCCCCACTTTCAGGGTTTCACTCCTGAAACAATTGGCACATGCCAGACGGCATAGTGTTCCGGATCCAATATTGAAGCGATGATTTCGTTGAAGTGCTGGCGCACCACGGCGGATGGCCATTCCGGGGTCGCCAGGGCATCGACGTACCCGTCGCGCCAGGCCGTGATGATGTCCGCGAAGATGCGGCGCGGCACCCGCACGGTATCCACGATCACGTAGTCCACGCGCACTTCGATCAGCCCGGCGGCGCGCATCAGCGTCCAGGCACGGCGTCCGATGCGTGAATCGGTGCCAGTGCGTTCGGAGAATTCCACCGGCCCCTTGCGCCAGAACACGTCCGGGTCGAGCGGCCCGGACATCATGTGCAGCATGGTGTAGTCCTCGGCGAGCACGTGCACGTGGCCGCCGGGCTTGGTGACGCGCACCAGCTCGGCCAGGATCCTTTCCACGTGCGGTACGGCCTGGACCATGTGGCGGCTGGCCACGAGATCGAAGGCGTTATCGGGTTGCGGCAGCGCAAATGCGTCGCCTGCTTCGAACTGGAGCCGCGGGGCAAAGGCGGCATGTTTCCGCCGGGCGTACTCCACCGACTCGGGCAGCAATTCCACGCCGATTACGCGCGCTTCGGGCCACGCTTCGGCGACGCGCGCGCTGAATTCGCCGGTCCCCGAACCCACGTCGAGTACCCGCGCATTGCGCGGAAGCCGGTAGAAGTTGAGCAGGGACTTTTCCTGGGGCCAGATGGCTTCGATCTGGGCAGCCAGCGTGCGAATCATGGATTCGTCCGCCATCTGCTCACCCTGGGGGTTGAGATTCAGGTTTGCCGCGGTCATGGGCGGTCGATTAATCCACGGCGGCGTCGCGACGACAACCCGCAAAAACTTAACGGATATTTAGAACAATCATGGGCGCTGCCCAAAAAAAGAGCCCCGGCGGGTGGCCGGGGCATGAGTCCGCAGAGGGAGTCGCCAGTCCGCTGGCCTAGACTCCAACCATCAAACCTCGCAATTTCTTGATCGCATTTGCCTCGATCTGCCGGATGCGCTCGGCCGACACTCCGTACTTGTCGGCGAGGTCGTGCAACGTGGCCTTGGCTTCGCCGGTCCAGCGGTTCACGAGAATGTCGCGGGCGCGCGGGTCCAGGGTTTTCATGGCCGCCGCCAGCCGGTCGCCAGTGGTGTCTTCCCACTCGGCGTTCTCGATCTGTACTGCGGGATCGGCATCCGGCGCGGGTAGATAGGCGGCGGGCGAGTATGTCTCGTCGCCGTCTTCACTCGATTCCGGCACCGGATCGAACGACAGGTCACGCGCCGAGAGGCGCTTTTCCATTTCTGTCACTTCTTCCGGCGACACCTTGAGATCGCGGGCCACGGCCTGCGTCTCTTCATGCGACAGCCACGCCAGGTTCTTCTTCAGCTTGCGCAGATTGAAGAACAGCTTGCGCTGCGCCTTGGTGGTGGCGACCTTGACCAGGCGCCAGTTGCGCAGCACGTATTCGTGGATCTCGGCACGGATCCAGTGAACCGCGAACGACACCAGGCGCACGCCCACCGCGGGGTCGAAGCGCTTCACGGCCTTCATGAGGCCGACATTGCCCTCCTGGACGACGTCGCCCAGTGGCAGGCCATAACCGGAGTAACCGCGCGCGATATGCACCACGAAACGCAGGTGCGACATCACGAGCTGCCGGGCAGCCTCGAGGTCACCTTCGTTGCGAAAACGTTGGGCGAGCGCCGCTTCGTCCTCGCGCGACAGCACGGGGATACGGCTCACCTTGTCCATGTACGCATCGAAACTTCCGACCGGGCCGGAAAGGACGAAGTCGTTCTTGCGGGTGATCAGCGCAGTGGCGGTCATCGGTACGAAATCTCCTTGGGGCGATCGACTTGAGACTCTGTTGGGCCGAGATATTAGCAGTCAGGTCTATAGAGTGCTAATGACCCCAGGAGTTCACTCTTAGATCGGTAAGTTATTGATCCGGCAAGACTGGCGCAGCCGCCGCGGACATCTAAGTGCCTGCCAGATGACAGGTTTTTAGCCCCGGAACGGCCCGCTCAGGCGCGCGGTTCGATCTGGCGCAGATGCCGCCCGGTGGATATCAGCGCCCCCAGCCAGCCGAGGGCTGCGCCGACCCCGGCCAGGATGCCCCCACCCTCAGGTCCGAGGCCGATCATCCGGTAGCTGCCGCCGTATTGGGCCGAAAGCTCACGTACGGCCTGGTCGAGGTAGGCCATGCCTCCCATGAGGATCAGCCCGGCCAGCAGCGCCCCACCCAGGCCATAGAAAAGGCCGGTGTACAGGAATGGCCGCCTCACGAAGGCGTTGGATCCGCCGACCAGCTTGGTGACCTCGATCTCTGCGCGACGCTGCTGAATCTCGAGTCGGATGGTATTGCCGATGACCGCGAGGACGCCCAGGCCGAGCACCGACATGACCACCCACAGCGAGCGCTTGAGCAGGTCGAGCAACGAATGCAGTCGCCGTACCCAGTCGAGATCCAGCTGCACGATCTCGACCTCGGGAAAGGCCGCGAAGTAACGCCGCAGCGATTCCACTTCCGTGGGTCCACTGGCGTCTTTCGCGGGCCGCACCGTCAGGTGATGCGGCAGCGGGTTGTCCTTGAGCGCAGCCAGCGCATCGCCGAATCCCGAGGCTTCCTTGAATTCCGCCAATGCCTGGTCCGACGTCGTCACCTTGACCGAGTCGATGCCGGGTCGTTCGCGGGCATTCTTCGCCAAGTGCTCGACCCTTTCGATCGGCGTGCCGAGCTTGAAGTGCACGGTGAAATCCACGGCATTGCTCAGATCGCCGGTGGCGAGGCGCAGATTGTTGACGACCAGCGCGAGGCCGGCGGGCAGGGCGAGCGCGACACCGATCACGATGAGCGTGAGCAACGTGGCGAGCGGCGCGCGCGTGAGCCGGCCCAGCGAGCCGAA
>Ga0190271_10002361_pt1 | contig 11387 bp, 5 predicted proteins | sample Popmic356T_FD_133747 | JGI IMG/M metagenome (GOLD analysis project Ga0190271, IMG submission 133747) | Populus adjacent soil microbial communities from riparian zone of Weber River, Utah, USA - 356 T | ecosystem: Environmental > Terrestrial > Soil > Riparian zone | place: USA: Utah | collected...
CCACGTCATCCGCCTCAAGAACACCGGCAACCTGCCGGCCTCGCCCACGCTCAGCATCGGCGGCATCGACGCCGCCCTGTTCAACGTGGTCGCGGACCTCACGCCCTCCGCCGTCGCAGCGGGCTCCACACTGACGCCCGGCGAGTCCGACTACACCGTGCGCTTCTCGCCGGCCCTCGGCGATGGCGCGCCCAAGTCCGCGTCGATCGCGCTCGCCGCGGGCGCTGGTGACGTCCTGTGCGCGCCAGTCCCGACGGGCGTGGCGCTGGTGGGTCAGGCGGCGACGCCTGGCTTCCGCATCCTCACGCCGAGCAACAACGTGCTCGCGTACGGCAACGACGGCAACGTCCCCTGCCCGGCTGGAAACTCCGGCAGCACGCCGACTCAGCTCACGCCTGCCGGCACGCTGAGTGTCCAGTTCGCCAACACCGGCTCGCAGGCACTCACCTGGACGGGCGCATTCGCGAACACCAACGGCGTGCGCTTCATCGCGAACACCTCCGGCGGCACGGTCGCCGCGGGCGACACGGCGACGATCAACATCTCGCCGCTGCCCCTCCCGTATCCGCCTACGCTCGCTTCCAACGCGTACGGCGACACCTTCACCATCACGACCACCAACCTGCCGGGTGACTCGCTGCACCCGATCGACCTCCAGCAGACCGCCTTTGGCGCGAGCGTGACCGCGGTGCAAAACGCCTCGGACTTCGGCTCGATCCACGTCGGCCTCGTCAATGCGCGGGACCCCGCCCTGACGTTCACCAACAGTGGCGCGGGCTCGACCACGCTCACGCTCACGCCGACGGTCTCTCCCGGCGGCGGCACTGCGCAGTACTCGTTCGGCGGCCAGTCCGGCGCCGTGCCCGTGTCGCTCGCCGCGAACGCGACGGAGTCGATCAACGGCATCTACGCACCAGGCAACGACCCGGTCGCATCGTCGGTGACGCTCGCGGTCACGGCCGACGCCTCGCCGCTCTGCAGTCCTCTGCCCGGCTCGCCTCTGCCCGGCTCGTTCACCTTCCCGGGTGAGGCCACAGATGCGAATGTCAGCGTGTCGGCGAACAGCGTGAGCTTCACCACCGCGTTCTGCGGCACCGGCAACGGCGGCCCGCCCCTCTTCACGACCAATCCGCCGACCCCGGTCACGTTCATCTTCTCGAACACGGGCAACGAGGACTTCAGCATCACGGACCTGATCCTCGCCAACGGTGCACGCTTCGACGCGTACATCGGTCAGCTGGGCCAGAAGACCGCTCTGGTGCCGAAGCTCAGCGCCGGTACGCCCGGCACGGCGGCGATCACCGTGGCGCCCAGGCAGGTGCCGAACGTCCCGGGCGCGCCCGACTACCTCGACGAGCTCACCATCCTGTTCACGGTCGCGGGCGCACCGGCAGTCGACTCGCCGATTCAGATCCCGATCACGTTGGACTCCAACTGCCCGTAACCCGCGCGCGACGCTCGGCCTAGGCTGAGCCGCGACACCTGGCCCCGCGCTCCACCGAGAGCGCGGGGCTTTTTTTGTTCGCTCGGTCCAGGTCCCGTGCGACTCGGGTCGAGCATTTGGCGCTGTGTTGCCGCCCCACGACATCCGTGGCCCCATGGCGATGCGTTGATGCGTTCACGAAGGGATCCGCTGGCTCAGGCAGACCTCGGGCGTGCCCGGGCCGGCCCGGGCACAGCCGCACCAAAAGCCACAATTCCGCAATCGTTACCATGCGCAGAGGCCGGCCCGCGGCTTGCGTAGAGCGTCTCGGCGCGTCGCGCAAAAGGAGATGCGGAGCCATGACTCAGAGACTCTCTCGTTGGGGTGGATTGGTCGCGTTGGCGTATGCGTCGTTTTCATATGCCGCCTTTCTGGCGGTCTTTGTGTACTTCATTCTGTTTACGGTCGGACTGCTCGTTCCCAAGACGGTGGACGACGGTCCCTCGGTGTCCGTGGCTCATGCGCTGGTGGTCGACTGTGCCTTACTGTTGCTGTTCGGCGTCCAGCACACGGTCATGGCGCGCCCCGCCTTCAAGGACCGCTTGCTGAGCGTCGTCCCCGCAGCTGCTGAGCGCAGTACGTTCGTACTCATTGCCAGTCTCTGCCTCGGTCTGCTCGTGTTCGCCTGGGCGCCGCTCCCCGGTGCGCTCTGGCACACGGACAACGCGCTGGCCGTCGCGCTGCTCTCTAGCCTGTGCGCCGGTGGCTGGGTGCTGCTGCTGGTGTCCACCTTCCTGATCGATCACTTCGAGCTGTTCGGCCTGAAGCAGGGCTGGCTGCGGGCACTGCGAAGAGAGCGCCGGGAGAGCGTGTTCAAAAAACCCGCGCTGTATCGCGTGGTGCGCCATCCGATGATGCTCGGCTTCCTGCTCGGATTCTGGGCAACACCACACATGACGTTCAGCCATCTCACGCTCTCCGTGGGCATGACGCTGTACATCCTGGTCGGCATCGCCTTCGAAGAGCGCGACCTCGTGCACCGGTTCGGCGCGAGCTACCTGGAGTACCAGCGCAGCGTGCCGAAGCTTTTTCCTTGGTTCCACGCGCGTCCCGAGCACGGCGGACGGGCCGCCAAGATCGCGGTCGAGGCGCGCAAACACTCGTGATGCACGAGCAGCTCAGTCGTGGACAATCGGCAGGATCAGCGCGCGCTCCCGCTGAACGAGCGCGGGAGGCGCGGTCTTGACGTGCGTGTCCGGATCTTTCTACTACCCGTGCGCGTCTAAGGACAATCTTCACGCGTCAGTACGTTGCGTCTTGCCCTGAGTGTGCTCGCCGTGTGAAGCCGAACCGGATGCTGGCGATGAGAGGTCCGGAATGATTTCACTCAAACTGAAGACTTATGTGCAGTCGTTGTTCACGGTCGTCTTGCTGGCCGCCTGCGGAGGCGAGCCCGCCAAGAACGCAGCGGTCGATGGCGACGCGGCGGTGAGCGAAGACGAGGCCAAGGCCGACGACGGTGATGAAGAAGAGAACGATCTCGGCGCTCAGGATAAGAAGGATGCGGGCGCCCCGAGCGGAGGAGCAGACGCGGGTCGAAAGCCCGTGAGCGAGTCGAAGCCGGACGCCGCGCCGCCGACCGCTCCACCGTCCAGTGCGAGCGACGCAGGCAGCACACCCGCCGCGCCGCTCGGCACGGCGGGGCCCGAGGATGGCGATCCGACCAAGCCCGTGGTCGCCGTCGCCGAGGTCCCTTGCCGAGATCCCGCGCGTGGTGCGGCCTTTGGACGCTCGAACTTCATGTTCGATGGGCGCGAGATGATCGTCGACTATCCGTGCAACAAGCACGAGCGCGCGCCGGTGACGTTCATCCTCAACTTGCACGGCACGACGCCGGTCGAGCAGCACTTCTATCAGTGGGGCTACTTCTCTGCCTGGAAACACGTGGCGTCGCACAACTTGATCATCGTCACACCGAGCTCGGTGGTCACGCAGTGGGGCAACGGCGACATGGGCGTCGACGAGCCGCACTTGCTCAAGACGATCGACTGGGTCTACGCCACGTTTGGCACCAAGTTCGACATTCGCGCGATGTGGGTCGGCGGGCACTCCTGGGGCTCGGCGTACACCGCCCGCTTCGGCTGCCACGAAGCGATCAAGGACAAGGTCAAGGGTCTGATCCTGATGAGCGGCGCCCGCGCCCCTGCTTGCGCCTCGCGCGTCTCGATCCTCAACAGCGCCGCCAACCTCGCCGCGGACGGCAGCGTCAGGCCAGAGGGTCTGCTGAACCAGACGGCCAACGCAACCGCGCACGGCTGTGGCGCGCAGATGATGCGTGCGGTCGACATGAACAACGACGAGACCTTCTGGCCCGACTGCGACCCTGGCTGGGTGCACGCGAACTACCTGATGAAGACCAAGCAGCACGCGACCTCGATGGACCCCTCGGTGGTCAAGAGCATGGTCGACTACATCAAGCAGGCACGCCCGTAAGGTCCACGCAGTCGCTGCTCGAGCGTGCACACCTCGGGCATGGCGAACACGCGCGCTCTGCTGCTGCGACATGGCGTCGCACGCGCCGTTTTCTGCGACGCGGTGTCGCACCCGCCGGGGCTGCGACATGGTGTCGCACGTGCCGCGGCTGCGGCATCGTGTCGCGCCACGTGTGTCCTCCTGCCTGATACGTACCACTCCTCACACGCGAGGAGAGCGTATGCGTCGAGCTTGGTCTTGTTGTCTTGTGGTGATCTCGATCTGCATGTCGGGCGGATGCGAAAAGGACAGCGTCGATCCGCCCCGTGACGAGCAGGTAGACGCGTCCATCGGTCCGGTCACTGCAGTCGTGATGGCCGACGCTGGCGTCCTGCTCGATGCGTCGACGGCAACCACACCGGCTCAGCCCGGCCCTGACGCTGCAATCCAGGCGCTCTCGGACGAGCCGCCCGCCACGCGCGACGGCCTGCGGCTCTACGCTGTGCGCTTCGATCTGCGCGCGGGCGACGCGCCCTTTGGCTGCGGCAAGCCAGCCAAGCTGGGGCTGACGGGCACACAGGTTGAGGTTCTCGACGCGCGACTCTTCGTGCACGACGTGACCCTGACGCGCTCGAGCGGTGAACAGGTGCCGCTTCAGCTGTATCAGGATGGTCGCTATCAGCGAGACAACGTGGCTCTGCTCGACTTCGTCGACGACACGGGCAAGTGCTTCACCGGGAGTGTTGACCAGCACCGCGTCGTGTACGGCTACGCCCCAGCGCAGGCGGACTACACCGGCGTGGCGTTCCGCGTCGGCATGCCCGCAGACAAAAATCACCTCGACGGGGCGATCGCGCCCCCGCCCTACAACGTGACGGGGATGTGGTGGAGCTGGAGCGGCGGATACAAGTATCTCAAGCTCGAGCTCACCTCGGCGGAGCAACCGATCTGGTACTTTCACGCGGGTGCCGCCGGCTGTGCCGGCATGAGCGCCAGCGGCTTTGTGTGCGCGGCGCGTCAGCTCGCGCGCATCGCACTCTTGGGCTGGGACGCCAACAGCTCTGTCGTCGTGCTCGACGCGACCAAGCTGTACGCCGCCTCCGACCTGAGCAAGGCGGCAGACTCGCTGCCCGGCTGCATGGGCAGCCAGACGGACACCGAGTGCGCCCCGCTGTACGGTGCGCTCGGCGTGGTGCCGTACGATGACGCAGCCCTAGCTCCCGAGCAGACCGCCTTCGAGATCCGTCAGGGCACGCCGTGGCAGCCAACACAGAGCACAGGGACAGCCAGGACCAGAGCCAGCAACGACCCATCGCTGTGGCCCGACCCCGGGTACGTGCGCAGCCCCGCGCTCGACCGCCGCAACGTCTCGAGCGCGCTCGGCGACAAGAGTCACCCGCCCGGCGACCCGCGCTACGGCGCGAGCTGCGTGCGCTGCCATCAGGCAAACGGCCCTGGCATCGGCCAGTTCAGCGCAGCAGGAACGGTCGTCGATGCCGCCGGACAGCCAGCCAAAGGTACGTCGGTAGAGATCTTTTCGGGGACGGCCGACCGACCCAACAACACGTTTGTCAACGTCACTCGCCACGCGCTGCTCGAGGTGGACCAGCACGGCAACTTCTACACCACCGAGCCGATTCCGTACGCCGAGCAAAAGCTCACGGCGCGCGTGCTCGACGCCAAAGGTGAGGTGCTCAAGACCATGTTCAGCACCAAACAGACAGGCGCCTGCAACACGTGCCACACGGCGAGCTTCAAGCTGCAGCTCGACCTCTAGCCGCAGCGCGGGCAACCCAGGAGGTCTTTTGGCGCGCAAGGTCAACTCTGCCGGCACAGATGTCAGTTCTCGTGCCAACGCGTGTGCGCGCCGGCGCGGGGGCTTGCATACGAGTCAACGCGATGGTTGATTGTCGCGCATGCGCTTATCTCCATCCTTATTGGCCTGCCTGGCCGTGTTGTCGCTCGGAACCCTGGCTTACGCCGAGACCAGCACCGGAACCTGGAAACAGATCGACGACGACGACGGAATCAAGATCTGGAAGCTGGAGATCCCTGGCGTCGAGGTCCCCGGGTTCCGCGGGGAGACCGTCATGAACGCGTCCGCCGAGAGCGTCGCAGCGTATCTCAAGCACGTCGAGTGGCACACGCAGTGGATGTATCGCTGCTCCGAGTCCGCGATCGTCAAGCGCATCGATGAAGATGCGGCGCTCGTCTACAACCGAACCGATACACCGTGGCCGGTCTGGGATCGCGACACCGTGCTCGACACCGCGTTCGTGACCAGCGCCGACAACAAGGTCGTCACGCTGACCTTCAAAAACATCGACTCGCAGCTGCGCCCGCTGCCCGAAAACGTCATCCGCATGCCGCGTCTCGTCGGCTCGTATCGGATGGAGAAGCTCGCACCCAACAAGACCAAGGTCACCTACACCGTCGAGGTCGATATCGGCGGCAGCGTTCCCGACTGGATGGCCGAGATGGTCGCGCGCGACATGCCGTACAAGACCCTGCTCAAGCTGCGCAGCCGCGTCGCTCCGTAAGGAGCTCTCGCGAACGTCACTCAGAGCTGGACCTCCACAAGATTTTTGTCGGCTCCAAGCAGCGCCATGAACCGCTCGAGCTGCAGCACGGCACCGCCCTGGCGGTAGCGGTTTTCTTCGCGATCGAACGGCACGGCCTGACCGTTGACCGTGATCGCACGTGGACCGAAGCCGGGGCCGGAGACGCGGTAGACAAACGTGACGGGACGTCCGCGGAAGCGCAGAGACGCGTGCAGACCGTCGAGGGAGCGCGCCAGCACCGGGTCGAGGATGAGCTGGCCGTACTCGACACGGAGGCCGAGCAGGCGCGACACCGTCAGCGCGACGTAGATGCCGGGTCCGCTGGAGTACACGCGCCAGCCGCCCTTGAGCGGCAGCTGGCCCAGGGCCACCTCGTGGTAGCGCTCGTCCGCTTCGTAGCGACTTCGGAAGGCGACGTCCGAGCTGCTGTAGTAACAGTTGGCCTGCCGCACGTCGCCTTGCGGAACGACCGCCTGATAGTCGATTGCAATGGCCTGGCGCAGCGCCTTCAAAAAGGCATCGGGCCGTCCCATGCGGGCCTGCGTCTCCGCGTAACGCAGGTGCTCGTGGACGTACATGAGGCCGATCTCGCGTCCGAAATAGGTGCTGCTCTCCGCGCGCTGGAAGATGCTCTCTGGGCCGCCTCGGTAGCGCAGCGGCCTGTCCATCAGGCGCGCACCGTCCGGCCCCAACAAGTGCCGCTCGATCGTCTCGAGGTGCCGCTCGGCCTGCTCCTTGGAGAACAGGCCGCTGATCACGCCGCGATTCATCGGCAGCAGGCTGTAGTGAACATTCGTCTTCGTGTCGTCCGGGTGGAGCAAGAGCTCGATCGTCTGGTTGGGCCCGACCAGGCCGTAACCAGCCACCACGCCGTCCTTCACCAGGTGAAGGTTGAAGTCGGAAAGGATCGTCTCGGAGATGGTCTGTAGCTCGCTGGCCCGGACGGCGTTGCCGTTGCGCACGCACACATCTCGGTACTCGCTGACGGCCTGGTAGCTCATCTGCACGGTCCAGCTCGAGATCAGTCGCTTGGCCAGCTCCTTGCTGACGGGCTGCAGCGAGTCGTTCCAGTCACCGCCACCAAACTGAACGAGCGCCGTGCCGGGCACGAACGAGCGCATCACCAGCCCGATGATCCTGTCCACGTGCTCACTGATTGACGCGGCAGCCGCCGCGTCTGCGCCAGCTTTCTGAAAAAAAGGCAGACGCTCTTCCAGGAACCCGAAGTCACCGCTGGCCTTGACGTAGCTGCACAGGGCGAGGATGCACCAGTAGATCACGTCGCCGTGCGCACTGTCGGCGCGGACGGATCGGTAGCTGTCGAACATCCACCACTGCGGCCAGCCGCCGCTGGGATCCTGATGGGAGAACACGGTCTTGAGGACCTGTTTGGCCTGCTCGTACTTCTCCTGGCACAGGAGCAGATCGATCGGTCCCTGACAGACGTCGCGCGTCCCCCACGCAGCACCACTGAACTGCTCGAGGCCGTATGGAGTCAGATAGTGAATCAGCGCGTTGGCGCTGTACCAGGGCAAGCTCTCGCGAATGCCGGCGACTTCTTGGTGGCCGCTCAGGGTCAGCTCCCGGCCGAGCTCGCGCGAGATGGTCGAAGCCTGCTCGCAGTCTGCGCGCTGCTGCGCGTCCGGGTCCGCGAGGCGACTCGCGCTGGTCGCGCCGAGCACCTCGCCGACGAAGCTCAGGCAGAACGCAGACGTCTCGGGCACCGACAGGACACAAAAGTCGCTCGCCCGCGCGTCGCTCTCCAGCTGCAGAGCGTCCCCACCGTGGACCGTGTACAGAGGCCGATCACTGCTCACGATCACGCGAAACTGGGCCTCCGGGAAGTGGGCGGCAAGCGTGCTCTCTGCGCGTGGTCTTGCCACCAGCTCGTGCTCTCGGCCCGAGACGACCGTCCAGCCGTTCAGCTCGTCGAACTGATGGGTGAGCAGGAGCCGCACGGGACCGCCTCGCAGCACCTTCAGCGCAAAGTTGACCCGGCTTTCACGTGGAGCCGTCCAGGTGCACACTTGCAGGCAAGTCGAGCCGAACTTGTAGATCCAGCGGCAATGGTTCAGCCCCATCTCGAACGCGGAGGGGACGCCGAGCAGGTATTCGGCGCCGTCGAGCCCGTCGAATCCGACCAGCACGCGCTGGCCCTCGAGTGCGGGAGTGGTCGGGTTGGTGCAGACCGAGAGCAGCGTGTTGAAGTTGGTGTTGCCCTGCGTGAGGTGCGAGCTGAACACGCCGCAGGCGAAGGCGGTGGTCGACATGACGCGCTCGTCGGGCACGTAGCCCGCGTTGGCTTGCATGATGTGGCCGTGGGGACGGTCCACCAGCAGCTCCTTCGCGCGCAGGACGACGTGTCGGGGTCCGTCCGTGAAGAAGGAGAGCAGCGTTCCGTCGATCTCCTCGACGTGGCGTCGCTCGCTCCCGAACAGCTCGTCGAGCTCAGCCTTCGTCAGGTCTTCGGCCGGCAATAGCGGCGCGCGCTGCACACGGCTCTTTGGCGGCTCTGCGAAGGTCGAAGGGCGCGGTTCCTCCGCGCACGAGCGAAGATCGGCAGTAGGCACCGGCGCCACGACGAGAGCAGAGGCGCTAACGAGCTCGCCAAGACGCTCCAGGTCCGCCGCGCTCGAAGCCTGCGGGTGGTCGGGCAGGTAGCGGGCGACGAAGACGCTCGTGCGCGACTCTCCTCTCTGCAGGACGAACGGCTCCGCTTGCACAGCGACGATCGAGGACTCGCCAGCGAGCTCTCCCCCGAGCTTGTCCGCCGTCAACGCCTCCGGCTCGCCCGTCGCGCGAAACGTGCGGCCGTAAAACTGCAAACCGTCCGTGCTCGCTGCGACCGCTCGGCTGGCGCAGGCCAGCATGAGCCACGGATGACCGACCGACTCTTTTATGTTTTGCCGGCAGCAGACCACGCTGCCGTACTCGGGGTGCTCGAACACGCGACGCTCGAGGTACTGGCTCACGTAGTACTCGTTGACCGCGCCCGGACTGCTCTCCTTCAAGCCGACGTCCTGCACGTGGAGCAAGTCGAGCTCGACCTCACCATCCAGTGTCGAAGCGCGCGCTGCCTGCGCGGGCGAGCGAAGAGGAAACTCGACGCGAACTCGCCACTGCCAGGAGAGCTCCGTCGTTGCCAACAGGAGCAGGCACTCGTAGTCGAGCCCGGCCCAGCTGCCTCGCGCCACCAGGCAACCGTCGCTGAGGTGATAACGAGAAGGACTCTCCGGGCCCAACAGGGGTGTGTAGGCGCGGTCGCCGTCGCGCCTGCGCAGATAGAGGTTTGCGCACGGCCGGGAGAAAACCGAGGGCGTATTCAGGCTGATGCGAATCGGGTCGACCGCGATGCTCTGCAGCGCAAAGGCTTTCGAGAAGGCAAAGGTCAGCCCTACCGGATTTGTGACGATCATCGAGTGCACCCTCTCTCCTGATAGCTCTGTAGACCGAAGCGTAAGGTCTCTACACGACTACAGGCTCTCTGCCCGTGCCGTGCAGGGCATGACGTTGCGCCAGCAGCTGCTTGATCTCGCGACTACGTGCCTCCGTAAGAGAGTAGCGAAAGACACAGAGCAGCGAAAAGAAGCAGGCGAGCAGGGGCAGGCCGATCTCTACCACCCGCATCATCAGCAGCGTGTAAGGCGCTTGCTGCATGAGCGGGATGAGCGCTTTTTCTGCACGGACGAGCTCCACGTCCAGCCCGTCGAGCGGCTGCGTCAGCGCCATGCCCGAGAGCTTGTCGCCGAGCTCCGTGGCCGCGTGGGCAAGCTCCTCGTAGTGCGCTCGATTCTTGGCAGAAGTGGCCGCCTGGGCCTCGAAGTAGGAGGCGAGCTCGGTAGCGTTCGCCCTGGCGAGCTCGAGCTTCTTGGCCGCTTCGCCGAGTGCCTTTTCAGACTGTGGTTGCAGCGCGCCGGCACGAGCCGCCCCGCCCGCGCCATCAGCGCTCCGCGCGCCGGATCCGGGCCGCGCTTCTACCTCGTGCGCACGCCACGACTCCACGGTGGCACGCATGTCCCGGACACTGCCCTGCAGCTTGTCGACCTTGTTGATCTGGCTCTCGTCGAACAGCGTGAGCACGATCAGCGCGCCCGAGATCAAGCTGGCCAGCGCGGTCCCCATCTTGATGAACCACCAGAACACCGCGTAGTAGCTGCCATCGGCGCGCTGTCCGGTGTTCAGCTCGGCCTCGTCACAGATGTCGCCGACCATCGAGGAGCCGAGCGTGAAAAAAAACAACATCCCGCACGAGCTGAGCACCGTGGGAATGAGCAGGAGGTACGGATACGCGGGGCTGTAGCAGCCAATCTTCGAGAGCTGCGCGACAACCATCAACAGGATTGCGATCACCAGGGTGTTGCGCTTTCCGACCCGGGGACTCACCAAGTTGAGGGGGAAGACGGCCAGGAGACCGGTGACTGCCCAGGCCGTGCCGTTGATGGCAAGCAGCGTGGAACCCGCGACTTTGTCACCGCCAGAGACGTAGAAGATCGGAATGTAGGAGCCCAGTAGCTGGACGAAGTTGAAGCCCATCGCCAACGTGAAGATGGTCAGCGTCAGCATGATGAAGTTTCGGTTCTGGGCAGTTCGCCTCATGTCCTGCCAGAACGGCGTGGCCTCCCGCTTGACGGCATTCTGGAACCGGGGCTCGCGCAAGGTGAAGAACCACCAGAACGACAGCGGCACGAGGATGGCAGCGACGAGCAAGGAGACGTAGCGCATGCCGTCCGCCTCATTGCCACCCGGCCCCTTGAAGACCTCCATGTTGGCGAGCGCGAAGAGCCACGGCGTGCTCATGGCGAACAGGTTGCCGACGAAGCTCTTGGCGCTGAAGAGCCGGGTGCGCTCGTGAGAGTCGGTGGTCATCTCCATCCCGAGCGCGCCGTGTGGGATCTCGAAGATGGTCACCGATGTGAAGAACAGGATGAGCG
>Ga0190271_10002362_pt1 | contig 11384 bp, 8 predicted proteins | sample Popmic356T_FD_133747 | JGI IMG/M metagenome (GOLD analysis project Ga0190271, IMG submission 133747) | Populus adjacent soil microbial communities from riparian zone of Weber River, Utah, USA - 356 T | ecosystem: Environmental > Terrestrial > Soil > Riparian zone | place: USA: Utah | collected...
ATCCCGGTCCCAGGCGGTTACGGAACGGAATCGCACGGGCATCTGCTCGGCCACGGCTCCCCGCGCGCCGCGCCTGCGGCGGTCCGCGCGGAGCCGGTTCCCGAAGCCGGCTGAGTCCTCCCGGCGCCGGGCGTCCACACGGACGCCCGGCGCGCTTCCCTTAGAGAGTGGCCGTGCTGATTGGGGAGGGCTGGGCTTCCTCGAAAGCGGAGATCTCGCCTTCGTGCTGCAGCGTGAGGCCGATGTCGTCGAGCCCCTCGAGCAGGCGGCGGCGGTCGACCGGGTCGAGCGCGAAGCGGTAGGGGCCCGCGGTCTGCTCCTCGAGGTCGACGGTCAGCTCCGCGCCCTGGCCGGCGTCCATCAGCGCACGAACCTGGTCCTCCGGCAGCGTCACCGTGAGGAGACCGTTCTTGAGGGAGTTCGTCCGGAAGATGTCGCCGAACGACGACGCAACGATCACGTCGAAGCCGTAGTCCTGCAGTGCCCAGGCCGCGTGCTCGCGCGAGGAGCCGCAGCCGAAGTTGCGGCCGGTGACGAGGATGGTCGCCCCTTCGGCCGCGGGATCGTTCAGCTCGAAGCCGTCCTCCTTCGCCCAGTCGAAGAAGAGGAACTCGCCGAAGCCGGTCCGCTCGATCCGCTTGAGGAACTGCTTGGGGACGATCTGGTCGGTGTCCACGTCCGCTCGGTCGAGCACCGCGACCCGCCCGGTCGTGCGCGTGAACGGCTTCACGCGACCCGCTCCAGCGCCAGCTCGCGGACGTCCACGAAGTGGCCGGCGAGCGCGGTTGCCGCGGCCATGGCCGGGCTGACGAGGTGCGTGCGCCCGCCACGGCCCTGGCGGCCCTCGAAGTTGCGGTTCGAGGTGGAGGCGCAGCGCTCGCCCGGCTGGAGGATGTCCGGGTTCATGCCCAGGCACATCGAGCACCCCGCGCGGCGCCACTCGAAGCCGGCGGCCTCGAAGACGCGGTCGAGCCCCTCCTCCTCGGCCTGGCGCTTGACGCCGGCCGACCCGGGGACGACGAGCGCCCGCACGCGCGGATGGACGCTCTTGCCTGCGACGACGGTCGCGGCCTCGCGCAGGTCCTCGATGCGCGCGTTCGTGCACGAGCCGATGAAGACGCGATCGACCTCGATCTCCTGGATCGGGGTGCCCGGCTCGAGCGCCATGTAGGCGAGCGCACGCTCGGCGGCGGCGCGCTCGGCCGGGTCGTCGTAGTCCGCCGGGTCGGGAACCGCGCCGTCCACCGGCACGACCATGCCGGGGTTCGTCCCCCAGCTCACCTGCGGGGCCAGCTCGCGCACGTCGAGCTCGACCACGCGGTCGTAGCTCGCGTCCGGATCGGAGGGGAGCGCACGCCAGCGATCGAGGGCCCGCTCCCACTCGGCGCCCTTCGGCGCGGCCGGACGGCCTTCGAGATAGGCGAAGGTCGTGTCGTCGGGCGCGATCATCCCCGCGCGCGCGCCGGCCTCGATGGACATGTTGCAGATGGTCATGCGGCCGGACATCGGCAGCGCCCGGACGGCCTGGCCCGCGTACTCGACGACGTGGCCGGCGCCCCCGGCCACCCCGATCCGCCCGATCGCGCCGAGGATCATGTCCTTCGCGGTCACGCCGAGCGGCAACTCGCCGACGAAGTCGAACAGCATCGTCTTGGGCCGCCGCTGCGGCAGGGTCTGCGTGGCCAGCACGTGCTCGACCTCCGAGGTACCGATGCCGAACGCGAGCGCGCCAAGGGCGCCGTGGGTCGACGTGTGACTGTCGCCGCAGACGATCGTCATCCCCGGCTGCGAGAGCCCGAGCTCGGGCCCGATCACGTGCACGATCCCCTCGCGCCCGCTTCCGGTCGCGTAGAGCCGCACGTCGAACTCGTCGCAGTTCCGCCGCAGCGCCTCGAGCTGCGCTGCGGCGAGGTCGTCCGCGGGGCGGTCGTCGGTGGGGACGTTGTGGTCCATCGTCGCCAGCGTCAGATCCGGCCGCCGCACCCGCCGACCGGCGAGGCGCAGGCCCTCGAAGGCCTGCGCCGAGGTCACCTCGTGGACGAGGTGGAGGTCGACGTAGAGGAGCGGCGCCTCGTCGTCCGGTTCGCAGACGAGGTGCGCGTCCCAGACGCGGTCGAAGAGCGTCCTTCCCATCGTCGTATTGTGCCGACTCACTTCGTCCCGGCGGCGACAGCGGTTACGGTCTCGCCGTGGCCGAGCGCGTCCTCACCACCCGCGACCTCAACCGCGCGCTGCTCGCCCGCCAGCTTCTTCTCGAGCGGTCACACCTGCCGCTCGCGCGTGCGTTGGAGCGCGTCGGCGGCATCCAGGCTCAGTACGCGCCCTCCTCGTACATCGGCCTGTGGAGCCGGCTCGACGGCTTTGTGCTCGGTGACCTGACGCGCGCGCTCGAGCGGCGGCGCGCGGTGCAGGGCACGCTGCTCCGCTCCACGATCCACCTCGTCTCCGCGGGCGACTACTGGGCGTTCGCGCTCGGGAGCAAGGCCGCGCGCCAGGAAAGCTGGCTGCGCTTCGACCGCAAGCGGCTTTCACGGTCGACCATGGAGGCGGCAGCGAAGGAGGCGCGCGCTGCGCTTGCCGGCCGAGTCGGGCACCGCGACGAGCTCCTCGAGCTCGCGCGCCGGCGAGATCCCGAGCGGCCGACCCACCTCTGGAACGGTCTCGCGGCCTGGGTCGAGCTCGTCCGCGCGCCGCCGTCCGGCACCTGGGAGCGGCGTCGCGCCGACCTCTATGCGCTCGCCGAGGAGTGGGTCGGGCCGCCGTCGTCGACACCGGCCGAGGGCACGGAGCTGCTCCTGCGCCGCTACCTCGCTGCGTTCGGGCCGGCCCGGCTCGCCGACGCGGCAAACTGGGCCGGGGTGGCCGGCGCCGATCTCGAGCCCGCCGCCGAGCGCCTGCGACTACGCCGGCTCCGTGACGAGGATGGCCGCGAACTGCTGGACGTCCCGCGCGCCCCGCTCCCCGGCGGCGAAGCGCATGCGCCCGTTCGCTTCCTCCCGACCTGGGACGCCACGCTGCTCGTCCACGCTCGCCGCACTCAGATCCTGCCCGAGGACTTCCGCCCCCTCGTCTTTGGGACGAAGACCCCGCAATCCACGCCGACGTTCCTGGTTGACGGTGCGGTCGCCGGCAAGTGGCGCGTCGAGCGAAGCGCGAGGAAGGCGACGCTGCTCCTCGAGCCGTTCGAGCGCCTCCCGCCGGCGGCGCGGCGGGCCGCCGAGGACGAGGCGCTGGCCCTCGTGCGCTTCCACGAGCCGGACGCGGAGTCGCACTCCGTCCGCTAGAGCACCTCGGACGAGTAGAGATCGTAGGGGAGCCGCACGAGCACGCGCTGTCGCGGCTCGGGGACCGTGAAGAACCGCGGAAGCGCGCGCTCCGCCAGCCACGCCAGGTCGGGCCGAGCAGCGAGTACCGCGTCCACCGCCGAGCGATCTCCGCCCAGCGCCGCGAACTCCACGCGCTCGCGCCATGGCTCGAGCACCTCCGCGGCGACCCTTGCTGCCTCCTCGACCAGGGCACGGGCCTGCTCCTCGCGTCGGCGGCGGAAGCGGTTCGCCGACGAGCCTCCCTTCTTGTGGCGGCCTTTGACGAAGCGCGAGCCCACCTTGGACGCGACCAGCCGCTCGCCCTCGAAGACGCCGACGGCGTACCCGCCGAGGCGGATGAGCAGCGCCGCGACGACGTGCTCCGCCGCGATCTCTTCCAGAAGCGGCGCAACGCGCACCTCGTCGTACCGCGCTTCGTGGGCGAGGCCAAAGGGCGGGCGGACGGCGAGGGCTTCGCCGTCGTCGGGCTCGATCCGAACGATCCCGTCGCCGTACGTTGTCCGCCCTGCCGAGCCCTCGAGGGGGGAAAGCCGCTTGCGCAGGTTCTCCCTGCCGATGAAGCGACTCACGTCGCGCGGGCGAGCCTGGCGTCCGTGGCGCCCCCGGCCGAGTCGGCCTCGAAGCCTTCGACGAGCGGGTGCCGGCCGAGCTCGTCCTGCACGACGGCGCGGACGGCGCCGGTGCCGCGGCCGTGGACGATCCTCACCGTGTCGAGCCCGGCGAGCGCCGCGTCGTCGACGAAGGCGCGGACGGCGTCGCGCGCCTCGTCGGCTCGCCGGCCACGGAGGTCGAGCTGGTCGGAGACGTCGCTTCGCGCAGCCGCGACGACCTTGACGCCGCTTTGGGGCTCGTCCGGGCCGGCGCGGTCGTCTGCACGCAGCCGCGAGACGGGGATGCGGATGCGCTGTCCGCCCACCCCGACGACCTCCGCCTCGTCGTTCTCGATCGCGGCGATCGTGCCGCGGACCCCGAGCTCCGGCGCCTCGACCGGGTCGCCCGGCGCCAGCGGGCCGGCGAGCGGTAGCGGGCGGCGGAGCGAGCGCAGCGCCTGCTCGGCCCGCGTCGCGCGTGTGGAGGCCTCGCCGAGTCGCCGGTCGCGGTCGCGCTCCGCCCGTCCGGCCTCCGCGAAGGCTGCGCGTCCCGACCGCTCCTGCAGGCGTCGGGCCGCGCTGATCTCTTCGCGAAGCGCGGCCAGCTCGGCCCGCGCTTCCGCGAACTCCCGGTCGGCTGCAGCCAGCGCCAGCTCCCGCTCGCGCTCGGCCGAGGCGCGCACCCGCTCGATCTCGGCGGCGAGCTCTTCCCCGCGCCGGCGGGCGGCCTCGGTCAGCGACGCCGCCTCGGCGCGCTCGCCCTCGGCCTCCAAACGCGTGGCTGTCGCCAGGCGCTCGGCGGCCTCTGCCTCGGCGAGCAGGTCGGCGATGCGCAGACGCTCCGGAGCCACCCTGGCGCGCGCATCGTCGACGACGGAAGCGTCGAGGCCCAGCCGCTCGGCTGTCGCAAGCGCGTGCGAGGTCCCCGGCCGGCCGAGTGTGAGCCGGTAAAGGGGCTCGTGCGTCTCGGGATCGAGGCCGGTGGCGGCGTTCGCCACGCCCTCGGTGGCGCTCGCCCACTCCTTCAGCTCAGGATGGTGCGTGGTCACGACCGTCAGCCGCGCCTGCCGCGCAAGGCGGGCGACGAGGGCCTGGGACAGAGCTGATCCCTCGACCGGGTCGGTGCCCGCCGCGACCTCGTCGATGAGGACGAGCGACCGGCCGCTGGCGGCGCCCAGAATCGCGACGAGCGCCCGGACGTGGCCGGAGAAGGTCGAGAGGCTCATCTCGATCGACTGCGGATCGCCGATGTCCGCGAGCACCGCGTCGAAGACGGGCAGAGCGGCCCGCGAGGCCGGCGGCCGCAGTCCGGCCTGGTGCAGGAGTGCCGCCAGCCCGAGCGTCTTGAGTGCGACCGTCTTGCCACCCGTGTTCGGCCCGCTGATGACGAGCGCTTGCAGCGAGCCAAGCTCGAGGTCGATTGGAACCGCGCTCGCCGGATCGAGGAGCGGATGGCGGGCGGCTACCAGGCTGACCTCCTCGGACGGCTCCACCGGCGCGCCGCGCCAGCGCCGCGAGACGATGCCGCAGGCGAGCACCAGATCAATCTCCGCCACGATCTCGACGAGGACGCGAACGTCCTCGGCGCGATCACCGACCGCCGCCGTCAGCTCTCGGAGAATCCGCTCGGCCTCCTCGCGCTCCGCACCCGCCGCCTCCGACTGGCGGTTGCTCAGCTCGACGATCTCGAACGGCTCGACGAAGAGCGTCTCGCCCGAGCTCGATGCATCGTGGACGACGCCGGGTACCGCGCTGCGCGAGCTCGCCTTGACGGCGAGCACGGGCCGACCGCCGCGCTGGGTAATGAAGTCCTCCTGCAGGTGCTCCCGCACGCCGCTTCTGCGCCCCAGCCGGCGCAGCTCGTCCGCGATCCGGCCCCGGCCCTCGCGAAGCTGCCGGCGCAGGCGGCGGAGCTCGGGCGAAGCTGAGTCCTTCAGGTCGGACCTGTCGGCTTCGACGCGGCTCGCGATCGTCTCGGCCAGCCGGCGAAGGCTCGGGTCGATACCGGCGGCCAGCTCGTTCAGGAGCGGCGCCCCCTCCGCCTGCCCTTCGAGCGCCGTTCGCGCGGCGAGAGCGCCGGCGATCGTCGTCCCGATGCCGCGCAGCTCGCCGGGGGAGAGGATCCCGCCGCGGGCCGCGCGCTCGGCCGCCGCTCGAACGTCCTCGATTCCATGCAGCGGCGGCTCCGTCGATGTGGCGAGCAGCCCGAGCGCCTCGTCGGTCAGCGCCTGCCGTCGAGCCACTTCGGCCGGGTCCGGCGAGGGTGTGAGCGCTCGCGCGAGGTCGGCCCCGGGGGCGGTCGAGGCCGCATCGGCGACGCGGTCGACGATCACGGGAAACTCGAGGGCGACGAGTGCAGCGGGATCCACGGCCTGAGTGTAGGGCCGGAGCGCGCGAAGGCCGCTAGGCGGAGGCTCGCCCCGGCACGCCGGAGCCGTAGCTCCAGTCCAGCTTGGCGCCTGCCGCGGTCGACCTGATCGCCATTGGTGGGTGAGCACGTGGAGCATGCAGCCCGGCTAGCAATGGAAAAGCCCCGCCTGAGCGGGGCTTTTCGGTAGCAGGCCTGTAAGCCGGATTCTGTCGAGGATGACCATCCATCTCGGCTTCCGCTTTCACGGAGGCTCGTGCGGCGTACCCGGCTCCTCGGCGGGCAACCTGGAGCGGAGCCTGTTCGCCTTGCACCGGACGGGGTTTGGCAGCCGCCGTGTCACCACGACGCTGGTGGGCTCTTACCCCACCTTTTCACCCTTACCGCCGGCGTCTCCGGAGATGAAGTTCGCCGGTGGCGGTCTCCTTTCTGTGCCACTTTCCGTCGGCTTTCGCCGCCTGGGGTTTCCCCAGCGTCCTGCCCTGCGGTGTCCGGACTTTCCTCGAGCCGCTCGCGCGGCCCGCGGTCACCCGGCCTGCACGTCCAAGTGTAGCGTCGCCGCGCCTGCCTTCCTGAGCCCCGAGCCGCATTCCGGGCACTCGATCGAGCCGTTCCTGTGGAGCACGAACTCGCCGCACGCCGGGCATTCGAGGCTCGCCCCGCGCATGAGTGCCATCAGCTCCTGGTCGAGCGTGCGGTTGAGGGTCACCACCTCCATGACGACTCAGCCGACCCTCCGGAACACGCCCACGACTTTGCCGAGGATGCTGACGTGCTCGGGGTAGAGCGGCTCCATCGAGGAGTTCTCCGGCTGCAGGCGCACGCGGCCCTTCTCGCGGAAGAAGGTCTTCACGGTCGCCTCGTCGGCGGCGTCGTCCTGGCCCGCCAGCGCGACGACGATGTCCCCGTCCCGCGCCGTCTGTTGCCGCTGCACGACGACGAAGTCCCCGTCGAGGATGCCCGCCTCGACCATGCTCTCCCCCTTCACGCGCAGGAGAAACTCCTCGCCCCCGCGCGAGAGCGTGTCCGGCACCGCCAGGTGGTCCTGGACGTTCTCCTCCGCTAGGAGCGGCCCGCCGGCCGCGATCTCACCGACGAGCGGGAGGACGCGCACCTCGCCCACGTCCGGCACCGACACCGACGCACCCGCTGCCGCCCGCTCGCGCTTCATGAGCTCGAGCGCGCGCGGCTTCGTCGGGTCGCGCCGCAGGTAGCCGGCGCGCTCGAGGTTGGCCAGGTGGGCATGCACTGTCGACGGCGAGGCGAGCCCCACGGCCTCCCCGATCTCGCGCACGGTGGGTGGATATCCGTGCGAGTCCACGTAGCTGACGACGAACTCGTAGACCTCCCGTTGGCGCTGCGTGAGCATCTGCCTCCCTCGCTGGTCGAACGTCTGTTCGTACAAGGTAGCTCGGCCTTCGGACGGAGTCAACTAAGTGCCCCTTCAGACGATGCTGCCCCCACGTCTGCGTCGCGAGCACCAAGCCAGAGTTCGCACTCGTCCGAAGCCAAGGCTGGATGCCTTGGTGAGGGCGAGGGTGGGCTCTGGCGCCGCGTGATCGCGGGGCAGGCGTGCTGGCTCGCATCGTCTGAAGGGGCACAGCTACAATGCGCCCGTCACGCGCTGGTGGCGGAATTGGTAGACGCGCAAGGTTGAGGGCCTTGTGGCCCGAACGGGCCGTGGAGGTTCAAGTCCTCTCCAGCGCATGCGAGGGCGCCCGCGGGCGCCCTTTTTCGTGGCCCGTCAGCGCCCCAGCCGACGCTGTACGAACTTCTTCGCCTCGACGGCCCAGAGGACGACGCTCGCCAGCGCGACGCAGACGAGCCAGTCGCCCGCCGAGAGCGGGGTCGTGTCGAACGCATTGTTCAGGAAGGGGGCCTGGACGACCGCGACCTGGAGGGCGAGCGAGAGCGCGACTGCTCCCCAGAGGTACCTGTTCGTGAAGAGACGATGAAATGCGCTCGTGCGCTCCGAGCGCGCGTTGAAGCAGTTGAAGAGCTGGGCCAGCACGAGGGTGGTGAAGGCCATGGTCCGCGCCTCCTCGACGCTGCCGGAGCCGCCGAGAACGCCGCCGCCGAGCCGGAGGTCGAGCGCCGCGAGCGTGACCGCGGCCATCACGAGCCCGACGAAGACGATGCCGATCCACATGTCGCGGTCGATGACCCGGTCGCCGAGCCCTCGCGGCCGCCGGCGCATGACGTCGGTGGGCGGCGGGTCGACGCCCAGCGCGAGCGCTGGGGCCGAGTCCGTCAGGAGGTTGATCCACAGGATCTGGGCGGCAAGGAGCGGGACCGCGAGCGCCTCCTCCGCGTCGGCCAGGCCGAGCGCCCCGGCGAGCAGGACGCCGAAGAACATGGTGAAGACCTCGCCCACATTGGACGAGAGCAGGAAGCGGAGGAAGCGCCGGATGTTGGCGAAGATCCCCCGGCCCTCCCGCACCGCGCCGACGATCGTGGCGAAGTTGTCGTCGGCGAGGATCATGTCCGCGGCCTCCTTCGTCACATCGGTGCCGGCCAGGCCCATCGCGACGCCGATGTCGGCGGCCTTCAGGGCAGGAGCGTCGTTCACGCCGTCGCCCGTCATCGCGACCACCCGGCCGTCGCCCTGCAGGGCGTGCACGATCCTGAGCTTGTGCTCGGGAGCCACCCGTGCGTAGACCGAGACCTCCCGCACCGTGTCCCGGAGGGCCTCGTCGTCGAGGTCGTCGAACTCCCTGCCCGTGACGGCGCGGGCCCCCGGGCCCGCGATGGCGAGGTCGGCGGCGATCCGCTCCGCCGTACGCGGATGGTCGCCGGTGATCATGATCGTCCGGACGCCGGCGGAAGCGGCCTCGGCGATCGCCGCCCGCGCCTCCGGCCGCGGCGGGTCGATAATCCCAACGAGGCCGAGATAGACGAGCTCGCGCTCGACCGCCTCGTCCCCCGACGGCGCGACATCGGCGTGGAGGGGCCGGTAGGCGACCCCGAGCGTTCGCATGGCCTGGCCGGCGAGCCGGTCGACCTCGGCGAGGATCTCGGCGCGGCGGGCATCCGTCAGCGGTCGGCTTTCGCCTCCCGCCCGCTCCGCGGTGCAGCGGCCGAGGAGGACGTCGGGCGCTCCCTTCGTGACCACCGCAATGCCGCCCCGCTCGGCGTCGGCGGCGAGCGCGCTCATGAGCTTCCGCTCGGAGCTGAACGGCACCTCGCCGACGCGCTCGAAGCGAGCCTGCCGCGCGTCGGCGAGTCCTTCGACCTTGGCTTCCGCGACGAGGAACGCGGCCTCGGTCGGGTCGCCCTGGATCGTCCACTCGCCGTCCTCCTCGCGAAGCACGGCGTCGTTCGCAAGGCTCCCTCCCAGCAGCACGGCGCGGACCTCGTCGAGCAGGGCGAGATCGTCGAGCGGCCGCCCGTCGACCCGGAACTCGCCCTCGGGCCGGTAGCCCGCTCCGGTCACCTCCACCTCACCGGAGGGCGTCACCACCCACTCGATCGTCATCTCGTTCTTCGTCAGCGTCCCGGTCTTGTCCGAGCACACGACCGACGCCGACCCCAGGGTCTCGACCGACGACAGCCGCTTCACGATCGCCCGCTTCCGCGCCATGCGCTGCACGCCGAGTGCGAGGACGACCGAGAGGACCGCAGGCAGCCCCTCCGGCACCGCGGCGACCGCCAGCGAGACCCCGATCAGCAGCACCGAGACGAGGTCGGAGGCGTCGTCGACGTTGGCTGTGACCAGGATGGAGCCGACCACGACCGCCGCGATGAGAACGACCGCGACGCCGAGCGCCTTGCCGATGCGGTCGATCTCGCGCTGGAGCGGCGTCCGCTCTGCCTCGGTGGTGCCAAGCAGGCGCGCGATCCTGCCCATCTCGGTGGCCATGCCGGTCGCGGTCACGACGGCGCGGCCGCGGCCGCGCGTGATCGCGGTGCCGTCGAAGATCATGTTCAGCCGGTCGCCGAGGGCCGCGGGCTCGTCGATCGGGGCCGGGTCCTTGAGGACGGCCTCGCTCTCGCCCGTGAGCGATGCCTCGGCGACGAGGAGGGAGGCCGCCTCGACCAGGCGCGCGTCCGCGCTCACGGCATCGCCCTCGGCCGCGAGGAGGAGATCGCCGGGGACGACCTCGGCGGCGGGAATCCGCAGCTCTCGCCCGTCCCGCATAACCCCGGCCGTGGCCGCCGCTAGGCGCTGGAGCGCCGCGACCGCCTGCTCGGCACGCGCCTCCTGCACGTACCCGAGCACGGCGTTCAGGAGGACGATCGCCGCGATGACGATTGCCTCGTACGGAATCTCCTCACCTCCCTCGAGGGCCCAGGCCGCGAGCGAGACGACGACCGCGCCGATGAGGAGGTAGACGAGCGGGTTCTCGAACTGGGCGAGGAACTTGCGCCAGGCGGGGACGGGCTCGGCCGCCTCGAGGACGTTCGGCCCGAAGCGTGCGAGCCTCGCCTCGGCCTCGGCCTCGCTCAGCCCGCGGCCGACGTCGGTGCCTAGGTCGGCCGCGACCGCCGCCGCGTCGCGCCTCCACGGCTCCGCCGGAGCGGTTCCGACCGTGGAGTCTGTGCCTGCGTCGCCGGCCACGTGCGGCGACGCTAGCACCGCCGCGCCGCTCGGCCTCGTCAGTAATGTACGGGCGGCCTTGCAGGACCTCGCAGGACACGCGATCGACGCCGCAGTCGCCGCCGGTGCCGGCTACGCGGACTCCCGCGTGGTCCAGCGCCGGGCACAGCTCGTGGCGACGAAGAACGGCGAGGTCGACTCGGTCTCGGACTCCGAAACCGAGGGGATCGGCGTGCGCGTCCTCGTGGACGGCGCCTGGGGCTTCGCCGGCGACCCCCGGCTCACGGAGGAAGGGGCGCGCGACGCCGCCCTCCGCGCGGTCGCCTTCGCGCGTGCCAGTGCCTCGCGCGCGCACACGCGCGTGGAGCTAGCCCCGGTTCCGCCGGCGAGCGGCGACTACTCCGCGCCCATGGAGCGCGACGCCGTCGAGGTGCCGCTGGAGGAGAAGATCGCGCTCTGCCTGCGCGCCGAAGAGGGCATGCGGCGAGCCGAAGTGAAGATCACCGAGGCGACCGTCAGGGCGATGGGCGAGCAGCGCGTCTTCCGCTCCTCCGAGGGCGCGA
>Ga0190271_10002363_pt1 | contig 11382 bp, 8 predicted proteins | sample Popmic356T_FD_133747 | JGI IMG/M metagenome (GOLD analysis project Ga0190271, IMG submission 133747) | Populus adjacent soil microbial communities from riparian zone of Weber River, Utah, USA - 356 T | ecosystem: Environmental > Terrestrial > Soil > Riparian zone | place: USA: Utah | collected...
GCGGCGCCAAACGACGCTTCGATACTGTGTCGCGCCCGCAGTCCGGCGATCTGCGTCTTCACGGACTCGGGCAGATCAGCGTAGGCACGGGCCATGTTGACCCAGATCGTGTCGCCACCGACGTCCGGTGTGCATATGCAGCGCAGAACGCAGCCCATCGGCGGCGCCTCGCGCCACGTCGCATCGCAATGAAATGCGTTTTCGTAGTGTTCCGGCGGGCTGTCGAGATCCTTGTAGATGCGGACAAGGCCAGGATGGTCGGGATCGCTGCCGGCAACCGGGTGATCTTCCAGTTCGCCGAAGCGCCGGGCGAAAGCGACATGCTGTGCAGGCGAGATGCTCTGATCGCGCAGGAAGAGCACTTTGTGCTCGAGCAGCAGTGCTTTGATCTCGCTGAATAGCCCCGCATCGACAGCGGCGGCGCCGAGATCGACACCGCCGAGCTCAGCGCCGATGTTGCTGGTGAGTTTCGCAACTCTCATGGTCTGTTACCTCAGATGACGAAGATCGACGAGCCTGTGGTCTTGCGCGACTCGAGGTCGCGGTGTGCCTGCACGACATCTTTCAAGGCGTAGTGCTGATGAATCTCGATCTTGATGCGGCCGTTGGCCACGTGATCGAAGAGCTCTCCGGCAAGCTCCGCCCGCTCGGCCGGATCCGCGATGTAGTCGGCAAGGGCCGGCCGCGTCACGTACAACGAACCCCTTATCGCCAGCTGCAGCGCGTCGATCGGCGGGATCGGGCCCGAAGAGGTGCCGACGCATACGAGCATGCCGCGGCGACGCAGCGATTCGAGCGAGCCGGAAAAGGTGTCTTTGCCAACAGTGTCGTATACCACTGCAACGCCCGCTCCGCCCGTGAGCTCGCGCACACGCTGCGGCACCGATTCACGGCCGTAATAAATGATGTGATCGCACCCGTGCGCCGTGGCCAGCGCGGCCTTGGCTTCATTCGACACGGTGCCGATCACCTTGAGTCCAAGAAGCTTCGCCCACTGCGTGACGATGAGACCGACACCGCCCGCAGCGGCGTGCAGCAGGATCGTGTCTCCGGCACGCAGCGTCGGGCAGATGCGCCGCAGCAGATACGCCGAGGTGAGGCCGCGCATCGTCATTGCCGCTGCGGTCTCGAATCCGATCGTGGCAGGCAGCTTGATGAGCGAGGCGATCGGCATGACACGTTCACTGCTGTACGCACCGAGCGGGCTGCCCGTGTAGGTGACGCGATCGCCGGGAATGAATGCCGTGACGCCGGGCCCGACACTGAGAATCGTGCCAGCAGCTTCGACACCAATGCCGTTAGGCAGTGGCGCAGGGTAGTAGCCGGTACGGAAATAGATATCGGCGTAGTTGAGGCCGACGGCGACGTGACGAATGTGCACTTCGCCTGGTCCCGGGGCCGGTACAGCGACATGCTCGAGTATCAGAACCTCAGGACCCCCGGTTTGGTGGAAACGGACAGTAGTAGTCATCTCTCGTGGGTATCCTTGAGCTTGTGATGAAGCGGCTTTGTGCCGCCGTCATAGCAAAGATCGCTGCCATGCGCCTGCGGGGTTTGCGCGGGCGCATGGCAGCTGGACGTCGCTCGTCAGTGCATGCATCGAGCTCAGTCGAGGGCCGTGAGAATGCACTGGTGCCCGCCAAACGCGTAGTAGCCGTCACCCTATGACCGAGGTGTAATATGTAGAGTGTTTCTGTTAGGATGATTCTGTAGGCCCGAGCAAATCCCGGCGATTGCCGGCGATGTCGACAAACACGGCCACGTGGCCATAGCGGTCAATCGCGGCAGACAGGTCGTTTTATCTGGCCTCGCTCGCGAAGCAATTCACCGCGATGGCGACCCAGCTATTGCCTGACGTGGTCACGGCCAGCATGGTTTTTCCAGCACGGTAGCCTAGCACTTACACCGGCTTGCGCAGTCGTGACGTCCGGTTTATCACGCTAGACCCTGCCATGTGGAGAGCGTACGTACGTCGATGGTTGTTCGCAGACGGCGGCGCGCTCGCACGGGCTGGCCGCGCTCGTCCACTTGCATCCGACGATGCTCCGCCGCTCGCGGCAGCGCTCGAGCCGAGCAACAGCCGGCCCGCGCTGAGCAAGCTATCGCTGCTACCGTTCTGGCCCTACATCGTGCGTCAGTTTTTCGCGACGGGTCGGCCCGGCTGGACGATCGTCGTGTTGACCTTGCTGCGACTGGGTGTCGTCAGCAGCACTCCCCTGCTACTGCACGCTCTGCTCGAGCGACTGCCCGAAGCCCAGAGCGCGACAGGCTTTCCCTGGCGCCTGCTGGCGCTGGGGGTGTTGCTCGGCAGCGCCGGCATGGCCAATGCCCTGCTGACTCAGCAGTGGTTTCTTCAGGCGCTGAGCGTGCGCACAATCATCGTCAATGTGCTCAACCAACGCGTTGTCGAGCATGCGCTGCGCTTGCGCCGATCGGCCCGCGCCAGCATGGAGACAGGCGATCTGATCAATCACCTGGGCAGCGACACGGACGCCATCGCCGAGTCCGGCTTCTTCTTGTCGGAGGCGTTCAGCTCACTGCTGACGATCGTGGCTTCGTTCGGTGCGCTCGTGTGGTACCTCGGATGGGCGGCGCTCGCCGCGGTCGCTGCGCTCGTGCTGCTCCTGCCGTTCACGGCGCTGCTCGCCGCGCGCTTCCGCAGGCTCGACGACCGCATCATGAGGATCCGCGACAAGCGCACCACGCTGATGTCGCAGATCCTGCACGGCATTCGCGTGGTCAAGTATCACGCCTGGGAGCCGAGCGTATACGCGCAGGTGCAGTCCGTGCGAAAGCCGGAGATTCAGACCCGCATCGGCGTGGTGGCGAGCGATGTGTTCGCGTCGGCGATCTGGGTGAGCACAGCGACCGTGGTCGCGTTCGCGGGCTTCGGCGCGTTCGTGCTGCTCGGCGGCACTCTCAGCGCGCCGCTGGTGTTTGCGTGTCTAGCCCTCTTCGCGATGCTGGAGGAGCCGTTTGGGTTCATCTCACGCATCCTGGCCAGGATGCAGCATGCCCAGGTCGCTGCCACTCGCCTCCAGGCCTACTTTGGCGCGCCGGAGCGACCAGTAGACGAGCGTGAACCTGCGGCGACAGACGACGCCTCGACGATTCGTGCGAGCGCCTTCAGCGTCCAGTACGCAGGTGCACCGAGCGCCGCGCTCGAGGTCGAGGCGATGGAGATCGCGGCTGGCGAGTCGATCGCGATCATCGGGCCGGTCGGTGCGGGCAAGTCGACACTGTTGCGCGTCCTGGGCGGGCTCCAGCGGCCGAGTCACGGTGCGGTCCAGCAGCTGGGAGCGGCGCGCGCGCGGCTGTCGTACGTGCCGCAGGAAGCGTTCACGCTCAACGCGACTCTGCGCGCGAACATCGAATTCGGCGCGCGCGAGACCGAGCGCCTGCCCCGACACGAGCTGGCTGCGATCGTGAAGGACTGCGCACTACAGCCCGATCTCGCCGCCATGCCGTGGGGCCTCGAGACCGAGATCGGCGAGCGCGGCGTGAACCTATCCGGCGGGCAGAAGCAGCGCGTCGCGCTGGCGCGTGCGGCGTACTACCGGCCGGGTATCGTCCTGCTCGACGATCCGCTCTCCGCGGTGGACGTTCACACCGAACATCTGCTCGTGGATCGGCTCATCTTCGGGCGTCTGCGTGGCGCCACGCGCATCGTCGTGACCCATCGGCTCGCCCACCTCGCGCGCTTCGATCGTGTGGTGTTCGTGTCCGGCGGCAAGGTCGTGGCACAGGGGCCGTACGCCGAGCTGCTGCGCGATTGCGCTGAATTTCGAGCGTTCAACGCGCACGCGACGCAGCTGGAGCTCGGGCTCGCGCCGGTCAGCAACCCCCACGAGCTTCGGGCTCCGGTGCAAAGCGAGCCGGACGCAGGCCGCGTCACCGAGGATGAGGATCGTGCGACCGGTGCGGTGCGTTGGCCAGTCTATCGCGCTTACATCCGCGCGCTCGTCGGCGACCGGCGCGTGGTCGCACCGCTGCTGCTTTGCTCGCTGCTGGTCTCGGTGATCACGGTGGCGGTGGTGCCGCTGCTGCAGCGCGTCTGGTTCGCTCGCTTCACCAACCACGAGGTCTCCGCCAGTCCGACTCGGGCCGTGCTCGTGTATGGCGCGATCGGTGCGGTCGTGCTCGTCTGTTCACTCGCGCAGCGCTTCCTCTGGCTGTACCGGGCTGCGTCGGCGGGCCGCACGATCCACGATCGTGCCCTCGCAGGCGTGCTCGCCGCGCCGCTGCGCTTCTTCGACTCGACACCGACCGGTCGCGTCCTAAACCGCTTCGCGCGCGATCTCGAGGTCGTCGACGACGAGCTCTCCTGGAGCATCGAGCAAGCCTGCCGCATGCTGGCCACCACGCTCGCTTCGCTGCTGCTGATAGTGACCATCATTCCTTTGCTGGCGCTGGTCGCCGTGCCCGTGCTCGGACTGTACTTGCGGCTGCAGCACGACTATCGGTACGCCGCGCGCGAAGCTCGGAGACTCGAGTCGATCGCGCGCTCGCCGCGCTACGCCCACTTCAAGGAGCTCGTCACTGGCCTCGATGTGATCCACGGCTTCGGTCGCGAGCACTACTTCCTCGAGCGCTTCTTCGACATCCTCCAACACTACCAGCGCATGCACTGGTGCAACATCTTGCTGAATCGTTGGTTCGGCACGCGCATGGGATTGATCGGCGGCCTGCTCTCACTCGGGACCAGCATCGCGATCGTGCTGCTGGCGTACGCAGGGCGGATCTCCGCGGGCACCGCTGGTCTCGTGCTGAGTTACGCCTTGAGCCTGTGGGGCGCCTTGAACTGGACAGTGCGCGCGCTGAGCGATGTCGAGTCGTCGATGACACAAGCCGAGCGCCTGCTGCATTACACGCACCTCAAGCCCGAGCCGATCTCCACGACGCCGGCCTTGCCTGCGAGCGTCGCGTGGCCGACCGACGGCGCGATCGAGTTTCGCGATCTGGCTGCGCGCTATGCGGCACATCTGCCGCGCGTGCTCGATGGCATCTCGTTTCGCGCCGAAGGCGGCAGCAAAGTCGGCGTGATCGGCCGCACTGGCTCGGGCAAAAGCACACTGTTCCAGGCACTCTTCCGCTTCATCGAGGCTGAGCGAGGCGCGATCTTGGTCGACGGCGTGGACATCGCATCGATTCCGTTGCCGCGCTTGCGGCGAGCCATCGCGATCATTCCCCAGGACCCAACCTTATTCGCGGGCACGGTGCGCTCGAACCTGGATCGCTTCGGAGAGCGCAGCGACGACGAGATCTGGGCGGCACTGCGTCGTGTCCACCTCGACGCGCAGATCCACGCCTTGCCTGGCGGACTCGATGCCGTCGTCGCTGAGCAGGGCCACAACTTCTCCCAGGGCCAGCGCCAGCTGCTGTGTATGGGCCGCGCCATCCTCACCCGAGCCCGAGTGATCGTGCTCGATGAAGCGACGGCGAGCGTCGACGTGCGCACCGATCGTTTGATCCAGGAGACGGTCCGCACGGAGCTGCGCGAGGTGACAGTCCTCGTGATCGCGCATCGTCTGGATACAGTCGCCGACGCTGACTCGATCATCGAGCTGGCCGGGGGGCGCGTCGTACGCACGACCCACCGGCACGCACGCGACGGCGCGTTGCAAGCTCGCTTAGCCGAAACACTGTGACGCAATGACACGCGCGACTGGACTTTTGATTGCCTCGCGCTATCTGTGAAATGCCCGCGACTCGCATTGTCACAACCGCAGGTCGACGAACCGTCTACACTCCGACTCGCTCGCGACGAGACGGAGGCCCGTGTCCAAGTTTCAGCGCATCGTCACATCGCTCATCGTCGCGGGGGCGGCGTGCATGGTGGGCTGCGGAAGGCTGAACGACCGCGGGCCGCTGCCGGGGCGACAACCGGCCCAGAGCCGCGCGCTGTGACAGTTGCAGCCGAACAGTCCAGCAAAACGTCCGCGGACACAAACAATGGCCATGACGAATCGGAATCGCCCGCGAGCGGTGAACGTGGTGGAGCCACATCACGCGTGAACGGTGGCCACGGAGGCTCCGTAGTCCACGACGCAGGCACGGCGCAGGACAGCGCAACTCCGACCGGCGACTCTGGCAAACCTCGGCCGCTCAACGATGCGGCTGCAGCGACACCTCTCGGGCCTATGAAGATGCTGGGGACAGCGACAGCGGGCTGGCTCCTGACATGCAGGATTCTTACTGTGGGGCTCCAGGCGAACAGTTGACCATCCTCCGTGCCGACGCCGTGCCTAGCGACTGCACCTGGTCGCTGGGCTCGCTGCACATTCCAGACTGGAGCGAGCCCAGCATACCGTTGCAACCCCTGATCGTCGTCGACGGCGCGCTCTTACTGTTCCGACCGCTGCGCCTAACAGACATGCGAGGGTTCGAGCACCTGCGCAGGGTCGGAGGTGAGTTGTCAGTCTCGCACGATAGCAACGGCGAGCTGAGGACCGTCGCTGGCCTGGAATCGCTAACCGAGGTTGGCGCTCTGACCTTCCGCGGTAACTCCGGGCTCCGTTCTTTGAGTGGATTGTCCGCTCTGGAGACGATTCACGGAACTCTCAGACTCGAGGGCAACAGCAATCTGCCACAGGCCGAGATCGATGCGTTGCTCGCTCACGTCAAGGTCGAAGGCTCGTCGAGTACACACTAAGCGGCAAGACGGCACAGATACGCATGGACGATGGGAAGGTGAACATCATGACCTTCCAGATGCTAGAAGCCCTCTACGATCAGCCGCGTAACCATTCATCACATCAGCCAGAACGCAAGAGCTACCGACAGTGAAACCACGACCGATAGGTGTGTTTGCAACTACGCCATTGCCAACCGTCCTGCCTCTTCTGATCATCGGTGGTGCCGAACTCCCCATCCGCCCCTAGCGTTCGCAAATCATAACTGTCGCCATGGCGCTGATAGAAATAGGGGTTTCCCCATGGGTCGTTTCGCGAGTGCACACGGTTGAGCACGCCAGCTTGCACGAGAGAATCGAACCAGCGGCTGTCAGGCAGACCGTGCTCGACGGCATACACCTGGATCGCATCATCATACGCCATCAGCGTCGTTCTCGCTTTATCGCAGGGGCTTACGCTGGCGTCCACACTGATGGCAGCCGAGCAAGCGAACAAAACAAGGAGTGAAGCTCGTCGGCGCGCGGTCGATGCACTCATTGCTGCCGACTGGCCTTCCTCCAGGTGTCAAAAACAGACCCAGCGCGCGCGAACTGATCTGGGATTTTGCTCTCCAGCAGCACCGTGTCTGCAAACCGTTTGATCTCGCCGGATATCAACTTCGAGGTTTGCTTCTGCGCGCACCAGTTGCAGCGTGTTTGGTACCCGAATACCCGCTGATTCATTGCATTGTCATAGTTCTTCGGAACTCGATTGAGCAACGCATGATCGGCTCGTACAGCTTCAGGGTGCCCTTTGTGTATGTTGAGCATAAACGCCATATTCTTGGTAGCCTCTATCGCTCTCCAATAACTTGCTGCGCGATGCCCAACGTAAGAAGCGACGGCCTCTTGAAACAAGCGGGGCGCATTGGCCGTTTGACCGCCTTCGACGGGAGCCTCTTTGTAATGAGCGACACCGTTTGAAACAAGCTTTGCTACGTCAGCACGATCAGAATGAATGTCTACCCAGGCATGCGTCGCCTCGTGATAAATATTTTCAATGCCTGTCGAGGCTCCGAGCTGAGGTGTCGACATCAGTTCCAATGAATTGAACTCGTCAGGCTCGAGGAGCATGATGTTGAACCACGGAAGCACTTGAGAGCTAATGCCTGGAAGTATTCTGTAACCGGACTCTACTTCGCGAAGAAACTTGACTGGAAACCCAAAGCTTGCCATCCGTTGTATGAAGTCGTGGTACTTTGCGGACGCCATAGCAAGCGTTGGTATCACGAGCGTCCCGAAGCGACAACCTGCAGGAGTGCTCTGCTTCAGCTCGTGCTCGTAGTCAACATGAAGCAGCCAATTCGCCCTGACCCAACGTTGACGCCGAGTTTAGGAAAGATGAGCGGGACTAGCGGTGCGTCAGACCTCTGTCTTTGATGATCGAATAGTTGTTCTCGGCAGCTGTCAGAGCCGAGCGCGTTCAAGGGCGCCGACCCGCGCATGCGCGCATTCTGGCGCTGGCATGCCGCCGAGGAGACCGAGCACAAAGGTGTGCCGTTCGATGTGTATCGCGCAGTGGGCGGCCACTATCTCGAGCGCGTGCTGGTGATGCTCATCACCACGCTGACCTTCCAGACCTACGCGTTTCTACACTTGGTGGGGTTCCTGTGGACGGACAAGCAGCTCTCGTCCGCGCGCACTTGGCGAGAGCTCGTGGGCTTCATCCGCGGACCGCGCAGCTCGCGATCGCTGCTGCGCGACTACCTCGCGTACTATCGGCCGGGCTTTCACCCCTGGCAGCTCGACGACCGCGCGCTGCTCGCCGACATGCAGCGAGAGCTGTCGAGGTCGGAGTCTTACGCTGCGTGAGTCAGGCCGGCGCCGCCCGTCCGCCCATCCCCGTCATCCGCCCCAGAACCGGAGTCTTGCTCAGATGCCCATTCCTGCCATTGTCCATCCACCGCCGAACAGGCGGCGGACAGGAAGCGAACGACTATGACCAGGTGGATGCAAGGGATCGCCTCAACACTCGTGCTCCTCGCGTGTTCCGGCACTGACAACCAACCGAGCGCAGGCGACACCGCCGGCTCAAGCGCGCTATCCACCGCAACGAGCTCGTCAACCACCGAACACCCCGCATCAACGCCCAGCAGTGGCACCGCGGGGTCAAGCGATGGCGCCGTGGGCGGAACCACCGGCTCCGGCCCCACCTCCAAACCATCGACCGCACCCACGGCCGGAACCTCGGGTGGAACATCCGCTCCCGCCGCGTCGGCTGGCGCAGTCACAAGCACAACCGCGGGCGCCGCGGGGGCTGCGCCCGCCGAAACGATCACCCTCAAGGTCACCGCCGATCGCGAGCACCTCTACGAGGACAACACCAAGTGGCTCTGCCTCCCCGGCCAGGAGGAGCTCTGCACGACCAATCTCGACGCGACGATCCTGCGCGCCGATGGGACGATGGAGGTCGAGCATCACATGCCCGCCACGGACCCGAGTTTCGATTGCTTCTACGTCTACCCGACTGTGAGCAACGACACAGGTGCGGTCGCCGATTGGAAGGCCGGAACGGAAGAGAAAGAATGCGTGACCGCGCAGGCGGGGCGCTACTCGCGCGTGTGCCGGGTGTTTGCGCCGCTGTACCGGCAGGTCACACTCGGCGCGATCAACGGCGGCGCGATGCCGACCGCGACCGATCGCGCACTGGGTTATGACGACGTGATCGCGGCATTCAATCATTACCTCACACATTACAACCAGGGCCGCGGCTTCGTGTTGGTCGGGCACTCACAGGGTTCGGGCGTGCTGTCGAGGTTGATCGCGGCCGAAATCGATGGCCGCCCTGAGCTGCGGAAGCGCATGGTCTCCGCCCACCTGCTCGGCACCTCGGTTGCCGTACCAGAAGGCAAAGACGTCGGCGGCACCTATAAGAATATCCCCGTCTGCCGCAAGGATGATCAGGCCTACTGCGTGCTCGCCTACGCCACTTTCCGCGACAGCGCGCCGCCGCCGAGCGACAGCAAGTTCGGCAAGGTCGCGAACGGTCGCGCAGTGTGCGCGAATCCTGCCGCGCTCGGCGGCGGGAAAGCCGTGCTGACTCCGTACCTGCATCTGAACCAGGTCAAGGGTGGACCGCGCGTGACGACGCCGTTCGTCAGCCCGCGCGACTTCATCCAAGGCCAGTGCGTGGATCGCGATGTGTACACATACCTGGAGCTGTCGACGATGAACGGTGGGATGAGCACACTTCCAAGCGATGTCAGCGCAGACATCGGAGCCACTTGGGGCCTGCACTTGATCGACGTGCACATCGCGATGGGCAACCTGGTGGACCTTGCCGCCAAGCAGGCCGCAGCCGCAATGCATTGAAAGGATCATGCGTTGAGCTCAGCAAGGAGCTCCCACCGGCGCAGCACTTGTTCGGACCTCGCTCATCGTCAGCTGGCCCCGACGACGATGCCGGCGGTTCGCCGGGCGAACCGGTCGGGCCACTTTGCGTCGGCTGTACCAGCGACGAGAAGATCTGCGACGGCTTGGCCCTAGACGTCGTGACGCCAGGGCCGAAGTACGCGACGGTTGCAGCGTGGACACAGACCGTGTCGAGCATGAAGTGTCTGGTGGCGATGCCCCCGGCGTCACGACTGTCTAGGGCGAGGACTTGCGTTCAATGAGCGCGCTATGCACCCAAGCAGCCGCGTTAAGATTGCTTCGACGCCATCGCCTTGACGTGGTTAGTGTGTGCCCGTTGAGCGCGGAACATCGCGCTTATCAGGGCGTAACCGCGACCAGCGATGAGCCGCATCGCAATCCGGGGCGCCGGCATCGTGCCGCCGTCCCATCGCATACACTCGCATTCGGTTGTCAATCGTTGCCGCATACTCTACGCCGTGTCAGCATGCCCCGGGTGATGCGCGCGCGTACATGTTGGAGTGCGTTCTGGCTTGGGGCAACCGCTTGTATGGGTTGCGAGCGGGCCGTCTGTCTGTCGTATGCCTGTGTCAATACAGCCGTGTTCTCTGGGACTGTCACGGTGTCGAGCGAAGCCGAGGCCCTCGACTTGGAGCTGTGTCGCAGCAGCGACTCGTGTCGGTCGGCCACGCTCCAACTTGCCGACGTCCGTCGGCTGGATCGCGGTGGCGGTCGCTGCTCGGGGATTGGCCCCGAGACCGTCCGCCTGTGTGCAAATCTGGCCGGCGACGACGAACATGTCTACGAACTGCAAGCGTCGTGGAACTTCGGCGGGGACGCAGACATGCTGTCCAAATCGGACCAGTTCGAATTGCGCGTCGATGAAGAGCCGTCGGGCATGCGCCTGGCCGAAGCCATCAAGACCGTCGACTATCACGTCAAGCGCGAGGATGAGTGCCACCTATGTTGGGGCGGCGCGCAAACGTTTTGAGCGCGTTCACGAGCCTACTGACAGTCGGTTCGTCGTGACCGGCCATTGGCTCGCCGAGCGTCGAAGCGGCTCAAGAGTCCACGTGCCGGCACGATCTGCGGAGAGAGGGTTTCGGATGCAAGAAGGCGCCGGAACGCCGAGCATTCCGAGGCCCCTAGTAGGAAACCGTCGGCTACGGCTCGGCAAGCACTTTTGCTGTCGCGTTCACACGCCACGTTGGGATGGCGCCGACGCACTACGCCCGACAGCGTGAGGTCCCGCTGCGAGCGTGACCACCCATGCGCGCATCCGGCGCGTGCGGCGCATGATCGAGAACGCCTTGTGCAACACAGCCGAGCCAGCTTCTCGCTGAGCTCTCGCCCTCGGTTCA
>Ga0190271_10002364_pt1 | contig 11381 bp, 9 predicted proteins | sample Popmic356T_FD_133747 | JGI IMG/M metagenome (GOLD analysis project Ga0190271, IMG submission 133747) | Populus adjacent soil microbial communities from riparian zone of Weber River, Utah, USA - 356 T | ecosystem: Environmental > Terrestrial > Soil > Riparian zone | place: USA: Utah | collected...
ACGTTCGCCGCCGCGACGAGCGCGGTCGCCAGCCGCTCGTCCGCTGTCTCCTGGATCGCCGCCACGGCCGCGCGCTCCGTGCTCGCTGGGCCGGGCACGGACGCGGCCTGCTGCGCGTCCGCGTGCGCGGCGGCGAGCCACGTCGACACACACCACCCGAACGTGCGCGCGATGCGCGATATGCTGGGCATCGGCGGCCATTATAGGATCGCGGCGACGGCGCTTCCGGCTGCGGCCCGCCTCCTAGGTTGTCGACTCTGAACGAGTGCCGGGGTGGCGAAACTGGCAGACGCACGGGACTTAAAATCCCGAGAGGGGCAACCCTCGTGTGGGTTCGATTCCCACCCCCGGCACCAACCCGCCGTTGGCGGGTTGGTCGCCGGCGGCCGTGTTTAGCCCGACGCCGGCTGCGATCCGGCGATTGTCGCCGAAACCGTCACCACCGAGAATCGGAGCACCGCGGGGAGGTCGTCGGCATCGGCTTCTACGCGGCGAATGTCGGATTGGGGTCCCTCGAACAACTGCGCCAACAAGTCACCGCGAGCGTCAAGGTGGGGGAGGACGGAGGGCGGGTCTTCACGTGCGTGCTGACCAACTGGGCGCCTTGCCGGCGAAACTCGATGGGTGAGCATGCGGCAGTGTCGCGCGCCGGAGAGGCTTCCGCCGCCACAGGTCGTCGGCTAGACTGGGACCACACCCCCCTTGCGCAGAGGCTCATGAAGCCATCGTTCATCGCGCTCCTCCTCGTGTCCGCCATCACTGTCGGCTGCGGTGACGACCCACCGACGGCACCGACTCCTCGCTCGCTCTACACCGAGATGATCTCGGAGGTCACCCTTCAGGCGCGGGCGTCGGGGTGCGTGACGTTCCGGCAGGAGGCGGCGGGTCCGGCCTCCGCCAGCGTCGGGTTCCTCCCAATCGAGCTGGGGACGGGCACGTGCACCAGCCCTGGCGCCGTGTTGGGGCGCGCCGCGCGCGGTGAAATGTCGCTCCTGCTGGCGGTCGGCGACCACTACGTGCGGTTCGAGAACCCACTACCTGCGACAATCACGTACCGCGTCACGCTGCACTACCTGATCCTCGTCTGAGGCGCAGTCATGTCCCGGTCTGGAGCCAGGCGACCGCGCGCTCGACGACCTGCGCCGGATCGCTCAGCGCCTCGTCGGGAATGGGGCGAAGCCGTATCACAGCCTAGTGCTGCCGACGGTCCCAGGACGCCACCGGACTTCGACCGTGTTGCCGCCAGCCCGACGAGTGTCGGAATCAAGTTGATCGATGAGGCCGGTCAGACGCTCTTCCCGGGCGAGAACGTGATCCGCAACATGCCTTTCGCGGCGCCTCGGCCCGAGTGTGCGGATCTCCAGGTCCGGCGGTTCCGCACGGGACCGTGTTCGGCTGGTAGCGCGACTCGCCTCACCCCGCTCCATCCCGAACGAACGCGAGTCCGTAGAGCAACACGCTGAAGGCGGCCGCGGTGATGATCGGCGCCCAGGCAAGGAAAAGAAGGCCCGCGGCCAACCGCCAACCCGAGATCCCGCGTGTCTTGAATGCGTACCACGGAATCAGCACGGGCCAGAACAGCAACAGAAAGAAGCCCCAGTCCTGAATGCTGCCGACGCCGGCACGCCGGGCTTCCTTCTGCAGCCACAGGCACACAGCCAGCTGGGGGGCGAAGGAGATGAAGAACAGCAGGCGTGATGCGGGTTCGACCGCGACGGCGACGTAGAGCGCGGCGACGGCCGAGCAGAACGCAGCCGTGAGACAGGCAGTTCGCAGCGTGACGTCGGTCGACGAGGCCATGTGCCAGCGCAGTCTAGCAGCGGACGGGTGCGCGAAATGGCACACCTCGGCGTGGCGTGGTTTCAGCCCAGCCGTGGTCGCGCCGATGTCCCACGAAGGCGCCTTGCGGGCGCGGGAGAAAGGCCTGTGAGCGATCGAGAGCCATCCACCGGCGCCGGGTTCATCCGCGCCTACGTGCTGCCGGCGCTGCTGCTGTTCGCCATTCCGGTGGCGGGCTACCTGTTCGCGGGCTACGCCAACGGGTCGTGGGATCGCGAGTTCCTCGAGGTGGCGGAGCAGTCCATCAACCGCAACCCGTCGATGAGCGCGGACGACAAGCGCGCGGAGCTCGCGTTCTATCAGGCGACGCCCCCGTCGCGGCTCTGCGCCGACGGCGCTGCCGCGCACCCGGAAATGAAGGCGGCGTTCTTCGACGAGGTGTGCGGCGACTACAGGCAGTTCGGCTGGATCCGCGCGGCGTCGGTGGGGAGCATCGGGCTCGGCGTCCTGTCGCTCGCCGTCATGCTTGCCTGCGCCGGCCTGGCCTTCGCCTCGCGCGAGCTGCAGTACGTCAGCTTCGTCGCCGGCTGGAACATCCTGCGGGTCGCCTGCGCCGTCCAGGTGCTGGCCCAGGGCTTCATCGCGGTGATGCTGTCGTTCTGGGGCACGGTGGTCCTCACCGAGCGCTACTTCATCAAGCTGATCGCGATCGTCGGCATCGCCGCGCTCATCGCCGCCTTCAAGGTGATCGTCGCGATCTTCGCGAAGCCCGACGACACCCTCACCGTCGAGGGCGAGGTGATCACCCGCGCCGCCTCTCCGGCGCTGTGGGCTCGCGTCGACGGCCTGTGCCGGCGGCTGGGCACGCAGCCGGTGACGCACATCGTCGGCGGCATCGACGACAACTTCTTCGTCACCGAGCACCCGGTGCACCTGACCGGCCGCGAGCTGACCGGCCGCACGCTGTTCGTCAGCCTGTCGCTGCTGAAGCGACTCACCAAGGGCGAGGCCGACGCCGTCCTGGCCCACGAGATGGCGCACTTCAGCGGCGGCGACACCGAGTACTCGAAGCGCACGTCGCCGCTCCTGTCGCGGTTCCGGACCTATCTCGGCGCGCTGCACGAAGGCGGCCTGTCGTGGCCGGTCTTCAACTTCATGCTGCTGTACTGGACGCTCGTGCAGCTCGCCCTCAGCACGAGCAGCCGGGCCCGTGAAATTCGCGCCGATCGGCTGGCCGCCGAGGCGACGTCGCCGATGTCCATGGCCGGGGCGCTCTGCCGCGTGGCGGCTTACTCCTCGTACCGGGCCCGTGTCGAGGCCAGCCTCTTCAACCGCAACAGCGGCCACGACAGCCTCGATATCGGCAGCCGGGTCGCCGCCGGCTTCATGGAGTACGCGCGCGGGCCGCACCTGGTGTCGGATCTGTCGGCGCAGTCGTTTCCGCATCCGTTCGACAGCCACCCGCCGCTCGGCGCGCGGCTGTCGGCGCTCGGAGTGAACCTCGGCAACGCAGGGATGGCCAACGCCGTGACCGCGGCGCCGGCCGAGACCTGGTTCAGCGAGATCAGCGACGCGGACCTGATCGAGGCGTCGCTGTGGGCCGCCTACGAGTCGCGTTTCCAGGCGGCGCACGAGATGAGCCTGGCCTACCGCTATCTGCCATCGACGGCCGAGGAGCGCGCCCACGTCGAGCGGTTCTTCCCGCCGGTCCAGCTGGCGGGGAAGCCGGGCGAGCCGGCGTTGGCCATCGATTGCGCGCATCTCCGCTACGGCGGCTGGCAGGACGCGGTGTCGTGGTCGGCGATCAAGGAGATCAAGGCGGCTGACCAGACCTTCCGCGGCAAGGTGCTGACGTTCCAGGTGCACACCCCGTCGGGTGGAACCGAGAAGCGCAACGTCCCGCTGTCGAAGATGGCGGACGGCGACGATGCCGTCCTGCAGGCGGTTGGCCGCTACTACAACCGTTACCTGAACGCCGTTGCCTTCCAGAGCCAGAGCGCCGCGAGCTAGCAGCCCGCGGCGGACGTGCCGGGCGTATCGGCATTTGTTCCACGGACCGCCGGTCGCATAGATTGGACGCGTGAACACCGCGCCGCTCCTCATCCAGCTGACGTGGCTGTTCGTCCTGGCTCTGCCGGTGGCCAGCATCGCGTGGACCATCACGCACGAAGAGATCTTCCGTGAGCCGCGGGAGTGGGCGGAGGATCGGAGCCGCACCGCGGCGTCGGTCCTGGCGCGCAAGTTCTTCTACGTCTGCACCTGCGAGTACTGCTTCAGCCACTACGTCGCCGCGGGCTTCATCGCGCTGACGGACTTCCAGCTGCTGCTGGCCGGCTGGCGCGGCTACCTGATCGCCTGGCTGGCGGTGGTCGCGGTCGCCAACCTCTTCATGTCGCTCTACGGCCGCCTGCGCGTCGACATCAAGTCGGAGGGCCTGGAGGCGAAGGTGAAGGAACAGGACATCGCCATAAAGGCCCAGATCGTCCCGGACCCGCCCCGGGAATCGTGAACCGATCGCGGCGGAGGCCCCGGCCGTCGTCACGGCTCTTGCGTCTGTATCGATAGGCGATATACTCGCCATCGACACATGAGCCCAAGACTCGCGCCGTCCGACGACGTCGATTCCTTCCTGCCGCTGCCGACGGCGGTCTTCCACATCCTGGTCGCCCTGGCCGACCAGGATCGGCACGGCTACGCGATCATGCAGGACGTCGGCGAGCGCACCGGCGGCAAGGTGCGCCTCAGCGCCGGCACGCTCTACAGCGCCGTGCGGCGGATGCTGGACCAGGGGCTGATCGAGGAGCTGCGCGAGAGCCCGGATCCGGCCAGCGCCGACGAGCGGCGCCGCTACTACGCGATCACCGCCCTCGGCCGCGCCGTCGCGCTCGCCGAGGCGCGCCGGGTCACCGATCTCCTGAGCCAGGCCCGGGCCGCCGGCCTGATTCCGCGCAAGCTCTGACCCGATGCGCGCGCCCGACCTGTACCGCGTGCTGCTCTGGTGCTATCCGGCGCCGTTCCGGCGCGAGTACGGCCAGGAGATGCTCGGCGCCTTCCACGCCGAGCTCCGCGACGCACGCCGCGCCGAGCACGGGCTTGCGATCTGGGCCAGCGCCGCCATCTGGGCCCGCGCGCTGCGCGATCTCGTCCCCACCGCCTTCCAGGAGCATCGTCACGTGCTGATGCAGGATCTCCGTCACGCCGTCCGCGTCCTTCGCGCCAGCCCGGGCTTCACGCTGGTCGCCGTCGCCTCGCTGGCGCTCGGCATCGGGGCGAACACCGCCATCTTCAGCCTGCTGAACAACGTGCTGCTGGCGACGCTGCCCGTGCGCGAGCCGCGGTCGCTGGTGCTGTTCACCGACCCCGAAGCGCAGGGCGTCGCGGCCGGATCGCAGAGCGGCGAACGGTCGCTCATGACCTACCAGGAGTTCCTCGACCTGCAGCGGAGCAGCACGACGCTCTCGTCGGCGATGGCGGCGAGCAGCAGCCTGCATCGGGTGCAGGCGCGCCTCGACGGCGCCGAGCCCGAGGAAGTGGCGCTCAGCCTGGTGTCGACGTCGTACTTCCACACGGTGGGCGTGCCGGCGCTGATCGGCCGGACGTTCGGCGACGCGCCGGAACCGGCGGAAGGCAGCGTGCCGCAGGCGGTGATCAGCCACGAGCTGTGGCAGCGGCGCTACGGTGGCCGCGCCGACGTGATCGGCCGCGCCATCACGCTGCGCGACGGCGCGTTCCAGGTGATCGGCGTGGCGCCGTCGTGGTTCCTCGGCGAGACGGTGGGGCAGCGGCCCGACGCGTGGCTGCCGCTGGCCAACCTGCCCACCATCCTGCCGGGACGCCCGTGGCTGCACGACGTGCCGGGCACCGTCGAGAAGGTGATGTGGCTGCACGTCTTCGGCCGGCTGCGTCCGGAGGCCACAGCCGACACCGCGGCGGCCGAAGCCAACGTGACCTTCCAGCAGGGGCTGACGCGCTACTACGGGACGCTGCCCGATCCCAAGGCGCGGCAGGGGTTCCTCGACCAGCGCCTGCGTGTCCGGCCGGCGGCGAACGGTGCGAACGCGCTGAGTGACTTCGCCGATCCGCTGTGGGTGCTGCTCGGCGGCGCCGGGCTCGTCCTGCTGATCGCGTGCGCGAACCTGGGCAACCTGCTGCTGGCGCGCACCACGGCCCGCGTCCGTGAGGTGGCCGTGCGCCTGGCCCTCGGCGCCGGACGCGGCCGCCTGGTGCGCCAGCTCCTGACCGAGAGCCTGTGTCTGGCGATCGCCGGGGGAATCTGCGGCCTCGCGCTGGCATTCGCGCTGCGCCAGGCGTTGATCCACCTGCTCATCGATCCGATCGTGCTGCCGGCCACGCTCGACCGCCGCGTGCTGCTCTTCGTGTTCGTGCTCACCCTCGTGGTGGGGCTCATGCTGGGGCTGCTGCCGGCCCTGCGCATCACGAAGACGCCGGTGGCCACCGGGCTGCGCGATCAGGGACGCGGCATCGCCGGATCCGCTGCGTGGCTGCGGATCGGCCGCCTGGTGGTCGTCGGCCAGCTCGCCCTGTCCCTGCCGCTGCTCGTCGGCGCCGGCCTGCTGGCGCGCACGCTCGTCAACCTCCAGCGCGCCGACCTGGGTTATGCCAAGGAGGGTCTTCTCACAGTGAACGTGGATGCCCAGGCGGCGGGCTACGAGCCGGCCCGTCAGGCGCAGGCGTTCGAGGATCTGCTGGCCCGCATCCGCGCCGTCCCCGGCGTGCGCGTCGCCACGTTCTCGAACAACGGGTTGTTCGGCGGTTCGGACAACGGCGACCAGATCACCGTCGAGGGCTACACGCCGAAAGGCGACGGCGATCGCGGTTCGAGCTACGACGCCGTCGGGCCGGGCTACTTCTCGACGCTGGGCATCGCGGTGATGACCGGGCGCGAGATCACCGCGCAGGACGGCGCCGCGAGCGCGCCGGTCTGTGTCATCAACGAGACCTTCGCGCGGCGCTTCTTCGCCGGCCGGCATCCCATCGGCCTCCACGTGACGCAGCGTTACGCCGATCAGAGCCACACCTACCAGGTCGTCGGGGTGGTCAAGGACTCGCGCCAGAACCGGCTGCGCGGCCTGATCGAGCACCGCTTCTACACGCCGGCGACCCAGCCCGCGGCGTCCATCAGCAGCGTCAGCTTCATCATCCGGCCGAGCGGAGACGGCGGCGCCGTGCTGCCGGCGGTGCGGCGGGTGATCCAGACCGCCGAGCCGCGGATGCAGGTCACCCGTGCGATCGCCCTCGCCGACGCGGTCGATCGCCGGCTGTCGCAGGATCGCATGATGGCGCAGTTGTCGATCGCCTTCGGCGTCGTCGCCGCGCTGCTGGCGGCGATGGGGCTCTATGGCGTGCTCTCGTACGGCGTAGCGCGGCGGACCCAGGAACTCGGCGTCCGCAAGGCGCTCGGGGCGCGGCACGCCACGCTGATCCGGATGATCATGCGCGAGACCGGCTGGCTGCTCGCGGCGGGGCTCGTCGCCGGCGGGGCGCTCGCCGCGGGTGCGGCGCAGCTGATCGCGAGCCGCCTCTACGGTCTGTCGCCCGCGGATCCGACGACCTTCGGCATCGCGCTCGCCGCGCTCGCTGTCGTCGCGCTCGCGGCGACGTGGCTGCCGGCGTATCGCGCGTCGCGCGTCGATCCGCTCGTCGCCTTGCGGCACGACTAGCCCAGCGTGCCGCCGGCTGACCCGGCCCGCGGCCGCGCAATCCTTCGCAACGGTGCGGGAATTTCCGCGGGGCGCCCGCCCGCCGAACGCCGGCGCGCGCGTGCCGTGGATAGCGCGCGGCACATCTCGCCGCGATCCGCGAAGGTACGCGCGTTGCAGCCAGCGTCGGGCAGGTCCCATCACCCTGACTCTCCTGGGAGGCCCCGTGACTGCGAGAATCTCGACGTCGCTGCTGCTCCCCGTGCTGGTCGCGCTGTCCAGCACGTCTCCCGCCGCTGGCCAGGAGCCTGCGCCGGTGTCGAGGGTCGCCGTGCTCGAAGCGCCCCTGGCCTTGCGGCTCGATCACAAGTCCCTGCGCGAGGCTCTCAACCGGGCGCTCGAAGACAAGGCCGGCGTCGGCGACGCCGCTCGCGCGATCGACGCCCTCCTGTCGTCCCACTTCAAGCACGAGGAGGATCTGGCCCTCCGCCCTCTTGGACTGCTGCGAGGGATCGCGCGGGACGCGACCAGCGCCGATATCGCGAGCGCCATCGCGATGACGGGTAAGATCGAGCGGGACCTGCCGCAACTGCTGGACGAACATCGCGCCATCCTGGAGTCGTCGAAACGACTCGCCGACGTGGCGCGGCGCGAGCGCAAGCTCCAGTTCGTCGACCTCGCGGACCGGCTGTGGCTGCACGCGCGCATCGCGGAGGAGGTCTTGTATCCGGCGGCGATCCTGCTCGGGGAGCATCTGAGGGTCACGCACGAGGCGAAGCGGCCACGCGAGTAACGGAGGAGATCATGAGTGCCATGAAGACGAGTGCGCGACTGTTGATGCTGGCGGCGCTGGCGGCTTTCACCGCGGCCCCCGTCTGGGCGCAGCCCCCCGGAGCCGTGCCTTCCGGCGAATCGCGGGTCAGTGGCAAGTCGGTGTTTACGACCTACTGCGCGAGCTGTCATGGCGAATCCGGCCGCGGCAACGGGGCGGTCGCGGTCTTCCTTCGGCGCCGGCCCGCTGATCTCACCCAGATAGCGATACGCAACAAGGGCACCTTTCCGTCCGACCGGGTGTTCGCGATGATCGACGGCCGGCAGGTCGTGAAGGTGCACGGCGACTCGCAGATGCCCGTCTGGGGGGACGCCTTCGCGAAGTCCGCCACTGATTCCGACGCGCGCGCGGTCAAGGCGAAGATCGACTCCCTCGTCGAGTACCTCGAGTCGATTCAGGAACGTCCGGCCCAGAAGTAGCGCCCGGCTACTCGCTGCGCAACGCTTCGAGCGGATCGAGACGCGCCGCCCGCCGCGCCGGCAGGTAGCAGGCGGCGAGCGCCACCAGCGACAGGAGTACCGGCACGCCGACGAAGATCGCGGGATCGGTGCCGGAGATCTGCGCCACGATGCTCGCGAGGACGTACTTGCCGACCGCCCAGGCGCCGCCCAGGCCGAGGGCGAGGCCGATGGCCAGCTGCCACAGGCCGCGCCGCAGCACCAGCCAGCCGACGGTGCCGCGGCCGGCGCCGAGCGCCATCCGCACGCCGATCTCCTGCGTCCGTGTCGACACCGAGTAGGCGATGACGGCGTAGAGGCCGACCGAGGCCAGCGTCAACGCGATGAACGCCAGGATGCCGAACAGCGTCCCGAAAACCCGGAACGGCCACGACGCCTCCGTCAGCATCTGGTCGACGGTCCGCGGGTTGGCCACGGCCTGATCGGGATCGATCTGCTGCACCTCGCGGCGGACCGTGGCGACGAGCCCAGCCGGGTCGAGCCGGCTGCGCAGGATCACCGCGGCGCCGCTCGGGCCGACCTGCTTGACCGGCACGTAGATCACGTCGGGGAGGTCGCGGTCGCGCGGGTTGCCGTGCCGGATGTCCGGGCTGACGCCGACGATCGTGAGCCACCCCGTGTCGTCCTTGGGGTCCTCGTCCGGCATGCGGATGCGGCGGCCGATGGGATCCGCGCCGGAGAAGTGGCGGGCCACGAACCGCTCGTTCACGATGGCGACCTCTGCGCCCTTGCCGCCGTCGCGGGCGTCGAAGGCGCGGCCTCGGCGGATCGGCGCGCCGACGGTCTCGAAGAACGACGGGCTGATGACCACGTAGCCGGATTCGAGCCGCTTGCCGCGGCCGCCGTCTGGTCGGCCGTCGACCAGCACCTCGCGGGTCCACAGGCCGAAGGGCGGCATGCTCGTCGTCACGGCCGCGGCGTCGGCGCCGGGCAGGCTGGCGAGCCGCGGCGTCAACCGCTCGAAGAACTGCGCCCGCACTTCCGCTGTCGGGTAGTTGGCGCGCGGCAGGTTGATGCGCATCGAGACCAGGTGATCCGGCTTGATCCCGGTGTTCACGGCCGTGAGCGCCATGAAGCTGCGGGCCATGAGGCCGGCGCCGACGAGCAGCACCAGCGTCAGCGCGAGCTCGAGCACGACCAGCGCCGACGAGAAGCCGCGCATCTGCCGCGATCCCGTGCTGCCGCGGCCACCCTGCTTGAGGATCGAGCCGACCGAGGTGCGTGCCACCTGCAGCGCGGGCGCCAGCCCGAAGATCAGGCTGGTGCCGATGCAGATCGCCGCCAGGTAGGCGATGACGACGCCGTCGATGGTGAACTGGATCCAGTACGGCTTGCCGACGTCGGCGACGGCCCGATCGAAGAGCCGTGTGCCGATGATGGCAATACCCAGGCCGATGACGCCGCCGGCAGCGGCCAGCAGCAGGCTCTCGACCAGCAGCTGCCGCACGACCCGCCAGCGCGTCGCGCCCATCGCGTAGCGCACGGCGACCTCGCGCGCCCGTGCCGTCGAGCGCGACAGCAGCAGGTTCGCCACGTTGGCGCACGCGATCAGCAGCACGAAGCCGACCGCGCCCATCAGGGTCAGGAACACGATGCGGACGGGGCCGGCGTTGAAGCGTTCGTTGAACGTCTGGACGACGCCGACGGTGAGCTCCTTGTTGCTGGCCGGATGGGCCGCGGCCAGGCGCTTGACGATGCCGTCGAGCTCGGCCTGCGCCTGCGCCGCGGTGACGCCGTATTTCAGGCGCGCGAACACCGTGAGGTTGCGGATGTCGCGGCGGTCGATCTGGTCCGGCAGCGGGATCGCCGACACCCAGAGTTCGGCGTTAGTGGGGAACTTGATCCCGGGCGGCATCACGCCGATGACCGTCCCCGGCTCGCCGTTGACGCGGACGGGCAGGCCGAGCACGCCGCGATCGCCGCGGTAGCGCGACTGCCAGAGGGCGTGGCCGAGGATCACGACGCGCTCGGCGCCCGGCTCGTCGTCGCCGCGCCGGAACCCGCGGCCGAGGAGCATCGGCTGGCGCAGCAGGTCGAAGCCGTTGGCGGTGATCCAGACACCCGGCGTGTCCTCGGGCGACGTCCGCGCGTCGCTCACGGTCATCGATCCGCGCAGGAAGGCGGCCAGACCTTCGTACGAGGTCGTGCTGGCGCGCCAGTCGAGCAGGTCGGGGCGCGAGATCGGCTCGCCGCCACCGGTGGACGTCTGGCGCTTGACGCCGAGGACGTAGAGCCGGTCGGCCTCGGGGAAGGGCAGTCCGCGGATCAGGACGGCGTTGACCAGCGTGAACACCGTGGCGTTCACGCCGATGCCCAGGGCCAGGGCCGTAATCGCCACGACGCTGAACCATCGATCCTTGACGAGGAGGCGCAGCGCGAACCGCAGGTCCTGCAACAGGCTCATGACGGTAGCTACGGACGCGGCCGGCGAAGGTTAACGGTGGGCCGGAACGACACGGCCGTGTGACGAAGGCGCCTCCGGCGCCGTTCCATCGACGGTAGGATCCGGTCATGCGCATTCTCGCCAGCCTGGCCCTCGTCGGCGTCGTCCTCGTTCCCGCGGTACGTGCCGCGAGTCCGGCCGCGTGGCCGCAGTTCCGCGGCCCCAACGGCGCCGGCATCGCCGACGACGCGACGCTGCCCGTCTCGTGG
>Ga0190271_10002365_pt1 | contig 11380 bp, 9 predicted proteins | sample Popmic356T_FD_133747 | JGI IMG/M metagenome (GOLD analysis project Ga0190271, IMG submission 133747) | Populus adjacent soil microbial communities from riparian zone of Weber River, Utah, USA - 356 T | ecosystem: Environmental > Terrestrial > Soil > Riparian zone | place: USA: Utah | collected...
GGTTTGAGCTTCTTCAGCGTCGACGACGTCTGCGGCGTCAACTCCATGCCCAGCGTGCCGATAGCCGAGCTCGCACCCGCACAGCTGAGCTTGCTGGGCCAGACGCTGGACAGCACACAGCCAGGCGGCGGCACGCCCTTGGTCGGTGCCACCATCCTGGCTTACAAGCATCTGCACACGCGTGCCTTGAGTGGACAGCGTAGCGGCAACGACGTGGTCGTATTGCTGACCGACGGCGAACAGAGTGAGCAGTGCGGCAGTGCGCGCTGCGCGACTACCGCCGAGTGCATCCAGCTGCTCCTGCACGACGAAGTGCCGAAGTCGGCCAGTCCGGGCGCCGACATTCGAACCTTCGTGATCGGCGCGCCGGGTTCCGAGCCTGCGCGCGCGATGTTGTCTCAGATGGCGATCGAGGGTCACACGGCGCGGCCAGGCTGTGACCCGGCGGCCGATGACTGTCACCTGGACATGACCAAACAGAGCGACTTCTCGGCCGCACTGAGCGAAGCGCTCGCCTCCATCAGCGGCGAGACGGCGCGCTGTGAGCTGCCGCTGCCGGATGCTTCGGCTGACGCTGATGCGGGCACCGGCCAGCTCGATCTGGCGCGACTCAACGTGGTGTTTACGCCGGGTCAGGGTGCAGCATCCGTGGTCCCTCGCGACGAACGTGCTGCGTGTGCGACTGCGAACGGCTGGCAGTACGACGCCACCAAGGGCGCGCTGCGCCTGTGCGGTGACGCCTGCGCGCGGCTACGTTTGGAGCCCTCGGCGCGCATCGATGTGGTGCTGGGTTGCCCGGTGCAGGGGCCGAGCTGAAACGCTTGGCGTCGTCGCGCGCTACACACCGCGATGCACGACGAGCCCGGCGCTGCTGCGTCACGACTCGCCGTGCTGTTCGCGCTGCGTGCCCAGGTTCTGCTCGTCAGGAACGCTGCTGGCGCTGGAGCTCGGCGCGCAAGCGCTCTTCCTGCGCACGCAGCTCCGGCGTGAGCTCGTCGCCGAAATCCTCGGCTTCGAAGACCGGGCGAATCTCGACTTCCGACTCTTCGCCAGGCATGGGGTCTGGACAGCGGCTCACCCACTCGACGGCTTCTGCCAGCGACTTCACCTGCCAGATCCAATAGCCCGCGACGAGCTCGTTGGTCTCCGGAAACGGGCCGTCGACGACGGTCTTTTTTCCGCCCGCGAACCGCACGCGCTTGCCTTTGCGGCTCGGGTGCAGACCGTCGCCTGCCACCATGATGCCGGACTTCACCAGATCCGCGTTGAACTTGCCCATGTCGGCGAGCAGCTTCTCGTTGGGCATCACGCCTGCTTCGGAGTTCTTCGTCGCCTTGATGATCACCATGACTCGCATTGTCTTGCTCCTTGTGTGGGAGACCGCTCCGGTCCGCCGTTGGACCGTCACGCCTCGTCTCGGGATGTCGACAGACGAGCTACTGCAAGATCGACAACTTGCAGGGGCTTTTTTCCGTGGTCATGGCGCGATGTCCCCAACCACCGGTAATAGCGGTAGTTTTTGGGTCGCCTAATGTGTGGTGGCGGGCCTGCGCACACCTGCGCCGACCGCGAAAATCAGAACGCAAAGCAGTCGCAGCCGTGGTCGAACATGCCACCCAGTTGCGACAGCCAGGCGGGTCGACTGGCATGACTGGCATGACTACAGCGCGACGTGGCGTGCATCGTATGCGGTGACGCGACAGGCGTTGCCTCGTGGCCGCGCCAGGCTCCTGGAAACCTTTGCACAGGTGACCAGTCCGGCATCACCGGCAACCCGCCGGGGCCGAAGGGGGTGAGCTCCTGGGCGGCGTACACAGGCTTGCCACCAAGGATCGTCAACACGGATTCGAGCGCTTTGAGCTCCTCGTCGGGCACCGCAAAGTAGTCGTCGCTCAGGACGGCCAGGTCGGCGAGCTGGCCGACTGTCAGTGCACCGCGTGTGCCTTCTTCGCGCGTCACCCAGGTGCCCGCCTGTGTGTACAAGCGCAGCGCTTCGAGTCGCGTGAGCCGTGCACGTGCGGGATACAGGGACAGTCCGCCCAATGTCTTGCCCGTCGTCATCCAGTACAGAGAGACGAAAGGGTTGTAGCTGGCGACACGCGTCGCGTCGGTGCCTGCGCTGACGGGCACGCCCAGCTCCAGCATGCGTCGCAGCGGTGGCGTGCGCTCGGCCGCTTTCGCACCGTAGCGCTCGACGAAGTACTCGCCCTGAAATGCCATGCGGTGTTGCACGGCGATGCCGCCGCCGAGCGCGGCGACGCGTTCGATGTTGCCGTCCGAGATCGTCTCGCAATGGTCGAAAAACCAGTGCAGGCCCCGCAGTGGGACGTCGCGATCGACGCGCTCGAAGATCTCGAGAAAGCGCGAGATCGATTGATCGTAGGTGGCGTGCAGTCGGAAGGGCCAGCGCTGCTCGGCCAAGAAGCGCACCACACGTTCCAGCTCGAGCTCGAGGCTGGGCGCAAGGTCCGGTCGCGGCTCGAGAAAGTCTTCGAAGTCGGCGGCCGAAAATACCAGCATCTCGCCGGCGCCGTTACAGCGCAGCATCGCGTCGCCGGCGCCCGGCCGTACGACCTGCGCCCAACGCTTGAAGTCCTCGAGCTCGCCGGCAGGCTTCTGGGTGAACAGGTTGTAGGCGACGCGCAACGTCATCTCGCCGCGCGCGTGCAGCTGCTCGATGATCGCATAGTCTTCGGGATAGTTCTGAAACCCACCACCCGCGTCGCACACGCTCGTGACGCCGAGTCGGTTCAGCTCGCGCATGAAGTGCCGCGTCGAGTTGTACTGATACTCGGGCGGCAGCTTTGGCCCTTTGGCGAGCGTCGCGTACAGGATCGCGGCGTTCGGCCGCGCGATCAGCATGCCCGTGGGGTTACCCGCGCGATCGCGCACGATCTCGCCGCCCGGTGGGTTGGGCGTGTCTTTGGTGAAGCCGCAGGCGCGCAGGGCGGCCGCGTTGAGCAGTGCGCGGCAATACAAATGCAATACGAACACCGGTGTGTCGCCGGACGCCGCGTTGATCTCCTCGAGCGTAGGCATGCGGCGCTCGGCGAACTGGAACTCGCTCCAGCCGCCGACCACGCGGACCCATTGCGGTGCGGGAGTTCGAGCGGCCTGGTCACGCAGCATCTCGAGGGCCAGCGCGAGCGAAGGAACGCCTTCCCAACGCAGCTCCAGGTTGTAGTTCAAGCCTCCGCGGATCACGTGCAAGTGCGAGTCGAAGAGGCCGGGAATCACGCGCCGACCGCCCAGGTCGATGACCTTCGTGGCTGGGCCGCGCGCGAACTCGGCCGCATTGTCGACACCAGCGATCACGCCGTCCACGATCACCAACTCCTCTGCTTCCGGGTGCAGCGGGTCGAGTGTGGTGATGCGTCCGCGCTGCAAGATCAGATCGGCGGTGGGTCTCATGGCTGATGTTTGTCCTCGGTTGTCTGATGCGGATGCAGAAAGCCCTCGGCCGCTCTGACGAGCAGCGGCATGGCAACCCAAGTCAGTACGATCACGATGCCGGCGCCGATGACTCCGGCAGCCAGAAACGTAGGCAAGCGGCCGCCGATGAGCGGTGAAAGCAGCGCGGGCACGAGCAGGCTCACGGGCCACACGGCGATCCACGTGAGCACTGCCATCTTCCAGCGTGGCGGCGAAGCGGGCGTGCGGAAGAACGCTTCGAGGCCTTGCAAAGGGCGATAGCTCGGCTCGCCCTCGACCCAAGGCTCGATGCGGCGCACCCAGGCGCGATAGACGGGCGACGCGTAGAACGCGTCGCGATCGGCCGTGCTGGCGAAGCTACGTAAGATTCCGTATTCCAGCGAGGACGAACCCTGCGGTGGGTACAGCACGTGCACGCCGCGCATGCCGGGTTCGGCGAGAGACTGGCTCGCGAACTCTGCGAGCGCGCCTTCGAACTCGGCGACGTGAGCGCGGCTGACCCGCCGCGTGATGGCGATGTGGATGGGTTCGTCCATCGCAGGAAGCCTCAGTGCTCGCCCTTCTTCGCGACCACCTGCGGCTTCGCCGCCGACTGCGCCGCGTGGTGGACCATCGTGTAGGCGTATTCGACGCCCACGCCGTACGCGCCTGCATGCTGCTTGAGCAGGCCCATCAAGGCGTCGTAATGCTCGCGACGTGCCCAGTCGCGCTGCCACTCGAGCAACGCTCCAACCGTCGTCAGGCGGACTACGCCGGCCTGCTCCATGCGCGAAAGCGCTGCTTGGTGGGCCTCCGGCGAGGTGGCGCCGCAGCAGTCTTCTACGACGTACACGTTGAACCCTGCGGCGAGCATGTCGAGCGCGGGCCAGGTCACGCAGACTTCGGTCCACAGCCCGGTGAGCAAGATGTTCTTCTTGCCGGTCGCTTCGATGGCCGCACGGAACTTGGAGTCGTCCCAGGCATTCATCGAGCTGCGCTCGACCACTGGCTGACCGGGGAAGACGTCGAGCAGCTGCGGCCAGACATAGCCGCTGAATGACTCGGTCTCCACGGCAGTCAGCACGGTCGGTACCTGAAACTCTTTGGCGACCTTGGCGAGGAGCACGACGTTGTTGATCAGCGTCCCGCGCTCGATGCTCGCGACGCCGAACGTCATCTGGGGTTGGTGATCGATGAACACGACCGCTGTGTCTTGGGCCGTGTACAGCTTCTGATAGTCGGATTGGCTTTTGTTAGTCATCGGCTTGTGTCGCGTAGTTTGTGTTGCGAAGGGGCGTTAGCGCTTGGATGCTATTGCTGTGTAGTCGGTGATCGATCGACCAGCGTCCGGGGCCCGTGAGCACGAGGACGCTGTAGGGTAGGGCGTAGAGGCATGCAGCCTGCACGTCGGCCGCCTCGAAACCGCGTGCTGCCAAGAGCAGCACGACGAGCATGGTGAAGACGATGGGTAGCGCCGCGAGACGTGTGACGAAGCCGATCGCGACGAGGATGCTGCCCAAGCCTTCGGCAGACAAAGCGAGCACGAAGCTCGGTCCGTGCCCGAAGCCCAACGGATCCGGAAACTCACGTAGCTCTTGTGCGAAGTGCTCGAGCTTGGGGCTCATGTGGAACTGCCAGATCAGCGCCAGCATGCCGACTCGTAGCCACAAGAGTCCGACATCGCGTGCGGCAGCTCTCGCGAGGCTGGACATGGGTCCGCTCGTCTCACGGTGTTCCATCGATCGGCTCCTGCGCACGGGCAATCCGTGTCTTCAGTTGTAGAGGTGCGATGCGCTCGCGGCTTGGATGGGGTTGTGCTCTGTGGGTGCGCGCCGCGCGGTCGCGCGCCCTGTCACCTCAGCCTCGGATGAACGCGAGCAAGTCTGCGTTGAACTGCTCGGTGTGCGTCGCCGTCAGCCCGTGATCGCCGCCCGGATAGACCTTCAAGGTCGCGTTCTTCACCAGCTTCACGGCCGTCCGCGCCGCGGCATCGATGGGCACGATCTGATCGTCGTCGCCGTGCAGCAGCAACGTCGGTCGGTCGAGCTTCTTCAGATCTTCGGTGAAGTCGGTCTCGGAGAATGCCTTGATGCAGTCGAGCGCCGGCTTGATGCCCACCTGCATGCTCTGCAACCAGAACTGATCGACGAGCCCGCGCGATGCCTTGGAGTCCGGGCGATTGAGCCCGTAGAAGGGCACTGCCAGCTCGCGGTAGAACTGCGAGCGCGCGCGGCTGACATTGGCGCGGATCTCGTCGAACGCCGTGATCGGCAAGCCGATCGGGTTTTTCTCGGTCTTCAGCATCAGCGGGGGCACCGCGCCGATCAACCCGACCTTGGCCACGCGAGCCGTGCCGTGGCGACCGACATAGCGGGTCACCTCGCCGCCTCCGGTGGAATGGCCAACGAGCACCGCGTCTTTGAGCTCGAGCTTGTTGATCAGGGCTGCGAGGTCGTCCGCGTAGGTGTCCATCTCGTGGCCGCCCCAGGGTTGACTGGAGCGGCCATGTCCACGGCGATCATGGGCGATCGCGCGGAAGCCATGAGCGGCGAAGAAGTTCAGCTGTTCGTCCCAGGCGTCGGCGTTGAGCGGCCAGCCGTGGCTGAAGACGATGGGCCGTCCGGAGCCCCAGTCTTTGTAGAAGATGTTCGTGCCGTCTTGGGTCGTGATCGTGGGCATGACTTCGCTCCTGGTCGGTTCGGTTGGGCACGCGCTCGGGCCTGGCGGATGAAGCGCGCTGCGTTGCACCGGCTACGCTAATCCACCGCAGGCAGCTCACCTTGGACGTGGTTGTGCGGGCGCGCTGGGAGGTGCGCGTGCGCGTGCGGAACGACAAGCCGATCCAAGTCGCGGTGCAGTGCGGACCTTACAGGTGACGGATCGGAGTCGTCACATGAGCTTCGCGATTGGAAAGTGCTGGCGTCCCCGCCCACGAGGTCGAGCCGCACGCTTGCTCCGGTTGCGCTGGTTGCAAGTCGCGCTAAACGTCGTGCTGTGCGCGAGCGTCTGGGTCGGTGGCGGAAGCGTTAGTGCGCAGGTGACCTCCGCGACCGCGCCTGCAGCGGCCATGAGCTCGTTGCCGCTGGCAGCGACCGATACCAGCACCGCGCCGCACTACAAGCTGATCCGCTATCTCGAGGACTACTCGTACCTCGCGAACGTCGCTCAGCCCGACACCTGGTCTCGCGTCAAGTATGTGCCGTTGTGGCCGGGTGGCTATCTTTCGTTCGGAGGTCAGCACCGGCTGCGCTATGAGCTGACAGATCCGACCGATCTCGGGGTGGGAGAGGCGGGGGTGGGGGCGGTAGAGCTGCGGAGCGTGCTCCTGTCCCGCAACCTGTTTCACGCCGATCTCTGGCTACAGCCCTACTTGCGCGTCTTCACGCAGCTCGGTGGCTTCTACGCGCTCGGGGCGCCGGCGTCACAGGTCGCCCCACCTGATGCGGACGACCTCGATGTGACACAACTGTTCGTCGAAGCGAGCGGTCGGCTGCTGCAAGTGCATGTTGCTCTACGCGTTGGACGGCAGGAGATGTCACTCGGCTCGACCCGCTGGGTGAGCGTGCGCGACGGCACCAACGTTCGGCAGGCCTTCGACTTGATTCGACTCAGCATGGAGCAACAGGACCGCTGGTCGCTCGAGATGTTCCTCGGCACGACCCCGGAGCTGCGGCGCGGCCCGTTCGACGATGCTCCGAACCGCCGGGATGCATTCTGGGGTAGCTATGGGACCGTCAGGCTGTGGCCGCAGCTCATGAACCTCGAAGTGTTCTATCTCGGCCGGAGGCGCCACGCCGTGGAGCACGCCGACGTGACGGCGCGCGAGGTGCGCCACACGTTTGGCCTGCGTCTGCACGGCAAGACGGCATTTGGCTCGGAATACAGCGAGCACGCGCTGCTGCAGCTGGGCAGCTTCGATGCCGGCTCGGTGCTCGCATGGGCGTTCGCTTCGGCTCTGTGGCAGCAGCTACCAGCGGCGCTCTCCAGCTTTCGTATCGGCGTGCGGGGCGATGCGCTGAGTGGTGACGGGCGGCCTGGCGACAGGGTCGTGCGCACCTTCTATCCGCTGTTTCCCAACCAGACGTTCTTCAGCGCGTTGCCGGCCATCTACCCGGCAAACCTCTACGATGTGCACCCGCTCCTGCGCTACGCCGCGGACAAGCTCGCGCTCGAGGCGGGCTGTGTATTCTTCTGGCGACAGGCCGTCGCGGACGCCGTGTATGCACCGCCCGGCGTCGCGCTCATCTCGGGCAGCCAAACGCACGCGCGCTACACCGGCGCGCAACTGTCGCTCTCGTTGTCCTACCAGAGCGATGCCCATCTCTCGTTCAACGCCGAGTATTCGCATGTCTTTCCCGGTCGAGCGATCGCAGCTGCCGGCGGCGCGGCGGTCGACTTCTTCGGAACCTGGACGACCTACACGTACTGATGCGGCGCGGGTCCGTCTGCGCGCGCGCCGGGGCCTGGCAGGCCGCCGCGGCCGGCGCCCCGCAGTCTCGTGAATCATCGTCTGTTATGCTGGACAAATATATCGTCTGGCGATATATCAGGGGCGGTGAGCTCGCGGCCGCAGTTCGCGTTCGAGCGAGCCGAGCACAGCCAGCCCGCCAAAGGACTGAAGCCATGACACGAGGCATCCGCATTCTATTCGGCGCGATCAGCGCACTCGCGCTCGGCATGAGCACCGCCACGGCACACGCCGACAAGCCCAGCGTGATCCGGATGGCAAACCCGGGTGTCGGGGTGGGTAACCGGCCCGCGGTCGGGGGCAGCAGCGCAGCGGTGCTGCATCTCCGGGGCATGCTCGAGGAAGAGTTCAAGGCCGACGGCATCCGCATCCAATGGACGTTCCTGCGCGGAGCCGGCCCGGCCGTGAACGAGCTGTACGCCAATGGGCTCGTCGACTTCTCGCTGCTCGGCGACTTGCCTTCGATCATCGGGCGTTCGAGCGGGCTCAAGACGCGCATCTTGGCCGCGACCGCGATCCGCGGCAGCACGTATATCGCGGTGCCGAGCGAGTCCAGCATCACCTCGATCAAAGACTTGAAGGGCAAGCGGGTGGCCATCTTCAAGGGCACCAACATCCAGCTCGCGATCAACAAGATTCTCGAGAAACATGGCCTCGCTGAGCGCGACGTGCGCTTCATCAACATGGACACCGCGACCGCGAAGGCCGCGCTTACGACCAAGGATATCGATGATGCGTTTGGCGGCGCTGACTACCTGCAGCTGCGCGACCAAGGGATCGCCAAGATCATCTACAACAGTCGCGACGACGACCCGCGCTTCTTGCGTCATTGCTCGTTCGTCGGCTCGGACGACTTCATCCGCAAGTACCCAGAGATCACGCAGCGCGTGGTGAACACCCTGGTGCGCGCAGCCAAGTGGCTGTCCGACAACGACCAGAACCCCAGTCCGGTTTATCAGCTGTGGGCCAAGTCGGGCGTGCAGTTCGCCAACTACAAGTCGGACCTGGCAGCCGCGTCGCTGAAGGTGAATGCGAGTCCCTTGCTCGACCCGTATATCGTGTCGACGTACAAATGGAACATTCGCGAGGCCAAGCGCTTTGGTCTGATCCGCGGCGAAGTCGACTTCGACCAGTGGGTAGAGCCGAAGTTCTTGCAGCAGGCGCTCAAAGAGCAAAACCTGGAGCAGTACTGGAAGCCCGTCGACGAGTCGGGGGCTTGGAGCGCGGAGCACCGCGCACAGCATGCTCAGGTGGCACCATCGGGCCTGCCTACGCAAGCGACGCGTTGAAGCGGGGCGTCCCCGAGCGACGGACTCGGGCGAGCGGACCTGAGAGTGGCGCACTTGCGCGCGAGCTTTGACCAGCTCGAGCTGTGCTCGCTCACCGTCCGGAGCGAGTGTCCGACTTGCGTCGTTTGGAGGCGCTCTTGCGCTTGCGCGGCGCGTGCTCGGAAGGCTCAGCGTCGCTCGCTCGCTCGTCCGTGGCTCGTGCGCTGTCGTCCGCCGCGAGCGGCTCCGCCAATGCCGTGCGGCGAGCCGTCTCGGCGGCAGCCCGAACCAGAGGCGCCAAGACTTCGAGCGGCGTTTCCTCGCCGCTCCACGCCGCCGGCGACCCGAGCTGACGCAACACCGCCGCGTGGCTCACGGGCTCATCGAACGAGAACTGCAGCGTCGGCAAGGCCTCGCGCGGCTTGTCATAGTCGGCTGCATTCAAGTCGGCGAGTGTCAGCGTTGCCACTTCGAATGCGCCTTCCGGCGCGACTGCATCTTGCGGGCTCTGCGCCGCGTCGCCGCCGCGAGCGGCACGCAGTGCGTCCAGCACCTGGCCCTTCGTCTTGCCCCGCAGCTCGAAAAGCAAGAATGGATCGCGATCCAGGGCTTCGCCCAGCACGTAGTGGGTGGCCGCGACGTGCTTGCACGGGTCGCCCCAGTCGGGGCAAGAACAGCTCGTGACGAGATCGGTGCGCTGGCGTGGAAAGAGGCTCGTGCCCGCTGCGCGGAACACCTCGTCGATCTGCTGCGGCATCTGTCCCGCCAAGAGCTCTGCAGAAAACTGTGCCTTCGCCGCCATGCCCGCGATGGCCTCCGTCCATGCTGCAGCGTCGAGCTGCGCGAGCTGCATGGCGACTTCGTACGGGGTGGCGCGCGAGCCGGTGACCTTGGCTGTGACCTTGCCATCCTGCACGACGAGGTCGTGGGTGCGGCCAGCGCGCGCATAGGTCCGGCCGCGTGCCAGTCGCCCGGCGTCGCCGCGCAGGACGGCTTCGAGCGCCTCGATCCAGCGCTGGCCCCACCACGTGGTGCCAGCTTTCTTCATCTTGATGCCGTGCTCGGGCGGCGGCTTCTTGGGCCCCGACTTGGGCCAGCCCGCGCGGTCCCAGCGATTCATGCTCGCACCTCACCTCGGCCTTTGCGCGCCGCGCGCTTGGCTTTGGCACGCGGCTTCTCCGCCTCGGCATCCTCGCCTTCGTCCGCGGAAGTGACCGCGGACGCCGAGAGCGCGAACAGATCCCGCAGCTCATGGCTGCCGAGCTCGGTAATCCACTGCTCACCGCTCGACACCACCTTGGACGCGAGCTCGCGCTTTTGGTCGAGCATGCGATCGATCTTCTCCTCCACGGTCCCCGCACACATCAGCTTGTGGACTTGAACCGCGCGTCGCTGGCCGATGCGGTAGGCACGGTCGGTCGCCTGGTCCTCGACAGCGGGATTCCACCAGCGATCGTAGTGAAAGACGTGATTGGCCGCGGTGAGGTTGAGGCCTGTGCCGCCCGCCTTGACCGACAGCACGAAGATGCGCGCGGCGTGCGGCTCTTCCTGAAAGCGGCGCACCAGCTCGTCGCGCGCTTTCTTGGCCGTCCCCCCGTGCAGAAACAAGACCTCACAGCCCAGGCTGTCCGCGAGGTGTGCGCGGAGCTTGTCGCCCATCTCGCGGAACTGCGTGAAGACGAGCGCCTTGTCGCCCACTGAGATGGCTTCTTCGAGCATCTCGGTGACGCGGGCGAGCTTGCCCGAGCGCTGGGGCAGCGGGCCCGTCTCGCCGAGGTAGTGCGCCGGGTGGTTGCAGATCTGCTTGGTCGCCGTGAGCAGTGCGAGCACGCGGCCCTTGCGCTCGATGCCGTCGGCCGCCTCGATCTTGCGCATCTCCTCGTCGACCACGGCCTTGTAGAGCGTCGCTTGTTCGCGGGTGAGCGTGCACACGACCTTCATCTCGTGCTTGGCGGGCAGGTCTGGCAGGATCGTCGGGTCGCTCTTTTGCCTGCGCAAGATGAACGGGCTCACGATACGCCGCAGGCGCTGCGCAGCCGCCTCGTCGCCGTAGCGTTCGATCGGCACTGCGAGCTCGCGCCGAAAGCGCTCGAGCGGACCGAGCAGGCCCGGATTTGCGAACTCCAGGATCGACCACAGCTCGGCCAGGCGATTTTCGACCGGCGTGCCCGTGAGTGCGAAGCGCTGGCCGGCGTGCAGAGCTCGCGCAGCGCGTGCCGTGGCAGATGCCGCA
>Ga0190271_10002366_pt1 | contig 11379 bp, 10 predicted proteins | sample Popmic356T_FD_133747 | JGI IMG/M metagenome (GOLD analysis project Ga0190271, IMG submission 133747) | Populus adjacent soil microbial communities from riparian zone of Weber River, Utah, USA - 356 T | ecosystem: Environmental > Terrestrial > Soil > Riparian zone | place: USA: Utah | collected...
CCGCCGAATGACGGCATCCTCGCCGCGGTCGGCAAGCTCGGCATCAAGGCCGACAAGGTCGCGTTCGACATCTGGTCCGACGGTAACGGCAAGAACGACGCCTGGCTGATGGCCGGCGACACGCTCTACAGCGTCGATCTCGCAACCGGCAAGGCGACCGAAGCCGCAAAGATCGCCGGCGTCAGCGGTGCCGTCCGCGATATCGCGATTCTGCCAGGCATGTAAGCGATCCTCGCGCTTGCCTGCCGGCGGCGTCGCGACCTCCAGCGCGGCGCCGCTAGCGCGTTTTGCCGATGCAAATTTCGCCATTGCCGGGCAGCCGTTCGAAGAACGGCGTCGCCTTGTTCGCCTATTGCCCGGCAATCCGACTTATGATGGCACTCCCGCATAGCGTCCTCCGGGAGTCCTGCATGAAACTGATCGCCTATGTGCCCGACGGTCATCGCGTCGAGCTGCGGCCGGCGCCGCACGAGCGTTCATGGATGAACGAGACCGACCAGCGTTACGCCTATCGGTGCCTGCCGCTGAATATCGCCAACGCCCACGGCTGGGAGATACTCTGCCCGTCCGGGTTCGTCGCCGCATGGAACGGCGGCACGGGCAGGGACGCGATCGAGATTTTTCCGGACGAGGGAACGACGGCGCCGGCGGTGAGCCACTTCGCGCACGGCATTCTGACTTTCCATATTCCGTGTCTGTTTCAGACCGAGCCCGGCTTCAACATCATGGTGCAGGGTCCGATCAACCGGCCGAAGGACAGCATCGCGCCCCTCTCCGGGGTGATCGAGACGGACTGGGCACCCTACAGCTTCACCATGAACTGGATGTTTACACGCCCCGGCGCCGCGGTGCGGTTCGAGAAGGATGAGCCCTATTGCCATGTCCTTCCGGTCCGGCGCGGAGAACTCGAGGCGTTCGTGCCGCAGGTTCGTTCCTTGTCCGACAATCCGGACCTGAAGAAGGACTACGAGGCGTGGCGGAGCGGGCGGCGCGATTTTCTCACCGACCTGCAGCGCGAGGATTCCACGGCGCGCGACGAAGGCTGGCAGCGCAGCTATTTCCGCGGCGCCGGCAACAACGCGCCGAACACGCGCCTGCGGCTGAAGGATTTCGAGGGGAAGAGCTGAGTTGCGATGACGGAGAGGCTGGTGCCGACCGAAACCATCCGCACGTTCTGGCAAGGCGGCGTGCCGAGCAACTACCAACTGCTCTCGTTCAAGAGCTTCGCCGACCGAGGCTGTCGCGTCGAGGTGTTCTCGTACGATCCTTCCGTCCACCTGCCGCGCTGGATCGTGCGGCGGCAGGCGGCAGAGGTGTTGCCGCCCGAGCGTGTGCTGACGTTCCTGCCGGCGCGCGGACGGTTCGTCGTCAACGTCGACCTGTTTCGCTACGCGCTGCTCGCGAAATTCGGCGGCTGGTGGATCGACCCCGATGTGGTGTTGCTCGCGGACGCGCTTCCGGGCGACGAGATTTTTCTCGCCGGCCCTGATGAGTTCGGCGTGCTGTCGACGGCAGCGGTCCGTTTCACGCCGCAACATCCTGTCATGCTCATCGCCGAGGAATTTGCCGCCGCGAATGCTGCCGCAACGGAGACCTGGCAAAACGCCGCTGCACCCTATTTCACCGCGCTCGCCGATCGGCATGGCCTGTCGTCGCTTTGCCAGAGCGCAATGAAGGCCGCGCCGGTTCCACGTTCGCAGATTGCAGCGCTGTTCGACCCCTCGCGCGGAGAGGTACTTGCGGCCGAGATCGGCGAGGGCCTGTTTCTCGATCTGCACTACGACATCTGGTTGGAGGCGGGCATGTCCGTCACAACCGCACCACCAATAGGCTCTTTTTTGCATCAGCTGTTGCAGCGGCACCACATCGGTGACGAACGCGGAACGAATTAAGGCAATTTGGTGCAATCATCGGCGGCGCTGGCGTGACAACGGACATCCGGTCAAGTTTGGGCGTCGCATTTAGTGCAATCCGACAACACCGTTGAACGCACTTGAGATTCGCCGCGACAAACCCGTTGAGTAGTCGGAAATTCTGTGGTCCTTCAAGGCTCGGTTCCGAGAATTTCCGGTGAGATGGGGCGGCTCTCTTTGTTGATGCGATCAGGTGTTCCAGGGACAACGATGCTGGCTGCGAGACTTGCTCGCCGCTTCGGCGCCTGGCCTGCTCGTGGCCTTTTCGCATTGCTTGTTTGCGCGGGCGCGCTGCTGGCCGGTTCCGCGCCGGCGCGGTCGCAGGTTGCCGTGCTTCAGCAACAACTGTTCGAACGCACGCTCCGCGAGCCGTTGAATCATGAGCTGACGTTCGAATATGCACGCGTTGCGACCGCCAACGGCGATTTCGAAGCGGCGATCGGTGCGCTCGAGCGGCTGCTGTTTTACAATCCAAACCTGACGCGGGTGAAGTACGAACTCGGTACGCTCTACTTCCGCATGGGCAGCTTTGAAATGGCGAAGCGCTATTTCTCGGATGCCCTGAAGGATCCGAATCTCAATCCGGTGACGCGCGAGCGCATCGAAACCTACCTGCCGGATGCCGAGAAGCAGCTGCAAGCGAGCCGTTTCTCCGGCTACTTCAACACCGGGCTGCGTTACCAGAGTAACGCGAGCTTCGCGCCTTCTTCCGGCGCCCTTCTGCTCGGCGGCCAGGAGTTTGCCTTGCAGCCGCAGGTGCGCCGCCAGAGCGACTGGAACTGGTACGGCATGCTCGGCCTGAGCCACGACTACGATCTGCAGAACCAGCGTGGCGACATCCTGGAAACACGTTTCGTCGGCTACGGGACGCATCAGTTCCGTCTGATACGATCTCGACGTCGCGCTGTTCGACCTGAGCTGGGGACCGCGGCTCGCGCTCGCGCCCGGTGTCTGGCCGGAAGCGACGATCAAGCCCTACGTCGTCGGCGGCAAGGCCTGGGTCGGCGGCACGTCATACCTTTCGACGTTCGGCGCCGGCGCCGCGCTCAGCCTGCCGGTAAACAGTCACTGGACGCTCGGTCCGAATTTCGAGTGGCGGCGCGCCAACATCGACACGCTCACGCTGCTGACCGGTTTCAATTCCGGCGACTGGTATGCCGGCGGACTGTCGTCGAACCTCAAGATCTATGAGTGGCTCAAGCTCGAGTCGCGCGGTCTCTATCGGCGCGGCACGTCGGAATTCGTCTGGAACCAGTTCGATCAGGTGGCGATCGAGGCCGCACTGACCGTCGATTTCGCGCCGCCGTTCGACTGGATGTCGCGCAACTGGTCGTTCATCCCGTTCACCAAGTTTATCAAGACCGAGTTCGACGCCCCCAACCCGTTCATCGATCCGAACACGGTGCGGCATGACCGGCAATGGATCGTCGGCGCCATGTTCAATGCGCCGATCGCCAAGGGCTTTGGTCTGACTGCCACCGTGCAGTACGATCAGGTTCGGTCGTCGATCCAGAATTATACGCAGGACAACTTCTCGGTCATGGGCGGACCGACGATTCGCTGGTGAGAACATATCCATGGAATGGCGAACGCCGTCTTACCTCTCTCGCCTGCTGACCGTTCTGCTGTCGACAGTGGCCTCGATCTCGCACGCCGACGCGCAGCAGCAGAATGTCGGCAAGGTCGGCGCGGCGAATCCGGCGTCGACCGGCACGCCGCCGGGCGGCGCGTCGCGCACGCTGGTGATCGGCACCGAGGTGCTGCACAAGGAGCGTATCCAGACCTCGTCAGCTGGCTCGACCCAGGTGGTGTTCCCGGACTCTTCGACGCTCAACGTCGGTCGCGACAGCAACATCGTCATCGACGAGTACGTCTACAATCCGAAAGCCGGCACCGGCTCGATGGTCGCCTCCATCGGCAAGGGGGTGATGCGCTTCGTCGGCGGCCAGATCAGTCACACGCAGGGCGCGACGTTCAAGACGCCGGTCGCGACGCTCGGTGTGCGCGGTGGTGTTGTCACGATCGTGTTCCCGCTGCCTCCAGGCCTCGCCGCCCTGGCCCCGCAACTGGCCGGCGCCCGCGGCCAGTTGGTGATTGGCCATGTCGGCGCGATCACGCTCAGCAACAGCGTCAGCAGCGTCGTTGTTCGACCCGGCTATGTCACGTGGGTCCCCTCAGCCAACGAGCCGATCCCGCAACCTATCCCGGTTCCCGACGCGCTCCTGCAGCGGATCATGGCGCTGCTGACCAGCGCACCCGGACAGTTTGGCGGTGCCGTCAATCTGCCGACCGACCAGTTGACCGCGCGCGAAGGTCTTGGCGGTACGATCCTCACCGATCCGAGCCGTCCGCCGGGCAGCGATCCGCTTGGCTATACCGGCATCTTCCAGGGCGGTGATGGTATCGTCCGCAATCAGTCGCAGACCAACCAGACGCAGAACGTCATCGTTCCGCCACCACCACCACCACCGCCACCACCACCACCGCCACCGCCACCGCCTCCGCCGCCACCGCCGGGGTACTACTGAGGCTGGGCGCGTTCGAGCGCGCTGGAGCGCTTAACGGCGCGACCGCAATCGAACTGCATCGGGGAGGTTGCTCACCCCAGCAGACGGCGGCATTCCGCATCGAATCTTTCGCCAGCGGACATTCGCGGCCGTTCTGCGCGCAGCCGGTTAGCTACCTCGATCGCGCGGTGATGCAGTGCCTCGTCGTGAAGCATACTGCTGATCGCATCTGCGGCAAGTCGGCCCGCCGGGTCGGTGGTTTGAAACAGGCGGCCGACGCCCGCGCGTTCCAGCGCCACGCCGATCAGATAGCGTTCGACATGGGTGACCAGGGTCAGTTGCGGGACACCGGCGAGAAGCGATTCATTCGCAAAGCCGCCGCCGCCGAGATGAACGACGAGCCGGCAACGCGGCAGAGCTTCAGCCAGAGCAACATGGCTGGTCATGATCCGGGCGCCGTCCCGTGCGAGCTCGCGCTGCGCCTGCTCCGAGAGCCGTGGTGCGTAGATGCGTGCATGCCTTGCGACGGGACGAAGTGCTGCGATGAGGTCGGCGCGCACCTCGGTATCGCCTGCGATGTAGACAAAGATATCCTGCGCATCGCCGTCGCGCCCGCGCGGATCGTAGTCGATCATCGGCCCGTCGGCTGGCGGATTGCGAATCGACAGGTAAGGGTCGATCAGCGGCAGCACATAGACGAGCCGCCCGTCACCGGCGAACAGCTGCGGCAACCGCTCGAGCGACCGCAGACCCAACCGCCGAACCGCGTCGTTGACGACGCTCAACGTGAGTTCGTCGCGGTTGACCACAGGAGACAGCTCGTGCAGCGCAGGAAACCTCTCCAGGTCATGTGGCGGCAGGGTGTAGCCGCCGCCGATATGCATCACCGGGATTCTGCCTCGTGCCGCCAATGACGCACCGGGAGCGTAGTCGCAGATGACGAGCGAAGGTTTCACACCCTGGAACAGCCGTTCCCACGCGGCGACGATGTCATAGACCGCGCTGGCGTCGTTCATGCCGGCGCCGACAAGATTGTCGGTCATGGTTGCGGATGACGGCGGGCCATCGGTCCGGGGCTTCGGCCAGGCCGGCATGCGGTGAATTTCCGGCACATTGTCGAGCAGCTGGATGGACTCCAGGCTCATGACGGCGGCGACCAGCCTGATGTCGTCCCGCTGCAGCCGCTGGGCGAGGCGGCGGATATTCACGAGATGACCGGCGCCGGCGCCCAGCTCCCAGGCGAACAGAACGGTCTTCACGACGGCCGCCGCGGCAATGCGGCGCAAGTGCCGGCGGTTGTCGAAGCGCGTGGCTCTGGCCAGTCAGGATCCATGTCGGGTCTTCAGATATTTCCGCGGGTTCGTGACAACCTATCACGCCTGTTGACCGAGCAGCCGGGCGCTCTCGCCTGCGAACCGGTCGATCGCGGCCACGCGCGGCAACGCCGATCGAAGCCCGGTTGCGGTACTTGCCGCACGATGCGCCATCTCCTCGTTGCCGATCAGCTTCGTGATGGTATCGCCGGGTAGCTCGACTGCAGGATCGTGGGCCGCAAAGCGTTGTCCGATGCCGGCGCGCTCGAGGGCGATCGCGGTCAAGTGCTGTTCGATGTGCAGGGTGAGCGCAAGTTGCGGAACACCGGCGAGCGCAGCCTCTGCTGCCAGCCCGCTGCCGCCGAGGTGCACGACGAGTCTGCAACCCGCAAGCGTTGACGAGATCTCTACCGGCTCCTGCTCGATCCGCGCGCCGCGATGCGCGAGTTCCTTTCGTGCATCTTCCGCAAGCATCGGCGCATGAATGCGCACCCGTTCCGCGACCGGCAGGAGCGCGCGGACCAGGTCGTCGCGGACCTCGATGCCTTGCGAGATATAGACGAACACCGTGCTGGCGTCCGGAGCGCGAGGTCGGGACTGATCGTCGAGCAACGGGCCGTCGGCGGTCACCGGGCGCCTGGATGCATACGGATCGAGGAGCGGCAGCGCGTAAACGAGCGAGGCATCGCCGGCGAAGATTTGCGGCAGTCTGTCCAGCGTGCGCGTACCGAAGTGTGCAAGAACCGCGTTGACGGTTGCAAGAGTCTGTTCTTCGCGATGCACGGGCTCGCGATCGTCATAGAGCGGTGGAAACTCCTGCATCCCGTCAGGCGGTAGCGTGAAGCCGTTGCCGGTCTGGAGCAGCGGAATGCGGTGTCGCGCAGCCAGCGATGCTGCGGGCGCGTAGTCGGTGACCACGAGCGCCGGCTTCAACGAGCGATAGAGCCGGTCCCACGCGGCGATCATGGTGCGCACGATGCCCTGATCGCCAAGTCCAGCGATGACGAGCCTGTCATTCAGCGTCGCCCACGGTGGCGGAGCTTCGCTGCGCGGATCGATCCTGATGCCCGGCCAGCGTGGCATGCGGTGGATCTCGGTGACGACGTCGTCCAGCACCGCAATGGAGTCGAGGCGTGTCACCGCGGCGACCGACCTGATGCCGTACGACCGCAGCCGCTGCGCCATTCGCCGGATCTGCATCAGATGGCCGGAGCCGGCGCCGAGCTCCCAGGCGAACAGGACGGTCTTCACGCGTGCGGCCGTGCGCTAGCTTGAACGTTGCGCAAGCGCAGCTGCTACCTCGCGGAGGCAATCGCGGCACAGGCAATCGTCGAAACCGGTCGCGCTGGCTTCTCCCGGCTTCGGCAAGGGCAGGCGAACGGCTTCCTCTCCGCACCAGCACGGCCCGTGCAGGTTGCAGGTGAACGCCGCACCGCAACGCGCGCAGGCAAGTTGCCGCGTACCGCTTCCGGACCGCTCCTGGGCTGTTTCCGTCAAGTTTTCATCCGCGGGTTAATGAGTCTGTCCGATCTTTAATTTGATCTTCGGTCGGACCGGTCCGATACTGCAGAATATTACGTACTTCTGAACTTTGCAGCTGAATCCGGCGGACACAAGGAAACGCAATTGGCGCGCGATCCGCAAGGTGCACTGGTTGCCCTGAACCGCTTCGGCTTCGGCGCGCGTGGCGGCGCCTCCGGCGATTTCGCCAGCGCCGCGACCGACCCGCGCGGCTTCATCAAGGCGGAGTTGGCCCGGCCCAACGCTGCGCTGCTCGAGAGACCGTCGCTGCAGCCCTCGCACGAACTCGGCAAGGCGTTCTTCGCATTCGCGCGTGAGGTGCAGCGGGCGCGCGCCGCTGCTGCGAAAACCGCTCAGGCGGCACCGGTCGATGCGCAGGCGAAGATGAGCGAGCCGTCGGCCGCGCCCGCCAATGCTGCGGTTGTGGGCGCGCAGGCCGAGCCGCAACAGCCCAACACGGTCCGGCCGCCCGGCGCGGCGGCTCCGGAAGCCCCGCAACCGATCGACGTGGTCGTGAAGACCTACCGTGCCGAGGCGCTGGCCCGCTTCCAGCGCGCCACGCTCGCGGAGGCAGGCTTCGTCGAGCGCCTGGTGACGTTCTGGTCCAATCACTTCTGCGTCTCCGCCAGCAAGGGCGGTCAGGTGCGAATTGTCGCCGGCGCTTACGAGCGCGAGGCAATCCGCCCGCATGTGCTCGGAAAATTCGCCGACATGCTGCTCGCGGTGGAGCAGCATCCGGCGATGTTGCTTTTCCTCGACAACCAGCAATCGCTTGGGCCGAACTCGAGAGCGGGGCTGAACCGCCAGCGCGGACTTAACGAAAATCTGGCGCGCGAGATCCTCGAGTTGCACACGCTCGGCGTCGGCGGCGGCTATTCGCAAGGCGACGTCACTTCGCTGGCGCGCATCATCACCGGCTGGACCTATATCGGCCCGCAAGGCCGCCTCGGCGAGCCGGGCACGTTCATCTTCAACGTCAATGCGCATGAGCCGGGACCGCACGCACTGCTCGGCAAGAGCTATGCCGATACCGGTCTGACCCAGGGACACGACGCGCTGCGCGATCTCGCGCGTCATCCCTCGACGGCGAAGTTCATCGCCACCAAACTGGTGCGCCATTTCGTCGCCGACGATCCGCCGCAGGCTCTGGTCGCGCGGCTGGCGCAGCGCTTTGTGAAGACCGACGGCGATCTGAAGGCGGTTGCGCTCGAACTGCTCGATGCGGACGAAGCTTGGACGGCGCCGTTGACCAAGATCCGCACACCCTATGAGGCGGTGATCGCTACCGGGCGTATGCTGGCGCGCGTTCCGGAACAGCCGATGCGCTATCTCGGCAATCTCACCGTGCTCGGCCAGCCGCTGTGGTCGCCGGCAGGTCCCAACGGCTTTGCCGACAGCAACGACGTGTGGGCCTCGCCCGAGGGCATGAAGCTGCGACTCGATCTCGCCGCGCAGATTGCCGCCCGGGTCGGTGATGCGTTCGACCCGCGCGAGTTGCTCGAGGTGATCGCGGGCTCCGCGGCGGGGAAGGAAACGCAGCTGACGATCGAGCGCGCCGAATCGCGGCAGCAGGCGACGGCGCTGCTGCTGATGTCGCCGGAATTCCAGCGGAGATAGACGATGGATTGCAGCGAGAACCACAAGCTGGTGTCGACGCGCCGCGCACTCCTGATCGGCGGAGCATCGTTCGCGGCCTGGGCCTACGTGCCGAAGTTCGCGTTCGCCCGCATGAGCGGACAGGATCCGCGGCTGATCATCGTCATACTGCGCGGCGCGCTGGACGGGCTCGCAACCGTCGCGCCCCTCGGCGATCCGGACTACGCCCGGCTGCACGGCTCGATCGCACTGTCGTCATCTGGCGACAACGCCGCGCTGCCGCTCGATTCGTTCTTCTCGCTGCATCCGGCGATGCCGAACTTCGCGCGGTTCTATCGCGGCAAGAATGCGCTGGTGGTGCATGCGGTCGCGACCGGCTATCGCGAGCGTTCGCATTTCGACGGACAGGACGTGCTGGAGAGCGGCTATTCCGGGCCGGGCAGGGTACAGAACGGCTGGCTCAATCGCGCGCTGGAGGAACTGCCGCGCGGCGAACGCGTCACCGGCGCGCTCGCGGTAGGTCCCACCGCGCCGCTGATCCTGCGCGGCGCTGCGCCTACGGTCGGATGGGCGCCGGTCAACGTACCTCAGGCGGCGGAAGATACGGCGAACCGTCTGCTCGATCTCTACGGGCGTCGCGATCCGGCGCTGGCGAAGGCGCTGACGCAGGGTCTGCAGCTCGACCGCACCGCTGCGCGCAGCGACGGCATGCAGCCGGGTCCGGGCACGGGCTACATGCGGATAGCGGCGCGCGGCGTCGCCAGGCTGATGGCAGCGGACGACGGTCCACGCATCTCCGCGCTCGCGTTTGACGGCTGGGACACGCACGCGAACGAGGGCGGAGCTGTCGGCCGGCTGGCGCAACTGCTCGGCGGGCTCGACGGTGCGTTCGCCGAATTCGAGCAGGGGCTGGGTGAGCGCTGGAGCAACACCGTGGTTGCGGTGATCACCGAATTCGGCCGCACTGCGCGCATCAACGGCACCGAAGGCACCGACCATGGCACCGGTACCGTGGCGCTGCTCGTCGGCGGCGGCATCGCGGGCGGCCGCATCATTGCCGACTGGCCAGGCCTGAAGGATGCCAACCTGCACGACGGCCGCGATCTGAAGCCGACGACGGATCTCCGGGCCGTGCTGAAGGGCGTGATGAAGGATCACCTGGGCATGAGCGATCGCGTGCTCGGAGGCAGCGTGTTCCCGGACACGGCAGCGATCAAGCCGATGACGGGGTTGGTGGGGTGAGGCAATGTCCTGTGCGAACGCAGGGACCTTGTGTGTCAGTCAGGTGGTCAATTGCAGCGGTCGCGAAAAGCAAGGCAACTTGCCTTCCGCCTCATAGTCGTCACGGCGTATGGGTTCCTGCGTTCACAGGGACGACAGGTGATCCTTACTCCACGATCAAGCCACTGAGGTCGTTCCAATCGAGATTCTCTCGCTCGATCAGTTCGATTTTCCAATCGCGTTTCTACCGCTTGAGTTGCATCTCGCGCTGAATTGCATCTGAAGGATTGTCGTAAGGTTCGACGTAAACGAGCCGGTTGACATCGTGCCGTTTCACGAACTCAGAACCACGGCCCAGCCGGTGCTCCTCCATCCACCGGGCCAGGCTGTTCGTGACTCCGATGTACAGCTTGCCGTGCTTGCGGCTGGCGAGGATATAAACCCGATAGGTCACGGCCATACTCAGAGTCGTCCCTGCGAACGCAGGGACCCATACGCCGTGTCGCCTGCGAAGTTGGCAAGCGTCAGTAACCTTTGGAGAACTCGATGAGCGCGGGTCCCTGCCCACAGGCGAGCGAAGCGACGTCGTTATGTTTTGTGGCGACAGCTGCGCCGTCACTTATTCCCCAGCGTGATCCGGTCCACCTCGGCGATCTCGTCCGGGGTCATCTTCCACGCCACGGCCTTGCGTTCTGCTCGACCTGCTCGGGCCTGGTCGCGCCGGCGATCACGCTCGATACCTGCGGGCGCGAGGCGAGCCAGGAGAAAGCGAGCTCCAGCATCGAGTGGCCGCGATCGGTGGCGAACGCCTTCAGCTTCTCGACGATGCCGATGTTCTTCTCGTTGACGTAACGGTCGCGCAGGCGCGGCACCAGCGCAAAGCGCGTGCCGGCGGGCGCGTCACCGCTCGCGGCGTACTTGCCGGTCAAAAGTCCGCTGGCGAGCGGGAAGTAGGGCAGGATACCGAGATTGTAGGCCTTCGCCGCCGGCTGCAGCTCCTTCTCGATGTCGCGCACGACCAGGCTGTACTCGTCCTGGATCGACGAGAACGGCGTGACGCCAATCCCCTTCGCGGTCATCGCCGCTTCCGCCACGCGCCAGGCCGGCAGGTTGGAGCAGCCGATGTAGCGGACCTTGCCCTGCGAGACGAGGTCCTGCAGCGCGCGCAACGTTTCCTCGATCGGCGTCAGCGGATCGTAATTATGCTGCTGATAGAGATCGATGTAGTCGGTCTTCAGCCGCTTCAGCGACCGGTCGACGGCCCGCATCATATAGGCGCGGGACAGCCCCTTCTCGCCCTCGCCCATC
>Ga0190271_10002367_pt1 | contig 11379 bp, 17 predicted proteins | sample Popmic356T_FD_133747 | JGI IMG/M metagenome (GOLD analysis project Ga0190271, IMG submission 133747) | Populus adjacent soil microbial communities from riparian zone of Weber River, Utah, USA - 356 T | ecosystem: Environmental > Terrestrial > Soil > Riparian zone | place: USA: Utah | collected...
CCAGCTGGTCGGGGACGACCTCTTCGTGACGAACGTGGAGTTCCTCCGGCGCGGGATCGACGAGGGCGTCGCCAACGCGATCCTCGTCAAGGTGAACCAGATCGGAACGCTGACGGAGTCGCTCGACGTCATCGAGCTGGCGCGCGCTGCGGGCTACGCAACCGTGATCTCGCATCGCTCGGGCGAGACCGAGGACACGACCATCGCCGACCTCGCAGTCGCGGTGAACGCCGGCCAGATCAAGACGGGCGCGCCGTCGCGCACCGATCGGGTCGCCAAGTACAACCAGCTCCTGCGCATCGAGGAGGAGCTCGGTGAAGACGCGGTGTACCCGGGCTGGTCCGCGTTCCGCGGCCGCTAGCCTGGGCCGATGCTGCAGCAGGATCGCCGGACGAAGGTCGTCGCCACGATCGGGCCCGCGTCGAACGACGTGGCGGTGCTCGCGGCGCTCGTCGATGCGGGAATGGACGGCATTCGGCTCAACTTCTCGCACGGGACGCATGCCGATCACGAGCTGAGCGCCCGGCGCGCCCGAGCCGTCCAGGCGGAGGCTGGCCGCCCGCTCGCGCTCATCGCCGACCTGCAGGGCCCGAAGGTCCGGATCGGCGAGCTCGAGCGGCCCGCAGAGCTCGAGGTCGGACAGACCGTCGTCGTCGCAGGCCAGCACGCGTGCGGGAAGGACGACCTCCCGGTCGCGCCCGACGTCCTCGCGTCGGTGCTCGAGGCCGGCGACGAGGTCCTCATCGACGACGGCCACGTCCGCCTCCGCGTCGAGCGACTCGACGGCGAACGGGCCATCTGCGAGGTCGTGACGGGGGGCATCGTCGAACCGCACAAGGGTGTGAACGTCCCCGGTGTCCCGCTCCCTGTGCCGTCCCTGACGGAGAAGGACCTCGTCGATCTCGAGTTCGCGCTCTCGCTCGGCGTCGACTACGTCGCGCAGTCGTTCGTCCGCACGCACACGGACGTCGCCGCACTGAAGTCACGCATCGAGGCCGCGGGCTCCCAGGCGTGGGTGATCGCGAAGGTGGAGCTCAAGGAGGCTGTGCTGCAGCTCGAGGCGATCCTGGACGTCGCCGACGCGGTGATGATCGCCCGGGGAGACCTCGGCGTCGAGATCGGCGCGGCGGAGGTCCCGCTCCTGCAGAAGAAGATCATCGTCGAGGCGCTCGACCGCGGGAAGCCCGCGATCACGGCGACGCAGATGCTCGAGACGATGATCCACCGTCCCGAGCCGACGCGCGCCGAGGCGTCGGACGTCGCGAACGCGATCCTCGACGGGACGTCCGCGCTCATGCTGTCGGCCGAGACGGCGGTCGGCGAGTACCCGGTCGAGGCCGTCGCGACGATGGCCCGCATCGCTCGCGCGGTCGAGCCGAGCCTCGGCTACCGGCACCAGCTTCCGTCCGCGCTCGACGATCCCACCGTCGGACGCGCGATGTCGAACGCCGCCTGCGACCTCGCCGAAGCGCTCGGCGCCAGGGCCATCCTCGTTCCGACGTTCACGGGTCGGACAGCATCCGCGGTCGCCCGCCTCCGTCCCCGCCGGCCTGTCGTCGCACTCACCCACGTCGCCGCGTCGCGGCAGCACATGGCGATCGAGTGGGGCGTGACGCCGCTCGAGATCCCCGAGGTGACGGATGTAGAGGAGCTCTGGCGGATCTCGATCGCGGCGGCGCGTGACGCCGGAATCGTCGACTCCGGCGACAGGGTGGTGCTCACTGCGGGGACCGCCGTCAACATCCCCGGCTCGACGAACGTCATCAAGGTCGACATCGCCTGAGTCTCGGATCGCCCGCAAGGATCGCGGAGGGCTGTGCCGGCACACGCCGAAAGGTGGCGTCGTGGCGGGGAGGACCGGAACGAGCCCGAAGCGCAAGCGGACGACGGCGACCCGGATCGGTCGGCGGCGGCTGCGGCTGCTGTGGGCGCTCGCGTTCGTCGGGATCGCCGTCTATCTCTACTACCGGCCGATCTCGTCGTACCTCGAGACCCGCAACGACCTGGCGACGCGGCGCGCCGAGGTCGAGTCCCTCCGCCTCGTGCGTGCAGAGCTCGAGCTGCGGCTCGTGAACTCGACGAGCGTCGGCTCGCTGGAGCGCGAGGCGCGCAGGATCAACTACGTCAAGCCGGGCGAGCGCCTCTTCGTGGTGAAGGGGATCCCGGCGTGGCGCAAGGCTCGCAGCCGGCCGTAGTCTCCTCTCGATGGACGATCGCGCGATCGTCGCACGGCAGCTCGGGCGCGCTCCGCGCGCGTTCGGTCGAGTCGCCGTGCGTTGCCCCTACGGCCTTCCCGCAGTGACGGAGCAGCTCCCGTACGACTCGCAGGGCGAGCCCTTTCCGACGACGTACTACGTAACCTGCAGCCATCTCGTTGCCGCGATCGCACGGATCGAAGCGGCGGGCGGAGTCGAGCGCTGGAGCCGTGCGGCCGGCGAGGACGACGACCTCGCGGAGTCGCTCGCGCGCGCGAGCGAGGAGCAGCGACGTCTCCGGCGCGAGCTCGCAGGGGCTGCGCATGGGGTGGACGGTGGGGAATCGCTCGACTACGGGATCGGCGGCTCGCGGACGCCGGCTCGGCTCAAGTGCCTCCACGCCCACGCCGCCTATGCGCTCGCGCAGCCCGGATACGCGCTCGGCGAGCGCATTCTCGGCGAGGTTCCCGAGCTGTGGCCTGTCGCCGGCTGCTGCTCGGAGTCGCTACTCGTCGGCGACTAGGCTCAGGATTCATGTCGGCCGACCTTGCGAGTGCCAGGCTCGAGTGGGAGCGCGCGTACGGCGACCTCGCGGAGCTGGCACGGGATCCCGTCCAGGGTGAGCGGGTGCGCCTTCAGCTCGACGCGGTCTCCGCCGAGCTTCGCCGGCGCGTCGGCGGCACGTTCACGCTCCGCGAGCTCTCGGACGAGTACGTCGTGGCCGACCGCTGGGCGCGTGACGTTCTCGGCGACCAGGCGATTCCCGGCTGGACACGCACGCTGGCTCTCGTCGAGGGCGCGGCGTTCCACCTCTACGCACGCGGTGCGGTCGACTACGCGCCGTGAGCATGCTCGACCAGCCGAGCCGCCGGACGCGGCCGCCGCGACGGAGCCGCCGCGATGCCATCGGGCGCCTCGTTCTCGTCGTCGTCGGGTTGGCGCTTGCGTTCCTCCTCGGGCTCGCGTTCGCGCGGACGCTCGACGAACGGCCGAAGCCGAGCGGGACGGAGACGATCGTCCGGACGCTCACGCCGCTTTCGCAGGGAGCGCCGACGCGCACGGTGACCGTGACGGTCACCGGTCCCTGACTACAGCTCCTCCGAAGCCTCGAGCAGCCCCGCGAGGATGATCCCGACCGCGCAGGCGAGGCTGATCCAGATGCCGAGGCCGCGGCTCGCGAAGAAGAAGTCGTCCGGGATCGCGACGATCCGAACGAGGACGAGGACCGTGGCGATCGACCCGACCCCGATCGCGATCAGGCTCTCCGGGACCGAGGCCGGCATGTGGACGCCGGCCTCCCGCAGCACGACCAGGAGCACGGCGACCAGCCCGAGGACCAGGACGACCTTCCCGATCGTCCCGGTGTGCCAGCCGATCACGGAGACCGTGGTTCCGTTCCCCTCGCCCGTGTACCAGCCCGTGAGTGCCGAGAGCGCGAGGAGAAGACCGAAGAGGAACGTGAGACGGCCGCCGAATCCGGCGACGTCACCGGCACCGGGAAACCGGCGGCTCCGCAGACCTTGGCTCTGCATCGCGTAAGCATATGACGCCGTCCGGCGAGACGTCCCGCACGCGCGTCGCTTCGCGTTCCTAGAATTCCCCCGTGGCACGGTCAGCCCCCACGACGACGCAGTCGCCCCTCCGCGACGACGATCCCCCGCTCGATCCCGACGCCATCTCGCGGAACTACCGCCACCATCGCGCGCGACGGGCGGCCAAGGCGAAGCGGCATCGTGAGAAGCGCTGGGCCGGTGTTCGTTTCTGGCTCGTGCTGGCGCTCGTCGTCGTCGCCACAGGCGTGCTCGCCGCTCGAACGCTCGGCGAGATCGAGCGCGTCTTCGGCCTCTAAACATGACCTCCGACGATGCCGTGGGCCGCGAGCGCCCGGGGAGCTTCGCGCTCGGTGCGCTCGTGTTCGGTGCCGGGATCGGCGCGCTTGCGACCGAGATCACCGCCTCTCGGCTCCTCGCTCCGTACTTCGGCTCGTCGACGATCGTCTGGGCGAACCTGATCGGGATCATCCTCGGCGCGCTCGCCGTCGGGTACTGGCTCGGAGGGCGACTCGCCGATCGCCGCCCGGAGCCGCGACTTCTCGGCTTCATCGTGCTCGCCGCGGCCGTGTGTGTCGCGGTGATCCCGTTCGCGGCGAAGCCGTTCCTCGACTTCACGGTCGAAGGGCTCGATACGGCGTCCGCCGGCGCCGTGGTCGGGAGCTTCCTCGCCGTGCTCCTCCTGTGCGCGCCGCCGGTCGTACTCCTCGGCATGGTGTCGCCCTTCGCCATTCGCCTCGCCGTGTCCTCGATCGCGACCGCCGGAGCGGTGGCAGGACGTCTCTACGCGCTGTCGACGGCCGGCTCGCTGCTCGGTGTCTTCCTCCCGGCGCTCGTGCTCATCCCGGCAATCGGCACGCAGCGCACGTTCCTGGTGATCGCGGCGCTGCTGGCCGCGTCGTCGTGCTTCCTGCTCGGCGCGCGGTACCTCGTCGTGACCGCGCTCCTCACCGTGCTCCTCGTCGTTCCGCCCGGCGCGGTCAAGGCGGAGGAGGGGCTCATCTACGAGGAGACGTCGTTCCACCAGTACATCGGAGTGGTCGAGCGGTCGGACGGACGGCGCCTCCTGCATCTGAACGAGGGCGTCGCGGTGCACTCCGTCTGGCGGCCCGACGAGGTGCTGACCGGCGGAGTGTGGGACGCGTTCCTCGCGATTCCGCCACTGCTCGGGCGGCCGCTCGAGCGCGTCGCGATTCTCGGGAACGCCGGCGGGACGACGGCACGAGCGCTCGGCGTCTACTACCCGGATGCGGAGGTCGACGGGGTTGAGCTCGACCCCGCCGTCAGCCGGGTCGGCCGACGGTTCTTCGGGATGGACGACAACCGGCGTCTCACGGTTCACGACGTCGACGCTCGGCCGTTCTTGCGTGCGACCGACGAGCGCTACGACCTCATCGTCGTCGACGCCTACCGGCAGCCGTACGTGCCGTTCTACCTCGCGACGCGCGAGTTCTTCCGGCTCGTGCGCGAGCACCTGGCGCCGGGAGGCATCGTCGCGCTGAACGTCGCCGCGGTCCCCGACGACAAGCGGCTCGTGCGGGCCGTCGGCGGGACACTCGCCTCGGAGTTCCCGCAGGTGCTCCAGTGGCCTGCTCTTCGCTTCAACACGATCGTGCTCGGTCTTGCCGATCCGCTCTCGAGCGCCGAGCTGGAGGCCAGACTGCGTGACGAAGGCCCCGCCGAGCTCGCCTCCATCCGTGAGCTGCTCGCGCACGACGCGAGCCCGCTCGAGGCTGCGGACGAGCCGTGGACGGACGATCGCGCTCCGGTCGAGTGGCTGACGGACCGAATGATCGTCTCGTACGCGGCCGAGGGCGGCACGCTCGACGAGGACTACCTGCCGACCCGGCCTGCTCCGTGATCGCGCTACGGCGCCGAGACGGACGCCCGCTGCGCATCGGGCACCGCGGGGCGAGGGCACTCGCCCGGGAGAACACCCTCGAAGCGTTCCGCGCCGCGATCGAGACCGGCGTCGATCTCGTGGAGTTCGACGTCATCGCGGGACTCGACGGCGCACTCCTCGTCGCGCACGGCCTCGAGGACGTCGGGCCGCAGACGCCGACGCTGGACGAGGCGCTCCGGTTCTTCGTCGACGAGGCACCGACCATCGGCGTCCATCTCGACCTGAAGCTCACGAAGTGCGAGCGCGGCGTGGTCGACGCCGTACGCCGGCACGGCCTCGCGGAGCGGACGTTCGTGAGCTCGTACTACCTCGGGACGGCGCGTGCAGTCGCAGCGCACGACGGCGACGTCCGGGTCGGGTTCACCGTGCCCCGCCGTGTCTTTCGCATCTCCGACACCGGACGAGGCGCGCCGCTCGGCCGGATCGCACTGCGTGTGCTCCGTCGCGTGATCCCGGTCGTCGCTCGGCCGCTGCTCGCCCTAACGCATGCGAGCGCGCTCGTCCTGCACCACTCGCTCGTGACCGAGGCAAGCGTTCGCGCGGTGCATCGCCGCGGCGCGGCCGTGGTGACATGGACGGTCGATGATCCGGTGGAGCTGGTGCGCGTCGACCGTGCCGGCGTGGACGCGATCGTGACCAACGATCCACGACTTTTCCTGCCGAGGTGACGTCTACACTGCCGACGTGACAGCGACCGCTCGAATCGTGAAGGCTGGGCTTCTCGTTGTCCTCGCTCTGGTCGGATTTGCAGCCGCTTTCGGGCTGGCGGCAAGCGCAGGCGCCGGCACGGCTTCCCCGGCGCAGTCCACGGAACCGCCGCCGACGACGACGACCGTGCCGCCTCCGGTCGAGCCGCCCATCGAGCCGCCCCCCTCGACACCGGCGCCGATCGCGTTCGGCGTGACGGTCGGCGGAGTGAAGGTCGGCGGCCTGATGCCGTTCGTGGCGAGCAAGGCCGTCACGAAGGTGTACTCGCTTCCGCTCCGGCTCGTGGTGGACGAGTCGCGCACGATCGAGCTCGCGCCGAACGCCCTCGGAGCGCGCGCGAACGTGCCCAAGGCGATCCGCCGCGCTCGCTTCGCGCGGCCGGGCGCGCTCGTCCCCCTCGACGTCGAGGTCTCGCAGGCGCGCGTCAGGAAATACGTCGACAGGCTCGGCAAGGGCGTCGACCGGAAGGCGCTCGACGCACGGATCGTGCTGAAGGGCGTGAAGCCGCGGGCGGTCGAGTCCCAGGAGGGACGCATTCTCAGGAAGCTCGCCGCGGGTCGTGCGATCCGCACCGCGCTCGCGACGAACGCTCGCGCGCCGATCCGGCTCGGCTTCGAGATCCAGAAGCCGAAGGTGGACTCCGCCGAGCTCGACGAGGCAGTCGTGATCCTCCGCGGGTCGAACAAGCTGTTCTTCTTCGACAAGGCCAGATACGTCCGCTCCTTCGGCGTCGCCACCGGGCAGGACGCCTTCCCGACGCCGCTCGGGAACTACGAGATCGTGAACCTGCAGCGGAACCCGTGGTGGTATCCGCCGCCGTCCGACTGGGCCGCGGAGTCGGAGCCCGTGCCGCCGGGGCCGGGCAACCCGCTTGGGACGCGCTGGATGGGCATCTCCTCGCCCTACGTCGGCATCCACGGCACGCCCGACTCGGCCTCGATCGGCTACTCCGCGTCCCACGGCTGCATCCGGATGAGGATCCCGGACGCCGAGTGGCTCTTCCGCCACGTGGAGATCGGGACGCCGGTCTTCATCATCGCCAAGTAGCGATGGCACGACGGGCACGGCTCGTGGGCCAGGGGGTGGCCGTCGGTCTCGTCGCGCTGCTCTTCATCCTCCTGGCGTGGTCGCTCCTCACCGACGAAGGAGGCACGCTGGCCAAGAAGGCCAATCGAGGAGAACGGCCCGCGGCGCCGGACTTCACGCTCGAACGGCTGGATGAGACGGGCGAGCTGGAGCTCTCGTCGCTGAAGGGCAAGGCGGTCGTCGTGAACTTCTGGGCCTCGTGGTGCATTCCGTGCAAGGAGGAGGCGCCATTCCTCGAGGAGCTCTGGCGTGAGAACCGCAACCGCGACCTCGTGGTGCTCGGCCTCGACTCGAAGGACTTCCGCGCCGACGCGCTCAGGTTCGTGGACAGGTTCGGGCTGACCTTCCCGCTCGTGTATGACGGGCCTGGTGATGAGGCGTCGAGCTTCGGTGTCACCGGCTTTCCGGAGACGTTCGTGGTCGACCGCGAAGGGAAGGTCGTCGCCGCGTTCAAGGGCGGGGTGGACGGCGAGGACGTCCGTCCCGAGCTGCTCGAGGCGATCGACGAGGCGCTCGAGACGTGATCCGTTCCGCGGCGCTCGCGCTTCTCGTCGGGGCGCTCGCGGCCGGTCCTGCGTTCGCCGCGCCCCCGAATGCCGCGGACCTCGAGGCGGAGCTCGTGTGCCCCGTCTGCGAGACGACGCTCGACCAGTCGAACGCCCCAGTCGCGGAGCGCATGAAGACGTTCATCCGGCTGCGCATCGCGGCAGGCGACTCGGAGCAGGAGATCAAGGACGAGCTCGTCGCGCAGTTCGGCCCGGAGGTGCTCGCGGAGCCGCCCGGCGGCGGCTTCGGGCTCCTCGCGTGGCTGCTGCCGCTCTCCGCGCTCTTCGGCGGCGCGGTCGTCGTCGCCCTGCTCGTCCGCCGGTGGAGCCGCCGGGGGCCGCCCTCCGAGCCCCCGGCTCGAGACCGGCTCGACCCGGAGCTCGAGCGCCTCGTGGACGACGAGCTCGCACGCTTCGACGGCTGACCCCGTGAGCTGGACGGCGATTCCCGTCGCGTTCCTCGCGGGCATGGTCTCGTTCCTCGCGCCGTGCGTCCTGCCGCTCGTCCCGGCGTACCTCTCGGCCGTGTCGGCGGTCGACGCCGACCAGCTCGGGAAGCCCGGCACCGCGAGACGCGTGATCACCGGGAGCGTTCCGTTCGTCCTCGGCTTCACGGCGTTCTTCGTCTTTCTCGGCGTGGGTGCAGCTCTCGTCGGAGGAAGGATCCTCGGCGACCAGTTCCTGCTCGAGCGCGTCGCGGGGTTCGTCCTCGTCGTCTTCGGGCTGGCGTTCATGGGCTTGCTTCCGTGGCCCGAGCGGCTGGTCGGCGCCGGTCTCCTGCAGGAGGCCCGCGGACGTGGCTCGCGCGTGCTCCTCGGCGGCGCCTTCGCGGTATGCGCGGCTCCGTGCATCGGTCCGGTCCTCGCGGCGATCCTCGTCCTCGCCGGCTCGTCCGACACCGTCTTCCAGGGTGCGGCGCTTCTTGCCGTCTACTCCCTCGGGCTGGCGCTGCCGTTCGTGCTCGCCGCGGCCCTCTTCACGCGCGCGATGTCGGCCTTTCGCTGGCTGCGCGACCACTATCGCGTGATCCAGGTCGGAGGAGGGGCGGTCATGGTCGCCCTCGGCTTGTTGCTGTTCTTCGAACGGTTCTACGTGCTTCGGGTCTACCTGAACCGCTTCCTCGAGTGGCTCGGACTCGAGCCGGCCTTCTAGACGGGCGGCGGAGGAAGCTCGAGCGAGTCGGAGTCGACGACGCGTCGCGCCTCGGTGACCGTGGCGAGCAGGGCATCCACGTCGACGTCTCGATGGAGCGGCCGGTAGGGCGCAAGGCGGCGTTCGGCTTTCACGAGCTGTCGCTCGCACCCGTTGCGATTCCCGCGCTCTGCGTGCAGCCAGGCGACGGCGACGTGCACGAGGCCCTGCAGGAAGTCGCGCTCCGCAGCCGGAGCCGTCCGCCACTCGTCCTCGAGCTCCTCGTGCGCGTCGAAATACGCGCCCTGCCGGATCAGCTCGAGTCCTTCTCGAAGCCCCATCACGGCCGATTATCGGCGTCCGTCGGCGGTGCTAGTGTCGCGACGTGGCGACGATCCTGCTCGTCGGGGTCGACCTCTTCTTCCGCGGGAAACTGGAAGGACTGCTTCCGGATCACCGGCTCGTGACGAGCGACAGCGTCGCCGCACCCGACCTCGTCATCGCAGACATCGCCCGTGTCGAGCCGGACGAGGTCGTGGACGCGTGGCCCGACATCCCGATCCTCGGCTACACGAACCACACCGACAAGTCGGGTCTCCAGCGGGCGCACACGGCCGGCTTCGACCAGGTGATCGTGAAGTCCGCGCTCGTCGAGCGAGCACCGGATCTGGTCGCCCAGCTCGTCGAATCGGGCGCGACGGACCCTCTGTAATCGGGGCCGATGCCGAGGCTACACTCGCCGGCGTGACGTACATCATCTCCGAGCCCTGCATCGACATCAAAGACCGCTCGTGCGTCGATGTCTGCCCGGTCGACTGCATCCACGAGTTCGGCCGGATCCTGATCATCGATCCCGAGGAGTGCATCGATTGCGGGGCCTGCGAACCGGAGTGCCCGGTCGAGGCGATCTTTCCCGAGGACGCGCTTCCGGACAAGTGGAACGCCTTCGTCGAGATCAACTACGCGTTCCCGGACCCGGAGAAGATCAACGCGCTCACGGACGCCTACGCGACGGAGCACAACGTCCAGAACGAGCCTCTGGAGTAGCCGTCAGGCTGGGAGGAGATAGGCGCACGGCCGCGGGTCGCCCGGAAGCGGCGAGGGTGCGATCTTCGTAACGCGGTAGCGCTGGTCGCCATCCTCGACCTCGGTTCCCGGCCTCGGCGGGTCGCCCGCTCGTTCGATCAGCGTGTACCCGGAGCTCGACCAGACGAAGAAGAGGAAGCCGGTGCGGCCGTTTCCTTCCACGGACCGATCCTAACGATGCGCCGTGGCGGGTGGTACCTCGATCCGGAGCGTCGAGCCTCGCGGGTATCGAACCTCGGAGCTGAAGCGGCCGTTGAGAGTCGCAGCGCGTTCCGCGAGTGCCTCGAGCACGGCCGCGCGGCGCTCGGGCGGCCCGTCGTCGGCGACGACGAGCTCGACGCCTCCCGACTCGGTCGCGCGCAGCGACACCTCGATCCGGGTCAACGAGCCGCGCCTGACGGCCTGCTCGGTTGCCTCCCGAAGGATCTGGTAGAGGGCGACCGTCGCGTTCTCGCCGAGCTCGTCGGCGTGCTCGACGTCGAGCACGACCTCGACTTCGTGGCGCGAAGAGAGCCGCCGTCCGAGCGCCGCGACGGCGGCCCTGAAGCCGAGCTGGCGGAGCACGCGCGGCTCGAGGTCGTCGCACAGCTCTCGCAGATCGCGGGCCGCGTCGCGCGCGAGCTCGAGCCCGCGAGCGAAGACCTCGGTTGCCCGCTCGACGTTCCCGCTCGAGAGGTCGGCGAGACCCGTGTCGAGCATCTGCGAGATCGCGGAAAGCTGCTGGATCGGCCCGTCGTGGAGCAGCTCGGCGACCCGTCGGCGCTCCTCCTGCTCGGCCAGCATGCGCTCCGCGAGGAGCGCTCGCTCCGACTCATCCACGGCCGGGCATCTAGTCGATCATGGCGTCGCGGAGCGCGATGGCGACCGCCTGCGTGCGCGTGTCGGCCTCGAGCTTCGCGAGGATGTGCCGTACGTGGCTCTTCACGGTCTCCTGGCTGATGAAGAGCTTCGCGGCGACGTCTGCGTTCGACATTCCGTCGGCCAGGAGTTGGAGGATCTCCCGCTCGCGCGGCGTGAGCACGTCGGCCTGGCCCTGCGCCGACACGAACTCGGCCATGAGCCCGGGGTCGACGAAGGTCTCGCCGGCCGCCACCTTCTCGATCGCGCGGAGAAGCGTCTCGTGCGGCGCCTCCTTGAGGATGTAGCCGCGCGCTCCCGACTCGAGCCCGCGCTGC
>Ga0190271_10002368_pt1 | contig 11379 bp, 8 predicted proteins | sample Popmic356T_FD_133747 | JGI IMG/M metagenome (GOLD analysis project Ga0190271, IMG submission 133747) | Populus adjacent soil microbial communities from riparian zone of Weber River, Utah, USA - 356 T | ecosystem: Environmental > Terrestrial > Soil > Riparian zone | place: USA: Utah | collected...
ATGATATGCGTTTTGTTGGCAGGCAGGAACAAATGGAAGATATTCTGGCAATTGCCGATTTGTTTGTTTTGACTTCAGAATATGAAAGTTTTGGATTAGCGGCACTGGAAGCAATGGCAGCCGGCGTTCCCGTTATTTCCACTAATGCCGGAGGCTTGCCTGAAATAAATATTGATGGCAAAACAGGTTACCTGGCAGATATAGGCGATATTGAAACGATGAGCAAACAGGCCATCGCGTTATTATCTGATGAGAAGAAGCTGGCAAAGTTTAAAGAAAATTCAATGAAGCAAGCTCAGCTATTCGATATTGAAACCGTTATTCCGGAATATGAAGAGTTGTACAATCGGTTTTTGTAAAAAGAGAAAGAAGATAATAGAGAGTAGAAATAGGATAAGGAATGCGAAAAATGGCGTATTTGCGGATTGCGTATGGCGAATTCTTTAAAACATATGTTTCGTTCTAAAAGGTAAGATCCAATTTATTCAGGAAATTGGAATAACAGCATCCGCCATTCGCAAATCCGTCATCCGCCATCTCTCCTAATTTTTCGATCAGTATTTTTGTTAGTTCTTTCTGATCCATGGAGCCGGATCAATATTCTTTTCTTTATTCATAAGTAGAAACTCTAACTCCGAGTTGCCATTGCTATTGCTGGCCGCTGTGCCGATAATGGTTCCGGATTCGATGATGTCGGCTTTCGAAACATTTATCGAAGCAAGATTTCCATATACTGTATAATAATTACCATGCTGTATGATAATACCCCAGGAGCCTTCAATCTGAAAGAGATCTTTTACTACACCTTCATGAATAGTTTTAACAGTAGCACCTTCCGCTGCTTCTAATGTAAGGCCAGGATTATTACCCATAATCCGGCTATCCCCAATCGCGTATGGTCCAAATCCTGTTTTGACATTCACTACATCCATCGGCCATTCGAATTTTCCTTTATTGCGTGTAAATTCATCCTGTGGAGTTGCCTTTACAGTCTTTTTAACGACTTTCTTTTTTGTTGTAGTTTTCTTTACCGTTTTTTTTGAAGTCCGTGATTTTGTGACTGCTTTTTTCGCGGTTGACTTTTTCTTTTTCTTTACCACTACCCGTTTATATTCTGTATGTTTTTTGTTTTCAGCGTTTTTAATAGCGGAGTTGTTCTCATTTGCAAAGGATGCAATTGAGATCAAACAAAAAGCAAAACAGATAAACAGGATTTTTTGCATAATTACCAGCTTAATGGATTAATTAATAAATGGTACAATAACTTATAACGGCAAATAGTATGGATAAGTATATAGCAAGACGGTAAATCCTACTATACAATCGTTAAAGGTTTTCAAAAAGTATAAATGACTGAAAGATAGGGTGTGCGAACTGTCAATCCCAAAATTGGAATATAGGAAAACGATATAAGTACCAGAAGTCAATTAGAGTGCTTCGTGTAGTGCATCGACGACATTTGAAAAAGAGATTTTCATTTTTTCCGAATCGGAGATTCGGGGTCCTACCTCCGCTTGATCCAGGGTTCGGGATTAAGATTCCTGTTTTCCTGCATCAATACGAATTCAATTTCCCCGTTTCCATCCGCATTCGATGCAGCCTTTCCAATTACCTGTCCCGCATTTATTTTTTGGCCCTTGCTTACTGAGGTCCCCGAAAGGTTACCATATGTAGTAAAATATTTTCCGTGTTTGATCAATACGTTGGTAGATCCCTCTACATCAAATACAGCGGTTACTTCACCATCAAAAATTGCGCGTACAGAAGCGCCCGCATCAGTTTCAAGGGTCAGACCGGGGTTATTTCCAATAATGGCTGTGCCTTCGATTTTATAAGAACCAAAATGAATCTTAATATTTCCTTTTTCAACAGGCCAGGGCAACCTGCCTTTATTCTTTTCGAAGTCTGCCGAAATGATCGCTCCTTCAGGTGTTGCTTCCAATACACTTTTAGGTCTGGAAGGCTTGGAGCTGGCAACATCTTTATTAGTGGTTTTCGGTGTTGTGGCTTCTACTTTTTTTGCAGCAGCAGCGGCGGCGATTCTTGCCTTATCCATTTCACGACGAACGGCAGCGGCAATTCCATCCCTGAGTTTTTTATCCGCCTTCGCTTTCGCGGTTAGTTCTTTATTAATTTCTTTTTCCCTTGCCTTCAACTTACTCACTACTTCATCCTTTTCACGTCGCTCATCTACCAACACGTGTTTCTCTTTTTCTTGCTTTTGTAAAATCTCATCTTTTTCCTTACGGGTAAGTTCCAGCCCCACGATCTTTTGCTGCAGAGTATTTTGAGTGATATGGATATTTTCGGCTTGTTGCTGTCGGTAACTACGATAAGTCTTGAGATATTCTACTCTTTTCAGGGCATCATTAAAACTTGCTGCTGAAAAAACAAAATTGAGAAAATCATAATTACTCCTGTTCTTATATGCGTAGACGACACTTTTTTCATACTGCACCTTAAGGGTATCCAATTCTCTTTTAAGTCTTATAATGTCATTTCTCGACTGGGTGATGGTAACCTGAATCATATCAATCTGGTTACTGATATTATTGATAGCCTGCTCCCGTAAGCGGATCTTTTTCTGCACCAATGCTAATTGCCCAATGCTTGCTTTTTTATTTTTTCGGGTAGATTGAAGCGATTGTTTTAATTCATTAATCTCCTTTTGGATATCTGCTTGCTGTTTACGCAACTCTTCGCTGGTTTGCGCAAACAGTGAACCAAACAGAGCACAAGTGAAAAAAATGGTAACAATTGCTTTCAGCATAAAAATCTTTTTGAATTGAACGAAGACAAGGTTGGGCTGGTCAAAGTAAAGTTAGATTCTAGATACTGGATCCTAGACACATCCCCGCAAATCAGAGACTCACTCACGACCTGCCTACCGGACAGGCAGGCTCACCATTCACGTCTCACGATTCATGTCTCACTACTCACCAACAATCAACGTTTATTGCTTCTTATAATTTTTCGGGATACTGAACGGAAAGTTTAATTCTTCGTTAAAATCATATTGTTTGTACTTCATCTCAATGTCGAGTTTGCTCTTTTCGCTGACAGTAATTTTCCTAAAGGTAGAAAATCGGATATTGTCCTTCTTCTCATAATCTCCATAAATCACAAGGCAAGTCCGGGCCCTGTTCACATCCACATCATCCAATTTACTATTCTGAAGGGTATAATCTACATTGCTTACTGTCAGCATTTGTTTAAAAACCTGTCCGATGCTAATCAGCGATATATGTCTTTCTTCTTTATTATAAGCAACAATATTACTATCTACATAAACGGGATTTCCTATAATAATATTCTGTATCTCCGCAAATGTGAATGGTACATGAGATACCTCCTGAAGATATTCAACGGATCGTAGCATCAATACTTTGTCCAGCTTGTTCAGAATCTTAACGCTATCAGGTGTAATAATGGCCCTGAAAGCCTCGATTCCCAATGCTGCATTGATCGAAATCCACATTATGCTGTCTTTTTTCAATCGAACAAACGCGTTGAAATCATTTTTTTTACCATTTTTATCTTCAAAATCTACTTTTATCTTGGCCGAAAAAGTCCGGAAGTCAATATGATTCTGTTGAATAGCATGATAAATCTCCTTGATGAATGTCGTTGAATCCGCTTTGGGATTCTCTACCGTTACTACCTGAACCGAATCTTTTTTTGTTGTAATAACGGTTTGGATTTTTTTAGTGGTGCGACAACTGCTCACGCCACCAATGATCGCTAATGATAATATAACTTGGATGAATAGCTTCATGATTTATTTTTTTCCCGTATGACCGAATCCACCCTCGTTGCGGGCAGTAACTGTTATTTCTTCCACTTCCTTCCATTCCGCTCTTTCTACTTTGCTAATAATTACTTGTGCAATGCGATCTCCATTCTGAATTGCCTGCTCTTCCTGAGACAGGTTTATAAGTATCACTTTTATTTCGCCACGATAATCCGAATCAATCGTACCCGGTGTATTCAAGCAAGTGATTCCTTGTTTTATGGCCAAGCCGCTTCGAGGTCGTACCTGAGCCTCGTAACCCTCAGGCAATTCAATGAATAAGCCAGTTGGCACCAGGCGCCGTTCCATAGGTTGCATCAGAATAGTTTCTGTTAAGCTAGCCCGTATATCCATTCCTGCCGAACCTTCCGTTGCATAGTCGGGCAAGGGATTAGCTGATTTATTAATGATCTTTACATAGACTTTTGACATGGCGCAAAGTTAGGGTTGTGAGTGCTAAGATGGTAAAAAGAATAGAGTTGGATATTAGATACTGGATGCTGGAAACTGAATGCTAAACACTCTGCTATTCATGAAGACTTTTAGAAGTTAAGTTCCAGAATCCAGTATCCATCATCCAGTATCCAGCATCACCCTCCCTCTTTCTTCAACAACACCGTAGCATACGCAACCAATCCTTCTTCACGTCCAACAAATCCCATTTTTTCGGCGGTTGTTGCTTTAATGGATATATCATCTAACTCCACCTGGAGTATAGATGCAATTACTGTTCGCATTTCATATGAATATTTCTTAATCTTAGGAGCCTCGAGACAAACCGACGAATCGACATTCACTACCCGGTATTTTTTTTGAAGAATCAGGTCGTAGGTACTTTTTAATAATATTTTGCTATCGATATTTTTATACGCCGCGTCCGTATCGGGAAAATGGGTACCGATATCTCCCAGTGCCAACGCGCCCAGCATAGCATCGCAAATCGAGTGCAACAATACATCCGCGTCACTATGCCCCAGTGCCCCTTTTGCATGAGGAATTTTAATACCTCCGATCCATAGATCTCTCCCTTCAATCAATTGGTGAAAGTCTATTCCAAAACCAATGCGATAAGACATAGCAGTTTTTTAAACGATGAAGCTTTCTTCATTTGCGGAGGCAAGTTGAAGAAAGCTTCAAATATATTTATTTTGAGAGAGAACCAGATTTATTTAGCCTCATCGCTATCCAGATCGAAAATCAAACCAAAGCGAAGGGTATTTGATAATGGGTTCCTGTTCACACCCTGTCCGGAAGGAACGAGGTAAGAAAAGTTAATTCCAAATACATTGTACTTGATACCAATACCCAGTGTAAAATATTTACGGTTACCCTTGGTTTTATCTTCATAAAAATAACCGGCCCGGGCAAAAAACTGATCGTTATAAGAATATTCAGCACCAAAAGATAAAGTGAACTCCCTGAGTTCTTCACCAAAACCACCGGGTGCATCAGAAAAAGAACTGAACCATGAACTAACTACACTCTTACTGCGATAATCGGAAATAGCAGCTGAATCGGTTGGATAATCACCAGTGTATTGAGGAGGAGTTGGTACTAATAATTTATGGGCATCTATACCAAAAGTGAGTTTGTTAATTTCATCCACCGCTGCGGTGTATGTAAATCCACCACCAAGGTCAGCGGGGATATAATCTTTTTGAGTAGCGTCGTTGGTATAACCAATTTTAGAACCGAGATTAGTAAGAGCGGCACCAAAGTTCCAGCCACTTCCGTTTTCTTTAATTCCGGTATAATAGAACGAAAGATCTCCTGCTACTGCGTTTCCTGCTTTATATGTAGTACTTCCAATCACTTGTCCGGCAGCGAGGTTCGAATAGATATAACGAAGCGCGATACCGAGACCGATTTTATCACTCAGTTTACGAGAATAACCAACATCAATACCGAATTCGCGGGGACGGCCTTCACCAAAATCAACACCGCTCATATCTGTAAACTGTATATTTCCTAAACTAAAATATCGGATACCTGCGGATAATGCTTCATTATCACTTAATTTATAATAACCGCCCAAAGAAAGCAGATATACATCGTTAAGACCTAGATCTTTTAACCAAGGAGTATATGTAAGACCGAAACTAGTTTTATTCTTTGCGAAAGGTGTTTTAGCCAGGTTATAAAATCCTGCATTCGCATCTGCTGAAGTAGCCATTCCAAGATCACCCATACCACCAGCACGTGCGTCCGGAGAAATTCGTAGAAATGGAACTGCAGTAGTTACCACATTAATGGTATCAGTTTGCGCTTTCAACGAATAAGATCCGGAAATGAATAAAAGAATGGCAGTCAGTTTTACGATCAAGCGTTTCATACTCGAGATTTTGTCTTTGTATGCTGCACTCTAAATACTTTCAAAAAATCTCTACCCAGGATACGGAGATCGCTGTCTGTTAAGAGAAAGCTTTATGAGCCAGCAGTAATGGTTTAAGGGTAAATTTTTTCTTCGATAGACTGTCAATAAGATCGGCTAAAATAAGGATTTTCAATTAATACCAGTTACAATATGTACATTTTTTCCCATTTCTCTGCTGATTGGCCATCGGGTGTTTGCACTTTAAGTCGATAAATATACACTCCTCTTCCTACCTTACTTCCATATTCATCCTGGCCATTCCATTCCACCTCATTGGAACGGTTTCCGGTGGAAAATATTGTTTCTCTGAGGGTTTTTACCAGCTTCCCCGACACCGTAAACACCTGAATAAAAATCCTTAATTCTTCATTCGGGCGATTGTGTTCAAACCAGAAATTTGTACGCGTGGTAAATGGATTGGGATAATTCAAAACATGATCTAAAACAAGGCGTTCCGGCTCAACAACTTTAAATTCGAGCGTAATTTCCGAAGAATTGTTTACCACATCCCATGCTTTGATGGTGAGGGTATGAACTCCAACTTCCAGTTGGGGCAGCTGAAACCGCACTGCTCCTTTGCGAAAATTATCCAGGTCCGCCTCATAAAACTGGTTAAGTATAAAGGTTTTATCAGGATCATTATCCAGCATTGCCGAAAGATCATGACCAATGCCGGTGCCCATAATATTGATGCCGGAAGTATCATATAGCTTGACGAGTAAAACGGGGGCATTGTTGGTGATACTTCCGCTTACAAACTTCTCATCATTCATCCAGGCATTCAGTTCCGGGCCTTCCGCATCGCCGCTTCCGGCTCCGGTTCCACCGATAATAATATTTGAAAGCATCCCATTTCCATCAAGAGTGCCATTCTCGGCATAATAACTGATCTTACCATTACCGAATTTATAGTCGATATCCCTGGGAACAATAAAGCTGAAACTGAACCGACCATCCTGCACTTTCGCTTTTCCTTTAAACAAAAGATTTTTCTGAACCTTGAAATTAACTGCCTGACTGGTTGGATCATTAGCAAGGGTTAATTGATCCTGCATTTTGTCATATACCACCGGGTAAATGGTACCATTGAAACCGGTAGCCGCATTACCCATTTGATCGGTAATTTCCCCGGTAATGGTGCAAGTAGTTAATGCTTTTAAGGTGTCGGGGGTTGCCGTTACGGGATTATTATTTACAGAAGTAGTATTTATCTTGTAAAGAGGTAATCCAATAGTCAATGCGGGATCACCTAACAATGTAAATTTTCGGTTATTGATCACATCACCGGAAAATGTGTACGTGTAGTTTTTTGCCCGCTTAACCGCTTCTCCCAGTGAAGGATAATTGCCATCGGGTTTACGAACGAGTGCAGCTTCAAGATAATTTTTATTCATCACCCGGTTGCTGAATGCAAATACGAGTCGCGTAGTAGTCATCAACGCGATGGCGCCTGTTTTTGGCCTTAGCAAAAGATTTTCACCAATTGAACTGATTAGAGGATTATCAAATGGTGCAACATCACAGGTGGCGGTAATGAATAATGGCAGCTTGCTTGAGTTATTTAACCCGTTAATGATTTCCTGGTCGAGTACCACTTCTTCCGCCAATCTTCTAAAACCACCATGTCCGCTATAGTTCCATAAGAGTGTGCCACTAAAAAATTTATTGTTGATCGATTGATTAACCTGAGGATATCGGCTTCCCCCTGCCCCACCTTCCTGCTTGTATGCATCGAGATAGATTTTCTCGGGATTAAAAACGGGGGCAACAGAACTGGAAGCGCTCGTGATTACTTCAGCGTCCTGCAGGTGAAGATTATTGTCTTCGTCATCCGCGATAAAGGTGAATTCATTTCGCCAGGGTCCTAAACCGGTGTTGCTATGATAAGCAAGTATCTTATCTACAATTTGTTTTGCACTTGTTTCATCAGCGGCGGGAATACGCCCGATTCCAATATCCAGCAGATAAATACTGTTACCGTTTATATCATCCGCATCATCTAAAAAACCAAAAAAATCATCGGATGTGTAGGTTGCCAACGGGTCCAATGAAACAGAACTTTCATAAGCAGGAACCAGATTGGTATTATTCCGGATCCTGTCTTTATAATCAAACGAAGCATCTCCAAATAACAGAAGGTATTTAGGTCTTTTAGTGGAATCGGAGCCAGCCCTGTCGTAATACATTTTTACATAATCCCTGATAGCCGTTGGATCCGGTGAACCGGAAGAAAATTCATTGTACACTTGCTCAGCGGTTACAACAACTGATTTTAGTCCATCTCTTTGTTGATGATATTGAGCTAACCTTTGAGCCTGTGCAAGCAATATCGGATGTGTAACTATCAACAGATCGGACAACTGTGGATTATGCAGATCCTGATTATTAATCTTTCCAAATGCAACAGGTTTTAGATATCCGTTATTTGTAAAAGCTACATATTCGTGCAAACTGTTACAATTGTTTACAAACTGCCATTCAGTTCCCGATAAAATCCCTTCCATTCGTATTGGTAACAATGGATTGGATACATCCCAAACCTGTGTGGTGGCATTGGCGTTGTTGATGATAAAACGACCGGTATTCCCTGCACCTATGCTATTCCAATCGCGAAATAATAACTGGTTAATACCTATCATCGATAAATTGCTGCGTGCATGCACTTCAAACCAGTTAAGCCAACCTTGTGAACCAAAGCTTCCCTGTGTATAGTTAAACTGCGCGGCAATTCCGGGAGAAGTGGTTAAGAAAGTTCCGATAGATTGCGCGGATTGCGCGAAGAGATCAAGTGCACCCGAAGATACCGGCGGAACAGTCATTTGAACGGTTGCCTGGTTATTAATGGCGATGGAAAAAATACTTTCTGTCCCGAATGACCGAGCTACTACGTTAGCTATCATTATTGCCGGTTGATTGGTTATACCCGGAATCGTGAAATTAAAAGTTTGGTTCAATTGCTTACCGGGCATGGTAGAAAACTCTTCGCCATACCATTGTTTTCCACTGCTTAAAAAATTCACCGTATCCAGTTCATGGAAATAACGACTATTGAAGGAGGTGATCGTTGTATTGGGTAATAAGCTGGTATTTTGAGTCGCTATTCTTTTTCCATTAGTTCCGATTGTAAGATAATAGAACGACTGCCTGGCATAAAGATTTTTCTGGTGCCGGAATGTTTTTTGAGCAGAATCACTGATCCATTGGTCGGGTCCGCTTGCGTAAAACAATAGATAATCGCTACCGTTGATAAACCCGTCTCCCCCATCTTCTACCCAGATGGCATTTTCAATCAGATCATCATTTTTAAACCCATTAGCTGCTTCGGGCAAATGCTGTCCGCCGTTACCATATAATTGAAGGGAAGAAGAAACCAGGTTACTGGTATTAACTCCAAGTTTGGACAGAAAGGCCAGGTCAATTTTATAAACCCCGGGACTATCTACAGCAATTTTATACCAAGCCCCAACCGCCAATACCGATTTTGCCGTATAGTTACGTTGTCCACTTGCGGAAATACTCAGAAAGAGCAGGATCCCGGCAAGGAGGCGGCAGAAATGTAAACAGAGGGTCATCCGGCCAAAAATAAATCATTTTTAACGTATCAGATACCCCTCTAAATGGTTGTTTTACAGAAACTACCTATATTCGCGGTCTGCTAAAGGCCCTGTGGATAAACACGTACAATCCGTACAATATTTGATCTTAAATACCGTTTAAAGTAATTGAACCAAAGGCAAAAGCAATCAAAATGAACTTGAAAAACCTATTAATTCTCGCAGTTTGCGCGGTAAGCATTTCTTCCTGTAAGAATGGCTTATTCGGCAAAAACAAAAAGGAACAATCGTCCGTAACCGGCTGGGACTACAACAACAAGAACATGGGCGGTTACCAGGTGTCCAAAGAAAAAGAGCAGCGTACTGGTCCCGGACTGGTATTTGTTCAGGGAGGTACCTTTACCATGGGTGCTGTAGAAGAAGACGTTATGGGAGATTGGAATAATATTCCTACCCGTAAAACGGTTAACTCTTTCTACATCGACCAGAGTGAAGTAGCCAATATTCACTATCGTGAATACCTCTATTGGTTAAATAACGTATTTGATGGCGACGAATTTAAAGCTGTTCGCGAAGGTGCGTTACCAGATACGCTGGTTTGGCGCAGTGAGCTAGCTTATAATGAGCCTATGGTTGAGTATTATTTCCGCCATCCTTCTTATAATTATTATCCTGTTGTAGGTGTAACCTGGCAGCAAGCACACGACTTTTGCCTCTGGCGCACAGACCGTGTAAACGAAAAGGCGCTTTTAGACAAAGGCTTCATCAACAAAAATACTGTTAAAAATATTCAAGGGCAGGGTGCAGAATCCTTTAATACAAAATCTTATTTGTTGGGATTAACAACTCCTACGCCTGGACCAAATGTTCGTTCTAAAAAGAATCCATTAAAGAACCCGAATGGTACACCACGTGCCACGGTAACTTTTGAAGATGGTATCTTATTACCTGCTTACCGTCTGCCTACAGAAGCAGAATGGGAATATGCAGCACTTGCATTGGTTGGACAAAACCCCAAACCTAGCAAGAAAGAAAAACAAAGAGGAGAAGAATTAATTACCAATAAGCAAGTTTATTCATGGAGCCAAAACGTAAATGGCTTGCGTGATAGTCGCCGTGGAAGCTGGCAGGGAACCTTCCTTGCTAACTTTAAAAGAGGTGCAGGTGATAACATGGGTGTTGCCGGTGGTTTGAATGACCGTGCTGTATATACAGCGCCAGTAAATTCTTTCTTCCCTAATGCTTTTGGAATTTATAACATGTCGGGTAACGTTAACGAGTGGACTGGTGATGTTTATCGTCCATTGTCTGTTACCGATAACGATGATGTTGCTCCTTACCGTGGTAACCATTTCCGTAAAGATTTGCGCAACAAAGATGGTGAGTTTGAAAAAGACAGCCTCGGTCGCGTAAAAACTGAATATGTTACCGATGAAGAAAGCAAGAATCGCCGTAACTATCAAAAAGGTAAAGTAATCAACTATCTCGATGGTGACTCACTTATTACTGGTGTTAGCTACGGTTTCGATTCAGTTGAATTGAATAAGAAAGAAGGCCGTGGTTATGGTATCTCTACCCTGATCAGCGATAAATCAAGAGTAATTAAAGGTGGTAGCTGGAACGACCGCGCTTATTGGTTGTCTCCTGGTGCACGCCGCTTC
>Ga0190271_10002369_pt1 | contig 11378 bp, 4 predicted proteins | sample Popmic356T_FD_133747 | JGI IMG/M metagenome (GOLD analysis project Ga0190271, IMG submission 133747) | Populus adjacent soil microbial communities from riparian zone of Weber River, Utah, USA - 356 T | ecosystem: Environmental > Terrestrial > Soil > Riparian zone | place: USA: Utah | collected...
CACCGGTTCGCCGGCGAAGTGACGCGCGTCGCGCGCGAGGTCGGCACGGAAGGGCGTCTTGGCGGCCAGGCCAACGTGCCCGGCGTGGCCGGCACCTGGAAGGATTTGACCGACTCGGTGAACTCGATGGCCGGCAACCTGACCGCCCAGGTCCGCAACATCGCCGAAGTGACCACCGCCGTCGCGCGCGGCGACCTTTCGCGCAAGATCACGGTGGACGTGAAGGGCGAAATCCTGGAGCTCAAGAACACCATCAACACGATGGTGGACCAGCTCAATTCATTCGCCTCCGAAGTGACGCGCGTGGCGCGCGAGGTCGGCACCGAAGGTAAGCTCGGCGGCCAGGCGCAGGTGCCTGAGGTTGCAGGCACCTGGAAGGACCTCACCGACAACGTCAACTTCATGGCGTCGAACCTCACGGCGCAGGTCCGCAACATCGCCGAGGTGGCGACCGCCATCGCCGGCGGCGACCTCTCCAAGAAAATCACCGTCGACGTGCGCGGCGAACTGCTGCTGCTCAAGGACACGCTCAACACCACGACGGAGCAGCTCCGCTCGTTCGCCGCCGAAGTGACACGCGTCGCGCGCGAGGTCGGCACCGAAGGCCGGCTCGGCGGTCAGGCGGTCGTGCCCGGCGCGGCCGGCACGTGGAAGGATCTCACCGACAACGTCAACCTCCTGGCCGCGAACCTCACCACGCAGGTCCGCAACATCGCCGAAGTCACCACTGCCGTGGCGCGCGGCGACCTGTCGCGCAAGATCTCGGTGGACGTGAAGGGTGAAATCCTGGAGCTCAAGAACACCATCAACACGATGGTGGACCAGCTCAACGCCTTCGCCGGCGAAGTGACCCGCGTGGCGCGCGAGGTCGGCACCGAAGGCCTGCTGGGCGGCCAAGCCGCAGTGCCCGGCGTCGCCGGCACCTGGAAAGACTTGACCGACACCGTGAACGTCATGGCCGCCAACCTCACCGAACAGGTGCGCGGCATCGTGAAGGTCGTGACTGCGGTCGCAAACGGCGACCTCAAGCAGAACCTCACCGTGAAGTCGAAGGGCGAAGTGGCCGCGCTCGCCGAGACCATCAACAACATGACCGACACGCTGGCGACCTTCGCCGATCAGGTAACGTCGGTGGCGCGCGAAGTCGGCGTGGAAGGCCGGCTCGGCGGCCAGGCCAACGTGCCCGGCGCGGCCGGCACCTGGAAGGACTTGACCGGTAACGTGAACCTGCTGGCGACGAACCTGACCACGCAGGTGCGCGCCATCGCCGAGGTGGCGACCGCCGTCACCAAGGGTGACCTGACGCGATCAATTCAGGCCGAGGCGCGCGGCGAGGTGGCCGAGCTCAAAGACAACATCAACACGATGATCGATAACCTGCGGCTCACCACCGACCGCAACACCGAGCAGGACTGGCTGAAGACGAACCTCGCCAAGTTCACCAACATGCTCCAAGGCCAACGCGACATGGGGACCGTCGGCCGGCTGCTGCTGCACGAACTGACCCCCCTCGTCAACGCGCAGCTCGGCGTCATCTACCAGGTGGAAGGCACCGACAGCCTGCGGTTGTTATCTGGTTATGCGGACGACGGCGTGACCGGCCATCCGCAGCGGCTCCAATTCGGCGAAGGCTTGATCGGACAATGCGCGGTCGACAAGCGACATCTCCTGATCACGGACATGCCGACCAACGCGGTGCCAATCGGTTCGGCCCTGTTCAAGGTGGTTCCACGCAACATTATCGTGCTGCCGGTGTTGTTCGAGGGCGAGGTTAAGGCCGTCATCGAGCTCGCCTCGGTATCCGCTTTTACCACGCTGCAAACAATGTTCCTGGAGCAACTCACCGACAGCATCGGCATCGTGCTCAACAGCATCGAGGCCACGATGCAGACCGAAGGCCTGCTGAAGCAATCTCAGCAGCTCGCCGGCGAGCTTCAGACTCAGCAAAAAGAGCTGCAGCAGACCAACGAGCAAGTCGAGCAGAAGGCGCAACAGCTCGCCGAACGCAACGTTGAAGTCGAAAGGAAGAACCAGGAAATCGAGCAGGCACGCCGAGCGGTCGAGGAGAAGGCCTCGGAATTGGCGCTAACATCGAAGTACAAGTCCGAATTCCTGGCCAATATGTCGCACGAGCTGCGCACCCCACTCAACTCGATTCTCATTCTAGGTCAACAGCTTACCGAAAATCCGGACGGCAACCTGTCGGCCAAGCAGGTGGAATTCGCCCGCACCATCCACGGCGCCGGCACCGACCTGCTCAACCTGATCAGCGACATTCTCGACCTGTCGAAGATCGAGTCCGGCACCGTCACGGTCGACGTCCAGGAGGTGTACGTCACCAATCTGGTCGAAGCGATCGCGCGTCCGTTCCGCCACGAGGCGGACAACCGCCAGCTCGCGTTCGACGTCGAGATTGATCCGCATCTCGGCCGCAGCATCCACACGGACACCAAGCGTTTGCAGCAGATCCTCAAGAACCTGCTGTCCAACGCCTTCAAGTTCACAGAGCAAGGCGGCGTCCGCCTCAAAGTGTCGGCCGTGGTCAGCGGCTGGAGCGCCGAGCATCCGGTGCTCAGCCAGTCGCCGGCGGTCGTTGCTTTCCAGGTGTCAGACTCAGGCATCGGCATTCCGCTAGAGAAGCAGAAAATCATCTTCGAAGCGTTCCAGCAGGCCGACGCCAGCACGAGCCGCAAATACGGCGGCACCGGCCTAGGCCTCGCGATCAGCCGCGAGCTGTCGCAACTGCTCGGCGGCGAAATCCAGCTACACAGCACCCCCGGCTCGGGCAGCACCTTCACGATGTATCTGCCGCTCAAGTATGTCGGCTCCACCGCGTCGCAGCGTGCACAAAACGAGCCGTCCCAGCACCGGTCACCGACAGCTCCCGCGCTCGTGGCGAGCGTGCCGGAGCGCGTCATCGAACAAATCCCGGACGACAGGCTGGAGATCGAAGCCGGCGACACCATCTTGCTGATCGTTGAGGACGACCCGCACTACGCGCGGGTGATCATGGATCTCGCCCGCGAGAAGGGCTTCAAGGTTCTGGTTTCGACGCGGGGCGCCGACGCGCTCGACCTCGCCAAGCAGTTCCAGCCTTCGGCGGTTTCGCTCGACGTATTCCTGCCCGACATGCTCGGCTGGTCAGTGCTGAGCCAGCTCAAGCAGAACCCTCTGACCCGGCACATCCCGGTCCAGATCATCACGCTCGACGAGGACAGGCAGCACGCTTTGGCCAGCGGCGCCTTCTCGTTCGTCACCAAACCGACCACTACGGAAGGCGTCGATGCTGCGCTGTCGCGCATCAAGGAATATGCGCAGCCGCGCCGCAAGCGTCTCCTTGTGGTGGAAGACAACGCGGCCGAGCAGATGAGCATCACCGAGTTGCTCGGCCACGACGATATCGAGATTGTCACCGTCGGGACCGGCGGCGACGCACTATCAACGCTCCGCAACACGACGTGCGACTGCGTGGTGCTGGATCTCCGGCTGCCCGACATGACCGGCTTCGAGGTTCTGGAAAAAATCCGCGAAGACGTCTCACTGTCGGAAGTCCCGGTGATCGTGTTCACCGGACGCGAGCTGTCGGCGGAAGAAGACGCGCAACTTCACACCATGGCGCGCAGCATCGTGGTCAAGGGCGTGGAATCTCCGGAGCGTTTGCTCGACGAGACCGCGCTGTTCCTGCATCGCGTGGTGACCGACCTGCCGGCCGAGAAACAGCGCATGCTGGAACGCCTCAACAGCTCCGACGAGGATCTGGTGGGCCGCACCGCGCTGCTGGTCGACGATGACGCACGCAACATCTTTGCGCTCTCCAGCGTGCTGGAGCGCCGCGGCATGCATGTGCTCACGGCGACAACCGGCAGCGAAGCGATCACGCTGGTCGAATCGACTCCTGACCTCGCGATTGTCCTGATGGACATCATGATGCCGGAAATGGACGGCTACCAGACGATGGAGCTGATACGCCAGAAGCCGGCATTCCGTCGTCTCCCGATCATCGCGCTGACCGCAAAAGCGATGAAAGGCGACCGCGAGAAGTGCCTGGAGGCCGGCGCCTCCGACTATCTGGCAAAGCCGGTGAACACCGAACAACTGCTGACAGCGTTGCGCATGTGGCTGCACCGCTAGAGTTGAGGCACGAACGATGTCCGCAGACGACAAGATCAACATTCTGCTGGTCGATGACCAGGCCGGAAAGCTTCTCAGCTATGAGGTGATCCTCCGTCAGCTCGGCGAGAACCTGATCAAGGCCTCGTCCGGTCGCGAGGCGCTGGAATATCTGCTCAAGACCGAGATCGCCGTCGTTTTGGTCGACGTCTGCATGCCGGACCTCGACGGGTTCCAACTTGCGGCAATGATCCGAGAGCATCCGCGGTTCAAGAAAATCGCGATGATCTTCATCTCCGCGATCCATCTGTCGGACATGGACCGGCTGCGCGGCTACGAGATGGGCGCGGTAGACTACGTTCCGGTGCCCGTTATTCCAGAAGTGCTGCGCGCGAAGGTTAAGGTGTTCGCCGAGCTCTACCGGAAAACCCGGGAGTTGGAGAAGCTCAACGCGGAGCTGGAGCAGCGCGTTGCGGCGCGGACCGCGGAACTCGAGGCTTCGACTGGCCGTTTGCTGCAAAGCGAGCAGCGCCGCACCCTCGCCCTCGCTGCGGGCAACATGGGCGCCTGGGACTGGGATCGCGTCAACGGCGATTGCCTTTGGGATGACGGCCAGTGCCGTATTTTCGGCGTAGAGCATGATTCGTTTGCCGTCACGCCGGAAAACGTGCGCGTTTTGCTGCACCCTGAGGACTGGGACCATCTGCAAGCCGCCGTCACCAAGCTTCTGGAAAGCCGTCAGGCCTATCAGGGCGAGTTCCGCGTACGACGTCCCAATGGTGAGGTGCGCTGGTGCTTCGGCTCCGCTGCACCGACCGTCGATGACGCCGGCAATGTGGTGCGAGTCAGCGGCGTAACGGTCGACATCACCGATCGCAAAGAAGCGGAGGAGCGGCAGGCGCTACTGTCACGTGAGGTAGATCACAGGGCCAAGAATGCATTAGCGCTTGTCCAGTCGATCATCCGGCTGACGCGGGCCGGCAGTGTCTCAGCCTACACGGCGGCGGTTGAGGGACGCATCCAGGCGCTGTCGCGCGCTCATACGGTACTGGCGCAGTCGCGCTGGCAAGGGGCAGACCTTGGCGGGCTGGTGGAGGAGGAGGTGGCGCCGTTCCGCACCGGCGAAACCAACCGGATATCTCTTCAAGGCCCGCGCGTTCTGCTGCAGCCGACGCCGGCGCAGACGCTCGCGCTTGCGCTCCACGAGCTTGCCACCAACGCGGCGAAATACGGCGCACTGTCCCAGGGAACCGGAACGGTCAAGCTGACATGGGAGGTCGATGCCGGCACGCTGGTGATCTCCTGGAGCGAAGCCGGCGGACCTGCGGCCAGCAAGCCGGTGTCGCAGGGCTTCGGGACACGCCTGAGCCTCGCCAGCGTCGAGGGACAGTTGGGCGGCAAGGCGCTGTTTGATTGGCACCCCGAGGGGCTCAAATGCATTCTGTCGGTTCCGCTGAGCGACAAGCTCGCGCATCCCGACTCCGCCGAGTCCGGCCATCACAATCGCCCTCAGCGCGACGCGCCGCCCGAGGCCGGCGTCACGATGCCGGGCAACAGGGTGATGATCGTTGAAGACGAACCTCTGGTGGCGATGGCAATGAGCGAGCTGGTGGCCGAACTGGGTATGACCGTGATCGGCCCGTTCGGCAACCTGGGACAGGCGATAGCCGCGCTCAAGGACAATTCGGTGAGCGCGGCATTGCTTGACATCAATCTGGCAGGCGAACTGGTCTATCCGCTTGCGGACAGGTTGATGGCGGACAAAGTGCCATTCGCGTTCGTGACCGGCTATGGCAGCGAGAGCATCGATCGCCGCTACGCCAACGTCCGTGTTCTGCAGAAGCCCATAAAGCGTGACGCGCTTCGGGGAATGTTTGCGCAATCGACGACTGACGCTTCAGAACTGCGTAGAGCGACGGGATGATCGGCGCTTCACAACCGAGGCGGCCCGGCCGGGCTTTTTTCTTGCTTCCCCATGCCAAGGCGCGGCAAAATAGTACGCCTGCATCGACGTATTCTCCTCTTCCCCCGACAAAATTCTTACTCCGCGGACAATGATGGCCCGTTGAGTTGCTGTGAAATTTCCGGAGAGTCCGTTGTCCGAGTTCCGATTCAGCTTCAAGACCCAGCCCGTTTTAGAGCGGCCGAAATGTCAGGAGTGCGAACTCGACATGTGGCTGCTGGAAATCAAGCAAGCGCAGCCCGGTCAGGATGTCCGCACCTTCGAATGCGCGCGATGCGGGACAAGCAAGACGATTCTCTCCCGTAGCGAACATTGAAATTCACCGCAATTCGAAATCTGTGGCCACCAACGCCGTGTTAAGCGTTGCGATCAGCTTCAGTCCGCCCGCCGCGCTGCCGTTCCCAGAACAAGCCGCCCGTGTCGGCGTCGTACAGGAACTGGCCGTGCGCCTTGTTGGCAGCCGGCGAGGCGCTGCTGACGAAGAACTCGTTGGTGAAGCTGAGCGGCCGATGTTGACCGGGATTCCGAAGCCCGCCTTGACGATGCTGAACTTGTCGGCGCCGGGTGCGAAGGCGACGATCGTATCGCCGCCCTCGTTGGGGGCGTTGTAGCGGTATAAGTCGGGGCCGGTGCCGCCGGTCATCGCGCCCAGCTCGCCGATCAGCAGCTCGCCGATCAGCAGGTTGGCGCCACCCTCGCCAGCCAGCGTGTCGTTGCCGGCGTCGCCGCGGCCCGGCCAACCGCAATGATGGTCGCGTTGTGCGTTTTTTGTCCGCCGCCCGGGCGACGTGGACAACCAGTGTCATCACCAGCGCATGGATCGTGATGTTACAAACAGTAACTGCGCACATACCACCAATTGATCCAGCATGGCCGAGATCTTTAGTTCAATTCACTTTAGGCGGCAGCAGGTAGAGCATGATCGCAAAAGTCAGATAGACATTCAGGAGAACACCCTGACAAACTAGGCGGTGCGCCGCTATGGCGGCCAAGCCGCCGTCAGGCAATCAGTATACCACTGCGTTCGGCCAGAATTCGCCCGTGGCAACTCCCTTTGACTAATATCAATTCCAAACACCAACTCTTCGGCAACTTAAGCGACCGCACCTCCCGAATCCCGAAAAGCGAAAATGAAAGGCAACCATTCGGTCAAAAATCGCAGACACAAGGCAGCGTTGATTGTTGGAATATGCCTTGGATGCTTTCATTTATTGTGGGCCCTATTGGTCGTCATCTTCTCTGAAAAGGCCGTTCTACCCGTAGCGCTTTGGATACCCTTTGCTCCGCCTATTGATTTCTCTATTCCTTTCGACGTGACGACCGCACCGATGCTATTCGCGGCTAGCTTCGCATTCGGGTACCTCACGGCCTGGTTAGGTATTTTTCTCTGGGATCGGGTTGCTGAGAAGTCAGACTAGACGCGGTCGCACAGACCAACAACCTAAGCTTATTCACCCCGAACCGTCGCCGGGCGACTTAGGTTGACCGTCAGAATGTACGCACTCAAGAGGAAAATCCAGATCGGAAATACGGCTACGCTCCAGTCGACCTGAGAACTGCCAAGAATGAGGAGGGCCGCCAGGATGTATCCCGCGATTGCGATCCAGCGCGGAGCTATTCCCGTGCGCATAATGATGGTAGACGCCGAAAACATAAAAACTGCGGCAAGCTTGAGCGCGTAGACGTTCATCACGATGTACGCCGTCGCGCGTACGACCTGGAACGCAGCGGAATTCATCATGCCCCCCGCTTGGGTCGAGCCGTAGACCAGAATGATCGACCCGATCATCGCCGCCGACGTAAAAAACATCGCTAGAAATAAAAGGCCGCTTCCAATGAACACGGTCGCAAAAAAGCGATCCTCCCGTTCACCGAGACGGTCGCGCAACACACCCATAAACCATAGGAACGCAATTCCCGCGAATGGAATGATATTCAGCGCATATCGGGCAGATTGAATATCTCGCGCGAGCCACACACCTGGCTCCAGCGGATCGGCCGGAATGGCCCGGCGAAATAGCCAGAACACGACAAGAAAGAGGATCGAGAACACGATACCCGCGATGGCAGCCGCCTTAGGCGTCCTCAACTGCGCACGGGTCAGTGATGCTTCGTGCGACATCAGAACACCGTTGCTCATGTCGCACGAACTTTGACGTAGGCTCCCGGAGCATCCTCGGTTACCGAGTCTTTCCGCACTGGCTGATCTCAGTGGGCCGCAACCGGAGCAATACGTCGGCGTGCATCGGCGTAGAGCACCGCCACCGCGCACGAAGCCAGACGCGAACGAACCGAATCTGCTCGTGATGTCAGGATGATTGGAACGCGCGCACCAAGCACGATGCCCGCCCCGTCCGCGCGTGCGAGGATTGAGAGATTTTTCGCAAGCATATTGCCGGATTCGAGATCTGGAACCACCAGGATCTGAGCGTGGCCTGCAACCACCGACTTGATACCTTTGATCTCAGCCGCCTTCGGGTCGACCGCATTGTCGAACGCCAGCGGCCCATCTAGGTCACCCCCAGTGATCTGGCCGCGATCGGCCATCTTGCACAGCGCCGCCGCATCGATCGTTGACGGTATCTTGGATGTCACGGTCTCTACCGCAGACAAAATGGCAACCTTCGGCCGGCCCAGGCCGCATTGCACCCATAGATCAATTGCGTTCTGAATGATGTCGCGCTTCACATCCAGGTCCGGCGCGATATTGATCGCCGCATCGGTGATGAAGAGCGTCTCCGAATAGGTCGGCACATCCATGACGAAGACGTGACTGATCCGCCGGGCAGTTCGAAGTCCGGTTGCGCCCGCGGTCACGGCCCGCATCAATTCGTCGGTGTGGAGGCTGCCCTTCATCAGCAGTTCGCCCTTCGCCTCGCGAATGAGCTCGACCGCTTTCGCTGCTGCCGCATCGCTGTGGGGAACGTCGACGAGCTCCACACCATCGATCGGGATGCTGTGTTGCTTGGCCACCGCCCTGATCTTGGTGGCGGGACCAACCAGCACAGGCTTGATTATGCCTTCTTGAGCAGCCTCTATCGGACCGCGAAGAGAGGTCTCGTCGCACGGATGCGCGACAATTGTGACGGCCGGCGGCACAATGCCCTTGGCACGGGCAATCAAGCGCTCATATTTCGATCCTGGCGGCGGACCGACCGGACTGAGCGGCGCCATGGATTCGAGATTTCGATCTGCGATACTCATTTCTTGCTGCCTTCGTTTTGGACCACACGGGAACGAGCCGGTTTTGCCGGCGAAGTTTTGGCCTTCGTGTCGATGGTAGGGGCGAGTGTTGACTCGTCGGCGCCACAGAACAGAACCTCGATTTGGCGAAGGCGCTGTTCTCCCTCAGGCGGCAACGCGCCGCTTGCTCCGGTCACCTGTTCGATCAGTTCGAAGGCGCGGACACCTGAGCGCGACTCAGACGCCAGCATCGAGGGGATAGCGGATATCGCGGCAATTTGGTCGATCAGCAGCATAAAAAACTGCTCGCGGACCAACTCTTTAAAGCCGCTGATCGGCAACGGAGCCAGATCCTTGCTTTGGCGGATGCGCCGGATCGTCTCGAATGCTCGCTCGTCGACTGCTCCTCTTGTCATTCCGACGTAGAGCAGTGCCCGGACGGTCGCTTCGCGGAGACCGCCGTCGGATACCCTCGACTTCAGTTCGGCGATCCGCTGCTCCACCAATTGATAGTGTAGCGGGTCCTTGCCCGCTCGCCGCCGGCCGCCGTCCTTGGGATCAATACCAACCGCCGCCTGCAGAAACGGAGAACCATAGGTGGAAAGAAAAGCCGATTCGGAAAGACGTTCCGCCATGTCACGCCACGCATCGAGACCTTTCACAATCTGTTGCGACGCATCTTCCTGCATCTCGACCAGCAGATTGTCCTTCGAGGCGGGGGCGCGGTTTTCGCGGGTCGTCCTTGCCGCGGCTTCAATCCACGCCATGAACGGGTTTGCATCCGAGAACTGCTCGTATTGCATGCGCAACGGATGCATGCGCTTGACGAATTCCGCTGCCTGGGATGTCACCAATGCGCGCACGATCGGCTGTGCGAATGTACGATACATCGCAAGGTTGATTTCCGAAACGTGAGCTGCCGCGGCAAAGCGGCGCTCGTCTTCCGCGTCGTTGCCGCCGAGCGCACGGATATCATCCAGCGTTCTCGTTTCGCAGCGCATGATCCATTCGCCGCTCGCAAGATTTTGATTTATGACGTCCGACGATTTGGCTTGGAACACCGCCTCATAGAGGCCCGGCGGTAGCACATCGATTAGATCGATATTGCTCGAAAACTCGCTGTGCTCCTTGCGAGCAACTCCACCGGAGACGAAGATTCCGAGATGGCCGGCCGACTCGTGAATTGCATAGACAATGGTCTGGCCATGCGACCGGATTTCATCGACGTCTTGGTACAGGTCAAGGATCCATCCGAGGGCCTGTTGGGGTGGCGTGACATTGTCGCCCTTTGAACAGAACACCACAATGGGCGATCGGATGTTGCGAAGATCAATTGTCCTTCCATCGGAAGTCTGAATGCGGCCGGTCGCTAGATTGTTTCCGACGAAAAGCTCATCGACGATGAACTGAATTTCCTCGGCGTTGAGATTGACGTGCCCTCCCCACCAACGTTCAAATTCGAGGTAACGCGGCGCTTCTGTATCGACTTTTGAGTACAGATTGTGCTGCTTTGACCAAAGCGTGTTCGAGGGATTCTGATTCTCAAAATTCTGCACCAGATGGGCGCCGTCGAACTTGCCGCCGCCGAGATCACTGGTAAGTGCAGTCACCCAACTGCCACCAGTGAGACCGCCGGTATAGCGCATCGGGTTCTTGCCGCGGACGCCGGCCCAGTACGAGAGTGGCGAACCCGCGATAATGATGGGCCCAAACAACTCCGGCCTGATCGCCGCGAGCATCATCACCGCCCAGCCTGCCTGACAGTTTCCGATGACGCAGGGCTTGCCTTCCGCAACCGGATGAAGCTCGATCACCTTTTCAAGGAACTTTGCCTCTGCGCGCGCAATATCCTCAATCGTCTGCCCGGGCATCGGAGCAGGCGAGAACCCGACAAAGTAACACGGGTGGCCTGCATTCAACGCGACTCCAATCTCACTGTCCGCTTTGAAGCCACCAATTCCAGGACCGTGACCGGCGCGTGGATCCACTACGACAAACGGGCGCTTAGTCAGGTCGACTTGCATGCCAGCCGGAGGGATAATCCGGACCAAACCGTAGTTGACGGGGCGGTCCAGCTTTCGCCCATCGATGACGAGCTCGACTTGATAGTCAAGAACATGCG
>Ga0190271_10002370_pt1 | contig 11378 bp, 6 predicted proteins | sample Popmic356T_FD_133747 | JGI IMG/M metagenome (GOLD analysis project Ga0190271, IMG submission 133747) | Populus adjacent soil microbial communities from riparian zone of Weber River, Utah, USA - 356 T | ecosystem: Environmental > Terrestrial > Soil > Riparian zone | place: USA: Utah | collected...
ACCGTGCCGCTCGTGTCGACGATGGCGGCGAAGCTGATGTTGTCGCCGTAGATGCTGGACTCGAGAATCGAGCGGAGCCCTTGATCCTCTCGAAGGGCGAGATACGGATCGACGTCACCCGTGACGATCCCGCCGGCGCGATGGAGGATCGTGTTGGCCAGCATCTTTCCGCGCGACAGACTTTCCTTCAGCACGACGTTGGCCAGACGATTCGTGTAGAGCGCACTGAGCGCCACGACCGCCAGTCCCACGATGGCTGTCACGCCGACGATCTGTTTGACGCGAATGCTTAGGCGCATGAATCAAGAGTCACGGAGTGCACTCATCAAAAACGAACGACCGGCTACTGCGGTACCGATTCCTCCTCGCGCTTGCCGCGACCCCGGAGCTTGTTGAGCTTATTGTGCAACGTCTTGAGACTGATACCCAGGATTTCGGCCGCCCGTGTCTTGTTATCGCGCGTATGCTCGAGAGTCATTAGGATCAGGCGTGTTTCCGCCTCTTCTACAGTCGTGCCGGGCGTCAGCGAAAGCGTCGGCTTCACGACGTCGGGCGACTCGGTCACGAGAGGCGGAAGCAGCTTCGGGTCGATGAACTCGCCGGAGCTCAGGATCACCGCTCTCTCAATGACGTTCCGCAGTTCGCGGATGTTGCCCGGCCAGTTGTATTGCTCCAGGATGCGCATCGCCGCCTGATCGAGCGCCGACACCTTCTTGTTGTTGCGCGCGTTGAAGTCGGCCAGGAACGACTGCACGAGGAGCGGAAGATCCTCTTTCCGCTGGCGCAGGGGCGGAAGCTCGATGGCGAACACATTCAAGCGATAGAACAAATCCTCACGCAGCTTGCCGTTCTTCACGGCGTCGCCCGGGTTGACATTGGTCGCCGCAATCACGCGCACATCGACGGTCTCTTCACTGCGTCCACCGAGACGCCGGAACTTGCGCTCCTGAAGCACGCGCAGGAGTTTCACCTGCGTGGACGGCGTCATCTCGGCGATCTCGTCGAGGAACAGCGTTCCGTGATCGGCAAGCTCGAAGCAGCCTGCGCGCCGATCCACGGCGCCGGTGAACGACCCCTTCTCGTGGCCGAAGATTTCGCTCTCGAGCAGAGTCTCAGGGATAGCCGCACAGTTGATCGGGACGAACGGCATCTGGGCGCGTGGGCTGAGTTGATGAATCGTCTGCGCCACCAGTTCCTTGCCCGTACCAGACTCGCCGGAGATCAAGACTGAGGCCCCTGTCGGCGCCGCCTGCTCGATGACCTGATAGACCTTCCGCATCTGCGGACTGCTGCCGATCATCTTTCCGTAAGTGCCGTGCTCGCGCAGTTGCTTGCGCAGCACTTTGACCTCGCGCAGCGTGTCCGACCGCTCCACGATCTTGTCGAGGAGGATCTTGAGTCGCTGCGGCTCGATCGGCTTGGTCAGGTAGTCGTAGGCTCCCTCTTTCATTGCCTCGACCGCCGTCTCGACGGTGCCCTGCGCCGTGAGGATAACTACGGTGTATTCGCTCCCATCGTCCTTGAGGGCCCGCAACAGTTCGAGACCGTCACGACGGGGCATGACCAGATCGCTGATGATGATCGATGGCCGGAACACGGTGATGCGTTGAAGCGCCTCCTCACCGTCGCCGGCGGAGTCCGCAGTGAACCCCCATGTGCGCACAAGTTCGGTCAGGCCGACCCTGGTGCTGGGTTCGTCCTCCACGATGAGGACACGCTCGCTGGGTGATGGGGACATTCCTGTTGCCTCGTGTTGATGCGAATTCTACTGACTGGTCATTTTTACACGGTCCGGCGTCTACCGTAGACTGAAAACCTTGGCTGATGACACAACCCCGGAAATAGAGGCGGTCTCTGCAGTTGAGCTGGAGCCACTCCGTCAGCAGCTCACCGCATGGCAGCAACGACTATTGGCGCTACTCGAGGTTCTCTTGTGCTCGAGCTTGCCGACCCAGTTGGTGATTGCCAGCATCCTCGCCGCAGTCGGCGTTGCGCCGCGAATCGGGGATCAGCTCTCGATCACCTTCGTGTTCCTCCTGTCCCTGACCGATACCGTCGTCCTGATCGCGTTGATGGTGGCACTGGCCCGCGCGCACGGCGACAGCCCCTGGCTGCTCTGGCGCGGTCGTGCTCCGTTGGCCGGAGAGATCGTCGTCGGCCTGATGCTCGTGCCGGTGGCTGTATTCATGGTCGCGATCCTGATCGGCATCATCCGCACGTTTGTTCCGGGACTGCACAACGTTCCCGAGAATCCGCTCGAGGCGCTCGCGACCGGAGGCGCAGGCGGGGCCGCGATGTTCGGCGTCGTTGCGATCGTCGCCGGTGGCATTCGAGAAGAACTTCAGCGCGCATTTCTTCTCCAGCGATTCGAGCGGCATCTCGGTGGCGCAACCGTGGGCGTGATCGTGCTGAGCACCACGTTTGGTCTGGGACACGCGCTCCAGGGATGGGATGCGGCGATTGCGACGGGAACGCTGGGCGCGTTCTGGGCGATTCTCTACCTGCGCCGGCGCAGCAGCGTCGCGCCGATCATCAGTCACGCAGGATTCAATTCGATCGAAGTATTTCGCGTGGCGATGGGCGGTGGCGCCTAGCTGCACTCATCGCTGATTTGCACTCCCGGGAATCACGACTTCAGATCGCATCCGCAGATCCCGAACCCATTGGTCGATAGTGGCGCGCAGACGTTCAGCCGATGCACGCTGACGTGCCAACGACTCCGCGCCCTCGAAGGGCATGCGCACTCCGTCCCGTGTGAATTCCGCGGGATGTTCTTCGTAGTACTTCCGCGCTTCGTCCTCGGTGACCTGCACCGACGTCCCGAATCGCTGCGCGATGTACGCGCGGATTCGAAGCGTCTCGCGGGCCAACAGTTGTAGCCGAGCTTCATCGAGGCCGGTGGACGTCATCAGCGCGCTCAGGCCGGAAGCGGCCCGCATCTTCATCGACGCGACCTCTTCGGCAACCGCTGCGGCCGGTGGCTCCGGCGGCGAGAACCGCGCAACCTCATTGAGCTGCAGCTGACGATCGATGGTGCGCTCGAGAGCGACGGTGTCCCGGTTCTCTCCCGATGCGTCAACGAGGCCCAGTTCGAGCGTGATGCGAACGTCGGTCATCGTCACCGCGTTCGTCCCCACTCGGGCCAGAACGCGATCGATGAGTTGCTGGGCGTTAACGGTGACGCTGTAATTCAAGAGGCAAAAGGCAAAAGGCAAACACAAGCCGAGTCGTACCGCTGCGGAGCTCATGGTTTGCATTTTGCATCACGAAGATCAGAAGGGCTGCCCGAGCAGGATATGCAGGACCCGGCTGCGCTCCGGCTCACCGCCGGGAACGATCTCTCGCGGGTTGAGATTGAAGCCCAGATCGACCCGGATCGGCCCGACCGGCGAGCGGTACATCACGCCAAAGCCCGCGGTCGGCCGCATGTCCGTGAAGTCGAGGTCGCTCGCCCGTGGGAACACATTGCCGGCATCGACGAACCCTGTCGCCTGCAATGGACCAATGACAGCGACGCGGAGCTCGCTGTTCAACACCACCACGCTGTTACCGCCAGTCGGAAATCCCGCCGTCGTGATCGTCCGTTCGTCGCCGAGACGGTCGAGGGTGAAGCCGCGCACGGTCGTATCACCGCCGGCGAAGAAGCGCTCACTGGCAGGCAGGTCCTGAACGGTCACCCCGTTAAGCGTGCGCGTGAACCCATGCGCGAGGCCGACCCTGGCACCGAGCGCTACTACGACGCGACGCTGCACGGGCAGACGGTGATAGTAGAAGCCCTGCATGTACGACTGCACGAACCCGACTTCCGAGCCGATCGCACGTGCCGCGATCTCGCCATCGACGATCATCATCGTGCCGGTGGACGGATCGAGCGGGTCGTCACGCAGGTCGCGGATGAGTGAGGCCGACACCTTGGAGAGCCGTACCTCCGGGAACAAGCGATCGATGAGCGGCGGTGGCGCATCCGGCGTGAAGCGTTCATCGAACAGCCTCGTGCGCTGGAACGAGTAGAGTCCGATGGCGCTGTAAACCCGCGAGAGCCGAAACCCCGCTTCGACACGCGCCTCTCTCCGATCGAAGTTGAAGCTCGAGCGCCGAGCCTGTTCAACCAGGCCGGTGACGACGACATCTGCAGGCGAGTCGAATGCTTTCGGCTCACGGAATTGGCCGAGCACTCGATACTCGTAGAAGCGACTCCCGAACTCCTCCAGCGGATCTACCACCGGATCTTCTTGTGGCGACGGCGGCGGCACCGCCACTGCCGGTGGATCACGACGCCGGACGGCAAGGCGCGTAAAGAGATCGATCCGCCGATTCTTTCCCCAGAGGTTGCGCCGGCCGATTTGAAAGAAGCCGCGCGGGGCAACCTCGAAGCGTTCCGCCGCAGTGCCGTTGTCACCAGTGACGAGAAAAGAACCGCCTTCGAGACCGCCGCCGAATCCCAGTTCCGTCGGTGGCGACTCTTCGACTTCGACGAGCACGTCGCGGCGGGCTTCACCGCCGTGGCCGAGCGGCTCGATCTGCGCACGGCGGAACATGCCGAGCGCGAAGAGTCGCGCGCGACTCTCCACGAGCGCCGAGTACCCGAGCGGCTCCCCCTCACGCAACAGCAGCTCGCGCTGGATTGTTCGAGTGCTGATCCGTCGATTCCCCACGATGATGATGTGATCGACGATCACCTGCGGGCCTTCGGCGATCTTGAACAGGATGTCGGCCCGCGTGTTGTTCTCGAGGAACGTCGCTTCCGACGTCACCACCACACCCTCGTAGCCGCGATTGCGATACTCGAGATCGATCCGCTCGCGAGCGGCCAGGATCTCCGCTTCCGAGAACGCCTGTTCCCCGGACAGCATCGCCAGGGTGCGTAACGTCGGCTCGCCGATCGCCATCTGGCCCGCGAAACTCACGAGGCCGATCAGGGTTCGCGGCCCCTCGACGATCGCAATCTGCACGTCGGTCTCGCGATCCGGAGCGGCAGTGTTTTCGGGGACGAGAATGCTTTCGCCCGACTTGACCTGCACGCGCGTGTACCCACGCGCTCGATACAACCGTTCGATGGCCCCGATTCCGGTCGACACCGTGGACCGGACGAACGGTTCGCCAGGCTTCAGTCTCAGGAGCGGCAGAAGCTCCGTCTCCGAGAGGGCCGTGTTTCCGGCAAACGACACGTTGCGGGCGATGTAACGCGGGCCGCGATTGATCTCGAACGTAATGACGAGCTCCTCCGTCTGCTGCTGGCTCGTGTAGACGACCCTCGCGTCGCGATAGCCGCGCGTGTAAAGGTAGTCCTCGATGGCGCGGCTCGAGTCCTCCAGGAGATCCTCGTCTGCCGAGCCCTCCGTCCGGACAGGCACCAGCCGTTCGCGCTCGTTCTCAGGCAGGGAATCGCCGGTAAATCTCACCACGACGCGTGGGCCCCGTGTGAGATTCACGGAGACGATCGCGCCGTCTTCGATGATTTCGCTTCCGTGGCTGGCACGCGCCTCGTAGAAGCCGCGGGAGTGCATCTTTTCCTCCCAGGACCGCAGTTCGCGTTCGATCTCGTCGTCATCAAACGGCTGACCGGGCTTGATGTCGGGCAGTTCGGTCACTGTGCCCTGGACGTCGGCGTCGCGTTGCGTGAAGCGCCTGTCTGCAATCGTCAGGCGACGCCCGGCTTGAATCTCGAAGATCAGGGTGGCCCGATCCGGATCGTGTGTCTCGACGAGTCGAGAGGTGACGCGCGCATTCGAGTAGCCGCGCCGCCGGTATTCCATTCGCAGCGCTTCGACGATCTCCGAGGCGCGAGCCGCACGCGGTGAGTTACCGAATCGATCGACGACGACACGAAGAACGGCATCCTCCGACAAGCCGAGCATGCCCTCGAATTCGATGCGATCGACCGGGTGAAGCGGCGTCAGGACATACCGCACACGAATGCCGGCGCCCGCTTCTTCACTCAACACCTGCACGTCGTCAAACCGGTTGAGACTCATGAGGTGCGCGATCGTCTCTCGCACCTCTCGTGCATCCAGGGGTGATCCAACGTGGGTCTCGATGAGGCCGGTAATCACTGGATCGGTGACAGGCCTGCCTTCCTGCTCTATCGCGATTTCAGCGATCTGACGACCGATCTGGGCTTCAGCTGCGCTCGGGTAATGCAAAAGGCAAAGTGCAAAATGCAAAATGACTGCGCGACGCAGCCACTGTCCCTTTGCATTTTGCATTTTGCATTTCGAATTACAGTTCATTTAGAACGTTCGCCTTACCCTGAGCTCGATCGCGTAGGTCTTATCTTCGTTCCGCGACAGCAGCCAGGAATAGCGATCCGACTGATCGTACTCGAGCAGGATGATCTGGTCGCGCGTAGACGACGAGAGGCTTCGTGAGTAGGTCAGATACACGCGATCCGAAATCCGTTTGCCAACAGTGACACGCGCGGCCAGATCCAGCCGCGACGACTGTGTGTTGGGGTCGATGATCGACGGCGTGATCTGGAACGTATCGACGCCGAAGGTCTGCTCCACGACACGCCCGACTTCCGAGGAGACCGGGGCGGCGAGCGCGCGTGCCGCCCGCTCGCGCACCATCTGCTCCTGCGAGGTCACGCCGGTCTGATACTGACGGAACTCGACGTCCTGGCCTGGCGCGACGTCACTGAGGAGCAGCGCCAGCAGCTCGGGCTCGGGCAGCGGAGGATCCGCCGAGAACTCAAGCGAAGGGACCCACGGGCCCGTCGCCCTGACTGTTACGCGATACGTCTCGCCCGGAACGCGCACGCGCGTCTCGGTCTCGAGATCAAAGAACGGCTCGATCTTCGTCGGGTTGTTGAACTCGACTGTCCCCCGCGTCAGGACATACCGCCGCCCCTCGAAGATGAACTCTCCTCGCGCGGCTTCCGCTCGGCCGAAGAGCAACGGCCTGTCGAACGTGCCCTGCAGCTGAAGGTCGGCAGTGGCCGTCAACCGCACGCTGCTGTTGCGGACCTGCAGCGTCTGCGGCGCGGTGATCTGAATGTCGTAACGCAGCGGAATGGTTGGCTCTGCCGGCGCCGTCGGCGGCGTCACCTCTCCTGATGCGATATCGAGCAGCCCGCCGCTGGATGAAAACGCGCGCGTGTAGACAGCGTCATTCACCGTGACGCGACCCGACAGCGTCGCCGCCTGCATCGTGCCCTGGAGCGAGAGTTGCGCATCCACGAGCGACTGCATGCCCTCGGCCAGCCTGAGACGCATGCCTGTGCCGGTCATCGTGATGTCGATCTGGCCCGGCAGGTAACCCTGCTTGTCGATGCGCCCGCCGAACGTGACGTCGCCGCGCGCGAGCCGCCCCGTGAGGCCATCGAGCGTCACGCCACGTGTGTCGAACTTCACCGAACCACTGATGTTCTCGAGCGCGTGCGGCAACGCAAAATGCCTGATGCGGCCGTTGGTGATGTCGAGCGTGCCGCTCACCGACGGATCCTCGAGCGGCCCTTCCAGCGTGGCCGAGAGCGCCGCCATGCCAGAGCTCCGCACGTCAGTGACGAAACCCTGCAGCACGGCCAGGTTGGCGTCGCCCGTCGTGCGGATCGCGATCCGTGAGTCGTGGAGATTGACGAGACCCGACACGTCGAGCTGCGTATCCTGCCCGACGATGCGCATGTCGGTGACGCGAATAGCGTGACGATCCAGCGCGATGTGAATCGGTCGCGCATTGCGCAGCGCGTAGTCGAAGAGACGGACGTCAAGACGTTCGACCGTGGCGTCGACCAGCAGGTGATCGATATTAGCGAGCTCACCTACGACACGGATCGAGCCGCTCGCCACCGCAGTCGTATAGGGAGACAACTGCGGCTGGAATGCGCGCACGTAGGGATCGAGCGACGTGTCGCTCACACTGATCGTGAGCTCAGAATCGAGCTCCGGTGTGAGCGCAATCCGGCCGGACGCTGAGACTGCCAGGCGTGGCGAGGCGGCCTCGAACCGGACGGTCATCAGCTCGTTGTCGATGCTGAGATTGCCGACGATCTGACCGATGCCTTCGTCGGCCACAAAGAGGTCGCGCACGGTTCCGCGAACGTCATACTTGGGCGAGTCGAACGTTCCGCTGCCGCCTGCCGTGAAGTCGAGGAGGCCGGCAATCGGACGCGGTGACTTTTTCGCCGCGGCGAGCGACTCGACCGGAATCGAGCGTGCGTCGAAATTGAACGAGTAGGTCCCGTTCCAACCGACGAACGCTGCGCCAGTGCCGCGACCGCCTCCCTTGATCGCCTGGATGTTCTCGAGACGCGCGCCGTCACCTTCGAGACGGACGCCCGCCGTGACCGACTCGAACGGCTCGCCGTACGCGACGCCGTCGGTGATCTCCATCCTGCCGAAGCCGTGTGGCGTGAGGTAGTTGCCGTTGACGTGGAACTCGCCAGTGAGCGTGCCGTCGAGGTCGTAGTCGTCCAGCGTGAACGCGTGTCTGAGATCGGCAACTGGCCGTTTCGTGATCTCGATCTGCGCGTCGATCTCCTCGCCGCCGTCGGCGCGGGGATAGCCGATCGAGAACCGCCCTGTCGTTCTGATCCGCGACTCGCCCGACATGATGACGACGTCAGTGACGTCGACGTAGCTGTTCTGAATGACCGCACGGCCCTTCGTCGATCCCCAGACGACGTCGAAAGCGCGCATCGACTCAGCGTCAAAGTCGCCTTCGATCCGGGGACGCCTGAATGTCTCGGTCATGACGCCGTCGAACGTGCCGTACCCGCCGATCGGAATCGCGCGCGTGCGGAGGCCGAACGTGGTGAGCAGTCCGGCGAACACTCGATCGCTCTCCTGCCAGTCGGCACTCGAGACGTGGAACGGGATCTGCGATGCGCCGCCGTACGCCGTCTGCCCTTCGAACTCGACGAGCGTTGACTCGGTCGCCCATCGACTCGGTCCAATCTCGACCTGGTCCGGTCCGTACGTGTAGAAGAAGTCACCGCCGGTCGGCACCGGCTCGTATGGCGTCAACGGGCTGAAAGGCCCTGCCGGCTGACCACGCTGCTCGACGGCGCGGATTCGGTCGAGCGGCATCTCGCGGGTCATGAGCGTGACGCCTTCGGGCGGCGTCACGTGCAGTTCGCCCTTGCCGGTGTGAGCGGAGAAGCGGCGCAACGGCCACTCGAGCAGGTTCTTCCCGGACATGCGACCGGCCAGTTTGATTCCGTCCAGCTTCAGCGAGTCGGTGAACTGGGTCAGATCGACGTTGTCGTACGCCGCGTCGAAGCGCGCGGTGGGGGTCACACCCGGCGCGTTGAGCGGCATCATGCTGTAGCTGAATCGCGCCTGACCGCCGTACATCTTCGTCGCCGCTTCCGTAACGCGAAGGACTTCCGGCGTCCAGCGGACGCCGCCCGTGAGATCGGTGAACCGGAAGTCGTTCACGCCGAACGTCGTGCTGACGAACGTGCCCTTGAGCTCACGCCCCGTTCTCGTCGTGCCGTTGGGCATCGGCTCTTTGAAGAGGTGAAACGTGCCGGTGAACTGACTCTTGCCCGTGAGCTTGAACGTCTCGCCTGCGAAGAAGAGCTCCCGCATCCTCGGCATGTCGATCGTCGACTTCACCTGCAACATCAACTCGGGCCAATACGACATGTTCACGTCGCCGTTCAGCACGGACTCGGTGCCTTCCGTCTTCAGGTTGATGCGATCGAAGAGCACGCGACCGCCATCGATCTTGAAGGTCGAGGTCATGTCCGTACGGAACGGCACGTAGCCCTGGATGCTGGTCAGACCGTCTGAGAAGCGAGCCTGGCCGACGTACTCGCTGCCAGGGCGTGCCAGGATGACGTCGAGATTGCGTGCGACGATTCCCCACGGCGTGTTGTGGTCCTGATAGGTGAACGTGCCGCGACCGGCATGCACGTACTGAATCGTCGTCGTCCACGAGCTCCTGCCTCGCGGTCCTCGCGGTGTGAGCTTCGGAAAACTCTGGCGTCCGTCACGGCGCGACTCGACGTGCATCTGCCAGTCGTTGAGCTCGATCGTGTCGAACACGATGCGCCGATTGAACAGTGTGCTCCACGGCATCGAGAGGACGATGCGCTTGGCCGTGAAGAAGGGAATCGACCCGGGCTCGAGCCCCTCGATTGTCAGGTCTTCGAAGACGTAGGCGCCATCCCAGAGCCGGACGTGCATGCTGCCGATGTGCAGCGGCCGCTCCATGAATCGTGTGCCCTGCTCCTCTGCCTGCCGGCGCAGCGCCGGGCCCAGATCCGCTGTGATCGACGTGACGAGCACCACCGCGAGGATCACGGCACAGACGATCACCGTCCGACGCACGAACGTGCGAATGGTGCGGGTGACGGGGTGAGAGAGGAGCTGCACGTACCTCACGTGATCACGACGAGCACAACGTTGGCCTCCACAGGCGCACCTTCACGGACGCGCACGTCGGCGACCGTCCCGGCGCGGGGAGCACGCAGTTCGTTTTCCATCTTCATTGCTTCGACCACGATCAGACCCTGACGCGCAAGCACGGCATCGCCCGGTGCCACGAGTACCTTCACCACACGACCAGGCATTGGCGCGACGATCGACACAGGTCCGGTCGCGCTCTGACCGTCGCTATCCGAGTCGGTTCGCCTCTGCCCGGGAACGCGCACCGTCACCGGCACGACGTGTCCATCGACATGGACGATGTGGCGGCCCTGCCGTCGCGGCTCGATCGCGACGTCGTAACTGGACCCACGGACCGACGTCGACTCACTGGCCGATGCGTTCGAACCCAGGTCACCTTCGACGGGTCGCACCAGCATCGACCAACGATTGTCGACGCGCGTAAAGTCGACCCACATCAAGCGGCCGTCCATCGTGACGGTCCAGCCGCCTCCCGACCGCTTGACTTCGATCGTACGTCGCCGGCGGCCTGTTTCGACCTCGAACCTCACCCGCGCAGGCCCTCTTTTCGCGCCAGAGCCTTCCAGCTCCGCTCCATCGATCGCGCGTCCGATTGATTGCGCCCCGAGGCGGGCTGGCGTCCTCTCGATTCGTTCGACGTCGGCGACGCCGTGGCAGCCGCAGACGCCTCAACCAGACACGCGGCAAGGGCGGCGACCTCTTCGATGGACGGATCGAGGCCGCCAAACGGTTCTCCGGCACGCTGCTGCAAGAGCTCGTCCAGAACATTCGTATGGAAACGGGCCTCGACGAACTCGGGGCGCGCAAGCAGCCACCGCGAGAAAGAAAGGTTTGAGCGAACGCCCCTGATGTCGTACTCATCGAGCGCACGCCGCAGGCGGGCGGTCGCCTGTGACCGATTCTCACCCCAAGCGATCACTTTCGACAGCAGCGAGTCATAGAAGATCGGGATCTCGCTCCCCTCCTCGACCCATCCATCGTTGCGAATGCCCGGCCCTTCCGGAGGACGCAGCGCAACGATGCGTC
>Ga0190271_10002371_pt1 | contig 11373 bp, 10 predicted proteins | sample Popmic356T_FD_133747 | JGI IMG/M metagenome (GOLD analysis project Ga0190271, IMG submission 133747) | Populus adjacent soil microbial communities from riparian zone of Weber River, Utah, USA - 356 T | ecosystem: Environmental > Terrestrial > Soil > Riparian zone | place: USA: Utah | collected...
CAAACTTTCATCTCAACGCGGATACCATGCAGTGTCTTGCCCGAGGCGTTCAGGACGCGATTAGGTGGCTGAGGCGCCATACGAACGACGAGACCGCCCCGACCGTCCCATGCCTGACGCGCTTGGATGACATCTTGATTGGGTGGCAACCTGGCTCCATCCGGTGCCATGTGGTGAATTGGACCGTGTGCCTGATCGAGCACGAAGACCGATGGCCAACGATGGTGATGGGTTGGCTCTTCCTCGTCTGGCTGCAGGGTCACTTCAAGAACGCGCAGCCGGTCGTTTTCGAAGACGACCTTGTGGTTGGCGGGAGCCGCGATCACTGCGTCAAGCGCTGGGTCCCACGTCGAAGGATCCAAACTGATTTCGTCGTTCGGCATCTACTCTTCCTTCCTCCGTTGCTGCCAGCCGCGGCATCGAGCCAAGACCCTTTTCCATAGTGCATCCTTGCGCGCCTTTCTACGCCAGTCCTCCCAAGTTACCCAAGGCAAAGCCGGCCATCAAACTCCAGCGTCAATGCGCACCATTTCAGCCTTGAAGGCGCCTGCGATCTGCAGCGCTTCCCGCAGAACGCCTTTGCGCTCCAGAGTCTGCACGGTGCGGTCGCGCATCAGCCAGCGCCCGGCAACCATCACGTCCGACACGTCGGCGGGCATCGCCGAAAACACCAGCGTCGCGTAGATGTCATAGACCGGCTGCAAGCGGATTGCGTCCAGCCTGATGCGCACGAGGTCGGCCTGTTTGCCGGGTTCAAGTGAACCGATCTTCGCATCCAACCCCAGCACCCGCGCGCCTTCGCTGGTCGCCATGCGGATGACCTCCGCCGCGGGCATCGGCTTGCGGCTGTGGCCGAGCAGCTTTTGGAACATCGAGACCGGGCCGAATTGCGAGAAGAGATCCAGCGTGTTGCCGCTCATTGGCCCATCGGTGGCGATACCGACGGGAATGCCGGCCTTGCGCATCGCTTGCACGGGCGCGATGCCGCGCCCGGCTTTCGCGTTGGAGCGAGCATTGTGGGCGACGCAGACCTGCGCATGCGCCATCTTTGCAATGTCGCTGTCGCTCACGTAGAGACAGTGCGCGCAGATCAGGCCCTTTCGCAGCAGCCCCGCCTTTTCCACAACCTCAACGGGTCGAATGGAATGGTTCTTTTCGCACCATTCCATTTCCGAACCCATCTCGGCCAGATGGATCTGCACCGGCACATCCGGGTGATCGTCGGCCCAGCGTGCGACACGGTTCATCACCGCGATATCGGTCGAGTAGGGCGCGTGCGGTGCGATGGACGGGATGACGCGCTCATGGCCGGCGAACTCCGCGACCAGTTCTTCGGTCAGCGCAAAGCCTTCATCGATGTTCTTATGGTCGGGCGGATTGAAGTCGGCGATGGTCTGGCCGACCACGCCGCGCAGCCCAGCCTGATCGACCACACGGCCGACCTCGGTTTCGAAATAATACATATCGGCGACAGTGGTGACGCCCGCCTCGATCAGCTCAAGTGCCGCTAGTCTGGTCCCTACTCGCACCATTTCGCGCGAGACGAATTTGCGCTCCATCGGCAGGACATAACGGTACAGGCGATCGTCCACGTCTTCGCCGAGACCGCGAAACAGCGACATCGCCATATGGCAATGCGGATTGACCATGCCGGGCATGATGACATCGCCGCCGGCATCGATGATCTCAGCGCCGGGATAGGCCGGTGCGACCCCCAGCCCTGCGGCGACGATCTTCTGGCCATCGACGACAACATAGCCCTTGTCCCAGACTGGCATATCCGGCGTGCAGGGCAGAACGGTCGCGTTGTGGAAGACGGTTGCCATGGATCAGGCCTCGGATTTCAGAATGCAACACTGATCCGGCGCAGGCACGAGCTTTGCCGCAGCGCCCAGTTTGAGCGGCGCGGACAGCGCTCCGTTGGCGATCAAGCGGCCGGCTGGGGTATCGCACTGATACTGATAGGCGCGGCCGAGATAGGTACGCAGGCCAAGCGTCGCCGGTATACCGTCAGCGGATGTATCGGCCGTCACTGTCAGCCCGTCGGCCCTCGTCGCCAGCGCGAACTTGTCCGGGATCGCGCCGAACTTGTCCTGCAAGAGCGTCAGCTTGGTGCCGCCGGCGGCCTCCGCTGTTGCGGACGTTCCGTTGCGGGAAACGACCGTCATCGGGATCAGGTTCTCGAAGCCGACAAAGCGCGCCACGAAAGCATTGGCCGGGCGCTGGTACAGGGTCTCCGGTGTGTCGAGTTGCATGATGCGCCCGGCATTCATGATCGCCACGCGGTCGGAAATCGAGAAGGCTTCTTCCTGATCATGCGTGACATAGACGGAGGTTGTATTGTTGGCACGCTGGAGCTGCCGGATCTCCACCCGCATCTCGACGCGCAGCTTGGCGTCGAGATTGGAGAGCGGCTCGTCGAACATCAGCAGCGGCGGCTCAATGACCAAGGCGCGCGCCAGCGCCACGCGCTGCTTCTGCCCGCCAGACAGTGCTCCCGGCAGCCGGTCGGCCAGCGGCGACAGGCCAACACGCTCCAGCATCGCCTTGGCGCGCTTCTCGCGCTCGACCGTCGCGACGCCGCGCTGTTTCAGGCCGAAGCTGACATTGTCGAGCACGGACAAATGCGGAAACAACGCATAGTTCTGAAACACGAGGCCGATGTCGCGCTTATAAGCGGGCAGCTTCGTCAGGTCGCGACCGGCCAGCGAGATCGTGCCCGATGTCGGCTCGAGGAAGCCCGCTATCAGCCGTAAGGTGGTTGTCTTGCCACAGCCAGACGCACCCAGCAGCGACACCAACTCGCCTGCCCCGACGGACAGCGACAGGTCTTCCAAGACCTTAGTCGGGCCGTAATGTGCGGTGAGGTTTTGAACGGTCAACGCTTGGGACATGAACTGTTTCTACTTGGCGAGGAAGGTAAGGCCGAGCGTGCGTTCGACCACCGCCATGACGGCGACAGTCAGCAACATCAGCAGCACGGAAACTGAAGCTATGGTGGGATCGAAGAATTGCTCGACATGGGCGAGGATCTGAATCGGCAAGGTCGAGATGCCCGGGCCGGTGAGGAACAGGGAGGTCGACACGTCATTGATCGAGGTGATGAAGGAAAGAATGAAGGCCGCGATCACGCCCGAACGCACATTGGGCATCACGATGGTGAAGAATGTTTTCAGCGGCGGGCTGCCAAGGCTGACGGCGGCTTCCTCGATGGAGAAGTCGAATGAGGCAAGGCTGGCGCTGACTACACGCACCGCGTAGGGCAGCACGATCAGCGTATGCCCGGCCAGCAGCGCCAGGAAGATCGGCGCCGATGCGCCGACGGCAAGCGACTTCAGCAGCGAAAAGCCGAGCACGATTTCCGGCACGAGGATCGGCAACACGAATACGGTGGACAGCCATTTCGGCAGCTCGATGCGATAGCGGTTCAGTGCATAGGCCGCCGGGATGCCGATCAACAATGCAAGGCCGGTCGATAAAACCGCCAGCTCAAGGCTGGTGATGATCGTGCGGCGAAAGGCGCTGATCTCGAAAATATTGGAGAACCAGCGCAGCGAGAAACCCTGCGGCGGAAAGGTCAGATAGGTGGTGTCGCTGACCGACGCGCCAAGCACGATGATCAGCGGTCCGACCAGGAAAATATAGACGACGACCGTCAGTCCGATTAGAGCGGGGTGAAGCTGCGTCTTCATCACGTGGCCATAGGGTTGAGACGCCGCGCAATGCGGCTCATCGCAAGAACGACGGTGACGGTCAGTACGACCATGATGGCGGCGATGGTGGATGCGCCAACCCAGTCGAACGCAACCATGGCGCGCTGATACATCAAGGTTCCCATCACCATCTGCCGCTCGCCGCCGACTAGCTGCGGCGTGGCGTAGGAAGTGAATGAACCGGTGAAGACCAGCACCGCGCCGACGATTAGGCCGGGCACGGCGAGCGGAAATACGACCTGACGAAAGGTCGCAGCCGGAGAGGCACCAAGCGAGGCGGAAGCCTGCAACACATCCTCAGGAATGTTTTCCAGTACACCGACAAGCGTGAGGATCATCAGGGGCACGAAGAGATAGACCATCGCGACGATGACCGCGCCCTCGGTGTAAAGCATAGAGAATGGCTCGGCGGTGACGCCTAGCCACACCAGCGTGTTGTTCAAGATGCCGTTCTTGCCGAGGATGATGAGCCAGGCAAAGGACCGCACCACCACACCGGTCAGCAGCGGAAATACGGCCGCAATAATCAGCAGGCTTTTCAGCCGGCCCGGCGACTTCGCGACGACATAGGCGGTCAGGAAGCCGATGAGCAGCGAGATCGCCGTCGTGGCCAGCGCTATCTCCAGCGTGCGCCACAAGACGTTGCGCCGAAACCCGCTGCCGAAGAAGGCGAGATATGGAGCAAGGACGCCCTTGTCGTCGCTGAAGGTCGTGCCGATGGTTGCCGCCACCGGCAGGACAAGGACCAGCACAACCAGCAGGATTGCCGGCGCTGCAAGCCACCAGCCAAGGTGACGCTTTACCATCGTAGTACCATTCGTCAGTCAGTGCCCCGCCATGTCATCGGCCTATGGAGGGGCGGGTGATCATACCGCCACCGCCCGCTTCCGTGGCCCGATTACATGCCGAACACTTCATTCCAGCGGTCGATCCATTCGGTCTTGGCGGCGTTCATCTTGGGATAATCGACCGTCTTGAGCTTCGCGATCATCTCCGGGCCATAGGTCCACAACTTGGCCTGCTCCGGGGTCAGCTGGATCGACGTCAGGATCGGCGCATCGACGCCATTTTCCGCGGTCTTCTGCTGAACGGCAGGGTCGAGCACGAAATTGATGAAGTCATAGGCGAGATCGACATTGGCCGCGCCCTTCGGAATGTTGATCGTGTTCAGTGTGGCGATCGCGCCATCCGACAGATCGGCCCAGACGGCGGTAGGCACCGCAGCCTGGATCTGCGCCAGCGTGAAGTCCTGCGCAACGGCCGCTGAAACCTCGCCGGTGGAGAAGAGGTTCACCAGTTCGGAGCCGGTATTGTAGTTCTTCACCACGTTCGGCTTCAGCTCCTCGATAGCCTTGAAAGCGGCATCAGCATCGGCAAAGGCATCGACGCCGGCATGCGTGCCGGCAATCATGACCACCATCGGTCCGGAGGTCGTGGTGATGCCAGGCAGCGAGAGCTTCCCCTTCATGTCCTCTTTCCAGAGGTCGTTCCACGAGGTGATCGGGGTGGTGATCTTGGCGCTGTCATAGATGATGCCAACACGGCCAATCGTATAGGCCGGACCGAATTCGCCCTGCGGGGCCTTGGCGATGTCATATGCGCCGGCGAGATTCGGCAGCTTGGCTTTATCGACCGGCTGGAACAGGCCCTCCTGAATGCCGATCTGCGAATAGGCGTCGGTGAAATAGGCGACGTCAACGCCCTCGCCGTTGCGTATCTTGATCTTGTTCAAGCGATCGGCATTGTTGCCGGTCTCGAAGACGATCTCACAGCCGCATTTCTCCTTGAACGGCTTGACGATGTACTCGTCCAGCTTGTCGCCGTTAAAGCCCCACCAGGAGATGGTCAGCGTCTTGCCCTGCGCGATGGCTGGGGCGGCTGCGTAGACCAAGATGCAGGCGGCCACGCCGGCAAACGCTAGAGTGCGAAATCCGTTCATTGTCAGAAACCTTTTCAATTTGCGAAGATCAGGCCGCTTCTGCGGAGTCTCGTCTTTGTATTGACGTGGGGGCACCTGAACAAGCCTGAACTCGGGAAAATGAACAGGCTTGCAGGGCGCCAGGCCGTGCATCCCGTTCCAATTTCAACGACAGCGTTTTACCTATTGCGACGCGCGCCAGCGGCCATCCGCATGTTTCGCCAGCCGTGGCGAGGCGAGCGCGCCCAGGACCGGGAGTTCTGGCGCCAATGTGGCTAGCGGCGCTTGCCACCGCTTCCCCTGCAACATCGCCACAACCATGGCCACGGGCGCGATGCCTGCCTTTGCCAAAAGCCGTAGAACTGCTGAGGCCGATGTTCCGCTGCTGACGACATCATCAACGAGTAGCACCCGCCTGCCTTCCAGCAGGGGCAGCATGCGCGGATCGAGAAAGATGGTTTTGGTCTGGTCCGGGCTGGTAATCGAGTACATTGGTTCGGACAGTTCCGCCCTGTACCAGAATTTGCGCGAGGTCCCGAGCGCCACCATGCGCGCATGGCCGAGATGGCGGGCGAGCCCATTTGCCAGGGGCAGGCCCAAGGTCGGCACGCCAATCACCATATCCGGCGCGAAAGGGTGTGCAAGCTCTGCCATGGCGTTCACCAAAGCGTCTTCGACGGCAAAACTCGCCTGATTGACAATGAGGGACGCCACCGCCGCCGTATCGCTGCCCGGCAATTGGCGGATGGGAAGAACGATCTGCCGGCCATCGCTCAACGCTGCCGGATAAAAGTCTGAAAACCCTTCCCCGCTATCGTGGGCGAAACTGCCGGCGGGAAAAACAGTCTGCCAGAATTCGTGTGGAAGGAATGACAAGGCAATGACTTTTGATGCAGAAGGCCGCAGAGGGCTATTAATCAACACGCGAGCCGATCCGGCTCATCTCGCGCGACGGGTCCGCAGAATTGGCAGGAAAACATGGCCGCGACAACCGCTTATGACGCCAACGCCGAACTGGACATGCTGACCGCATTGCGGCGCGACCTGCATGCCCATCCCGAACTTGGTTTCGAGGAGGTCCGCACCAGCGAGATCGTTGCGGACAAGCTGGCTGAGGCCGGCATTGCCGTGCATCGCGGGTTTGGCAATACGGGTGTGGTCGGCACGCTGCGCGTCGGCAACGGCAACCGCGCCATTGCTCTGCGGGCGGATATGGATGCGCTCGCCATGCCGGAAATGGCAGACCGGCCCTATAAATCCACCGTGGCCGGCAAGATGCATGCCTGCGGCCATGACGGGCACACCGCGATGTTGCTCGGCGCCGCCCGCCGGCTGGCGGCAAGCCGCAATTTTTCCGGCACGGTACACTTCATCTTCCAGCCTGCAGAGGAAGGTCGAGGCGGCGCGAAGGCGATGATCGAGGATGGTCTGTTCGCCCGCTTCCCAGTCGATGCCGTTTACGGACTGCACAATATGCCGGGCCTCGACATCGGCCAGATGGCGGTCGTGCCAGGCCCGCAACTTGCCTCATCCGACCGTTTCGAGGTGCGGTTCAAGGGCGTCGGCACCCATGGCGCAAAGCCGCATCTCGGCCGCGACGCGATGACCGCCGCCGCGCATTTCCTCACGGCGATCCACACGATTGTGGCGCGCGTTGTCGATCCGCTTCAGCCGGCGGTAATCAGCGCCTGCGCCATCGAAGGCGGCAGTTTCGATGCGCTGAATGTTATTCCCGATGTGGTGAGGATCGGCGGCACGGCGCGCGCCTATTCGGTCGCGGTGCGCGACCAGCTGGAGCGTGAGCTCGGCGTTTTGGCGCAAGGCGTCGCAGGCATGTTCGGCATTGAAAGCGACTATCGCTATCTGCGCGGCATGCCGCCGGTCATCAACGATGCCGATGCAACCGCGCGAGCGCTCACCGCCGCCCGTAGTGCACTCGACAAGAGCCGCGTCGTGACCGATTTCCCACCCTCGACCGCCGGCGACGACTTCGCCTTCATGAGCGGCGAAGTGCCGGGCGCCTATGTCTGGCTCGGCAACGGCCCAGCAGTCGACGGCGCGCTGCATCACAACAGTCGCTATGATTTCAACGACGAAGCCATCCCCACCGGCATCGCTTTCTGGACGGCGCTTGTGGAGCAGGAATTGCGTTCGCAGAAGTAGCCTTATTATTGCCGGCTAAGCGAACTTCTTGCTTGCTGTAATCCGCTCGACAAGCAGGTTCAACACATCCGCTCCATTGACTGTCATGGTGACATCGACCGGAGCCCCCTGCTCCGGATCGACAGTCAATGCGCCTGCGTCTTCACCGTTACTGGTGTCGACGCTGAGCGGCAGTGTCTCTACGCCGAACAGCGTTGGCGCAAGCGCGAACAGCATCACGCAGGGATCATGCAACGGACGGCTTTCGCCGCCGGTCGTCGATTGGAAATAAGCATCTATCAAAGCGCCGCAAGCTATGGCCTCCGGCGATTTTGCCGCCGCCAGCTTGGCCGTCGTCTGCCGCGTCGCGCGCACCTTGCGGGTGACGTCCAGCGGGATCAGGGTCAAGGGCAGACCCGCACGAAAGACGATCTCTGCGGCTTCCGGGTCGGCGGCGATATTGAACTCGCTGCGCGGCCCGATATTGCCACGCTCACGGACCGCCCCACCCATGGCGATGATCCGGCCGATGCGCTTGGCTGCCATCGGATGGCTCACGATCAATTGCGCCAGATTGGTCAGCGGGCCGAGCGCCAGAATGTCGACGGTCCCCGCTTCCTCCCGCAGCAGCGTCTCAGCCAGCCAATCGACCGCACCCTCGCGCGCTGGCGCAGCCGGAGCGGGAAAGGCGACACCGCCCAAGCCGTCATTGCCGTGAATATCGGCAGTGTCGAAGCCTTTTCGCGAAAGTGGCTCCGAGGCTCCTGCGATGACAGGAATGTCGCTGCGCTCCGCCAAAGCTAGAATGCTGCCCGCATTGCGCGTCGTTGTTCCGATGCCAATATTGCCGGCGACGGTTGTCAAGCCAAGAATGTCGAATTCAGGCGATTGCAGCGCCAAAAGGATGGCGACGCCGTCGTCTATCCCCGGGTCTGTGTCGATGACAGTCTTGCGCGCGCCGGGGGCCATGGACGAATCTCCAGCCTTGATCGAAAATGCCTGTCGCCTTGCCTCCCATTTCAGGTGGGGCGCCGCAAGCTGAAGTCCGAGTTGAAAGCCGACATGACAACCCCACAAGACTTGCCCGACGATCTTCTTATTAATGGCGAAGACGAGGTTCGCATGCGCCAGCACCTGGCGCTTGTTGCCCTTGGCAAGCAACCGGCGGATTGCCTGTTGCGTGTCGGACGCCTGCTTGAGGTTCACAGCGGGCTTTGGCTGGACGATTACGAGATCGCCATCAAGGGCCGTCGCATCGCCTATGTCGGCCCTGCTGGCTCCTATGCCGGGACAGCACTCGATCATGTCGACCGTAGCTCTTGTGCGGCGGTACCGGGGTTCGGCGAGGTGCACAAACATATCGAGAGTTCGCATCTTACTCCCGAGCATGAGGCCGCCTTGGTGCTGCCGCGCGGCAATACCTGGACCTGCGAGGCGAGCCATGAATTCTCCAATGTCGATGGACCTCATAACCTGGAATTTTGGCTGACAGCGCGGCGCGCCGGCTCGCCGATGAAGATCTTCCCCCTGCCCGGCTCCGCCGTGCCGCCGACCGCCTATGAGTGGGGCGGCGGTCATTTCGGCCATAGCGAGCAGGTGGACTTTCTTAGGGAAAGCCTGATGGTCGCGGGGCTGGACGAGGTGATGGATTGGCCGGCGGTCTGGAACCCGGACAACCCCTCTTATCAGCGGCTATGGGGCATGATCCGCGCCACGTTCGAGCAGCGCGGCGTCGTTGAAGGTCATGGCGCCGGCTTGCGTGACCTGCCCTCGATCAATGCCTTTGCCGCTGCCGGCCTGTCTTCCGATCACGAAGCCTGGACGCCGGAAGAGGCGTGGGACAAGCTGACGCGCGGCATCTTTATCGAGATTAGGCCGCACTCCATGCCCGATATTATCGGTGGGTTGCTAAAGCGCGGGCTGCGCAACTGGAGTCAAGTGGCTTTTGCCACCGACGACCGCAGCGCCTCGGATACGCTCAAGCTGGGTGCCACGGACCATAGTGTGCGCCTCGCCATCGAGAGCGGCCTCGATCAGGAAACCGCCTATCAATGCGTCAGTATCAACCCTGCCCGCCATATGCGGCTGACGCCTTTTGTCGGCAGCATTGCTCCCGGACGCTATGCCGACATTGTTCTCCTCGACGATGAACGATCGGTGTCGATTGCGGAAGTCTGGGCGGACGGGCGTCAGGCGTCACGGGGGAAGACCTATACCGGGCCCCTGCCCCGCATCGAATGGCCGGACTGGGCGACCAGAACCGTCAACATTGCGCGTCAGCTCACCGCTGCGGACTTCGCGATGCTCGCTGCGCCGGGACGCGAGACGATGCGGGCGGCGCTGCTGCGCCCATTCCATTGGGCTGACGATTTCATCGAGACGGAACTTCCGGTTGCCGATGGCGAGGTTCAACGCGATGCTGCGCGCAACATCACCAAATTCGCCATTGTCGACCGGTTTTCCGGCAAAGGGCTGGTCTCTAAGATGTTCTGGCTGGGCTGCGGCCCGAAGACGCCGGATACAGCCGTGGGCTGCACCGTGGCACATGACAAGCATAATATCTGGGTGGTGGGGTCGTCCGATGCGGCGATGGCGGTGGCGGTTAATCACATCGTCAAGAACCAGGGCGCATGGGCGCTTGTCAGCGGCGGCAAGGTGCTGGCGGATGTTTGTTACGAGGTTGGCGGGTTGATGACCAATCGTCCCGCTGCGGACCTCGACAAGGACATGAACGCGCTTTATGCAGCCGCCGAAAAGATCGAATGGCTGTACGAGCCGACTTTCTCGCCGCGCTGGTATCCCGGCTTCCCCGAGCGCCTGCAATTCGCCACCTTGACCTGTGCGCCGTGGCGCTGGGTTCTTGTGGCGCCTACAAATGCGGTCCCACAGGGCTTAGTTAACGTGCAGACTGGCCAATCCCATCCTATTGTCTGGTAGTGTAGGGAAAAAATATTGACCCCTGCTACCCTTCAAGCAGCGCCCACTCCCAGCGGATCATCTGAGGAAGTTGCCCATCCGCTATCGTGCATCCAGACAGCGCGGCGAGAATACGCCGCACTACTGACATTGATCATGTGTGCTGAACGGCAGTCGACGCATCCGCGGTCCAGCGCGGCGTCGGTATCTCCAGGACGCGGCCGTAGTAGAAGGCACTTTGCGCAGGATCGAAGTCTGAGTCCGGCCAGACGGCGACCAGTTCGGGCGCCGCCCGTTTTTTCCAGGTCGCGTTGGCGAGATCGACAGTGTTGCCGAACGGCGGCACGCCGGACGCAAAGGCCACCAGCAGAAGCGCGCGGTCACGGACGTCGACCAGGCGACGCCGGGTCAATCATGGCTGCTACCGGATCGACCCGACGACTGGCCACAGGGCTGTGAACTTCTCCCTGTGGTGTTCGCTAAAGCGTCGCCGGCCGATCATCCAATGCTATAGGATCGACCGACGACATGCCGCAGCGGAGTAGGCATACGGCAGTTCCTATCTTATCACATCTTTCAGATGGATTTGCAGCGTAGCCGAACCGATAGGAGTTGGCACATCTAATCGATTCGGCGACTAACCACAGGTGGGTGTTGAAGAGGCAACGGCCTGTGGCATTCAAA
>Ga0190271_10002372_pt1 | contig 11372 bp, 7 predicted proteins | sample Popmic356T_FD_133747 | JGI IMG/M metagenome (GOLD analysis project Ga0190271, IMG submission 133747) | Populus adjacent soil microbial communities from riparian zone of Weber River, Utah, USA - 356 T | ecosystem: Environmental > Terrestrial > Soil > Riparian zone | place: USA: Utah | collected...
CCCGAAACGGGCGAAATGGCCCCGCACCTCCTCCGCGGCAACGGCAAGAAACCCGACTTGGCTGAGGTCGAGCTGACGGTCCTCGGGGAACCCGTCGGCGTCCGGCGCGGGAAGGCCCTGAAAGGAGTCGGCCACCCAGACGGTGCGCTCGTCGGCGCCCAGGGAATCGAGCGTCGCGCGCGCGAGTATCGCGGCGCCTCCGCGCCAGGATCCGGTCTCGATCACATCGCCCTCGACCCCATCAGCGACGACCGTCTCGACACAAGCCTGAAGGTCGTCGAGGCGCTCTAGGCCTACCATCGTGAGCCCGCTGAACGGCCAGTCCGAGCCGGTCGCCCGTAGAGCCCGCTCGTCGTCGGACAATTCCCGGCAGACCACCTGGCTGTCGGGACGTCGCGTGTCTCCGGTCCGGCTCACCGACAGCGTCCGGGCGCCCGCCAGGTCGCAGAGGCTGAGCTTCAGCAGCTCCAGGTAAGCCGCGCGGAGCGCTTCGGCGTCCGGGCCTGGCCGGGTGGCGTGAATCCCGCGAGCGCTACCGCGCTCGAGCCGCTTCGCACGCAGTGCTTCCTCGGTTGGTCGCTCACCGGATCCGCGTTCGCCGGCGTCCGCCGGCGCTTGACTCTTCGCATGACTGTTCAGGCCACGGGGGAACATACCGGGCCGATCCAATCGCGTAGCGTTCGCGCGGTGATCGCCGGGGACCTGGATTCCAGTCAGCAGCGGGCAGACTCGGACCTGGATGTTTGCCTCGATCTTCCGCTCCCGGCGACGCTGCCTGTCGACTCGGTCTCAGCCACCCTCTGCGTCGGAACCTGCTTTCACCGGCGATCGACCGTCCGCGACCTGCGGATCTCGGTTGACGGCGTCCGCCATCCCGCGACCGCGACTCGGATGCCGCGTCTCGACCTCTTTCGCTCGCTCCATCCGGCGCTACCGCCGGAGGAATGGTCGGCCGTCGCACGGGATCCGAGCTCTGAGCGTGATCCGGAGCTCCGCGCCTATCGGAGCGGCTTCTGGGCGACGATTCCGATCGGCCCACGCGCCGAGCCGGGCGAGCTCCGCCTCGCTGCCGTGGCCGAGCTCGGCGACGGGCGGATCGTGACCGCCCCGCTCGGCACGGTGACCGCGGTGGCTCGTCCCGAGCGGCTGTCGATCGACGGGCCGGAGCGGAAGGGTTCGCCCCTGATCGCGGTTTGCATGACCACCTTCAACCCCGACCTCAGGCTGTTCCGCACCCAGATCGAGTCGCTCAGGGGACAGACCGATCCGGACTGGGTGTGCTTTATCAGCGACGACTGCTCGGAGTTCGGGCGCTTCGAGGCGATCACCGATGTCGTCGCCGGGGACGATCGGTTCGTGCTGACGCGCGCGCCGGAGCGGCTCGGCTTCTACCGGAACTTCGAGCGGGTCCTCGGGCTGGTGCCCGACGAGGCCGAGTTGGTCGCGCTCTGCGACCACGACGATCGCTGGTATCCCGACAAGCTCGAGACGTTGCGGGCGGCGATAGGCGACGCTGAGCTCGCCTACAGCGATGTGCGGCTCGTCGACGTCGAGGGGCGGGTCCGGGGGGAGACCCTCTGGCGCGACCGGCGGAACAACCACACGAATCTCGCATCGCTTCTGATATCGAACTCGATCGTCGGCGCGTCCTGCCTGTTTCGCCGCCGAGCGATCGATTCGGCGCTGCCCTTCCCGCGGAGTCCCGGATGGGATTTCCACGACCACTGGCTTGCGCTCGTCGCCCTCTCGCTCGGCGACCTCGCTTACGTCGATCGCCCGTTGTACGACTACGTGCAGCATCCCAGTGCGGTCCTCGGCCGGGTTGCCTCCGAGCCCGAGACGGACCAGCCTGACGAGCGACGAGGTCTCCCGGGCCTGCTCGAACGTCGGCACGGGCTCCTGACGCGGTGGCGGGCCGCCTACTTCACCGCCTACCTCCAAAGGGTGCTTCAGGCCCAGACCCTGCTCGCCCGCTGCTCGGCGGACCTAACTCCGTCCAAGCGGCGCGCGCTGCGGCTCTTTGAGGCGGCGGCTCGCTCTCCCGTCGCATTGGCATGGCTTGCTGCGCGCCACCTGCGGGCACTGACCGGCGCCAACGAGACATTGGGTATGGAGAAGGTCCTCGTCCGCGGGATCCTCTGGCGGCACCTGATCCAGCTACGGGCGCGGCGGCGACCGCGGGATGCGTCCGCGGACGCCAGCGTTCCCTCGTTCGATCCCAAGGCCCTGGGCGGTAGCCGCCGCCGCTGGCTTGCCAACCGCTGATGAACGCGCCCGCCGAACAAGCCCCCGAGCCGCTCGAGTCACGGGTGATCTGGCTGTTCGGCTCTCCCCGGAGCGGGAGCACCTGGCTGGCGATGATGGCCGCGCAGCATCCCGCGATCACGATCATGAACGAACCGACCATCGGCTACCACCTGAGCCCGTGGCTCTGCAACGAGCCCGGCTACCGGCCCGAGGACCTCGACGTGAGCACGCTGACGATCCGCAGGGTGATGGAGGGCGATCCGCAGAAGTTCTTCTCCGCGGAGCATGCGGACGTCTGGGTGCCTGGCCTGCGGCGCCTCCTGAACGACCGCTTGCGCTCTCATCTCGAGCGAAATGCGCCGGGCGCCTCGCGTGAAAGCACGCTGCTGTTGGTGAAGGAGCCGAACGGGTCGCAGTCGGCGGACGTGATCATGCGCGCCCAGCCCACGGCGCGACTCCTGTTCCTGCTGCGCGACGGCCGCGACGTCGTCGACTCCGAGCTTGCCTCGTTCGCAGTCGGCGGCTGGCAGGAACGGGCGTTCCCGCACATGCGCGGCGTCGGCGACGGTGAACGCCTCGACTTCGTCGTTCGCTCGGCGTATCAATGGCTTTGGCGGACCGAGGTGGTCCAGGCAGCGCTGGCGGAGCATCGCGGCCCGACACACACGATCCGCTACGAGGACCTGCTCAGCGACACGGAGCGCCAGCTCCGTGAGCTCTTCGAGTGGCTCGGACGTCCGCTCGAGCGATCACGGGTGGCGAGTGTGGCCGAGCGCCTCGACTTCGAGCGGCTTCCCAGCCACGGACCCGACGAGTTCAATCGGTCCGCGGCGCCCGGCGCCTGGCGGGACAACCTGCGCCCGGAGGAGCGGGAGGCGGTGACTGAGATCCTGCGTCCGAAACTGACCGAGCTCGGCTATGAGTAGTCGCCTCGGCGCACCGGCTGGCCGAGCCAGTGGGCGACCGCCTCGCGTTCGGGGGGAAGCTCCGAGGGCATGGCGTCGCGGTTCGCGGTGAAGTAGTCGAAGTCGAGGTCGCGATAGGTCGCCTCGATCTCGGGCAGCTCAAGCTCCATCACGCGGCTCTCGGCGTCCAGGCCACGTACCAGCGTGAGCCCGGTCGGCGCGGTCCGAATCGTCGTCATCTCGAGGTCGGGACGGTGCTGGACGAGGGCCATCGCCGCCTTCCAGACGTCGCCGCTGTAGAAGTCGGTCGTCTGCTCCCGGTTCGAGGTGATCTCGTCGAAGGGCAGGCAGTCGTGCAGGAGGATCACGGTCTCGGGATCCGAGTGCCGTTCGACGTTGATGAAGTCGACCAGGACCTGCTCGAAGAGATGGAGGCCGTCGATGAACGCCAGCGCAACCGGGCCACCGAGCAGATCGCGCAGGTCGTGGCGGGCGAAGAACGCGTCGCTGGTGAGCGCGAAGATCCGCGTCTCGGGCAGCTCCCGGTCGAGGATCGGGTTCGGGTCGACTCCGATGCAGCGGGTGCCCGGGACGGCCATCCGCAGCGACATGCCCTTGCGCACCCCGATCTCCACGTAGTTCGCCGGGCGAAGATCCTCGTGGATCCACCGCAGCACCTGGTAGTAGGGCGGGCCCGGCAGGCGCCGCTTCGATTCCTCGAGGTGCCTGTCTCGAAGGACCGGGTCGAGTGCTTCCATCCCTTCACTCAATCACGATCGGGGCGCTGGCACTAGCCTTGCTCGGATGTGGGCCGGCGCGCGAGCGCAAGAGAGGGGCGCGGCCAGCCCCCGGTTCGAAGCGATCGACTTCGCGGTTGACGAGCTGGGGATCCAGTCGTTCGCCGACCTGGACATGGGCCCCTTGGGGAAGCATGCCTTCTACGCGATGGACAAGCCCACGGTGCGCCACGGCGTGCTGGCCGACGCAAGGCGGACCCGTCCTCGCGACCAGCTCGTCAGCGCGATCGAGCATGCGGCCGAGCGGCCCGGAATGCGGATCGTCGACGGCGACGTGTTCGATCCCGCCACCGTCGCCGAGATCGGGGACGTCGACGGGATCTTCATGTTCAACCTGCTCCTCCACACGGTGGCGCCGGACTGGGATCGGGTCCTCGAGCTCTATGCCCCAACCACGAGAAGCTTCGTGATTGCGAACCCGCAGTGGCAGGAAGGTGAGCGGACCGTGCGTCTCATCGACCTCGGGCGGGATCGATTCTTGGGGGCGGTGCCGGCGAGCGAGCGTCATCGCCTCCTCTTCGACCGGCTCCACGAATGGCATTCGGGGGAAAGTCGGCCGCATCGCGATGCGATGAGCGTCTGGCAGTGGGGCATCACCGACGGCGCGCTCACCCGGAAGCTGGAGGCGCTCGGGTTCCGGCTCGTCTACGACCGCGACCACGGCCAGTTCCCCGGCGCCGCCGGCTTCGTGAGCAAGACCTTCGTGTTCAGACGATGAGCAGGCTCCGCTGCCTCGGCGTGCTGCTCTGCTACAACGACGGCGACCTGCTCGAGGAATCGATCTCATACCTCCTGGAGCAGGAACACGACGTCATCGTGTGGGACCACGGCTCGACCGACGAGACGCCGGCCGTCCTGCGGCGGTTCGGCAGCGAGCTGCGCGAGCTCCGCAACGTCCCCCGCGACTTCGACTTCTACGAGCTCTATCCCGCGATGTCGCGACACCTGATGTCGAACTACGTCGACGAGTACGACTGGATCTCGTGGCCCGACCAGGACGAGTTTCTCGAGGGGCCGTCCCGCGACCGTCCCTACCGCGACTACCTGCGCGAAGCCCACGACGCCGGTATCGACTGGATCGAGTTCGACAACTTCAACTACTGGTTCACGGAAGAGGACGACCCGACCGTGGCCTCGCCGACCCGGCGAGTTCGCCGGTACGCGCTCCGTCCCGACTGCCCGCCCCGGATCCGCGCCTGGCGCGCACCGGTAACCAACATCCGCCGCTTCAACCACAACCCGCTCGAGGGAACCCCATCGCCGCGCCACTTCAGGCTTCGGCACTATCCGATGCGCTCCCTGGAGCAGGCGCGAGCTCGCGTCCTGCGCGACCGCGCCGGGCTGCGTCGCGGGGGCATGAACTTCCACTACGAGAACATGGGCCGCCGGCTGGATTCGCTCGCGATCCCGGCCGCTCAGCTGCACCTCGACGACGGCGTGGCCGACCTCGACCCGGAGCCGATCTTCGACTGGCGGCGGATCTACGGCATCGCCCCGGAAGGGGGTTGACGGCTTGTCCCGGCCCGCCCGTTCGTCCGATCGGTCCGATGTCCGGGCGAACCTCGCCGCGTCGGCGCCCGCGACCCTCCGGGTCGGTAGCGGCAACGCGATCCTGCTCGAGGGTCACGCGTCGGTGCCGGGCTCGGAGATCGCTTCGATCCGGGTGCGGGTCGGGCGCAACGAGGCGCCGGCACTCATCCACGGGGTGCCGGCGCCCGGAGCTCTCACCGGCACCGGGTGGTGGAGGGCGGTCGTGCCGATCGCTCCCGTTGACCGCCCCCACAGCGCGACCGTCGAGCTTCGGCTCCGGCTGGACGACGGCCGCGAGGTCGCGCGCGAGGTGGGTTCGATCCGCCTGGACCCGGCCACCCGAACCGAACGCGAGGGGGCTGACCTCGCTGCCGGGCTCGTCGCGATCTGCCTCGCCACCCACAACCCGCCGACCGAGCTGCTTCGCCGGCAGATCGACTCGATCCGGGCGCAGGGCCACGAGAACTGGATCTGCGTAATCAGCGACGACGGCTCAGATTTCGACAAGCTCCGCGAGGTGGAGCGGATGGCGGCGAGCGATGAGCGCTTCCGCCTCATGGGGTTCGCCGATCGTGTCGGCTTCTATCTCAACTTCGAGCGTGCGCTCCGGTCGGTCCCGGACGAGGCGGAATACGTCGCCTTCGCCGACCAGGACGATCGCTGGGACGAGGACAAGCTCGAGGCGCTGATCGCCGCGCTGGGCGAGGGCGACGCCCTCGTACACAGCGACGCGCGCGTCGTGAGCGCGGATGGCGAGCTGATCGCGGCCACCATGTGGCCGCGCGGTGCGCCACGGGTCGAGTCGCTCGGCGCCATGCTCCTGACCAATCCCGTCGTCGGCGCGTCTTGCCTCTTCCGTCGCTCGGTGTTGGACTCGGCCCTGCCCTTCCCGCCGCCGGTCGGAGTCGCTTATCACGATCGGTGGATCGCGCTCGTCGCCGCGGTTCTCGGAGGCACCGCGTACGTCGACCGCCCGCTCTACGACTACGTTCAACATCCGGGCTCCGTGCTCGGGCACACCGCGACGGTGGAACCCGGACGTCGGGGCGGCGAGTCGCGGCTGGACGCGATCCGCCGCCGCTACGCCGGGCTCCGGCAGCGCGGGTTCCACCCGAACTGGCGCACCCACGACGATGTTCTCGCGCGGTGCGTGCAGGAGGCAGAGGTGCTGGTGCTGCGGCTAGGCGAGGGGATGTCCCGTGCCGATCGCCGGGCCGTCGAACGGATGAGGAGCGTTCCGGACTCGACTGCCGAACAGGCCCGGATCCTCCTGCGGTGGCTCGTCGCGCTTCGCCGCAGGCGACCTGGGCGCGCCGGTGCGCTGGCGCGGGCGATCGCGTGGCGACGCCTGGTGCGGCTCCGCAACCGGCTCGGACGCAGGCCCGCTCTTCCTGCGCGTGCCGATGTCCGACCGCTGGGACCGACACGGATCGGGATCACCGTGAGCGAAGACTCAGAGGAGGCCGGCTTCGGTGACCTTCAGGTCGCGCGCGAGCTTGGCCACGAGCTTCGCCGGCTCGGGTTCGAGGTCATCAACCTCGAGGTCCACCGCGGGCGGTGGCGGCGGGATATCGGCTCCGTCGACGTGCTGATCTCCCTCCTCGACCGCTTCCCGCTCGAGGAGGTGCCGCCGGGGATCCTCGGCGTGGCCTGGGTTCGCAACTGGACCGATCGCTGGCTCGAACGCCCGTGGTTCGGCGACTACGACGTGGTTTTCGCCTCATCCGAGCGCTCCCGGCGCCTGATCGAGGAGGGCAGCGATCAAGCGGTGTCGCTGATGCCCTTGGCCACGAACCCCGATCGGTTCCGGCGTACCGTGCCCGATCCTCAGCTTCGCTGCGATGTGGTGTTCGTCGGGAGCCGCTGGGGGGTCGGGCGCCGGATCGAGGAGACCCTGCCCGTCCTCGCCCGCGAGATGGACGTGAAGCTGTTCGGGAAGGGCTGGGACGCGGTGCCCGAGCTGAGCGGCCTCGACGCGGGCTGGCTCGCCTACGAACGCCTGCCCGCGGCCTATTCGTCGGCGCACGTCGTGCTCGACGAGTCGTCACGGCACACTCGGCAATACGAGGCCGTGAACTCCCGTGTCCTCGACGCGCTTGCCTGCGGCACCCTGGTCGTCTCCAACGACGGGGCCGGCGTTCGTGAGCTATTCGACGAGGATTTCCCGGTCTGGGATGACGTCACAACGCTGCGCGCCCAGGTGGAGCGCGCCCGACGCGACCCGAGCTGGGCGTCGCGGCTGGCCGAGCGCTACCGCGAGGAGATCATCGCCCGCCATACGTATCGGCATCGGGCCGAGCAGGTGCGCGATTCGCTCGCGTCGCGGACGTGACGGCCTCCCAGTCGTTGCGGACGAACATGTCCTCGAACGCCGCGGGCTGGGCGCTCTGGAGGTCCCTCGTCGAGCGCTGGAGGAAGTGGTACAGCTTCGAGTGCGGCGTGTAGACGATCCTCCGCTTCGCGAACTCGCGGACCATGTCGCAGTAGAGCCGATCGGATCGGTAGTGGGGACCGTGTTCGACGTTGAGCAAGCCGACGGCCTCGACGGTCTCGCTGGGGATGTACGCGCAGAAGAACGTTCCGAACCGCAGCTCGACGTAGCCGCGGGCGGGGTCGAGCATCGGGTCGAGCACGTTCGCGTGGTGTGCCGACAGCGAGACGTCTACCTCGCGGTCCGCCCGGCTATACGGCACGTGGACGTCGGTTGTCGGGGTGCCGGGGAACAGGGTCTGCCGGGGCACCACCAGCCCGACATCGTCGATGTGATCGAACACCTCCCACATGCCCGGCACCCACCCCGGCGTCACAAGGGCGTCGTTGTTGAGCAGCACGACGTCTCGGTCGCCGGCGGCCTCGATGCCTCGGTTGGCCGCTTCGCTGAAGCCGAGGTTGGCGCCGTTCTGGACGACATCGACAGCGGCGTCGTGGTCGAGCGAGTTGAGGTAGGCCTGCACCCGTTCACCCGACCCGTTGTCCACGACGATGACCCGGAAGTCCCCGTCGGTGTAAGCGAACACGGACTCGATGCAGGCGCGCAGGTAGTCCTCCGCCTCGAAGGACGGGATCACGATCGCGATCGGCCGCCGGTATTCGGTTTGCGTGACGGGCCGGTGGAGCGGGCGAGCGCCCGCCGCGTCCGCGTATGTCTCCTTCTCGGGAAGCGAGATCTCGAGCCGCGGAGTTCTCGCGATCTCGAGGAACCGATCGAGGACGTCCCACCAGTCACGGGCTCCAGTGAGCTGCCCCGGCACGGCGCCGTGCTCGTACCGGCTGAGGACACAGGGAACGGGCAGCGCCGGCGTTTCGAGCGTGTACCTGAGCAGCTGCTCCCAGTCGACCAGGCGGGCCAGCGATTCGTCGAACCCTCCGCTGCGCTCGAGGATGCGGTCGGTATGCATGACCGCGTTCAAGTCGATGTAGTTGCGGTTCTCCAGAAGGGCGCGATTGAAGGGACCGAAGCGAACGGCCTCGAGCTCCCGAACCGCTCCGCCGGCGCTGTGGCTCGTGCGCCAGATCTCCTGCGCGCAGTAGGCGACGTCGGCTTGCGGGCGGTCGCCCAGGAAGCCGGCCATAACCAGCAGGTAGTCGGGGTGCCAGGTGTTGTCGCTGTCGAGGTAGGTGATCAGCTGCCCTCGGGCCGCCTCGAGCCCTGCGTTCCGAGCTGCGGCGACTCCCCTGTTCTCGGGCAGGGAGATCAGGCGGATCCGATCGTCGTCGAGTCCTTTGACGTAGTCGGAGGTACCGTCCTCGCTGCCGTCGTCGACGACGATCAGCTCCCAGTTGTGATGTCGCTGGGCTTGAACCGAGTCGATCGCGGCCTGGAGCGTGCCGAGGCGGTTGTGCGTCGGCGTGATCACGGAGACCAGGCGGTCGGCCGGGAGAGCCGCGTAGTCGTTGACGAGCTGCCGCCGGTGGGAGTCCATGGCGCCGAGAACGCGGCGGTCGGCCTCCGCGAACGGAGCGTCGATCTGTGGATCGACCGCTGCGTAGGCGAGGTAGTCCCCGAACATCTCGTATGGGCGCTTCGCGCGGGTCGAGCGCCTGGTGCTGGCCATCGGGCCCCCGCCGCCCTGTGCCGGTCCCGAGCCGTTCGCGCGCCGGCTCACCAGGAGCCGGAGCTGGCCGGGAAGGCCGGAAGCGCGGCCCTTGCGGGCGAGACCGTTTCGCCAGTAGTGATAGAGCGGGTTGACTCCGGAGTCCGAGAGCCCGGGCCGTTCGGCCAGGTAGGCGGACGTGCTGAATGACGCGCTCGGATCGAGGCCGGCGCGCGCGCCGTGCTCGAGATAGTGCATCAACGGACTCATGCCGGCAGCGGCCACGTCGGGGTTGCGTCGCAGGTAGTACTCGGGGTCGAACTCCCCGGATGCGCGCAGGACCAGGAACTCCCAGACCGTCCTCGGCCCGGCATGCGCAGACCGTCCGAGGACCCATGAGCCGAGCTGGCTGAGACGGCGCCGGCCGCGGATCATCCGATCGCGGGCGTGCCACAGCCGTCGGAGGGCTCGGCGACGGGGATTCTGCAGTTCGACGATGGTCGCGCGTAGCTCCCGTGACTCGTGACGGAGCGCTGCAGCCTCGGCCCGCGCCGCATGGGCCTCACGGCGTCGGTCGTCGAGCCGGCCCTCGAGGGCCTCGACCTCGGACCCGAAGCGGGCGCGTTCCGATTCGATGTGATCGCTCAGATCCTGCGCACGAAGCTCCGCTTCCGCCAGCACGGGTCCGTAGGCGAGGTCGGCTTCGGCCAACGCGGCGGAGATCTCGTCGAGCCTTGATGGATCCGGGGACGACTCCGAGCCGGCCGCGGCCATGAGCAGGTCGTAGGATTCCTTGACCCAAGCGACCACCTCCTCGCTGGCACGGAGCTGCTCGAGGTCGACGTGGTGATGTCGCTGGCTGGCTGGAAGGAACCGCTCGAGGTCGTCGGACGCCGGCTGTCGGCGACCGGGCGGGGGCAGGTCGATGGCAACCGAAATGATCTCGGCTGCCTTGCGGCGGTCGCGCAGGAGGTCTTCGTACGCGACGAAGGCCCGTGGGCGGCGTCGGGTGTCGCGCTCGGCGTCGAGCACGTGGCGCAGCCAGAGCAGGAGCCCCTTGGAGTCGGAGAATCGGTTGCGGGTGCCGAGGGAGGCCGCAACCTCGAGCGGGTTGCGGATCGGAAGCACGAACGCGGCATGCGCGCCGAACTCGTCCAGCGCGCGAACCCAGAACGGGACGAGGCGGCAGATCCGTGGATCCTTGAGAACGAACGGGCCAGGGCCCGGGTACTCCCTTTCGAGCGCCTCGACGATCCGCATCCGGAACTCGCCCGCCTCCGGGGAATCGAGCCAGGAGGCGGGGAACGGTGCCACGTCGTCCCACGCGCTCCCTGCGGCCGACAGCAGCTCGTCGTTCATGGAACGGAGTACCTCTGACTCACCCCAGTGGCCCAGCTCGTTACTCGGGCGCGGCCCAACCGGAGTCCGCGGCAGGTCCAAGCCGAGCAGCGACAGTAGGCGGGCGACCGCCGATGTGCCGCTCCGGTGCATCCCGGCGATGACCACGGCGCGCCGTTCCCCGACTTCCGGTGTCGGTTCCGCGCCGCTCTTCAGATCCGGACGTTCAGCCACGATACCCATCGCATTTCGAATCGCACGGGAACAGGATCATCGAGCGTAACTGCCCCGACGCATGATCTCCTTACTAGGCTTGGAACGTGCGAACCAAGCAGCAGGAGGAAGCTTGTCGGGCTCTCAACGACCGCACACTGGTGTTCTTGCACGTCCCGAAGGCTGCGGGAGCGACGCTTCGTCGGATCCTCTTCCGCGTCTACGGTAGGGAAGCCTGCTTCTGGATCAGGCCTTCTGGTAGCGAGAGGCGCGCGACGATGCGGGAGCTGAAAACCATGAGCCCTGCG
>Ga0190271_10002373_pt1 | contig 11371 bp, 9 predicted proteins | sample Popmic356T_FD_133747 | JGI IMG/M metagenome (GOLD analysis project Ga0190271, IMG submission 133747) | Populus adjacent soil microbial communities from riparian zone of Weber River, Utah, USA - 356 T | ecosystem: Environmental > Terrestrial > Soil > Riparian zone | place: USA: Utah | collected...
CGCTCCGCGAGGAGCGCGTTGGCCTCGCCCACGTCGACCTTGCCGCGCATCAGGTGCGAGAGGTGGCGGTCGGTGTGCCACGGGTCGTGCCACTCGAGCTGGTGGCCGAAGTACTCGAGCAGCAGGTCGGGGATCCCCAGGTCGAGCATCCGCTGCGCGGGGGTGGGGTCACCGTCCTCCCTCGGCTCCCAGTCCCCGATCAGGAGGGTGGGCTCGAAGTCGATGTTCACGCCGCAGCCGGCCTCGTAGATGTAGGAGCTCTGCCCCATCACCCGAGCGTCGGCCATCACCTGCGCCTCCCGGCGCCCCGACATGATCACGACCTCGACGCCCGCTCGGTGGCACGCCTCCAGCGCCCGGGACTGGAGCAGCGAGAAGTTGCCCTCGGCGTCGCGGAAGAGCGACCCGGCCTTGCCGTAGAGCGTGCCGTCGAGGTCGGTGTACACCGCGCGAAGGGCCATCGGGCGAAACCGTAGTGGCTGGGCGGGGGTGGGGTGGTCCACCTCTTGGGTGGGTGGCGCGTGGCCACTAGGGGCCCGATCATCTGGACATGACCGATCAACCCCCCAGGCGCCACCCCCATTCCAGCCGGACCGTGCGAGCGATCGCCATGGCCGCCGTCATGGCCCTCGTGGGGCTCAGCGGCATCGCTTCCAGCGCCTCGTAGCTAGGCGAGCCCGCGCGGAAGCCTCAACCGCTCCAGCCCGAGCCAGCCCGCCAGCAACTCGAGCTCGTCGCGGAGCTGGCCGAGCGTCTCGGGCGGGGCGCCGTCCTCGAGGTGAACCGCGTGGACCAGCAGCGCGCCCGCCGAGCGGTCGGACTTGAGGTCGACCCTGGCGACGAGCCGGTCCCCGAGCAGGAACGGCAGCACGTAGTAGCCGTGCACACGCATGGGGCGCGGGACGTAGATCTCCAGGCGGAACTGGAAGTCGAAGATGCGCTCGGCGCGGCTTCGCTCCCAGAGCAGGTTGTCGAAGGGACCCAGCAGGGCGCGCGCCTCGACCCGACGCGGGACCCGCGCCCCCTTCCAGAGGTACCCCTGTGTCCGGCCCCAGCCCTCCACCTCGACCGGGGTCAGCTCGCCCGCTTCGACCAGCTCGGCGATGCGCGCACGGATTTCGGCGAGGTCGAAACGGAAGTAGTCGCGCAGGTCACGCTCCGCGGCGACGCCGAGGGCGGCGGCAGCGATCCGCACCAGTTCGCGCTGGGCGTCCTCGGGTGCGGGGGTAGGCGTCGCCAGGACCCTCGGCGGGAGGACGCGCTCGGGGACGTCGTAGAAGCGCTCGAAGTTCCGTCGCCGTGCCGCGGTGACCTGGCCGGTCCAGAACAGCCACTCGATCGCCCGCTTGGAGTCGGACCAATTCCACCCCCAGGCCCCCGGGCTGCGAGAGCCCTGTTGGGAGAGCTCCGAGGCAGCGATCGGGCCACGATCGCGGACCTCCGCCAGCACGGACTCCACCAGTTCGGGCCGCTCCCGGCTGACCTGCAGCATGCCGCCCCACGCGTCGGCGTTGGCGCGCTCCATCCGCCAGCGAAGCAGTGGGTGAAGGGCGACGGGCAGCAGCGAGGCCTCATGTCCCCAGAACTCGAAGAGCCGTCGGGGGGCCCGCTGAGAGGCGGCGTCCAGCGCCTCTCGCGGGTACGGGCCCAGCCGGCTGAACGCGGGCAGGTAGTGCGCGCGCTCGAGCACGTTCACCGAGTCGATCTGCAGCAGGCCCACCTTGCTCAGGACGCGGCGGATCCCCCAGCCCGGCGACGACCCCGCCGTGCGGGGTTCGGCGAAGCCCTGGGCGCCCAGGGCGAGCCGCCTCGCCTCCGGCGCGCTGAGTCTCACCCGTGCCGCCAAGCCTCGGAACCTAGAAGGTCCGCGCTCTAAGGTCTTCGCCATGCCCGTCTGGCGCCTGCGCGACCGCACCCTGGACTTCCCGCCGCCGCTCGCCGCCGGCATCGTGAACGTCACCGACGACTCGTTCTTCGAGGGTGCCCGCAGCGGCACGCCCCAGCGGGCGGTCGAAGACGGCCTGGCGCTGGTGGACGCGGGGTTCGACATGCTCGACGTCGGCGCGGTCGCCGCGCGCAGCGGCCCCCCCGTGGGCGCCGAGGACGAGGCGGCGAAGCTCGTTCCGGCGGTCGAGGCGCTCGCCGAGCGCTCCGGGGTCCCGGTGCTCGCCGACACCTTCTCGCCCGAGGTGGCCCGGCGGACCCTGGATGCGGGGGCCGCCGCCATCAACGACATCTCGGGCGGCAGCCCGGAGCTCTTCGAGGCGGTCGCGGACGCCGGGGCCGGGTATGTCCTTATGCACATCGAGGGGCCGCCCCGCGTCGACCGCCCCGCGCCGCACTACGACGACGTGGTCGACCACCTGAAGGCCTGGTTCACCGACCGGATGGGCGCCGCGGTGGCGGCAGGGGTGGCGGAGGAGGCCATCGCGCTCGACCCCGGCCCGGACTTCGACCTGTCGACCGACGACGACCTGGAGATCCTGCGCCGGCTGGGCGAGCTGCGCTCGCTGGGCAGGCCTCTGTTCGTGGCGCTCTCACGCAAGGACTTCCTGGGGGCGATCCTCGCCGGGTCTTGGGAGGCCCGGCTGCCGGCCGCCGAGCGCGGCCCCGCCACCCTCGCGGCTGCGACCCTGGCGGTCGCGGAGGGCGCCGAGATGCTGCGGCTCCACGATGTCGAGGCCCTCGACGCGATGCGGGTCGCCGCGGCGGTAACCGAGCGATGATCGACGAGGCCTGGGTCCACCTCCTGGAGCAGGGGGAGATCGACGACCGCCTGGTCGAGACCGCCAAGGAGGAGGCGCATCAGGCTGAGGTGACGCCGATCCCCACCAGCGTCGCGCCGGCGCTTGCGACGGCGCTGCGGCGGGCCGGCATCGCCGAGCTGTACTCGCACCAGGCGACGGCGCTGGAGGCGGCCCGCCACGGCGACGTGATCGTCACCAGCGGCACCGCCTCCGGGAAGTCGCTGTCGTTCAACCTCCCGGTGCTTGACGCCCTCGAGCGCGACGGCCGCGCCCGCGCGCTCTACCTGTACCCGACCAAGGCGCTGGCTCAGGACCAGGCGCGAAAGCTCGGAGAGCTGGGCCTCGAAGGTCTCCGCCACGCGATCTACGACGGCGATACCCCCCGCGACGACCGGCCCGCGATCCGGCGCAAGTCGAACCTCGTCCTCACCAACCCGGACATGCTGAACATGAGTCTGCTTCCGCACCACAAGCACTGGAACGAGTTCCTGGCGGGGCTGCGGTGGGTGGTGGTCGACGAGGCGCACACCTACCGCGGCGTGTTCGGCTCCCACGTCGCGAACGTGCTGCGCCGCCTGCAGCGGGTGGCCGGGCTCTACGGCTCGAATCCCCGCTTCATGTGCGCCTCGGCGACGATCGCGAACCCGGTCGAGCTGGCCGAGGGACTGGTGGGGCGGCCGTTCGAGCTGGTCGGGGCCGACGGCGCCCCGCGCGCTGGCCGGCGCATCGCGATCTGGAACCCGCCCGTGATCGACCCGGAGACCATGAAGCGGCGCTCGGTCCTCTCGGAGACAGCCGAGCTGCTCGCCGACCTGGTGATCGGCGGCCAGCGCACCATCTGCTTCCTGCGAAGCCGTCGGGGGATCGAGCTGATCCAGCGATTCACTCGCATGCGCCTGGAGGATCTGGGCCATGCGGACCTGGCGGGGCGGATCGCCCCGTATCGCGCGGGCTACACGCCCCAGCAGCGCCGCGAGATCGAGGCCAGCCTCGCGCGGGGACACCTGCGGGCGGTCGTCGCGACCGACGCGCTCGAGCTGGGGATCGACATCGGCGAGCTGGACGCGGCGATCTGCGTGACGTTCCCGGGGACCGTGGCCAGCCTCAGGCAGATGTGGGGCAGGGCAGGCCGCCGCCGCGAGGGCATCGCGCTGTACGTCGCGGGCGACGACGCGCTCGACCAGTTCTTCTGCCGCCACCCGACGGAGTTCCTCAGCCGCCCGGTCGAGGCCGCGATCCTGGACCACACCAACGAGCGCATCCAGCTGGCGCACACGCTCGCCGCCGCGTACGAGGTCCCGCTGGGGGGCACGGCCGACCAGCCCGGCGCCCGCGACGACGAGATCCTCGGCGAGAACTGGCGGGTGCGCGCCGACGCGCTGGTGGGCACGGGGCAGCTGCGGCGCTCCCGCGACGGCCGTTACCTGCCGCGCGGCCCCGGTTTCCCGGCCGGCGAGATCTCGCTGCGCTCGGCCTCACCGGACTCGGTGGCCGTGATCGACCGGGCCTCCGGCGAGATGATCGGCTCCGTCGAGGCCGAGCGGGCGTTCACCACCGTCCACCCGGGCGCCATCTATCTCCACCTCGGCCGCTCCTACGAGGTGCGCGAGCTGGACCTCGAGATGCGCCGGGCGATGGTGGACGTCTTCGACGGCGACTGGTACACGCAGCCGAAGAAGGAGACGATGATCTACATCGAGGGCATCGGCGAGCAGCGCCGGCTGGGGGAGGGCCCGCGCATGAGCGAGCTGTCCTTCGGCGATGTGTCGGTGACCGAGCAGGTGATCGCCTACCAGCGAAAGCGCCTCGACGACCACGGGGTGATCGACCTCGTCGCGCTCGACCTTCCGGAGACCAACTTCCCGACGCAGGCGCTGTGGTACGAGCTGCCCGACGCGCTGGCGGGGCCGGAGCGGCTGCCCCTCGAGGTCCAGCTGGGCGCCCTGCACGCGGCCGAGCACTCGCAGATCGCCGTGCTCCCCCTGCTCGCGATGTGCGACCGCTGGGACATCGGCGGGCTGTCCACCAACGTCCACTTCCAGACCGGCCGGCCGACGATCTTCATCTACGACGGCCACCCCGGCGGCGTGGGCATCGCGCGGCGCGGCTACGAGGAGTTCGAGCGCCTGGTCGCCGACGCGGCGCGGCTCGTCGGCGAATGTCCGTGCGCGGAGGGCTGCCCATCGTGCGTCCAGTCGCCGAAGTGCGGCAACCTCAACGAGCCGCTCCACAAGGCGGGATCCCTCCAGCTGATGGAGGACATGATCAACGCGATCGCCGCCCTGCGCTAGCGCCACAGAGGAGTACCGTGTACGCGGAGGGAGACCAGGTGGTGAGATCAGGTACGGCGATCGCAGTTGTGGCAGCGGTTTCCCTGCTGCTCGCATCGGTCGGGCTCGCCGGCTCGGGTCCGCGTACGACGCTCACCAGCGTCGGCCCGGGCGACGAGCAGACGAACGGCAGCACTTCCACCTACTGGCGCTCGATCTCCGGCGATGGAAAGCACGTCGTCTTCACGACCGACGACGACGACCTCCCGGGCGCCGACGGGACGACAGACGTCTACATGCGAGACCTCGGCGCCCGCAGGACGACCCTGGTCAGCCGCACCAGCGCCGGTGAACCGGCCGACGACGACAGCGGTGACGATCCCGCGATCGCAGCCAACGGCCGGTTCGTCGCGTTCACGACCGACGCCGAGAACCTGCCCGGCGGCGTCGGGGGGATCTTCGTTCGCGACACGAAGCAGGGCAAGACCAAGCTCGTCAGCCGGAACACCGCGGGCGAGCCCTCCACGAGCAGCTCGACGGGCCGCCCGGTGCTCTCGGCCGACGGTCGTTTCGTCTCCTTCGAGGCCGACGACGACGACTTCCCCGGGGCCGACGGCACCCTCGACGCCTACGTGCGCGATCGGAGGACCGGCAGGACCTCGCTGATCAGCCAGTCCAGCGACGGCGATCCCGTCGACACGAACTCGTCGGTCTATCCGGCGATCTCGGGCAACGGTCGCTACGTCGCGTTCCACTCCGACTCTGACCTGCTCCCCGGCGCGGATGCGACCGGCGACCTCTTTATGCGCGACCGCAAGAAGAGAACGACGACCCTCGTGAGCAAGACCCAGGGGGGCGACCCGGCCGGCGGCGGCCTCGGCAGCGCCGGCGCCGTCTCGTTCAACGGGGACGTGGTGGCGTTCGAGTCGTCGGCGGCCAGCCTCGGCGCGGATCCCTCCGGCAGCGTCTTCGTGCGCGACCGCAAGCACGGCACCACCAGGCTCGCGAGTGTCGAGGGCGATGGCGACGTGGCCACCGGAGACACCGCCGCGATCTCCGCCAACGGTCGCTACGTGGTCTATGAGTCCGACGACAACGACCTGCCGGGGCTCGACTCGATTCTCGACGTGTATCGCTACGACCGGCAGAGCAGGCAGACAACCCTGATCAGCCGGTCCAACGGCGGTGACGCAGGAGACGACGACAGCTTCTACGCCTCCATCTCCGGGGGTGGCGGATACGTGAGCTTCACCTCGAGGGCCAACAACCTCACCGGCGGCGAGGATGAGACCGTCTCGAACTCGTTCGTGAGGGGCCCACTCGACTAGCCGGGCGGAAGGGCGCTACTCGCAGATGGCGCTAGCCTTTCCGGCCGCGGCGAGGTAGCTCAGTTGGTAGAGCACACGACTGAAAATCGTGGTGTCGCCAGTTCGATTCTGGCCCTCGCCATCGCAGGGACAGCCACGATGCGCCCTGTGGCGCACGGCGGCCAGGCCGAGCCATGACCCGTAGTCCACGACCGGGTGCCGGCATCGCGGGGCCTTGCGAGGGCAAGCAGGCCCAGCGAGGTCTCGCGCGAATCGAGAGCACGCCTGACGAGGTCGGCCGGGCTCGGCCTCCGTTCCGGAGTTTGGGCTAACCGAGCGACGCCTCGATCTGCTCTGAGGCTCGCGCGGCTCCATCCTCCCGAGCGATTCGCTCCGACAGCTCAGCCGCCCGGTCACGCATGGCGGGGTCCTGGATGCCCGCACGGATCGCGGCGGCGAGCCGCTCCGCGGTCAGCTTCTTCGCTGGCAATGGCTCGGGGCCCGCGCCCGCGCGGTGAACCGCCGCGCCCCAGAATGGTTGGTCGCCCTGAAACGGGCAGACGACTGTGGGCCGCCCCGCAAGCAGTCCGGCAGCGGTCGTTCCCGCGCCTCCGTGATGGACGACGGCGGCAACGCGTGGAAACAGCCAGCTATGTGGCGCGCGCTCAGTCACGGTGCTGTCGCCACCAACGTGGCCGTCGACGAGCCCACCCCAACCCGTCGCGATCACGGCGCGTGCGCCCGCCTCGCGCAAGGCTTGGCCCACTATCGCGCTCAGGCGGACGGGATCGGGACCGACGCTGCTTCCGAAACCGACATAAACGGGCGGCGCCCCCGCGGCGACGAAGGCCTCGAGCCCGGGGTCAACCGGCTGATCACCGCGACCCTCGCGAAACCAATAGCCCGTCGCCACCGCATCCGGCGGCCAATCGCCGGGCGTTGGAACGAGGCTCGGGCTATAGCAGTACAAAGTCCTGGCCGGCGCCGGCGGATCGCCGCGAGGCGCGAGGCCGAGGTGGTCTTCGCGCCAGCTGCGGATCAAGCCCGAATAAGGACGGGTCAACAGGCCGAGCAGCCGGTAGCTTGCGCGATTGAGCACTCCCCCGAGGTCATGACGGACCATGGCGGGCAGCGGAAACTCGCGGGTCGGCGTCAGCATTGGGACCGTGAGCGCCTGCACGTGCGGGCTCCCGAGCTTCTCCGCGATGTGCGGAGCCGCGAGCGTCTTCTGATGGGCGACGATCACCTCGGGCCGGCGGGTTTTCGCGACCGCCCAGCTGTCCTCGAGCATTCCCCGGATCACCGGGAAGACGTCATCCCGAAATGACGGTCGCTTGCGGTCCGGCGTCGGTAGGAGCGACTGAAAGTCGGCGCGTATCGGCGCGAACTCGACGCCATTGCTGGGAGCGAGCCGCGCGAAGCCGGCGTCAGCCGTGAACGTGACCGTGTGACCGCGCCCGGCAAGGTTCGCAGCGAGCGCCGCGAATGGCTCGACGTCCCCAGTGCTTCCCGCGGTGAGCACCATGATTTCGGCCATGCCCGGTGATCGTAGATGAGCCGGGATAGGGTCGAGCAGGGAGTGAAGGGGGCTGTGGGGTGATGCGGACTACCACCCGCGAATAGTCGAGCGAGTAGGCCTGACAGCGTGATCGAGAACTACCGCTATTCGTCCAAAGCAGTAACGACCGCGTCAGGCGATCCCGCCGCTCCCGCTAGCTTCTCGTCAATGGTCGCGGACACCTATCAACCGCTCGTCGGGCCGCTGCACCGGCATGGCCTGCGGACGCACGCACACCGACATGGCGGACCCCATCGCCACGACCACGAACCTGGCCATTCCCACGGTCTCATCGATCCCAGCATCCAGCGCTCGCACGAGGGCCTCAAGGCGGTCGGGCTCTCGTTGTTGATCCTGGCGTTGACGGCGGCAGGCCAGATCGCGATCTACCTCGTGTCCGGGAGCGTGGCCCTGCTCGCCGATCTGATTCACAACATCGGCGATGCGGCCACCGCGATCCCGCTCGGGATCGCCTTCGCCCTGCGTAGCGTGACCGCGGAGCGGTGGGCCGGCCTGTTCGTGGTCCTGGCGATCTTCGTCTCGGCGTGCGTCGCCGGCTACGAGGCGATCGATCGCCTGATCGATCCGCGGCCGGTCGAATATCTCGGCGCGCTCGCCGCAGCCGGCGCCCTCGGGTATCTCGGGAATTCCCTGGCGGCACTCGTCCGGACCCGGGCCGGGAAGCGGCTCGACAGCCCGGCGCTGGTCGCCGACGGGAATCATGCCCGTGCGGACGCCTACGTCAGCCTCGCCGTCGTCGCGAGCGCCGCGTTTCTCGCCCTCGGCCTCGACGCGGCCGATCCGCTGATCGGGCTTGGGATCACGCTGGTGATCCTTCGCATCACCTGGCAGTCCTGGCAGACGGTCCGTGGCACCCGGCACCACCATCACGAAGAGTGAGCAAGGCTCCCAGAGCCGAGGGCTCGCCGCGAGCGCGGATCGTGGTCGCACTGCTCGCGTTGCTGCTCTTCGGCGCCGTGGTCGGCGTGGTCGTCGTGGCCGGCGGGGACTCCGAGCAGGACCGGGGGACGGAATTCGACGCTCCCGCCCGGTGCCTCGACGCGTGGAACTCCGACGAGGACGCCAGGTCCTTCACCCGGCACAACTATGGGTTCCACCAGTACACCAGGGCGGAGGTCGGCTACATCCGCCCGATCGCCGGTGAGACGATAAGCGATGACCCCGAGCTTGGAGACTGCGTCGTCGTCTTCGCCCGCACCAGCCTCGACCCCGAGGTGGAGTACGCCGGAATGGTCCTCGCCAAGGGCACCTGGACGCAGCTGGACAGCATGCTTGAGACCAGCGACCTCGCCCGCCTGCAGCGGGAGGCCTTCGAAGGCGCAAACGCGAAGACGACGCAACCGGGCGACCTCATCGAGCTCGAGTAGTCGCTTTGCGTGAAAGGGCCGAAGCCGAGATTCCCTCATAGTTCCCGAGACCCCAGACGACGAGAAGACAGAAACCCGGCCGGCTTCGACATAGCAACCGGGGTGATGGCTTAGGAGGGCGTGATCAAGGCGATCGTCCAAGACAGGTACGGCTCACCCGACGTCCTGGAGCTCAAGGACGTCGACAAGCCGGTCGCAGGAGAAAATGAGGTGCTGGTGCGGGTTCGCGCTGCGGCCGTCAACATCGGAAACTGGCACCTTCTCAGGGGCGTTCCGTACGCCATGCGTCCCGCTGTCGGGCTGTTCAAGCCGAAGCACGAGATTCCCGGCCTCGACTTGGCCGGAGAGGTTGAGGCGGTTGGCGGCGGCGTGAAGCAGCTTCAACCCGGTGACGAAGTTTTCGGCTGGTGTGACGGCGCCTTTGCCGAATATGCGTGCACTGAAGAAGACCACTTGCTGGCAAGGCCGGCCAACCTCACGTTGGAGCAATCCGCGGCCGTTGGAGATTCGGCCTTCACCGCCCTGACTGCTGTTCGCGATCAGGGGAAGGTCCAGCCGGGGCAGAAGGTGGTGATCAACGGGGCGTCGGGAGGCGTTGGCACATTCGCCGTCCAAATCGCCAAGTCGGTCGGAGCGGACGTAACCGGTGTATGCAGCACAAAGAACGTGGACATGGTCAGATCGATCGGCGCCGACCAGGTCATCGATTACACGCAGGAGGACTTCACGCAAGATCGACACCGATACGACGTGATGCTCGATCTGGTGGGGAACCGTTCGCTGTCGGACTGCCGCCGGTCGCTAACCGCCCAGGGGACTTACGTCCTGGTTGGGGTATCGGATATGGGCCGCTGGCTCGGACTCGCTCGTCAGATCAAGGTGTTCGCGTCGCCACCGTTCGTGCGTCAACGGATGCGCATCTTCATCACGAGGCATACCAGGGAGGATCTGGTTGTCCTGAAAGAGCTCGTCGAGGCCGGAGATGTCATGCCGGTCATCGATCGGCGCTTCCAGCTGAGCGAGGTTCCCGACGCTCTCCGATACCAAGGAGAAGGGCGCCCTCATGGAAAGATCGTGATCGCCGTCTAGAAGCATGGAATCGGAGGTCGTCGGCGGTCCGAACTGAAGAAGCCCGGCCTGGAGGCCGGGCTTCCCCTGCGCGCTGCGGCTTCCGGGGCTAGGCGGTCGCCTCTGCGGCGTGGCCGTGATGCGCGTGATCGGCCGAGTACTCACCCCAGCGAGCCAGCATCACCGCGAGCATGGCCGGGAACATCGCGATGTGCTCGATCCCCATCGCGGCCCCGAAGTCGCTGACCCCGGCGGCGAGGAGGACGATGACCGCGATCGTCGGCACGATCATTGAGGCCGCCATTTCCAGCGTCGGCTGCCACGTATGCCCGCGGTAGCGCATCCAGGCAACCATCGGAACGGTCATCACGATGCCCATCCCGGCGAGGGCGAGCGCCGGAGCGCTCTCCTGAAGCTCGGAGGTGCCTGACCCGGACAACTGCAGGAGGCCTTCGGCTGGGAGGCCGAGGACCAGCATGCCCGCGAACATCGCGATGACCATCTCCAGGTAGTGCTGGCCGAAACGACGGATCTGAGTGGTGGTGATTGAGCTGTTGGCAAAGCGCGACATCCTGGGTCCCTTCAGTAGAAACGTCATCAACTGAACGGCAGCCTACAGATACCCCCCCGGGGTATCTGTGACGTCGCACACAGCTGCGCCATTCGTGCTTGCGGAGCCGGCGCCTATGGCTGCACGTCGAAGGTGAACATCATCCCCATCTCGGTGTGCTCGGCGATGTGGCAATGGGCCATCCATCGGCCGGGGTTGGTTACGTCGAGGAGGATGTCGACGGTCTCGTTGGCGCGGATCAGGACCGTGTCCTTCCAGACCAGGTTCTCCTCGGGCTCGCCGTCGCGCGAGAGGACGAGGAAGCGGCCGGCGCCGTGGATGTGGAACGGGTGGTGCATCGGGTGCTCCTGCTCCATCCCATTGACCAGACGGATCTTGACCTGATCACCCACCTTGAGGGCCCAGAAGATCTCGTGATTGGCACCGCCGCCTTCCTCGTCAACCAACTGCCAGACCATGTTC
>Ga0190271_10002374_pt1 | contig 11370 bp, 16 predicted proteins | sample Popmic356T_FD_133747 | JGI IMG/M metagenome (GOLD analysis project Ga0190271, IMG submission 133747) | Populus adjacent soil microbial communities from riparian zone of Weber River, Utah, USA - 356 T | ecosystem: Environmental > Terrestrial > Soil > Riparian zone | place: USA: Utah | collected...
CCGATGGCCAGCGCCATCACGGAGTCCTGGACGATCGTCGTGTCCGGCACCTGGTACCCGCGCATCTCCGCGTCGAGCTGCGGCCACGCCAGGGCGGACCAGCGCAGCTCGCGCTTCTCGAGGGCGAACATCAGCTCCTCCAGGATCTTCGCCTTGGACTTCGGACCGGTGTTGAAGAGGATGAGGTCGCGCTCCTTGACTCGCGCCGGGTCGAGGTTCTCGGCCACGGCCTCCCCGGCGTTGTTCGACTCGATCACGGTCGGGCCGCGCGGGTACTCCTCGTGGAGCTTCTCGATCATCAGCTGGAGGGCAGGGTACGGCACGCCGCGCAGGCGGGCGTAGTGAACGATCTCGGTCGGCTCGACGTTCACGTCGAAGACGATCCCGACGGCGGCGTCCTGGTGGCGGCCGATGTCCCAGGCCTTGAGGTAGCGGTGGTCGTCGATCGGACCGCGCGGCCCCAGCCCGACCCCGGCGGCGTCGATGTCGGACGACTTGAACGTGAACCGCCCGCCGGAGCTGAGCGCGTCCTCCCAGGTCTCGGGGAACTCCTGGCGGCGGGCCTGGTCTGACATGGACCGCTTCTTCGCGTCGAGCCACTCCTTGTCGCGGTCGGGCCGCTCGAGGGCGGGGATGAAGATCGGGACGAACTCGGTATCGCCCGCCATGGACTTGCGCCAGAACTCCGAGCTGTAGTTGACCGGGCCCATGCCGGTCGTGATGATGTGGGCCGACTTGGCCAGGGTCGGCGAGATCGCCTGCCAGACGCGCTGCGGGTTCCCCATCCGCGCCCATTCGTCGATGTGCGCGTGGGTGCACGTCGCCTCCACGGCCGTGTCCTCATCGGCGGGGTAGGCCTTGGCGACCCGGGTGTCGTCCTCCTCCGCGTAGTACGCCAGGAAGTCGGTCCGGTTGGTCTTCGCCTTGAGCTGCATCCACGGCGGCAGCCGATCCAGCCCGTACTTGACCGCGTCCAGCAGCTCGATGGCCGCGTCGCTCCGCCGGGAGAAGAGGTGGACTCGCGCGTTCTTGTCGCGGAACCGGAGCACCCAGGCGTCGAAGGCAATGGCGAGCGTGGTGAACCCGAGCTTCCGCGCCTTCAGCGCGTAGATGAACATGACCTCTTCCATGCCCTCGATGAACTGCTCCTGGCCGGACCAGACCACCTCGCCCAGCATCCGCTCCTCGCCGGACTCCTGGTCGATGAACGTCCAGTAGTTGAGGAACTCGCGGAAGGAGAGTGCGCACGCCTTGAGGATCTCCAGCTTGAGCGGGTCGGCGGCTATCTCCCGCTGGTGCTCCGGGTGCACGGGGATCCTCATGCTCGGGCTCTTCTCCGGGCTTCTCGGAAGGATCTGGGCCGCCTCCATGGTTGCCTGCCCGGCCTCAGGTCGGGATCTCTACGGCGTCCCCGGGGAGGTCGTCGTCGCGGGGCTCCTCGCGGCCGCGCTCCAGCTGGCCCGACTCGACCACGATCACGGCGGTGTTCCCGCCACCGGCCGAGTCCTCGCGCGCCTCGCCGGCGGCGAACCTCGCGTTGCCGACCGCGGTCCGCGCGGCGTCGATGGCGTTCCGGTGCGGGAAGCCGTCGGCGTCCGTCTTCTCCATCGCGGCGACCAGGACCCCGGTGCCCTTGCGGGCGGCCCCGATCATCTCGTTCTTCATCGCCTCGATCACCGGGTGCAGGTCTTCCATGTGGCGGGCCGCCGCCTCCTGGACCGCGGCCTGGTACTCCGGGTCGCGTCGCCAGCGCTTGACGGACGGGACGGACACGTTGCAGAGGTTGGCGATCTGCTCGGCCGTCATGTTCGCGGCCTCGAGCACGACGCCCTGCTGCTTGGCGACCTGCATCTGGACGACTGACTTGCCCTCGGTTCCCATGCGGGAATCTTACTGGGGTATCAGAAGTGTGGTCCTACGCGGCTTCGGCGAGGGACGGGTACGTCTCCTCGAGCGCCTCGCGCCGGTCCGCGGGAGCCATCTTGCGCTCCTCGTCGTACGCGGCCTGGCGCTTCGCGTACTTCTTGTCGTCGGCGCGGAAGGCCATGCCCTGCGGCGCGAACGCGTCGTGCTCGATCAGGAGGCAGTCGCGGGTCACGGCGGGCGGACCCTTCGGCAGCTTGGCGGACGAGCCCACCTTGTCGTGGAACTCCTTGGGCCGACCGCACCGCGGGCACCACCTCATCGGCCGCACCTGCAGGGGAACGGGCGGCCCTCGGTCGGGTAGTGCCGAAGCCGGGGATTCACCACGCGCCAGACCTGGCCGTGGCGGCAGATGAAGAACCTCACCATCCCTCTTGCTTCCGGTCGCCCACGAAGAGAGGGTACTGGGCCGACACGCCGTGCTCGGGCGTGACGACCGCGAGCAGCTGCTGGGGCGGCTCCGGGTCGAACGCCTTGCCGCGGGCGTACTCGTCGTAGCCCTTGCCGGCGCCGTTCACGATGAAGCCCTTGGCCGGCAGGGACATCAGCTGGTGCCAGTGACCGAACAGCAGCACGTCGAACGGCACGCCCTCCGCCTGGGCCTGCTTCCGGACGCGGTGCGTGCGCAGGGCGAGCGGGCTGAGTGCTCCCTGGATGCCGGTGCCGCCCTTCGCCTCGTCGCCGTGCTCCGCGCGGAAGTTGGTGTCGTAGATGCTGAAGTCGACCGACAGCGCCTTCGGGATGTTGAACGTCACCCGGTCGTCGGCCTTGAAGCGGTGGGCGACCAGGTTCCAGATCAGCGTGTCGGCGTTGTGCTGGGACCGCATCTTGTACCGCGGCTGCTTCGAGTCGCGCGGGTGGTTGCCGGGGACCGACACGACGTGGACCTTGCCGAATTCGTCCAGCAGCATTTCGATCCCGGCCTCGGCCCACGTGACTGCGTACGGGATCGCGTCGTAGGTGGTGACCTCGTTCGTCTCGCGGAACTCGTCGTGGATGTCGCCGGACAGGTAGTCGCCCAGCGAGGCGAGGACGTAGCCGTCGTACTTGACGCCGGACAGGTAGCGCCGCGCCATGAGGATCGACTTCTCGAAGAACCGCTTGACCCGGAACTCGGCGATCTCGAGGTCGTAGTGGTTGTAGCCGTTCATCTCGGCCTTCTCGACCCGCTCCGCGATGTGGTAGTCGCTGAAGAGGCCGAGCAGCGAACCACGGTGGTCCTTCGTCTTCTCGGGCTTCAGCAGCCAGTTGGGTCGGGGCGCCTCCTCGACCGCCTCCACGAGCTGGAGCGTGGACGCAAGATCTTCGACGCGGGTCTCGAGCACTTCGGCCCGCCGGCGCGTGGCGGCCAGCTCGAGCTTGGTGGCGTCGTGGGCGTTGCGCGACCGGGAGAGCTTCTCCGCGATGGCGTCGACCTCGGGCGTCCGCACATCCTCGTTCAGCTCGACCTCGCCCTCGTTGCGCACGAAGGCTTCGCCGTGGTCGAGCCGGTACCGAGTGGCGACGCTGTTCGGCAGGGCGCCGGTGCGCCGGGCGGCTTCGTTCACGCTCTTAGCCTCGCCGGACTCGAGGAGCTCGACGGCCTTGGCGATCTTGGGGTTACGTGCTGCCATTGTTCCATTCCTTCCGCAGCGTCTTGCCCCACTCCGGGCTGGGGATGAACCCGCTGACCCGACGGTCCCACCGTCGGTAGTCCAGCGTGCAGTCGAACAGATACTCGAACGGACCGATCTCCTCGTGGTCGACCTTCTCGGCGTGACCCAGCGTCGGGTCCTCGAGCGAGCGAGCGACCTGCTCGCTCAGCCACTGGCCGGAGTCGACCGGGCAGCACTTGCCGATGTAGCCGCCGATGTGGGTGAGCCGCGTGACCGGCCACTCCCAGTCGTCGGGGTAGCCCATGAGCCTGGTGAGCTCGCGCATCGTCAGGAGGCGGGGCTCCGACCAGTGCACGAACTGGGTGGCGCCGGAACCGGTGATGACGAAGCCGGGGCGGCCGGGGTGGATGCGGCGGGGCCAGTTCCACCCGCGCAGGTCGGGCCAGTCGCGCATCGCGGACGGGAACCGTCGCTTCAAGGCCTCGGGCGGCTCGGGCAGCCGCGCCATCAGCTCGGTGAACCCCTCGCCAGCGCGCCATCCGTGCTCCGCGGCGGACTCGATCAGCAGCTCGCCCAGCCGGTCGTCCTCGCCGATGGCGGCATGCCAGTCGACGGCGCCGTCGGTGCGGACCTTCCGAAGCGCCCAGTCCGAGGGCATGATGTCGCCGTAGGGCTGCTCGTCCGGGGTGATCTCCAGCCCGACCAGGTCGCCGATCGCTTCCTGGTATGTGACGACCCGCCGTGGAGCGGGCCGCTCAGCGCCGAACGGGACGCGGTGGAAGACGGGGTAGTAGCGATGCCGCATCTGGGCGGCCCCGACCGAGGAGCCCGACATCTTCACGTGGGTGAGGTCGTACTTCTCGCCGGTGCGCTCCTCGAGATCGTTCCGGAGCCACTGCATCAGGACGCGGCCCTGGTTGAAGGCGCCCTGGACGGACTCGAACGACACGACCTCGGGACCCGGAAGCCCGTCCGCCCCGCGGCACCGGCCGGCGTAGGCGATGAGCTCCTTCATGCAGTTGTTGATGTTCGACTCCGGGCCGCGCGCGTTTTCCTTCTTGCTCTGGTTCATCACGCTGAAGCCGGAGCACGGCGGCGTGCCCGACATGTAGGCGACCCCGTTCTGCGGGGTCCACTCGGCTGCGGTGCCGACCTCCTGCGCCCACTGCGGGCCGAAGAACGTGCGGTTGAGCTCCATGACGTCGTCGCCGAAGCCGCCGGGCAGCGAGGCCCGGTGGACCAGCTTGAACGCGCCGGTGGCGACGGTGCCGAGCGACCAGGCGCCGGCGAGGCCCTGGCAGTCGACGAAGTCGAGCTGCTCTCTCACTCGCCGGTCCTCATGCTGTGACGCGCGGCCGCAACGTCGGGGTCGATCGGGACGGCGTCAGCGGGGACATAGTCCATCTGGTACACGAGGTCGAGCGGCTTCACGTGGATGCCCTCCTCGTGCTCCACGATGACGGAGCCTTCGGTCACCTCGACCCGCGTGGGCTTCGGAACCTCATACGCAGCGCCCTTGGTGCCGCCGGGGCTGCGCTTGATGATCGTGCAGCTGCCGTCCTTGGGCACTACTCGGCCCCCGAGCTGCCGAAGCCGGAGTCACCCCGGACCGAGGGAGCGAGCTCCTCGTCGGGCTTGACGACCTCCCAGTCCGGCATGGCGATGTGGATCGCGATCAGCTGGGCGATGCGGTCGCCCCGGCGGATGAGCGTGGGCTGGATGGCGGCGGCGATGAGATGGACCTCGCCACGGTAGCCTGCGTCGATCTTGCCCTCCTGCGTGAGGAGGTTGTACTTGAGCAGCGTGCTCGAGCGCGAGCCGACCATCCCGTAGTACCCGACGTCGAGCTCCACGGCGACGCCGAGCGGGATCTTGACGACGTCACCGGCGCCGAGCTCGTAGAAGCCGTGCGGCGTCGTGGGCCGCGCCCGGAGGTCGATCCCCGCGTCCAGCGGGTACCGGCCTTCGGACAGGTCGTCCTTCGCGTACAGCTCGCGATCTAGGATCTTGAGCCGCATCAGAAGGGCGGCGGCTTGACCCCGCCGGGTGCCTCACCGGGCTGCTCGGGCTGCGCCGGCGGCTGCGGGGCAGCCGGAGGCGGTGCCTGCTCCTGCGGGGGTGCGGGCTGTTCCGCGGGCGGCTGCGGCGGCGCGGGCGCCGGCGGAGCTGGAGGGGCGGGCGGAGCCGGGGGTGCCGGCGCGGCCTGCTCCTGCGGTGCCGCGGGCGGAGCCTGCGGCGGTGCGGGAGGTTGGGCGGCCGGTGCCGGAGGAGCCACCTCGGGCTGCGGCTGCGGGGGCAGAGGCGCCTGCGCAGGGGCGGGCTGTGCGGGTGCCGGAGCCGGTGGCGCCGGCGCGCTGGCGCCGTTCTCGATGATGTTCCCGGCGGGGTCGCGCTTGCCGACCAGCTTGGCCGTCCACGGGACCGTCTTGTTCCGGAGCTCATCCTTGTACTCGTCCTGGATGATCTCCACGTCGATCACGACCCCCTCGAGGCGGCTGCCGAGGTCTTCGAAGTCGACCCCGCCGGGCGACTCGAAGTAGTCGCGCGGGATGCCGAGGCGCCGGCAGAACTCGAAGAAGATCCTGGCGGACTTCTCCGTGAGCGTCTGCTGCCCGGCGAGCACGCGGCGTCCGTCCATGGGACCGCCGACGACCCGGTAGACAGGCGAGATCTTCTTCTTCTCGCTGTCGCCCTTGCAGCTGGTGATCTCGAGCCGGTAGGTCGCCGGGTCGAGCAGCGTGACCTCGTTCTCCTTGAGGAACTGCTGGTAAAGGGCTGAGACGTCTGCGGATGCCATGGGTGAAAAGTCCTCCTCGTTGTTTCCTGGGGTTACCTTACTCCGCCTCTGCCGGTTGGGCAGCAGGCTGCGTCTCGAACCCGTTGAGGAGTCCGAACATCTGCGTCACGTTGGGATGCTGGACGATCGGGCCGGGCATGCGCCCGGTGCCGTCCTTGGCCACCACGTTGTTCGTCGGCTGGACGAGCAGGTTGCGGGTGACCTGGTTGTTCTCCTCCATGGTCGTGTACAGGTAGCCGACCGTGTCGACGAAGTACGGGAGGGTGTTGGCGAGCTGCCCCTGGAGGAGCGGCCGCATCTTCCCGTTCACGTCCTTGGAGCCGACTGTGAACACGACGCAGTCCGTCGGGTTACCGACCGACAGGACGAGGTCGCGGTAGTTGCGCACCAGCAGCTCGAGGGAGCGGAGCACCGAGCCCCAGTCCTGCTGGTCGAGCTGGTGCGGCCCGACGATTTTGTCGATGTACCGCTTCTGGATTTCCATCAGCGAGTCGACGATCACGGACTTGAAGCCGTGCTGGCCCGACGAGAGCCAGCGGTACACGTACTCCATGGTGTCGAAGTCGGGGACGTTGGCGATGCAGGTCTCCCACGTGCCATCGGCGGCGGGCGGGTTCTCGTGCATCACGTTCCAGAACACCTTGGCCTGGGTGGGCAGGTACTTCGCGCGCCCCTCCGCGTCGAGGATCAACCTCGGACCGGGGGCGGTGTCGCCCAGCCATGACTTGCCGGACCCGGCCTCGCCATGGACCAGCAACGTGAACGTTTGGGTGCTCATGCGTCTCCTCTCATCCCTTGGAATCTACCCCCTGGGACACGTACCGCTCGAGCGGGTCGACCTGCTTGTAGTCGGCGGCCACGGCGGCCTCCCAGTCGGACCCGTCGTCCATCATGCCGGTCAGGCACAGCCCGGTGAACGGGCATTCCCAGTGGCAGTCGCCGGTCGGGTTGGGGTAGCAGACATCGTGGTGCTCGATGCCGGAGTCGAGCAGCTCGGTGGCCCGCATGATCTCGCGGGCCTGCTGAGCGTAGTGGCGCCAATGCGAGCGGAGCTCGTCGACGTTGTGCCGGACCTCGTGCCGCGCGTAGAACGGCGGCTTCGCGGTGGCGGTGCGCTTGACCTTGCGGGCCATGTTGTAGAGCACGAACTCGGCGCGGTTCTCGACCTTGCCCTCGTCGACCAGGTGCAGGAACTCGACGAGGTGCTCGGTGAGCAGCTGGGTGTCGACCTGCAGCTTGCGGACCGGCTCGGTGAGGGAACCGACCGACTTGTGCTCGAGGTTGCCGCGCTTCTTGTCGGAGAGGCGCTCGACCCGGACGTCGAGCTTGGAGAGGATCGTGGCGCCGTCGATGAGCGGCTGCTCCATCTCCGACTCGGAGGCGATGACGTTGAGGTCCATGTCCGCGCCCTCCTCCGCCAGCCACTCGAAGTAACCCTCGACCATGGCCGTGACGAGCGCGTCCTCCTTGAGGATCTCGTCCTCCAGGGTCGGGTGCAGGATGAGGTCGGTCTGGGTGGTCGCCTCGAGAATCTGCATCGCGTACTCCGGCTCGCCGTAGACGCCCGGCTGGTAGTACGAAGCAAGCACCTCGTGGAAGCGCGAGCCGATGCTGAGCGGCCGGTGGAACTCCGGCCCCTTGTCGGGCGCGAGACGCCGGTACGTGCCGAGGTACCACTTGCGACGGCAGCGGCGCCAGCCGGATGCTTCGGAGTTGGTGAGGCGCAGGCTCACGGGCGCATCCCGCCTTCGTTGAAATAGTTGGCCGGATCGCCGGGGATCCGCGCCCCGGGCCGCTGCTTCTTGTAGCACCGGCAGTGGTACGTGTTGGTCAGGTAGTCCCACTTGGTCACCTTGTGCCCGGCGCGGCGGCAGGAGGCGTACCGAAGCAAGCGGATGGGAGCGGTGACGGGGTTCATGCGGGCGACCCCTTGACGATGCGGTCGATCCCCTCGACGGGCCCGGCGGCCGGGTCGGGGCTGTGGTGCCCGTTCTCGCAGATGAGCGAGCGGCCGTCCTCAGAGCGCGTCACCAAGATGCCATCGCAGATGCGGCACTCGTCTTGCGGCGGCTCGGATCCGACCTCCGGGATGGTGCGGCGAACGGGCGGAAGGGTGTGCTTCAGACCGTCGGCCGTCTCGAAGCTCTCGGGGTCGTGGTACGAGGGGATGTGGTGCTGCGTGACGAACGGCTCGCTGCGCTTCCCGGACTCGATGTGCGGTGACGGAGCGGGGACCAGAAACTGGCCGCGCAGCAGGTGCACGGGGATCCCGGCATCCTTGAGCAGGTTGACCCCGTCGACAATGCGGTACTCCTCGTCGGCGATGACCTTCTCGATCCCGGCAGCGATGATGCTCTTGGCGCAGCTCAGGCAGGGCGTATGGGTGCAGTACAGCGTGGCGCCCTCGGTGGCGATGCCCTTCCGCGCCGCGAAGTTGATGGCGTTCTGCTCGGCGTGGATCGTGCGGACGCAGCCGGGCTGCTGGTCGATGTGCAAGCAGCCGACGTCGTCGCAGTGGTCCATGTCCGGCGGGGAGCCGTTGTAGCCGATGGCGATGATGCGGCCGTCGATGGTGACGACGGCGCCGATCCGCCCGCGCGGGCAGGTGCTCCGCTCGGCCACGTGCTTGGCCATGCCCATCATCCACTTGTGCGCGGCGACCCTCCTCATATCAGATAGGGTACACCTGCGACAGGTTCTTCCCGAGCGCCACCAGCCAGCGGTCCGCAGTCTCGAGCTGGACCTCGCTCTGGGCGAAGAAGCGGCGGATGCGGCTCTCGTCGACGCCGATCAGCAGACCGCGCTCGACGTTCGTTGCGGCCGCGTTCCGCAGGACCGACTGAAGCGGGCCGGCGGGCAGGCGCTTCTTTCGCTCCGCGCGCTGGGCGGCGCGGCACTTCGAGCATGCCGCGTACGGCAGGTCGCTGAGGAACTCCTCGCGCTCCCGGAACGTGTAGCAGGCCCGGCAGAACTTGCGAGGCTCACAGCTCGTCATCGCCCTCGACGACGGCGGCGAGCGCGGCGTAGCCGACGATGTCGACGGCGGTGTCACGCTTGTAGCCCTCGGTCCCCCGCATCGCCTTGAGGATGATCATCAGGTTGGCGACGTCGTACGGCGTGAAGGGCTTCTCCTCCAGGTCGCGCCCACGGACGTAGCCGTTGAACCCGTCGGCGATGCGCTGGAAGTTGATGCGCGGGTGACCGTAGTCCTTCTGCCGATCCCCGCGGATGAGGCCGTTCGCCTCCTCGGTGACGTTCTGCTTAGCCATTGGTCACTTCCTCCCAGTCGGTGAACCGGATGATGCCGGGCTCGCCCTGCACCTCCTCGTTGTAGTCGCGAGCCGGAACGTACACCGGCACGCCCAGCTCCGCGATGTTCCGCGCGTTGTCGGGATTGTCATCCACGAAGATGTCGCAGAGCCCGACGAACGGGTGGAGGTGCTTCTCGCCGGGGCCGGGGACGACCACCAGCGCGTGGTAGGGCACGCCGTGGCGGGCGAGCCAGGCGGCAGTGACGTGGTTGGTGTCGGCGGGGCGGGAGGTGACGATCACCACGTCGCCACGGCGCTCGAGGGCGACCGCGGCCCGCACGCCGTCGGCGTACGCGCGGCCGGTCGCGAAGCAGTACTGGCGTGCTTCCGGGTCGGACCAGAGCCACTTCCACTCCTCCGGAGACAGGACCTCCTTGATGTGGTTCCAGTGCTGGTCCTCGCCGTACTCGGGCACCTCGCGCCCACGCAGGGCGTGGACCGTGGCGAGCGCGGCTTCCGTCCAGCGGTAGAGCACGCCGTCCAGGTCGAGCCCGATCAGCGAGCGGGGCTTAGACATCTGCGTCACCAAAGTCGATGAACTCGATGGACCCGTACGGGAAGAACATACGCTGGTCTTCCTCCTGGGCGACGCCCTTGAAGCCACCGTCGACGAAGACTCCGGACTCGGCCATGGCGAGCTGGTACGCCACGAAGGGATACGGCTCGTCACCGTCGAACGCAGGCTTGCGGACGATACGTGCGGTCCGACCCTCTTCGAGCATGTTACGCGACACGCTCCACCTCCAGCCACTTGATCTCGAGGCCGAGCTTCTTGGCGGCGCCCTGGATCTTGCGCTCGATGTCGCTCTTGCTGTTGCCCTTGACGGTGTACCGGACGCGGCCGAAGACGAAGATCGTCCGCTCGCGGTCGACGGCGACCCGGTTGCTCAGGATCTCCGTGCTCTCGCGCTTCCATGGCTCGGGCGCGAGCCGCCGGGCGTCGCGGTAGCCGGAGGGCACCTCGTAGCGGAACGTGTACTCGCGTGTGACGGCTTCGCTCATTTGGCCAGCATCTCCCGGAGGGTGCCCTCGTCGCGCTCGATCTCGGCCGCCTTCTCGAGGTTGGAGCCGTACTTGGCGCGGATCCGGTCGTCGACCGAGTCGACCGCCACCACGTCGATCATCCGGAGCGGCGTGTCCTTGCCGCCCATCCGGTGGCCGCGGTCGTCGCCCTGGCGGTTCTTGATCGCGGACCCGTGGAGCTCGAGGCGGAGCTGGATGTCGGCGTTCGAGAGGTTGACCCCCTCGGCGCCGGCGGCGTAGGTGCACAGGATCACCCGGACCTCGCCGTTCTGGAACTGGACGCGCCCGGCTTCGCGGTCGTCGGGCTTGATGTCCCCGGTGTAGACGGCGTGCGGGATCTTTTCCTTCTCGAGCCGCTTGGCGCAGAGCCGGAGGAGCGGCACGGACTCGGCGAACACGGCGATGCTCTCGTCCGGCGCCTCCTCGCAGATCTCGATCAGCTCCGACACCTTGCAGGAGGGCTCGGTCAGGTCGATGGTCTTCCCGTCCTCGGCGAAGACCCCGGTACCGCCGGTGAGCTGCTTCAAGCGAAGCGCCTGCTGGAGCGGGTTGCTCGCCATGAGGACGCCGTTGTCGAGCTCGGCGAGCATGTTCTTCCGGAGCTCGTCGTAGACCTTGCGCTGCTTGGACGGCATCTCGACGGTGCGGACGATGGTCGGCAGCTTCTCGCGGAGGTCCGGGAGGATGAGCTCCTTCGGGCGGCGCAGGAAGCGCGGGTCGA
>Ga0190271_10002375_pt1 | contig 11369 bp, 12 predicted proteins | sample Popmic356T_FD_133747 | JGI IMG/M metagenome (GOLD analysis project Ga0190271, IMG submission 133747) | Populus adjacent soil microbial communities from riparian zone of Weber River, Utah, USA - 356 T | ecosystem: Environmental > Terrestrial > Soil > Riparian zone | place: USA: Utah | collected...
GCCCCGGTCGTACCACACCATGCGCTCGATGCGTTCGGTCACCACCCAGGTATCACGGTCGACTTCGCCGTCGATGACGCCGTAGTAGACGTACCTGCGCTTGATCCGCATCTCCTTCATTTCGATCCAGCGTGCCTTCCGCTGCTTGTCGATGGTCTTGTCGGCACCAGGCGTGCGCGGCTTTGGCGGCGGCTTGGTGTAGACGTTGTTGCGGGTCTTGGCATAGACGATGTCGATGACGATCGAGCGCAGGATGTTCACCGCAGCGATGGCTGTCGGCAGGTTGCGCGCGATCGGGACGATGGTGCGGATGTGCGGGGCCGTCATCGGCCCCAGCGGCTGGTCGCGGGTGACCGGGCAATAGGGCGCGACCTCGGTGAAATAGATCGGCATGGCCTTAAGGCTTAATCCTGTCGTGGCCGACGTAGATCAGCTTGTGCCCGGTCACGTCCTCGGTCCACTGGATGCGGCTGAGTGCGCTGATCTCCACGTATTGTTCGGTGCCTTTTTCCGCATCCGGGTTGCGCACTTTCTGCTTGTGGTAGTCGCGCTTGGTCTCGCGCCAGGTGATGTCGTCGTATTTCGGCGGCTTCGGCGGCGTCGGCGGCGGCACGCCTTCCGTCTTCGCCGGGTAGATGTTGTTGACCTGCGGGGTGCCGCGCGTGATGTGCTGCACCACGTTGTTTATCATGTTGATTGCATTAATAACCGTCCGCAGGTTGGTTGCCGGCGGAACGGCGTTGATATCGACACTGGCCGGCTGCCGGTGCGACCGCTGCGGCTGCTGGTTGAAGCTGATCGGACAGGACGGGGCGATGGTGTTGTTGCTCATACTGTAGCCAGCTCCTTCACTGATGTTGCGACCTGCATGTTGGATATCACCACCCGGCCCTCGATCTCGAACTGCCACTGCTCGCCCTTGATGCCGGACAGCACCCGCAGCAGTTCGCCGCTGCGGCGAATCTCGCGGGTGGTCCACAGCGCGCCATCGACGTAGACGCGGACGATGCCGTACTGGTTGTCGCCCAGCTCCGGCTGCGGATGGCTGACATCGCGCGCGACCTGTGGCGGGGTGGTGTCCGGCACCGTGAACCACACCCGTATCGCTTCGAAGTTGCGCATGGCCAGTTGCTGGTAGGTCTTCGACCGCCAGCGATACGGCACGATCACCGGATGCTGGTCGGAGAAGTCGTAGTAGTAGATCGCCCCGCCCTGCACCAGGATGCCGACCCCGGTCCACGCATCGACCTCGACGTTGTCGATGTCGAGTTCGTTCGGCGACGTCAGCTTGTTGAAGCCCAGCCTGTGGCCGCCGGCCTGCGGCCAGATGGTGAAGCTGGTCTTGTCCTCGCCCGACAGCTCGACCGTAAAGCCGTCGCGGATCGGGTTGCCGCCGAAGGCGAAGTAGGCCGAGGTGTGCTTGACGGCACGCACGCGGGTGTGCGGCGTCAGCTCCTGCCAGCGTTCGCGTGAGATCCAGCCTTCGGTCATGTTGTCGCCGGCACCGGACTGGCTGACCTGGATCAGCCCGTTCTGGCTGACGTAGAGCACGGTGGTGTCGGTGGACACGATCGAGCCACGATGCAGGCATGGCTCCGGCAGGTTGATCTTGGTCAGCGCCATGCTCGACGGGTTGACGCCGTTGGCGACGTAGGGATTGCCCTGCGTGCAGGCCACCACCGCCTGCCCGCACACGCCGAGGCCGACGATCGGGAATTCGGTGGTGATGACGTAACCCGGCGGCCATGCGTGCGGCCGGTAGGCTTCGGAAAACCAGATTTCGTTTTTTCGAAAGCCGACGGCGATGCCGTTCGGGAACGGGATGATCGCTTGTAAATCTTCCGGCGGTGCGAACCAGTAGATCGACACCAGCTGCTCGTTCAGTGCCACCTGGTCGTCGGGCAGGATGTCGACATAGGTCGCCTGCGCCACCGGGATTTCGGCGACGAAGAAGTACGTGCCCTGTCCGGCCTGGTTGGAGATGGTGCGGTAGATCCTGGTCTTGGTGATGAAGCGTTTCGGCTGCTTGGTCAGCCCGTCGACCGGGTCGACGTAGGCGACACCGAGGTTCTCCGGCAGTGGCTGGAAGCACTCGACGGTCCAGGTCGCGTTCGACCAGCCGTTCAGCACCACCGGCGGCGACGGCGGACCTTCCTCGCCGTATTCGGTCACCCATGTGTAGACGTAGGCCCGCGCCTCGAACACCGAGGCTCCCAGCATGTTGCCCCACATTCGCCAGACATCTTGGTTGCCAGTAGTCGGCGTGATCGGGTTCGGCGGGGCGTTGGTGTAGGTGTGGCTCTTGGCTGCGCCATGCGTGGTGTCGTTGTCGGACACTCGAATTAAAAACGGCTTGTCATGCATGATGCCAAGCCAGTAAGTGTTGTTGGTGATCACCGAAGGCGCGTTGTTGAACACGCCGAGGGCCTCGACCCCGGCAGCGATGCCGGTGGTCTCGTCGCCGGTGGCTAGCAGCTCGTAGGGCGCACCGTTGACGTCGCTGTAGCACACCGCCTTGAACTTCATCGTCGCATCGGTGGAGTCGGGTATGAAGCTGATCGACTGCACCAGCATCGAGCCGGTCGGCACGATCGGCACCAGGAAGATGTCGTTGCCGGGACGCGCGACATCGTTGACGTCTGAGTCCACGGTGTAACCCAGCTGCATGGTATCGCCGCCACCGGTGACGGTGACACCGGGGGTGCAGCCGGAAGCCGGCACTCCCAGCACCCACGGGTGCAGGCGATTCACGATGCGGTCGTATGTGTTGTAGTAGGGCACGTCGATCGACGAGGCCCAGTAGTAGCGTTGCCAGATATCCTGCACCACCGGCGAGTGCATCACCGTGGTGTCGGGATCGGGAAACTCCATCCAGAACGAGTCGGCAGCGGTGATGCCGGTGTCGTTGGTCTCGCGGTTCGGCACCCGGTAGACGAACTTGGCGGCGGTGTCGGTCAGCGTCCGCAACAGCTTCGGCTGCCGCCAGCCGGTCAGCGCGCCGGAGAACAGGTAGCTGTTGACGGAGTAGTCCGCCTGCCCGTCCGGCAGCAGCCGCGTGTCCCACGCCGGCAACATGCCTCCAAATTTATCAATCTTGTAAGCCGTCATCGATACCCCGTCTTGCCCTTGCCGAAGGTCGCACCGATCGTCGGAAACTCCTGGTCCTGGGACGGATTGGGGTGGAAGACCGGCTCCATCCACCCCTCCGTCAACGCCCTACTGATTTTTTTCCCCACCGGCTTTCGCCAGGGCCTTGTTGTAGTCCTCCGCCACCTTGGCGGCCCTGGCCACCGCCTCCTGGCCGGCCTTCTGTTCGGCATCGAACTCCTTCTGCAGGCTGTCGGAGCGGACCTGTTCGGTCTCGGTCTCCGGCGGGTTCTCGCGCATCTTGCGGATGCGGTCGAGCAGCTGGTCGCGGGTCTCGCCTTCCTTCGGCAGGCCGTGGAAGTTGGCGATCTCCTGGTTCTCGGCCAGCTCCTTGTCGACCTTCTGGTTCTGCTCGTTCTCGGCCTGGATCTTGGCCTTGCGCTCCTCATGGTGTTTGGTCGAGTCCATCCTGTCGTCAGGCTTGGCTTCGGATTTGGCGGCGGCCTTCTGGCCCTTCAGGATTTCCTTGATGATGTCGTCCTTGAGCCAGCTGTGCTGCACCTCGACATCGTGGTCGCCGGCGTAGGTGATCAGCTCGTCCTTGGTCATTGCCTCAAGTTCGCCTTTGGTCATGGTCCTCTCCTATTGCGCTACGACTGTGAAAGAGATCGTGTCGTGTTTGATGTTACCCAGTGAGTCGGTCATCGTTAACGTCAGCATCAGGCGCTCGTTCAACACGCCGCCGGACAGGTAGAAGATGACGTCGAGGCCGAGGATCGACAGGTTGCCGACGGTGCAGGTCACCGAATTCGACTGTACGTCGATCTGTTCGATGGTGGCGGAGTTCGCCAGCCAGTTGCCGTAGTAAACCGTCCAGCGTTTGACGTCGCCTTCGGTGTGTTGCTTGCTACCGAGCAGTGCCATCGTCCTCGACCTCGATCACCCGGATTTCACCCGGCACCTCGATCGTCTGTTCCTCCTCGACGACCACCAGGAATCGATCTTCCTCCGGCACGAACAGCGTATCATTCATAGGGCAGCTCCGTAGAACGTGGTGACGAAATTGATCGCGGCGACCGTCGAGGTGGTTGCCGAAGAGGCATAGGCATAGCACTCGTAGTAATCGTCCCCGTCGGCATAATCGACCACCGTCACCGGCGACATCGAGGTGTCGGTCGAGGTCTGCGCGCCGGACTGGGCGATGCAGGCCCCGTTCTTGAAGATCATCACCTGCGGGAAGGTGTTGTTGCGGATACCGGACGCGAACAGCAGCCCGGCACCGAGCAGCACCGTGCCGGCCGCCGGCGTCCAGCGCGAGTTGGTGGCGTCGTACTTGTTGTTGACGTCGAACACCGTGGTGTTGAAGCGCATCTTGGTGTTGACGTTGTTGGCGATGCCGATGTGGTTGGCGTTCATCTTCGCCCGGAAGGCATCCTTGCCTGACGACACGCCGGCCGGACCGGTCGCCCCGGTCGGGCCGGTACCGCCCAGTCCGGTGGGTCCGGTCGCACCAAATCCGGCTGGTCCGGACGGGCCGGTCCGGCCAGTCGGCCCGGTCGCGCCAAGTCCGGTCGGGCCGGTCATACCCTGGCTGCCGACAGGACCGATCGGGCCGGAATGACCGGTGCTACCGACACCCGCAGGGCCGGTGTCGCCGAGTTTGCCGGTCGGCCCGGTCGCCCCGAAGCCGGTCGGCCCGGTGACGCCGGTCGGGCCCAGGTCGCCGTTGAAGCCTTCGGCCCCGGTCGGGCCGGTCGGGCCCGGACCACCAGCTCCGGTCGGCCCGGTGGGCCCGGCCGCTGGCCCGGTGGGGCCAGTGGCCCCGGTCGAAGCAACGGCACCGTTTGCCCCGGTGAACCCGGTTGGGCCGGTCGGCCCGGACGCCCCGAGGATCCCCTGGATACCCTGGATCCCGGACATGCCGGTCGGGCCAGTCGCGCCCGTATGACCCTGGATGCCGGCATTGCCGATCAGCCCGAATGGACCGGTCATTCCGGTCGGCCCGGTCAACCCTTGAGGCCCGGTGGCCCCGAAGCCGGTCACGCCGGTTGGCCCGGACGGCCCGGTCAATCCCTGGCTGCCGGTCGGCCCCGTGATCCCGGTGCTCCCGGTCACGCCCTGTGGCCCGGTTGCGCCGGTGACGCCGGTGAACCCGACCAGCCCTTGCGCTCCGGCTGGCCCGGAGTTACCGGTGGGACCGGTAACTCCGGGCCCCGTCATCCCTGTTGGCCCGGTGGCCCCGGTCGAGGACGCCTGTCCCGGCACCCCGGTCGCGCCGGTCGGCCCAGGACCACCCACCGGTCCGGTCGCGCCGGTGGTCGAGGCGAAGCCCGCAGGCCCCGTCAGTCCCAGCGGCCCTGTCGGGCCCGTGACGCCAATCCCGCCGATCTCGCCCGTCGCCCCGGTCGGCCCCAGCGGCCCGACGTTGCCCGGCTCGCCGATCGGCCCCATCTGCCCCTGCAAGCCGCGCGGCCCGGTGACCCCGGTCGCCGCAGCTCCGGTTGCTCCCGTGGCACCGGTCGGCCCGATCGGTCCAACCGGGCCGTCGGAAGGCCCGGTCGGCCCGGTGGCCCCGGTCAGCGAGGATTCCCCACCCGGTCCCGGCGGACCAGCAGGCCCGGTCGGACCACTGATGCCCCGGCCGGCGATAACGACCGGAAACGCCTGGATATGGGCCGGGATGTTGGCCATCAGCCAATCCGCCAGTCGGTGCCGTCAGCGAACACCGGCACCTTCTCGGCCCCGCCGCCGGCAACGACGCTGTTGTGGGTGGTGGCGGTAGCGTCGGTGACGAACTTGCGCAGTCCGACCGTGGCGGTGCCGAGACTGGCGACCGTGGTCACGGTGGTGACCGGCCCTCCGGGCCCGGTCGGGCCGGTGAAGCCAACCGAACCTGCGGAGCCGACCCCCGGTGGCCCGGTCATGCCCTGTGGCCCGGTGTAGGCCCCTTCGCCCGGCGGTCCGGTCGGCCCGGTGCCCGGCGGTCCGACATGACCGGTCGGACCCTGGATCCCTTCGGGCCCATCAGGACCGGTCGGGCCGGTGGTCCCGGTGGGACCACCGGAAGGTCCGGTGTGGCCGCCGATGACGACGACAGGCTGCGACAGGATCGGAGCCGGAACGGATGGTTGGTAAGTCATCGCTTGAGCCCTCTAAACAGGCCAGCCGGATGTAAATCCGCTTGGCACCGCGTAGCTGAATGTCTTGTGACCGAAGTTCACGGCGAAGATGCCATTGGAAAACCCGCCGCTCCACATCGGATAAACCGCCCCGCCAAAAGCCGCGAACGACTTGCCGCCAGTGTTGGTCGCCGGGTTGGGAGTGCCGCTGCCGTTCCAGTTGCCGCCGTTGACGCGCCACCACACCGTCTTGTTGTCGGCATCCACAGCGACGGAAATTACATCGTTGAGGATCTGGGCCCCCGCCGTCCCGCCACCAACGCCCTGGATATTGCCCGCCCCGTCCAGGCCGCCTGACTGGGCGTCAGACCCAAGATAATTGCTCAAGGATGCAGTCGCGCTGCCGATGCCAAAGAGCAGGTTGGCTGAAACGCTACCTACCGGATAAGTCCCCTCGAAATAGTATTTACCGGAGGTCTTGCCGACCGCCGCCCTGACTGACTGGTAAACACCTACGGCCGTCGCATTCGCCGTCAGGTTACCGGCGCTCAAAACGATGTTGGCTCCCTTGTCGGAAGGATTCCAGGCCGTATAGGTGCTTGTCACCACCGGGCCGTACACTTCGACCTGCTTGATGAAGTACATCCTCCCGCCAGTCAGGCTGTACCCGGAAGCGTTGACCGTCGCGGCATCGGAGCCGCCCTTGTAGTATGAATTTCCGACATCGGACTCCCTGCGCAGCGTAGCCGCACCGCCGAAATAGATCGCGATCACGTAGGACTTGTCTCTGTCGAACGTGAACGCAATCTCGTCGCTCAGTTTCGGCACGCCTGCCGCCACCGTCACGCTGCTCGAACCACTATCGAACGTGACCGGGACCGGCGTGGAAAGAAAATCGTATTCGTCGCCGGCACCGCGCTCCTGGATATACATGTTGCTGACCCCTGCGCTTCCCCCTGTCCCCGCCTCGACGGTGATCCTGATCGCCGTACCCGATACGGCAAGCGTGTAGAACGGGATCGGCTGGCGATGGGTGTAACCACCATAACCCGCTTCCTCTGCCGTCATGGTTTTCGAGAACGTGGTCTGCCAGCCGAGGGTCGGAAACGGTGTCACCGGGGCCCCGCCAAGCGTCGACACCCACTTCTCGCCGTCCCAGCGATACTTGGTCTGGTAGGCGTCACCGAAGGCGGGCGAGGATGGGAAATCATACATACGGCACCTCGATCCCGACGAGGCTGCGCACGGCGTTGGCGAAGGTCGAGTAACCGGAAACATCGGCAGTATTCAGCGCATCGGTCGAGCTGAACAGGATGTGGTTGGCGAACCCGTTCGGGTTGCTGGTCGAGGCCATGTTGTCAGTCGTGCTCAGATGCATGATCCCGCAGATGTGCGCCTTGGTCTCGTCCAGTGTGTAGGTGATGACATCGCTGGTCATCCGCGTCAGCGAGGCAATCGCACCGGACGATGCTGCACTGGAGAACGTAACCTGTGCGTCGGTGCCCGGCTGCCAGTCCCACGCATCGCCCGACGCTGCCTTCTGGGCGATGGTAGCGTGATTGACGGTCATGCCACCGGTAGCAGCCTGATAGGTCAATCTAACCTGGGTGCCGCCCCGGAAAATCCACGACGCCGGAATTTCCTGGCGCAGGTTGAACGCCGCGCCAAGCGGGCCACCAGCGCCTGTCAGCGGCTGCCACATCGACCCCACCCAGATCGGACTGACGTTTGGATCCATCGCAGTGAAGCCGGACGGAATCGCCCCGACCGGCACCGGCACCAGTGTCACTCGTTCGGTCGGTCCGACGTTGACGTTACCCACCACCGGAAACCACGGCCCGGTCGTGAGATCACTCTTCGCCGCGCTGGTGCCGGCAGACGGGTTGCCGTTCCACGTCGGCGAGCCGCCATACGCCATGTGGCCGAACCAGATCTTGATCGCACCGGAGCCGCCACTGTCGTCGAATGCCACCAGCACCAGGTACGCAGCCCCCACCGCCGTGTAGGTTGCGACCGGACTGCCGTTGTAAAGAACCGTACCGAGCGGAGTGTTGAAGACGACGCTGTCGGTTGTCGTCCCCAGGTTGGTTGCAGCAAGATCGAGCGCGGCTCTGGTGACGCCGATGCGCGTCCCCGACCCGCTCCAGCTGTCGAAGTGAACCGCGAACACCTTCTTGCCGGTGATCACCTTGTTGGCGCGCACGCCTTCGGTGGTGCCGGACATGTGCTCCACAGTGATGTCGCTCTGCGCCAGCGTCATCCCGCTGGAGATGTCAGCCGAATTCCACTTGAACGGAATCAGCGAATCGTCCCCGACACCACCGGCAGCGAGGATCCACTTCTCGCCGTCCCACTTGTAAACGCCGAAAACCTCGTTGTAGGTGGGGGAATCTGGAAAGTTGTAAGCCATCAGGTCAGCCCCGTGCCCGAGATGATCCACTCCGTTGTCGCTATCTTCAGCGCAGTGGCGACACCATTCGCGGCCAGCGTCCGGTTGCCGGTGGTACCGGCCCCCGCCAGCCGCATGGTGTCGGTGGTGATCGCGATCGTAATCACGCCCGCACCGTTCTGGTTGACGAACATGATCGAGGTGCCGACCGGGTAGGCGACGTTGGCGTTGCTGTCGATCGTCCAGGTTCGCGCGGTGGTGTCGGCGGACGGGTGGAAGATGTGCCTGCCGCTGTCAGCCAGCACCGTGGTGTAGGTCGCGCTCCGCGAGTTCTGTGGAGTGTCGGCGGGTCCGGTCGGACCGGTCAACCCACCCAGCCACATCGTCACCCACTGGCTCGACGTGCCGTCCGGGTACCAGATGAAGGTCTGGCCGGTATCTGTTTCGTACCAAATCTGGCCCCCGGTCGGCGACACCGGCGGGGTGTCGCTCAACGTCACCAGCGCGGCACCCATGGCCGGCCCGGTGAGGCCTGTCGGGCCTGTCGGGCCAGCGCCGGACGGACCGGTCGGACCTGCAGTCCCCGCTGCTCCAGCCGATCCCTCCAGGCCAGTCGGGCCGGTCGGACCGGCGGCTCCAGGCGTACCCGGTGTCCCGGCTGAACCGGCTGAACCGGTTGGCCCCGTGACCCCGGTCGCGCCAGTCGCACCGGCCGCGCCAGCCCCGCCGGGCACCCCCGGCACACCGGCTTCACCGACAGGTCCGGTTGGCCCTGTCGCCCCGGCCCCGGTGGCTCCGGTCGGGCCAACCGATCCTGCCCCGCCCGGTCCGATCGGACCCACTGATCCCGTTGCACCGGTCGGCCCGGTGAAGGCCCCGGCTCCGGTCGGGCCGGCCAAACCGTCCGATCCGGTGGACCCTGTTGCGCCCGTCGGCCCGGTGAAGGCCCCGGCTCCGGTCGGTCCGGTCGAGCTGGCTCCGGTCGCACCCGTCGCGCCCGTAAACCCGGTCGGCCCGGTGAAGGCCCCGGCTCCGGTCGGACCGGTGACCCCGGTGGCCCCGGTGTTGGTGGCAAATCCTGCCGGGCCCGTGCGCCCCGTTGGTCCGGTCGACCCTGTGGTGCCGGTCGGGCCGTCGGTCCCCGAGGGACCGGTGGCACCGGTGTTAGCGGCATACCCCGGCTCGCCGGTGGACCCGGTCGGTCCGGTGCCGATCGGTCCGATCGAACCCTGGAGACCTGTCGGCCCGGTAACGCCGGCCCCGCCGGCGGGCCCCGTGGGGCCAACCGAACCAGCGCCGCCACTTCCGGTCGGACCGGTCGCACCGGGATGGTTGAACGCCACGACCCACTGGGCTGACGTCCCATCCGGGTACCATACGAACAGCTGGCCAGAATCTGTTTCCCACCAAAGCTGGCCTTCGAACGGACCCAGGGGTGGCGTGTCGCTTAAGGTCGCGCCGCCAGCTCCACCGCCACCGCCGCCACCCGTGGGGCCGGTCGGTCCGGCAGTGCCAGCCGGGCCAGTCGGCCCGGTGCCCACAGCCAGCGGTCCGGTCGGTCCGGTCGCACCCGTGTTGGTGGCACTGCCGGGGACGCCCTCCGGGCCGGTCTGGCCAACCCGCCCGGTTGGACCCGTCGCGCCGGTGTTGGTGGCGAACCCGCCTGGGCCTTCGGCCCCGGTCGGCCCGACCCCGGACGGACCCATCGGACCGGACGGACCGGTCGGGCCCGTGAAGCCGGCACCGCCTCCGGTGCCGCCCCCGCCGCTGCCCGGCGGGCCGGTCATCCCGACCGGACCGGTTGGCCCGGTGAAGGCACCAGCTCCGGTCGGGCCGGTGATGCCGGTTGGCCCGGTGAAGGCACCAGCTCCGGTCGATCCGGTATTGCCTGTGACGCCCGTGGGTCCGGTCGACCCGGTCGGGCCACCGGATGGCCCGGTGTGGCCGCCGATCACCACGACCGGCTGGGCCATGATTGGGGCTGGGTCGTTGTGTGTAACGGCCATCGGCGTCCTTACGGCGGGTAAGAGACGCCCTGGGTGATTTCGAGCGTGCCGGACATCAGCGGGGTCCGCACGCCGAACGAGGAGGTCATCACCAGGTCATAGACGTACAGGCCGGGATCCAGGTTTTCCTGCAGGTCGGCTGCGGGGACGTTGAAGTGGATCACCCGCTGCACCGGGTCGTCGACAATGATGCGGCCGTTGGCGCTCGTCAGCGACAGCAGCGGGTTCGGGTCGAACCGGTTACGCTGCACGTCAAGCTCGAACGTCATCCCGTCCAGCGTCCAGGTGATGTCGTCCGGCTGGCCGAACTGGAAGGCGTCCGACCAGGTGCCGTTGTTGAGCACCTTCAGGTTCTGGATCGCCGTCGTCGAACTGGGGGCCTTGCCGTAGTCCATGCTTACCTCGGCGACGGATGGACGTTATAGGTGGAAATTCCTCCGCGCTGGCTGGACGTGCGATGGCTCTGCGGAAACATCCAGTTCTGCACGCCGACGGTGTTGGCCTTCGTGCTCGACACGCTCGCGGCCGTGGTGCCGTCGTTGAACTTGCCCATGTAGAACTGCGCCATCTGCGGATTGGTGTAGCTCTGCGCGGGGATCATCATCATGTGGCCGATCAGGCCGTGCAGGATCACCTGCGAATACTTCGGCAGGATCCAGTCCGGGATGTTCGGCGGGTAGCAGTCCATCGGGTCGGTGACGGTCTTGATGACGACCGCCGTCATCGGCTGCACCTGGGTGTAGGGGTAGAGGAAGCGCACCGTGCCGA
>Ga0190271_10002376_pt1 | contig 11368 bp, 14 predicted proteins | sample Popmic356T_FD_133747 | JGI IMG/M metagenome (GOLD analysis project Ga0190271, IMG submission 133747) | Populus adjacent soil microbial communities from riparian zone of Weber River, Utah, USA - 356 T | ecosystem: Environmental > Terrestrial > Soil > Riparian zone | place: USA: Utah | collected...
ATCGAGCCGCGATCGGATTCGCGAATCACGATCAAGTCGCTCGACACGGGCGCCACTGTTGAAGCAGAGGACTGGCGTGAGCTCAGACACGTTCGCGAGCTGCGCCTGCTTTCCTTGCTCGTCCATTTCTTTGAGGTCAGAGGCCTCACCCTGACGACGACGTCCGAGTCGCCCGCGGGTGCGGGCATCGCGGGTTCGTCGGCGCTGAACGTCGCCGTGTGCGCAGCGCTCGCCGAGTGGAAGCGCACGCACTACGAGCCGGAAGCGCTGCTCCAGATCGCGATGAACGTCGAGGCGCAGGCGATTGCAGTCCCGACCGGACTGCAGGACTACAGGCCAGCGCTCTACGGAGGAATCGCCGCGATTGAATTGGACGCCGATGGTGTTCGACGCGTGCCGCTCGATGTCGATCTCGGTGAGTTGCAACAGCGAATCGTGCTCTGCTACACCGGTGAGCCGCGCAACTCGGGAACCAACAACTGGGAGATCACCAAGCGACACATCGACGGCGATCAGTTCATCTTCGACTGCTTCGAACGCATCCGCGACACGGCAGCGACGATGAGAACGGCGCTCACGGCTGGCGATTGGGACCGTGTGGGCCTGGCGATCGCGGAGGAATGGGACAATCGCAAGCGTCTTGCTCCAGGCGTGACGACGCCTGCCATCGAGAAACTGATCGCACGCGCGAATGCTGCTGGCGCGACCGCCGCAAAGGTCTGTGGTGCCGGCGGTGGAGGCTGTCTCTTCTGTTACGGCCCGCCGAGTGCCCGCGAAGCGATTCGACACGCGCTGGCCGAGGGTGGTGCGCGCATTCTCGACTACACCTTCGAGCGCCACGGGCTCGGGCGTGGATAATCGCGCGCTATCGCAGGTACTGGGCGAGATTGCGGACCTGCTCGAAATCAGGGGCGACAACGCTTTCAAGATCAGGGCGTACCGGTCGGCAGCGGAGACACTGGCCACGTGGCCGCAGGCGGTTGCACAACTCGACGAACCGCAACTCCGCTCGATTCCCGGCATCGGCAAGGACCTCGCCGCTCGCGTTCGCGAACTGGCTGAGACCGGCACGAGCCAGTATCACAAGGAGTTGCTCGAGCAGTTCCCCCCGACGATTCTCGACCTGCTCCGTCTTCAGGGCGTGGGCCCGAAGACGGTCGCGATGCTTCACGCGACGCTGAACATCAAGAGCATCGACGACCTGGCTGCCGCCGCAAAGGCTGGAAAGCTCAAAGGTCTCAAAGGCATGGGCGCCAAGAAGGAAGCGCAGATCCTCGCGTCGATCGCGGAACGAGCCAAGGACAGCGGACGGCATCTGCTGAGCGACACGGCCGCGACTGCGGCGTCGCTGGTCGACTTCCTCCATGTCCATGACCGTGACGTGGAACTGATTCCCGTCGGCAGCCTGCGGCGTGGACGCGAGACGTGCGGTGACATCGACATCCTCGCGGTCGGCGGTCAGCTGAGCCTGATGGAGGCTCTCATCTCGCATCCGCATGTCGAGCGCGTGCTCGGTCAGGGTGATACGAAGTCGAGCGTGTTACTGCGGGGCGGATATCAGGCCGACCTGAGGCTGGTGCCTCCCGAAAGCCGCGGTGCCGCGATGCAGTACTTCACGGGCTCCAAGGCGCACAACATCAACGTGCGCGACCGCGCCGTGCAACTCGGGTTCAAGCTCAACGAGTACGGCCTCTTCAGGGTGGACGATGACAGCCGTGTGGCCGGGGAGACCGAAGAGGGGATCTACCGCGCCCTCGGCATGGAGTGGATCGAGCCCGAGTTGCGCGAGAACCGAGGCGAGGTGGAAGCGGCTCGGGCAGGAGTGCTGCCGAAGGTCATCACCCTCGCGGACCTGCGCGGCGATTTGCACATGCACACGACAGAGACCGATGGCAAGGACGACCTGACCGCGATGGCGCAAGCGGCGCATCGCCTCGGCCGCGAGTACATCGCGATCACCGATCACAGTCAGGCGCTCGCCATGGCCAACGGGCTCGACGAGAAGCGCGCCCTCGCACATGCTGCCCGCGTGCGGGCGCTGAACGGTCGCTTTGAGAACCTGACCTTGCTCGCCGGGATCGAATGCGACATCCTCTCGGACGGCCGGCTCGATCTTTCCGACGACTGCCTCGCCCAACTCGACATCGTCGTGGCTTCGATCCATTCGAACTTTGCTCAGGAGTCGCAGCAGATGACCGACCGGATTCTGCGCGCGATCGAGAATCCGTGGGTCGATGTGCTCGGGCATCCGACTGGACGTCGGCTGCTGCAGCGGGATCCCCTCAAATTCGATATGAGCGCGGTGATGGATTCAGTCTCGCGGCATGGCGTGACACTGGAAATCAACTGCCAGGTCGAGCGCCTGGACCTGAACGATTCGCACGCGCGCGCCGCACGCGAGCGGGGAATTCCCCTTGTCATCTCAACCGACGCGCACAGCGTCAATGCGTTGTCCCGCCTTGAGTGGGGCGTGCAGGTAGCCCGTCGCGCGTGGGTGCAGGCGGGCGATGTGATCAATACACGTCCAGTCGACGAGATGCGCGCCCGGCTGCGGCGGAATCGGAGGGCGTGACGTGGCCAAGACCCCGGACGGGTTCGTTTCACTGAAGTCGCTGAAGCAGGGTCCACTTTCTGCCGGCGACACGCTCGCGCTGCTCCGGCGCATTTACTTCAAGACAACGAAAGAGACGATCGAGCACGACTTCGCGCATGCGATCGAACTGCTGAAAGGTCTCGAGACGGAAGAAGAGCGCGAGAAGGCCACCGCCTACATGCACGGCCTCGCTGAATTACGACGGGAATGGGCGCCCGGGAAGAAAGTTCAAAGTACGAAGGGTCGAAGGTCAAAGTAGCGGCGGATCTTTAGACCCGCCGTCGATCACTTATCGATGACGACCCTCCTGCGTGCTGTCGTCCGAAGCACTTCGGGAACGTTGCGATTCGTGGACAGCACTTTCAGATCCTTCTCATTGAGCCGGTTGAGCAGATTCATCGAGATCGGCAGCGGCGTCTTCGGATTCCTCGCCAGCGCAGACAGGACGACGTAGCTCTTCATCCAGTTCCGGTTGGTCGAGATGATGCGCAGGATCTCCTCGGACACACTCGACATTTTGGCAATCGCTTCGACTTCCGAGCCGGTCAGTTTCGGGCTGCTCAGGACCGCGACGGAGATCAGCTTGTTGGGATCGCGAATCAGGATGGCCCGCTCCTCGCGCGTCCCTTTCATCGCGCGCGACATTTTCTGCGGGACGGTCATTCCCTGCAGACGCTGCATCGCCGACTGCTCATCGTCCTCCTCGTCGGCGATCTCGGGCCCTACGGCGGTGTCCACCATCGGCTTGTCGGCTTCCGCCGCTGCCTCCTCTGACGGCGCGACGCCGCGCTTCGAGAAGAACTCGCGCATTTCCTCCGGCACGTCGGTCCGTGCGAGGAATGCGGCAAGAGTGGGGGGAGGAATCAGCCCGAGCGTGGCGTTGGCGGCAGCCGCAACTTCAGCGTCCTCATCGGCCGTAAGCATGACGAGGAGCGCCATCTGCTCGTGCGCGCGAGTCGCGATCGCCCCCTGCGCAGCTTGCAGGCGAACGTCACGGGCAACGTCGCCGCGACGGAAGAAGTCGATGAGAGGAGTCTTGACGCCTGCGTCCATCTGCTAACCCTGATTGTCCCACGCCCTGAGCGCCGCCATCACCGTGCGCGCCATGTCGTGCTCTGGCACGTCGGCGAACAGACCAATCGCGGCGAAACCCGCGCACTCCGTGCCATGCAACTGGCCAACGCTATCGAGAGTCATACCGCCAACGCCAAGCACCGGCACTCCCCTCGCGGCATGGACTGCGTCGGCGAGGCCCGCGACACCAGCCTGTTGGCGATGAGGCTTCGATGCGGTCTCGAAGACTGTTCCGAACACCAGATAGTCGACATCGCCCTCAGCGCACACCTGCGCTGCCTCGTCGGCCGTGTGCACCGAACGCCCAATCAAAAACGATGGCGGGGCCACCTTGCGTACGCGTCGAGCAGGCGCGGAGTCGCCGCGGAGGTGTACTCCGTGCGCGCCGGCAGCCATCGCGATGTCAACACGGTCGTTGACCAGAATGCGCGTCCGCGTACCGCGCACGGCTTCGACGGCTTGCTCGACCAGAGACAGCAACGCTCCGTCCACCATATCCCGCTCGCGAATCTGGATGAGATGTATGCCCGCGTGCGCTGCTGCCGCCACGCGCCGGATCAGCGCGGTCTCGGCGCGCTCACCCAGGCGCCGGCGATCGGTGATCATGCAGACGACGGGATGCACGAGGACTACTCCTCGGCTGCGCGGTTGTTGAGAGAGAGGACGTGCTCGATGCGGCGCTCGGCGAAGAAGGAGTGCATCTCCACCACGGCGGCCAGCATGTTGACGATGCCGATACCAGACACGGCGCCGCGCACGAAGTTGTTGATCATCAACGCGTGAATGAACGGAAGCGCCTGCGCAAAGTAGTTCCGATCCCAGAACTGCGACCAGGGTGCCAGCACCAGGACCGCGCCAGTTTCCAGGAAGAACGCAGTCAGGAGCAAACGCATCAGGGCTTACCGATTTCGGCCTGGGACAGTTGAGCGATTCGGTCGCGCACATCCCGGTAGCCGGATGACTCCGATTCGAGTTCCATGAAGAGAGCCATCGCTCGTGAACTCTCTCCCTGCCTGGCCAGCGTATCAGCCAGGTCGTACATCAGCGGCACGCGATCCTCCGGCACGGGCGCGGGCGCTTCCAGTGCGCGCTCGAGCCAATCGACCGCTGCCTGCAATTCGTCGCGGCCGAGACAAATGCGAGCCAGGTGTGACGACGCTTCGAACCGCATCGCCGGCGTGCGCGCGGCCTCTTCGAAGCTGGCAATGGCTTCGTCCAGTCGATTGTCTGCCATGCACTCGAACCCGTGGTCGAGTTGTTCGCGCGCACGCACTTCCTGGTCGTGCGCAACCTTCCCTCTGAGCTCCTCGAAAAACGACTCGAGCGGGAGCGCGTCGCCCAGCGACCCGACCGGCTCGGGCATCGCGGGCGTGGGCACGGGCTCTGCCACGGGCTCCGATGCCGCAACAGGCTCGGGCTCCACGATCGGCTCGGGCTCTACGATCGGTGCGGATTCCACGATCGGCTCGGGCTCCGCGACCGGCGCAGCGTCCTCTTCGATGAAGCTTACCGCCGCCAGTTTCTCCTGGATCTCCGCGTCGTCGGGATCGAGTTGAACGGCTTCCCGCAAGGCGACGAGCGCATCAGAACCACGGCCATCCTTCGTGTGGAGATCCGCGATACCAAGAATCACTCGAGCCGCAGGCCTGGCCTCACCGCGATCGACGAGTGCCTGAGCGGCCACTCTCCTTGCGTCGACGTTGGCGTCCGCGAGCTGGCCGAGCCGAATCACGCAATCAATAGCACCCGGCTCGTTGCCTGCCGCGCGGCGATCCTGAATCAGCCGGTTGTAGTGCGAGCGTGCGTCGAGCGACAGACCGTTCCGTCCGGCGATGTCTGCCAGTTGCCAGAGCGCGTGATCGTCGTTGCTCCGGACCTTGAGCACTTTCTTGTAGACGGCAGACGCGCGCGGGAAGAACCCCTCGCCGTAAAGATGGTCGGCAGCCCGGTTGAACTGCTCCGCTGCTCGATCCGCCTGACCGGCTTTGACGTAAAGGTCGCCCAGCGCGTTGGCCGAGTTCCAGTCGTCAGGCTTGTCCTCGACGAGACGGACGTACTCCTCGATGGCAGCTGCCATCTTGCCTTGTTTGAGAAGCTTCTCTGCCTTCTTGAGGGTCTCGTCCCGGTCGACTGCCACTCAATCGATCCTATCAAACAGGCTCGCCTGCGGCTTGAACGAGCGGCGATGCAGTGACGAATATCCGAACCGCTCGACGGCGGCCCGGTGTTCGGCGGTGGCGTAACCCTTGTGTCGATCGTATCCGTAGCGCGGATCGTTGGTGTGCTCGGTCAGCATCTGCCGATCGCGCGACACTTTGGCGACGATCGACGCGGCAGCGATCGCCGCACAGCGCCGGTCGCCGTGCAGCACGCCACGTTGAGCGATGTGGAGTTCGGGAATGCGAAAGGCGTCCACGAGGACGGCGTCGGGCAGCGGCGCGATGGCCATGACGGCGCGGCGCATCGCTTCGAGCGATGCGCGATGGATGTTCAACGTGTCGATCTCGGCTGGCTCCACGAAGCAGACCGACCACGCGAGCGCCCGCTTCTGGATCACCTCGTTCAAGCGCTCGCGTTCGTCGGCGCTCAACATCTTGGAGTCGGCGAGCCCGGGAATGTGAGTGTCCGGATCGAGCACCACCGCACCGGCGACGACGGGGCCTGCCAGGCATCCCCGGCCCACTTCGTCGCACCCGGCGATGCGGTAGAACCCCCAGCGTCGCAGCGCGTTCTCGATGGTTCTCGTCGCGCGGACCCGGACCATGGCCGTGACACTACGTGCGCTTGGTTTCCTTCATGCGCGCTGCCTTCCCCTTCAGTTCGCGGAGGAAGTACAGCTTCGCGCGCCTGACGCGCGCCGACCGCACCACGTCGACCTTCGCGATCGTCGGCGAGTGCAGCGGGAAGATGCGCTCGACACCCTGGCCGAACGACACCTTGCGAACGGTGAAGGAGGCTCTCAAGCCGCCACGGTGCAGTCCGATGACGATGCCCTCGAAGATCTGGATGCGTTCCTTGTCGCCCTCGCGCACCTTGACGTGCACGCGGACGGTGTCTCCAGACTTCATGTCCGGCCGTTCGGTCATCTGGGACTTTTCCACCAACTCAATCGCGTTCATTGCCTTCTCCTCACCAACAGGTCCGGCTGAAGCCGAACTCTCCGCTTGCTGGTCCGGCGCCTGCCGGACTAATGCTCTTCTCGCTCGAACCGTTCCCGCCGAATCTCGTCGAGCAACGCCCGCTCTTCGTCGTCGAGCGTGGCCGTCGCAATCAGCTCCGGACGGCGTTCCAGCGTTCGAACGAGCGCCGCCTTGCGGCGCCATCGACGAACGTCCGCGTGATGTCCGGACATCAGCACGTCCGGCACGCGATGACCGGCGATCTCCGCCGGTCGGGTGTAGTGCGGATAGTCGAGCAATCCGCGCGAAAACGAATCCTGCGCGACCGACTGCTCGTCACCCACGACACCAGGCACCAGGCGGCTCACCGCATCGACGATGACGAGCGCCGCCAGTTCTCCACCGCTCAACACGTAGTCGCCGATCGAGATTTCCTCGGTGGCGACCATGTCTCGCACCCGCTCGTCCATCCCCTCGTAGCGACCGCACAACAGCACGATGTGCTCGAGGCGACCCAGACGCTCGGCTTCCGCCTGGGTGAACGTTCGACCCTGCGGCGAGAGCAACACCACCGTGTCCGGCGTTCCGCGCGTCTCGCGAATCTCACTGACCGCCCGCATCAGCGGCTCGGCCTTCATCACCATCCCGGGCCCACCGCCGTACGGCACGTCGTCAACCGTCCGGTGGCGATCCGTCGTCCAGCGGCGGAGATCATGCACCGCCACGTTCAGCAGGCCACGCTCGACGCCCCGGCTCACAACGCCCTCGCTAAGACCCGCTTCGATCATCGAGGGAAAGATCGTGACGATGTCGAACTGCATACTGCTGACTGCCTACCGCCTACTTCTGATTCAGTTCCAACAGTCCCTCGGGCGGGTTGATCCGAATCCGCCGCCCGGCAATATCCACTTCAACACAAATATCGGCAGCAAGGGGCACCAGCACTTCCCCGCGCCGTCCTTCCACACTCAATACGCTGGCCCCGGTCCCGCCCTCAACCCGCTTGACCTCACCAACCGGTTCGCCGGAGATCGTCTCGACGGCGCATCCCACGAGGTCGTGCACGTAATAGGCGCCCGCATCGAGGGGCAGCAACGAGTCTTCCGGGATTCTGAGATCGAGACCGGCGAGCCGCTCGACATCCTCAATCGATCCGAATCCCTCGAACCCCAGCACCGGGCGACCGTTCTGTACGCGCGCCGAGTTGACCGTCAGCACCTCGTGACCGCGATCCGATCGCGTCCAGAAGGTCGCGCCCGTCCGAAATCGATCCTCGACGAAGTCCGTCTCCGGCGTGACGATCACCTGCCCCCGGAGGCCGTGTGGCCGCGCGATACGTCCCACGAGGACCATGCTGTCCCACTCGGGAGCCAGGCTCATCGTCAGTCCCGGATATCGAGCTGTGCTCGCACTCCGTGTCGTTCCGCGGTCAACGCGACGAGCGTGCGAATCGCCGCCGCGGTTCGTCCCTGCCGCCCGATGATCTTCCCCATGTCGCCCGGTGCAGTCGACAACTCGACGACGGTCATGCCGCGACGCACCGACTCGGTCACTTTCACCGACTCGGGGTGATCGACCAGCGTTTTGACGACGACCTCGACGACCGCACGGAGTGGGCTACCCGGCCCGCCGTCCTGCTCCGCCATTACAGCGCTGGAGCCTCGACCGGCTTGGACATGTCCTTCGTCAGGTGCTTGGCCAGCAGCGTGCGAACAGAGTCCGACGGCTGCGCTCCAAGCTTGATCCAGTGCTGAATCCGCTCCTTGTTAATCTCCACAAGGGCCGGCTTCGAGCGCGGATTGTAGGTCCCGACGTTTTCGACGAAGCTGCTCTCGCGCGCCGACTTCGCTTCCGTCACCACCACGCGAAAGTAGGGCTTCTTCTTCGACCCTACTCGTCTCATTCGAATCGCTAACATTTCTCGCTCCGCTCTAACTCCCAACCTCCCAACTCCCAACTCCCAAACTTGGGAGTTGGCGTCTTGGGCGTTGGGCGTTGACAACTATCTCGACTTGATGAGCCCCCAGGGCCCGCCCTTCTTGCGCTTCTTCCCGGCGCCATGTGGCGTCGCGAATCCTTCGTGCTGCTGAATCTTCGGCATGCCCTTCATGTTGCGCACCGCGGCCGATCCGCCGCGACTGAACATCTGCAGCATTTTCTTCATCTCTGCAAACTGCTTGAGCAGACGATTGACCTCTTCGACCGACGTGCCACTGCCGGTCGCGATTCGCTTGCGGCGGCTGCCGTTGAGGATCTGATCGTTCTTCCGCTCGGCCGCCGTCATCGACGAGATGATCGCCTCGATCCGCGCCAGCTGCTTCTCGTCAGGTTTGTTCTGCGCGAGCTCCTTGAGGTTTCCCAGGCCGGGAATCATGCCCAGGATGCTCTCGAGCGGTCCCATCCGCTTGAGCGTGCGCAGCTGCGTCCTGAAATCGTCGAGGGAGAACTGATTCTTGCGAAGCTTCTCTTCGAGCTTCTCGGCTTCGTCCTCGCCGATCGCCTGCTCGGCCTTCTCGATGAGCGAAAGGACATCGCCCATCCCGAGGATGCGCGACACGATGCGATCGGGATGGAACAGCTCGAGGTCTTCGAGGCGCTCACCGCTGCCGATGAACGCGACGGGCACGCCGACGACGGACACGACGGACAGCGCCGCGCCACCGCGCGCATCACCATCGAGCTTCGTCAGCACCACACCGGTCACGCCGATGCGCCGGTTGAACTCGCCCGCGCTCTTGATGGCGTCCTGGCCGGTCATCGAGTCGGCGACGTAGAGGAGATCGGTCGGCTTGACCACATCCTTGATCGCCTGCAACTCGTTCATCAGGTCGTCGTCGATGTGGAGACGGCCGGCCGTGTCAACGATGACCGTGTCGAACCCTTTGGCCTTCGCTTCTGTGAGCGCGCCGGACGCTCTCGCAATCGGATCCATCGTCTCGGGTTCGTAGACTTTGACTTCGGCCTTTTCACCGACGACGGAGAGCTGCTGGATGGCCGCGGGACGGCGCACGTCGGTCGAGACCATCAACGGATGCTTGCCCTGGCGCCGCAGCCAGCGACCGAGCTTGCCGCAGGTTGTGGTCTTACCCGAACCCTGGAGCCCAAGCAGGAGAACGACGCGCGGTGACGGCGCGTCTTTTTTCAGGCCACCTTCGACCTCGCCAAAGAGTGCGAGCAGTTCGTCGCGGACGATCTTGACGACCTGCTGAACCGGGGTCAGGCTCTTGAGGACGGTTTGATCGATCGCCTTGTCGCGCACCCGGTCGATGAACGCCTTGACGACCTGGAAGTTGACGTCGGCCTCGAGCAGCGCGAGTCGAATCTCGCGCAGCGCCGTTTCGACGTGCTCCTCGGTCAGGCGCACCTCGCCCCTCAGGGACGTGAAGGCGCTCTGGATACGGGTGCTTAGTGATTCGAACAAACCCTTATCTTATGGCAACTTGACCAATCCTCGCAAGCCAGAGTCGGCCTATAATTCCCGCATGCTTGCTCTTCTACGCTCGATTTTCGTCGTCGCAACGCTTGCCGCCGTCCTGATCCAGGGGATTGCCACGCCCGCTGCGCAGGCGACCACCAGCGGCACGGGCATCTCTGCGAGGGGTAACTGGACGCCCCCGACCGGTGCGGCGCCACGGTTGCCGAATGGCAAGCCGGACTTCAGTGGCGTCTGGGACCACCAGTACGTGCCGGACATGACGGCGACCAACAGGAACCCTGCGCTGCAGAAGGGACCGAAGGAACTGCCCTTCACGCAGGCCGGCCTCGACAACATGAAAAACTACGACCCGGTCAGGGATGGCGACTACACCGGCATGTGCATGCCGTACGGGTTGATGCGATCGATGAACGCGCCCTACCCGATGCAGATCTTCCAGAACGACAAGTACGTCGCGTTCCTCTTCGAGGTCAGCACCTGGTTCCACGTCGTCCCGTTCAGGAACGAGCATCCCAAGGAGGTCGATCCAACGTGGTTTGGCAATTCGATCGCCAAGTGGGATGGCGACACGCTCATCGTCGATACGATCGGATTCAACGGGTACACGCGCCTCGACACCGTCGGCCGCCCGCATAGCGACAAGCTGCATCTGACACAGACCTTCAAGCACATCGATGGCGGACATGTGGCATACACCGTCACGGTGGACGATCCGGTCTACTACTCGCAGCCCTGGACCAACGAGCGGACGATGACCTTGTCGAACGGCGAGTTGCTGGAGTACTCGTGCGAAGAGAACAACAAGTCGCTGTGGGAGGGACGCATCAAGCTGTGGATCCCGCCGAACGCGAGTCAGCCGCGCAGCACACCATCATTCCCCGAAGGGAAGAAGTAGAGGCGGGTCTTTAGACCCGCCCGGGACCTCATGAACGAGACACTCAAAGAAAAAGCTGCGCTGTACGGCATCCCTGTCGCACGGCGCCACATCTTCCTCTGCGCCGAACAGACCAAACCGAAGTGCTGCGAGATGGAGCGCGGGGTCACGGCGTGGGAGTACCTCAAACGCCGGTTGAAGGAGCTCGGACTGTCCGAGCAGGGCGGCATCCTTCGCAGCAAGGCGAACTGCCTTCGCATCTGCGAAGGCGG
>Ga0190271_10002378_pt1 | contig 11367 bp, 10 predicted proteins | sample Popmic356T_FD_133747 | JGI IMG/M metagenome (GOLD analysis project Ga0190271, IMG submission 133747) | Populus adjacent soil microbial communities from riparian zone of Weber River, Utah, USA - 356 T | ecosystem: Environmental > Terrestrial > Soil > Riparian zone | place: USA: Utah | collected...
ATCCGCGCCTTCCTGCCCGGCTCGCTCGTGGACCTGCGCCCGGTGAAGGACACGTCTCACCTCGAGGGCAAGGAACTCGAGTTCAAGGTAATCAAGCTCGACCGCAAGCGCAACAACGTGGTGGTCTCGCGCCGCGCCGTGCTGGAGGCGAACCTCGGTGCGGAGCGCCAGGCGCTGCTTTCGAGCCTGCAAGAAGGCGTCGTGGTCAAGGGCATCGTCAAGAACATCACCGATTACGGCGCATTCGTCGACCTCGGTGGCATCGATGGCCTGCTGCACATCACCGACCTGGCCTGGCGCCGGGTCAAGCATCCTTCGGAAGTGCTCAACGTCGGTGACGAAGTCACCGCCAAGATCCTCAAGTTCGACCAGGAGAAGAACCGCGTTTCCCTGGGCCTGAAGCAGCTCGGCGAAGACCCGTGGGTGGGCTTGTCGCGGCGCTACCCCACCGGCACCCGCCTGTTCGGCAAGGTTTCCAACCTGACCGACTACGGCGCGTTCGTGGAGATCGAGCAGGGCATCGAAGGCCTGGTCCATGTATCTGAAATGGACTGGACCAACAAGAACGTGCACCCGTCGCGCGTGGTTCAGCTGGGTGACGAGGTCGAAGTCATGATCCTCGAGATCGACGAAGACCGCCGCCGCATTTCCCTGGGCATGAAGCAGTGCAAGCCGAATCCCTGGGATGAGTTCGCCGCCAACTACAAGAAGGGCGACAAGGTCCGCGGCCAGATCAAGTCCATCACCGACTTCGGCATTTTCATCGGCCTGCCCGGCGGCATCGACGGCCTGGTCCACCTGTCCGACCTGTCCTGGAGCGTCGCCGGCGAAGAAGCGGTGCGCAACTACAAGAAGGGCGACGAGGTCGAGGCCATGGTTGTATCGATCGACGTCGAGCGCGAGCGCATTTCGCTCGGCATCAAGCAGCTCGAAGGCGATCCGTTCACCAATTTCGTCGCGGTGCACGACAAGGGTGCAGTGATCGAAGGCCTGGTCAAGGCGATCGATCCCAAGGGCGCCGTGGTGCAGCTCGACACGGACGTGGAAGGTTACCTGCGCGCTTCGGAAATCACCCGCGACCGCGTGGAAGACATCCGTACCCACCTGAAGGAAGGCGACAAGGTTTCGGCGATGATCATCAACATCGATCGCAAGAACCGCAACATCAACCTTTCGATCAAGGCGAAGGACGCGGCCGACGAAACGGAAGCGTTGCAGAAGCATAGTGCTGAAAGTGCCGGCAACGCGGGCACGACGAACCTGGGGGCCTTGCTCAAGGCCAAACTGGACAACAAGAATTCCGCGCAATAAAAAATAGGAAGCGCCATGACCAAGTCGGAGCTGATTGCCAAGCTGGCAGCGCACTTTCCCCAGCTCGTTGCGAACGACGCCGAACTCGCGGTGAAGATGATCCTGGACGCCATGGCCAAAAGCCTGGCCCAGGGACATCGCATCGAGATTCGCGGTTTTGGAAGCTTCGGCTTGAACTACCGGCCCCCGCGGGTCGGGCGCAATCCGAAGTCCGGTGACAAGGTGCACGTGCCGGCCAAGTACGTGCCGCATTTCAAGGCTGGCAAGGAACTGCGCGAGCGCGTGGATTTCATCAAAGGCCCATAAACGGTGCCGTTGCGCTGGGCAGAAATTGCGGGCGGCACGATCGCGAGATGGTGCCGCTTTTTTTCGTCCGTTGCCGGCGTGCCGTGCGGGCGTGATGGGGGCGACTGATGCGTTACTTGTCCTGGGCCTTGCGGATCCTGCTGTTCCTGCTCCTGTTCGTCTTCGCGCTCAAGAACACCAATCCCGTCACGGTTCGCTTTTATCTTGGGAGCCAGTGGGAGTCACCCCTGGCCCTGGTCTTGCTCGTGTTCTTTGTAGCGGGTGCGGTGGCTGGCGTTGCGGCGTGCCTGAGCCATGCCTACCGGCAGCGCAGGGAAATCCTCGACTTGCGCAAGGAGTTGCGCGGCAAATCGCTGCCCTCCGGCGAAGTTGAGTAGGCATGGTCCCGCGAGCAATCTTCCTGCAACCGATGTTGAATCGACTGGTCAGCTGAATGGAATTCGAACTCTGGTGGCTGTTGGGATTCCCGTTGTTTTTCGCGCTGGGCTGGATGGCTGCGCGCGTGGACATCAAGCAACTCCTCTCCGAATCACGGGCGCTGCCCCTTTCGTACTTCAAGGGCCTCAATTTCCTGCTCAACGAGCAGACCGACAAGGCCATCGAAGCCTTCATCGAGGTCGTCAAGGTCGACCCGCAGACCATCGAACTGCACTTCGCGCTCGGCAGCCTGTTCCGGCGCAGGGGTGAGGTCGAACGCGCCATCCGCATGCACGAAAATCTGCTCGGTCGCGCTGACCTGGCACCCGAGCAAAAGCTGGTTGCGCTCTACGAGCTGGCGCAGGACTATCTGAAGGCCGGATTGCTGGATCGTGCCGAAGAGCTGTTTGGCCGGCTGCAGGGCACGCAATACGAGCAACAGGGCCTCAAGTTCCTGCTGGAAATCTACGAGCAGGAAAAAGACTGGTACAAGGCGATCGAGACCTCCCGCAAGATGGATGCGGTGACCGGCCAGTCGAGCGCCAAGGACATCGCCAACTTCTACTGCGAGCTGGCGCTGGGCGAGATGAGCAATTCGCGCTGGGATGCGGCACGCGATTTCCTGCGTGAGGCGCTGGTCGTGAACAGGCGCTGCACGCGGGCCAATGTTCTCTACGGCGACATCGAGCTGGCGCAGGGGCGGACCGAGCCGGCGATCGAAGCCTGGAAACGCATCGAGAACCAGAACCCCGCCTATCTGGCGCTGGTCGCCGAAAAACTGCTGGCCGCCTATCGCAGCCTCAACAAGTCCGCCGAAGGCCTGCAGCTGCTGCGCAGCTATCTTGCAAGCCATCCTTCGCTGGACCTGCTCAACGTGATCTTCCAGGGGGAACTGGAAATCAGCGGGCCGGAGGCCGCCTACCGGCTGGTGCGCGACGAACTTGCGCGCAATCCCACACTCTTAGGATTGGACAAGCTGCTCGAGGCGCAACTGCTGGACGTTCCCGCGGAACGCCGCAATGACCTGCAATTGATCAAGAACCTGGTGCACCAGCATACCCGCAGCCTGGCCCTCTACCGTTGCGACACCTGCGGCTTCAAGGCGCGGCAGTTCTACTGGCATTGCCCGGCGTGCAATGGCTGGGAGACCTATCCCCCGCGCAGGTCGGAAGAACGGGAAATGTCGTGACCACGCAGTCCGCTTTGGGCGGTTCCAGGGTAGTCGTGGCACTGGACTATGCGGACGCAAAGACGGCACTCACGCTGGTGGAGAAGCTCGAGCCGCAAGCCTGCCGCCTCAAGGTAGGCAAGGAATTGTTCACGGCCGCGGGGCCGGCGCTGGTCGGGACTCTGGTGCAGCGCGGCTTCGATGTGTTCCTCGATCTCAAATTCCACGATATCCCCAACACGGTCGCGCAGGCCTGCAAGGCGGCAGCGGGTCTTGGGGTGTGGATGCTGAACGTGCATGCGCTGGGCGGCAGGGCGATGTTGCAGGCAGCGCGTGAGGGGGTGGAGTCCTCACAACGCCGCCCGCTTCTGATCGCGGTCACCGTGCTGACCAGCATGGCGGAAGCGGACCTGCGGGCAGTGGGTGTCGCCGCCAGCCCCCTGGACGAGGCAATGCTGCTGGCGGGCCTGACCTGCGACAGTGGCCTCGACGGCGTGGTTTGCTCGGCGCACGAAGCCGGGCAGATTCGCGACCGGTTTGGGAGGAATTTTCTACGCGTGACGCCGGGCATCCGCCTGGCCGGAGATGCGGCAGGCGACCAGAGGCGCGTCATGACGCCGGTCCTGGCACTGCAAGCCGGTTCCAGCTACCTGGTCATCGGCCGGTCGGTTACCCGCGCCGCGGAGCCGCTGCAGGTGCTGGCACAGATCAATTCGGAACTCGCCACATTGGAGCACAAGCAATGAAAATCACCATCATCGGCACCGGTTACGTCGGGCTCGTCTCGGGCGCCTGCTTCGCCGACCTCGGCAATGACGTGCTGTGTCTCGATCTCGACGAGAAAAAAGTGGCAACGCTCAACGCTGGCGGAATTCCCATCTACGAGCCGGGGCTGGAACAGCTGGTCAAGCACAATGCGGCCGCCGGCCGCTTGCGATTCACCACCGACGTGGAAGAAAGCGTGGCCCACGGGGCGGTCCAGTTCATCGCCGTGGGCACGCCCGCCGACCAGGATGGCTCGGCCGACATGCGCCATGTGCTGGCTGCCGCACGCAACATTGGCCGCCATATGACCGACTATCGTGTCGTGGTCGACAAATCCACGGTGCCCGTCGGGACGGCGGAGCGTGTGCAGGCTGTCATCGAGGAGGAACTGAAGCGTCGCGGAAAGACCATTCCGTTCGGCGTGGTCTCCAATCCTGAATTCCTCAAGGAAGGCGCCGCGGTCAACGATTTCATGCGCCCGGACCGCATCGTCGTGGGCAGCTCGGACGAACGTGCGACCCAGACCATGCGCCAGCTCTACAATCCGCTCCTGCGCAATCACGACCGCATGCTGGTCATGGACACCCGCTCGGCGGAACTGACCAAATACGCGGCCAACGCGATGCTGGCGACGCGCATCTCGTTCATGAACGAACTGGCCAACCTGGCCGAGAAACTCGGCGCCAACGTGGAAGCGGTCCGCAACGGCATCGGATCGGACCAGCGCATCGGCTATCATTTTCTCTACGCCGGCGTCGGTTACGGCGGGTCGTGCTTTCCCAAGGACATCCAGGCGCTGCAGCACACCGCCGGCGAATACGGCATGCAGCTCACCATCGTCGATGCCGTGGAAAAGGTCAATCGCACCCAGAAGCAGCGCATCCTGGAAAAAGTGCGGAACCGTTTCGGCGAGCAGCTCGATGGCAAGACCTTCGCGATCTGGGGGCTGTCGTTCAAACCCAATACCGACGACATGCGCGAGGCACCCAGCCGCGTGGTCATCAACGGGCTGCTGTCGCGCGGCGCGACGGTGAATGTCTACGATCCCGTCGCCATGGCCGAAGCCAAACATGTATTTGCAAAGGAACCCGGCGTTCGATTCGCCGCGTCGACGACTGCCGCGCTGGATGGCGCGGATGCGCTTATCATCGTCACCGAGTGGAAGGAATTCCGTAGCCCCGACTTCGAAGACATGAAAAAGCGCCTCAAAGCCCCCGTGGTTTTCGACGGGCGCAACCTTTACGATCCCGCAGTGATGCGGGCCGCCGGAGTCGAGTATTTCTCCGTCGGCAGGCCCTGAAACCGGCGAGTGACTGGCAAATGCAGATAAAGCCGCAAACCCTGAACAAGGCCCGGGTGCTGGTGGTCGGCGACGTGATGCTCGACCGCTACTGGTTCGGCGAGGTAAGCCGGATTTCGCCGGAGGCCCCGGTGCCGGTGGTCAAGGTCGGGCGCACCGAGGAGCGCCTGGGCGGAGCCGCCAACGTGGCGCGCAATATTGCCGCGATCGGGGCAAAGGCGGCGCTGTTGTCCGTCGTGGGGCAGGACGAGGCGGCGGATTGCATCCAGCGCCTTCTGGAAACCGACTCGATCACCGGGCAACTGCACCGGGATCCGGCGCTCGCCACCACCATCAAACTGCGGGTGATCGGCCGCCAGCAACAGCTGCTGCGGGTCGATTTCGAAACCGAACCGGGGCACGAGGTGCTTGCGGCAAAACTGGCGGATTTCGAGGCGCGCCTGCCGGATACCGATGCGGTCATCCTGTCCGATTACGGCAAGGGCGGCCTGAAGCATATCGAGCGCATGATCGCGCTGGCGCGGGCGGCCGGAAAGCCGGTGCTCGTGGACCCCAAGGGCGACGACTACGCCCGCTACCGCGGCGCGACGCTGCTGACGCCGAACCGTTCGGAGTTCCGCGAAGTGGCGGGACGCTGGACCAGCGAGGACGACCTGACCGCGCGGGCACAGAAACTTCGGGAGGACCTCGGCGTTCAGGCCCTGTTGGTGACACGCAGCGAGGAAGGCATGACGCTCTACCGCAAGGGCGAAAGGCTGCACGTGCCGACCGTGGCTCGCGAAGTGTACGATGTGAGCGGTGCCGGCGACACCGTCATCGCGATGCTCGGCGTGATGCTGGCGGCGGGCGCCGACGTGGCCGATGCGGTGAAACTGGCGAACAAGGCGGCCGGTATCGTGGTCGGCAAGCTGGGCACGGCTGTCGTGCATCCCGAAGAACTGTTTTCCTGAACGGAACGTCCATGTATATCGTTGTTACGGGAGCGGCAGGTTTTATCGGCTCGAACATCGTCAAGGCGTTGAACGAGCGCGGCGAGACCAACATCCTGGCGGTCGACAATCTCAGTCGCGCCGACAAGTTCCGCAACCTGGCAGATTGCGAGATCGCCGACTACCTGGACAAGGAGCATTTCCGCGCCGCCCTCGATGCGGGCTCCTTCGATGGCGAGCTTTCAGCCATCCTCCATCAGGGCGCCTGCTCGGACACCATGCATACCGACGGCCGCTACATGATGGAGAACAACTATCGCTACTCGGTCGACCTGCTGGCATATTGCCAGTCCGAATCGGTGCCGCTGATCTATGCATCTTCCGCTGCCGTGTACGGAGCGGGACCGGTATTCAAGGAGGGCAGGGAAAACGAGCGGCCGCTCAATGTCTACGGGTACTCCAAGTTCCTGTTCGACCAGGTCGCGCGACGACGCTGGGACGACAATACCGCGCAAGTCGTCGGCCTGCGCTATTTCAACGTTTACGGACCGCGCGAGGCCCACAAGGAGCGCATGGCATCCGTCGCCTTTCATTGCTTCAACCAGTATCGCCAGACCGGCAAGGTCAAGCTGTTTGAAAGCAGCGGCAATTACGCGGCCGGGGAACAGCGTCGCGATTTCATTTCCGTCGAGGACGTAGTGGAGGTCAATCTCTATTTCCTGGACAACCCGAAAAAGTCCGGGATCTTCAATTGCGGTACCGGCGCGTCGCAGACCTTCAACGACGTGGCGGTCGCCACCGTCAACGCCTTGCGCGCGGAAGCGGGAGAGAACCCGTTGCCACTGGCCGATCTTGCCCGCCAGGGTGTCATCGAATATGTTCCCTTCCACGAGGGACTCAAGGGCAGGTATCAAAGCTTTACGCAAGCTGACCTTGCCGATCTGCGTAGTGCCGGATACGACGCGTCCTTCTTCAATGTTCAGACCGGGGTCGCGCGCTACGTGGAGTGGTTACTCGAATCCGGGTACTGAAATCCTGCCCGGCGACCGCTTGGCAGCACTCACGACGAGTATGATGTCCGGATGGACCGCAATCCCGTAAGCGCCTATAAAACCCTCGATGATTTCGTGGGCAATACCCCGCTGGTGCGCCTGAAGCGCATCCCGGGCAATACCGGCAATGTCATCCTGGCCAAGCTGGAAGGCAACAATCCCGCCGGGTCGGTGAAAGACCGGCCTGCACTTTCCATGATCCGCCGCGCGGAAGAGCGCGGGCAGATCAAGCCGGGCGACACGCTGATAGAGGCCACCAGCGGAAACACCGGAATCGCCCTCGCAATGGTTGCTGCCATGCGGGGTTACCGCATGGTTCTGGTAATGCCTGAACACCTTTCCGTGGAACGGCGTCAGAGCATGGCGGCGTTCGGCGCGAAGTTCGTGCTGACGCCGAAGGAAGGCGGCATGGAAAAGGCGAGGGATATCGCCGAGGCCATGCAAGCGCGCGGCGAGGGCCTGATCCTCGATCAGTTCGCCAATCCCGACAATCCGCTTTCCCATTACGAGGGCACGGCCCCCGAAATCTGGCGCGAGACCAATGGCCAGGTCACCCATTTCGTCAGCAGCATGGGCACCACCGGTACCATCATGGGCTGTTCGCGTTTCTTCAAGGAAAAGAACCCGGCCATCCGGATCGTCGGCTGCCAGCCCACGGACGGGTCGCAGATCCCCGGCATCCGCAAATGGCCCGAGGCTTATTTGCCGAGGATCTTCGACCGCAGCCGCGTCGATGAAGTGGTCGAGGTCGCCCAGCCCGACGCGGAGGAAATGTCGCGCAGGCTGGCGAAGGAGGAGGGCATTTTCGCCGGCATTTCGTCCGGCGGTGCGCTGTGGGCGGCGCTGCAGGTTTCGGCGCGGGTGAAAAACGCCACGATCGTGACCATCGTCTGCGATCGCGGCGACCGTTACCTTTCCACCGGCGTATTTCCGGCGGAGTAATCCGCACCAGCCGTCAGCCGGTCGTCCAGCGCTCCGGCGCGGCCTTCAAGTCTTCTGCAAGGCGCTCGCGCCTGCGGCCGAGTTCCTTTGGCAGCCGGTCCTCGAGCTTGGCAAACAATCCCTCATGCAGTTCCAGTTCGTCGAGCCATGCATCGCGGTCCAGCGCCATCAGTGCATTGAAGCTCGCCTGCGGCAGGTCCAGGCCCTGCCATTCCAGGTCGTCGCGTCGCGGCACCCATCCCAACGGGCTTTCCGCAGCCCCGATGCGCTCCTGGCAACGGTCCACGATCCATTTGAGGATGCGCATGTTCTCGCCGTAACCCGGCCACAGGAAGCGGCCGTTCGCGTCCTTGCGGAACCAGTTGACGCAGAAGACCCGCGGCGGCTGCTTCAGGCTGGCCCCCATGCGCAGCCAATGCGCGAAATAGTCACCCATGTGGTAGCCGCAGAACGGCAGCATCGCCATGGGATCGCGCCGGACTTCACCGACTTTCGCCGTCGCCGCGGCCGTGGTTTCCGACCCGAGGGTTGCCGCTGCGTAAACCCCGTCGATCCAGGATTTGCTTTCCGTGATCAGGGGAATGGTATCGCTGCGGCGGCCGCCAAAAATGAAGGCCGAGATTGGCACGCCTTCGGGATTCTCCCAGCCTTCATCGATCGAAGGGCACTGGGAGGCGGGGACCGTGAAGCGCGCATTCGGATGCGCGGCCTTGCGCCCCGACGACGGCGTCCACGGCTGGCCCTGCCAGTCGGTCAGTTGTGGCGGCGGCTCATCAGTCATGCCTTCCCACCAGACATCGCCGTCCGGCGTCTCGGCGACGTTGGTGAAAATGCAGTTCTGCCGCATCGTGGCCATCGCGTTCGGATTCGATTTCTGCGACGTACCCGGCGCCACGCCGAAAAACCCGTATTCGGGGTTGATTGCGCGCAGGGTGCCGTCGGCGCCTGGCTTGATCCACGCGATATCGTCCCCGACCGTGGTTACCTTCCAGCCGTGGAATGCGGCCGGCGGAATCATCATCGCGAAATTGGTTTTGCCGCACGCGCTGGGAAAGGCGGCGGCAACGTAGGTCTTTTCCCCAAGCGGCGATTCCACGCCGAGGATCAGCATGTGCTCGGCCATCCAGCCATCCTTGCGCCCGATGCTCGAGGCAATACGCAGCGCCAGGCATTTCTTGCCCAGCAGCGCGTTGCCGCCATAGCCGCTGCCGAAAGACCAGATCGCCTGCTCCTCCGGAAAATGCACGATGTACTTGTGCTCCCGGTTGCAGGGCCAGGCAACGTCCTTCTGCCCGGCAGCAAGCGGCATGCCGACTGAATGCAGGCAGGGGACGAACTTGCCGTCCGTGCCCAAGGCATCCAATGCGGCACGGCCCATGCGCGCCATGATGCGCATGCTGACGGCGACATAAGCGGAGTCGGTCAGCTGGACGCCGATGAGCGCAAGCGGCGAGCCAATGGGGCCCATCGAGAACGGGACGACATACAGCGTGCGGCCGGCCATGCTCCCGTCGAACAGCGACAGCAGCTTGCGCTTCATCGCGGCCGGGTCCATCCAGTTGTTGGTGGGGCCGGCGTCGCGTCCGTCCGTGCTGCAGATGAACGTGCGGTCTTCGACCCTGGCTACATCGGACGGATCCGATAATGCGAGGAAACTGTCCGGCCGTTTGGCCGGATTGAGGCGCTTCAAGGTGCCGCCGGCCACGAGCGCATCGCAGAGGGAGTCGTATTCGGCCTGGGAGCCGTCGCACCAGTGGACGCGCTGCGGGCGGGTGAGCGCCGCGACTTCAGCCACCCATTCGCGCAACCGCCGGTTCTTCACTTGGGCGGGAAAGTGAATGGCGTCCTGCAGCACTGCGTCATTGCTGGCAACCGATCCCACGAGCTCTCCTCCTCGTTCCGGGCTCTTGCTTTGACAGCAGTCTAGCATCGGAGATTCCGCAATGGTCCGCTGTGCGTGTTGCTGCGCGGCATGGGCGGCACCGGAGTGTCGCCGATGGAAGACGCCCGGCCGTTTCCGGTATCCTGACGGGCTGTTTGAGGCCGCTAAAACATCGCCGGACCGCCGCCAGATGACCCCGATCCTAGTATTCGACATAGAGACCATTCCCGACGTTGAGGGCCTGCGCAAGCTCAATGGCCACGGCGCGCAGGCCACCGGCGCGGAAATCGCCCAGGCGGCCTTCGACCGCCGGCGCGAACTCACGGGCAGTGACTTCCTGCCCCTGCACCTGCACCGTGTCGTCGCAATATCCTGTGCCCTGCGGGACCGCGACACGTTCCGGGTCTGGTCGCTGGGCGAGCCGGATGAACCCGAGCGGGTGCTGGTTCAACGCTTCTACGACGGCATCGAAAAATACACGCCGCAGATCGTGTCGTGGAACGGCAGCGGCTTCGACCTGCCGGTGCTCAACTATCGCGCACTGATCCATGGCGTGCGTGCGGCGCGGTTCTGGGACCAGGGCGAGGACGACCGGGACTTCAAGTGGAACAACTACATCAGCCGCTACCATTCCCGCCATCTCGACCTGATGGACCTGCTGGCAATGTACCAGGGCCGCGGCAACGCCCCGCTCGACCAGCTCGCGCAACTGACGGGATTGCCGGGCAAGCTCGGCATGGACGGTTCCAGGGTCTGGGATGCCTACCAGGCCGGCCAGATTGCTGCGATCCGCAATTACTGCGAGACCGATGTCGCCAACACTTACTTGTTGTTCCAGCGCTTCCAGCTGGTTCGCGGCGCGCTCGATGAAGCGCAGTACAAGCGCGAATGCGAGCTGGTGCGAAGCACGCTGGCGAAGTCTCCCGAGGCCCACTGGCGCGAATTCCTGGCCGGCTGGACAGTTTTGCCTGGAAATTCCGGGTGAAAATTGAAGAAGTCGGGCGGCCCGCCGAGGTCGAATCGCTTGACCAGGAAGGCCGCGGCGTCGCGCACGTCGACGGCAAAGTGGTCTTCATCGAAGGCGGGCTGACGGGCGAACTGGTCGAATTCACGCCCTACCGCCGCAAGGCGAGCTTCGAACTTGCCGACGCAACGCGCATCGTGCGCGCGTCGTCCTCGCGGGTGACGCCGCGCTGCCCGCACTTCGGCGTGTGCTCGGGCTGCGTATTGCAGCACCTCGACCAGGACGCACAGATCGGCGCCAAGCAGAACGTGCTGCTGGAAAACCTAACCCG
>Ga0190271_10002379_pt1 | contig 11366 bp, 7 predicted proteins | sample Popmic356T_FD_133747 | JGI IMG/M metagenome (GOLD analysis project Ga0190271, IMG submission 133747) | Populus adjacent soil microbial communities from riparian zone of Weber River, Utah, USA - 356 T | ecosystem: Environmental > Terrestrial > Soil > Riparian zone | place: USA: Utah | collected...
CCAGGAGCCATGCTGCCCGACGGCCATGCCGTCGGGATAACCAGGAAGGGTGCCCGCGGGCATCCAACACAAGCCCAGCGACGCGGTATGGCCGCCGAGCGCGAAGTCGGGCGTGATGGCACTGGCCACTGCTGCGGGATCCTGCGGCACGCGGTCGTCCACGATCCGGTCCCAGTAGCAATACGGCCAGCCGTAGAAGCCGCCGTCGCGCACCGACGTGAGGTAGTCGGGCGGTGTCTCGTCACCGAGGCCGTCGCGTTCGTTCACCACCGTCCAGAGGACGCCCGTTCCCGGCTCCCAGGCCAGGCCGACGGGATTGCGCAGGCCGGAGGCGAAGATACGGATCCCGTTAGTTTCGAGGTCGAGTTCGTAGACGCAGGCCCGGCCTTCTTCCACATCGAAGCCGTGCTCAGCAATGTTGCTCAGCGAGCCGACGCCAACGTAGAGCTTGCGCCCGTCCGCGCTCGGCAGCAGGCTGCGCGTCCAGTGCCCGCCGGGCTTGAAGGTCGACAGCTTGCGTCCCGGCGCGGTGATGCGCGTCGCGCCTGCCGTATAGGGAAAGGCGACCACGCCGTCGGTGTTGCCCACATAGAAGGTGTCGCCAAGCAGTGCCATGCCGAACGGCTGGCTCAGGTTTTCCAGCAACGTCTCGCGGATTTCTGCCACGCCGTCCCTGTCGGCGTCGCGCAGCAACGTGATCCGGTTCGGGCTCGCGCCGATGGCCGCGGCGCGCCGCAGCGTGGCAACCATTGCGAGGTTGAACAGCGACTTCGAAGGTGCAGGCATGAACAGCGCTTCCGCGACTGTGACATCCCCGTTGGGCAGCACCTGGATCCAGCGCGGGTGCTTGAGACCGGTGGCGAACGCATTGACCTGCAGTCCGGATGCCGCGACAGGCTGTTGACCCGGCGACCAACCCCGGGCCGTGGGCATCTTCAACGTCGGGATGGCGCCTTGCGGCCTGGCTGCCGGAATGACCGGCGTGGCGCCGATCGCCTGCTGGTATTCGGCGCCGCGCAGGCGCCGCCATGCGATCGCCCCTTGGCCAATGAGCGCCACCATGCGCGCGAAAATGCCGGACTGCCCCATCGCATAGCCTCATCGAGATCGAGAAGTGCAATTAGACCCCAAGTGCCGGATTGCGACCAGCCACCAGGGTGCAGGGCGGAACAGTTCTCCTTGTTGCTGCATGATTCATGCGCGCCTCGCGCCCCGATCCCTGCGCGCCAGGAGGTGTGCCGCTTGGCGGACGAGAACTCGTTACGATTCGGGATCAAGCACGGCGGATTGGACTCTCGAATGCATCGATCTGCGCGCGATCGAAGGCCACGCATCGAAGGCCTGGCCTGCAGTAGTAAAGGCGCTCGTAGCTGGCGCCCTGGCAAGCCAGGCAATGGCCAGCCTGAACGTGAATACTGCGATGCAGGTCGATGAGTCCGGCATCCCGGGACGGCGGACTGCCGGTATCGACGAATGCTTCCCCGGTGGCTGCGAGGACGGCTGCCGCGAACAGCGCCAGGACCAGTCGCAATTCGGTTTTCATTATTGCGTGTCCTCCCACTCGACGCGCATCGGTCCTTGCCACGGCTCGCGAATGCCTTCTTGCCAGTCAGCGGTCCTGGGAAAAGCAGTCTTGAGCAAGGCGCCGATGGGGGATGAAAGCGTTCCCAGGAGCGTCCTGGGCTGCATCACCTGCGTGTATGCGAAGTTGATCGGTTCCATGCTTACAAGACGGCGTGGGACCGGCTGTTGTGACACATTGCGCCGCCGGCTGCCGATTCGGACCACCGGGACAACGCCGGGCGCCACGTCTCGTCGGCGTCACTCTCGGTATCGACATCGGCGTCAAAGGATACGGCCGGCGCGTTCAGGCCTTTCAGCATGTGGCCTGGCTCCTCGCGCTGGTCAGTCGCAGCTTCGTTTTCTTCGACGAGCAACGCCATGACTTCCCTGCCATCGCCCGAGGCCAGCGCGGCGAGGAATTGTTTCAGCATGCGCTCGCGTGTTTGCACCGGCACGCAAAAGCGCGGAGCCGGTTCCTGCAGGCGGGCACGGGCGCGCCGGATGATCTGGCGGCAGGCCGGTTCTGCCTTGCCCAGCATCCGCGCCATTTCCGGATAGTCGTGATCGAAAACGTCGTGCAGCAGGAACGCCACCCGCTCTTCGCGTCCAAGGCGCTCGAGTACGGCCAGGAAGGCGGCCGCCACTTCTTCGGCAAGCTCGCGCTGGTATTCCGGTGAGTCCACGGCTTCCTCGTACGCGGTGCCGGACGGCCACGACCCGCATTCCTCCAGTCGCTCCTGCTTCAGGTCCCGCAGGCGATCGAGGCACAAACGTGCGGTGGTCGTGACCAGCCAGGCAACCGGTGACTGGATGGCTTGCTTCGGGGAATGGTGCCAGCGCAGGTAGGCGTCCTGCACCAGGTCCTCGGCGTCGGTGCGCGAACCGAGCATGCGGCAGGCAACCCCGAGAAGGCGCGGGCGGTGCGATTCAAAAACTTCGGCCGCCGCATTCATGTCAGGTCTTCCATGAGAAGGGCTGGCATGGTGACTTCCTGTTGGCGTTTCTGATGGAATTCGCGGCTACCGCCGGTGGAAAGCTGGCGGGTGATCCACGACTCGAATGCAGCGAGAAACTGCTGCATGAAATCCCGCGTGCCCGGCTCGGCGAAGTTGCCTTCCGGATCGAGCAGGCGATCGGCACGGCCGACATAGGCTTCGGGCTGCTGCAGGGTCGGCATGTCGAGGAACACCAGGCACTGCCGCAGGTGATGGTTCGCGCCAAACCCGCCGAGCTCACCCGGCGAGGCGCTCAATACGGCCGCCGGCTTGCCGGACCAGACGCTCTCGCCGTATGGGCGTGACCCCACGTCGATCGCATTCTTGAGCGCGCCCGGGATGGAGCGGTTGTATTCCGGGGTTGCGAAAAGCACGGCATCGGCGGCCTGGATGCGCGCGCGAAAGGTTTGCCACGGGAGAGGGGGATCGCTGTCATCGTCCGGGTTATAGAGTGGCAGGTCGCCGATCTCCAGGAACTCGAAGCGCATCGAAGGCGGCGCGAGATTGGCGAGCGCGAGGACCAGGTAGCGGGTGTGGGAGCCGTCGCGCAGGCTTCCCACGAGCACTGCTATGCTCAGCGGGCCGTTCACTTTCACAGGGTTGCTGGTCATCGTCTTTCCTTTGGTGGGCCGGTCGTGCCGTTGGAGCGGTGGCGCAAACGGATGCTGCATTCGACGGCCCCATCGTAGGAACCGTGTGCGCGGCGCACTTGCACTCGTTTACCGCGAATGGACCGTTGTTGAGGAAAAGCACGGCGTTCCATGCCGGCCCTCTGTCGATGGAACGGCGCTACACTCTCTCGAAAGGGAGATGGCCCCCGGGATTGACCCGACCGCATACTCCGGCCTCAATGCGAAAAATGCGGGGAGAAATGGGGGCGATCGAGCACCCTGGGAGGCGATGGCGGATGGCAGGAACACCGGACACGAGGGATCGAGACGGGAGCCGGCGCGTTGGCGCGAGCGACGCACGCATCCGCGAGTTGCAGACTGCACTGCAACGGGCCACCCAGCTCGCCAACGCCCATGCAAATGTGATCGAGCGCAGCCTGCACGCGGTGGCGGACAAGGCGTCGCTGGAGTCGCTGTGCGGTCAACTGCTGCGCACCATCGTCACCGAACTCGAGGCCGACTCCGGCGCCTTCTGGCTATGCGATGACGACAACGAACTGGTCGCCCGCATCTACCTCGCGTTCGAGGAAGGTCGCGTCGTGCGCGGGGAAGACAGTTCCCATCCCGGCCGTGAGCCGCGTCCTATTCCCGAAGAGCTGGCTTCACACTGGCGCCAGCATCGTTATGACCCCGTGGTCTACCAGCAGGAAGATTACCTGGAGAGCGCCTCGCTCGAGTTCTGCCGGGACTATTACCGGGACAACGAAGTCCGCACTGTCGTAACGATCCCGCTCGTCCTCGGTGAGCAGCTGTTCGGGACCTGCGCGGTCCGATGGAAGCGCCAGCGCCTGCTGGATGTCGATGACCTGCGGCTCGCCACCGCGCTCTCGATGCAGGCCGCCCTGGCTTTGCAGCTGGTGCGCTTCGCGCAGCGAGCCCGCGAGGCGGCGCTCGCGGAAGAGCGCGAGCGCGCCGCGCAGGAGCGCGCGGCAGCGCTGGGTGTGCTCAACGAGGCGCTGAAGGCGGAAGTGGCGGAGCGACTCCGCGCGGAGCAGATGGCGCGAGGCCAGGCTGCCCTCATCCTGCGCTCGCTCGATTCGATCCGCGAACAGCCGTCGGTCGATGCGTTCGTTGAAGAGGTCCTGAAGACCATCGTCGAGCAGCTCGGCGGCATGGGCGCCTCCCTGTGGATTCCGGAGGAGGAGGACGGTTACGGACGCGTGGTGCTCGACTTCGACCAGCGAGGATTCCTGCGCGGCGACGACATCAAGCATCCCGGCCGCCAGAAGCGTGCCAACGTGCACCTGCAGACCAGGCTGTGGGACACCGAAGATCCCCAGCCGATCGTCATGGACGCCGCCTTCATCGATAACGACCCGTCCTACGAGGATTTTCGTGCCTGGGCGCGGCGCCTGGGCATCCGCACCGTGCTCGTGCTGCCGCTGATCTACCGCAGCCGCCTGACCGGAGTGCTCGCCATCCGGTTCGGACATGACCACGCTTTCTCCAGCGACGAGTTGCGGTTCACTCGCATGCTCTCGCTGCATGCCACGCTGGCCCAGCAACTGGCCCTGCTTGGCAACGAAGCCCGGGAGAACGCGGTTATGCGGGAAAGGGAGGCGGCGGCGCACCGCCAGGCGTCGGAACTGAGCCATGCGAACCAGATGCTCCAGGACGCCCTTTACCTGCTGACGTCCGAGCCGGAGCTGGATGCATTCCTCGCGTTCGTGCTGCGTTCGGTGGTCGGGCGTTTCCGGGCGCACAGCTGTTCCCTGCAGATGCAGAACGCCGAGGGCACGCGCATCTGGTTCCAACTGACCTGGGAGGGAGGGCGGTTGCACGCCGCCGAAGAGTATGGCGAGTCGCCGCTGGGCCGGGCATATGAAGAGTCGTCGGGTTTCGCGCTGCGCCGGGCCGTATTTGATACGCCGGAACCGCATTTCGTGACGGACATAGACAACGGGCCGACCTTGACGCCGGCGCTGCGCGACGCATTGCACGCCATAGGGGTACGATCGCTCGCCAACGTGCCGTTGCTGATCGGCTTGCGCGTCATCGGGCGCATGATCATCCGCTTCGGTACGGTCCGGCAGGTGGGGCCGGACGACTTGCAGCTGATGCAGTCGATTGCCAACCAGATGGCGCTCGCCATGCACATGGCACGGCTCGGCAGCGAAGCCCGGGAAACCGCGGTGCTGCGGGAAAGGGAAGGGGCGGCGGACCGCCGCGCGGAGGACCTGAGCCGCGCCAACCGGATCCTCCAGGATGCCCTTCACGTCCTGACGTCCGAGCCGGAGCTGGACGCGTTCCTCGCATTCGTGCTGCGTTCGGTGGTGGAGCGCTTCCATGCGCACAGCAGTTCTCTCCTGGTGCTCGACGCGGCAGGCAAAGGCTGTTTCCTGCAGAACTGGGTCGGAGGGCGGTTCTACTCGGCGCAGGAGTACGCGAACTCGCCGCTGGTGCAGGCCTACGAACGATCGGCCGGCGTCCCGGGCGTGCGGGCCTCGTTCCACACGCTGGAGCCCCACGTGATTACCGATATCGAGGATAGTGGGCCATCCGTCACGCCGGAGCTGCGGGAGGCATTGCGCGGCATGGGCGTGCGATCGATCGCAAACCTGCCGATGCTGATCGATTCGCGCGTGATGGGTCGCCTTATCATCCGTTTCGACGTGGCCGGCCCGATGGGGGCGGACAACCTGCAGGTGATGCAGTCGATTGCCAACCAGATGGCGCTCGCCATGCATATGGCCCGGCTCGGCAGCGAAGCCCGGGAAACCGCGGTGCTGCGGGAACGGGAAGAGGCGGCGGACCGCCGCGCGGCGGACCTGAGCCACGCCAACCGGATCCTCCAGGAAGCCCTTCACCTGCTGACATCGGAACCGGAACTGAACGCCTTCGTATCGTTCGTGCTGCGTTCCGTGGTGGAGCGTTTCGGGGCGCACAGCAGTTCGCTCCAGGTGCTTTACGCGGGAGGCACCCGCATCCTGTTCCTGCAGAACTGGGAAGGGGGACGGTTGCACTCGGCCGAGGAGTACGCGAGCTCGCCGCTGGTCCAGGCCTACGAACGGTCAGTCAATGTTGCAACGGTCCGGGACACGTACGAAAGGCCGGAGGCTCGCGTCTTCAATGTCGAGGCGGGGCCGCCGTGGACGCCGGAGTTGTGGGAAGCACTGCGCAACATGGGCGTGCGAACGATCGCCAACCTGCCGCTGATGATTGGTTCGCGCGTGATCGGCCGCCTCGTCATCCGTTTCGACACGGTCCGCCAGGTTGGCGCGGACGACCTGCAGCTGATGCAGTCGATCGCCAATCAGGTGGCGCTCGCCATGCACCTGACCCGGCTTGCCGTGGAAGGCAACCGCACCGCGGTGCTCGGCGAACGAACCCGCATGGCCCGCGACATCCACGATACCCTGGCCCAGGGTTTTACCGGCGTCATCATCCAGCTCGAAGCGGCCAAGGATGCGAACAGCCTGCAGCGGGCCGCGGATGCCGATGCGCATATCGAGCGGGCCGTTTCGCTGGCGCGCCTGAGCCTCGCCGAGGCCCGCCGTTCGGTGCATGCATTGCGCCCGCTGGCGCTCGAGCACGGCAGCCTGAGTGCAGCGCTGGAAACAATGCTCGAAAACATGACGGTTGGCACCGGCATCCGCGGGCATGCACGAACCGAAGGTGACGCCTTTGCGATCGCGCTGGACTGGGAGGAACACCTCCTGCGCATCGGACAGGAGGCGCTCAGCAACGCCCTCAAGCACGGCACGCCCCGCAGCATCAACGTGTTGCTGCGATTCTCGCCGACCGAAATCGTGCTGGAAGTCCAGGACGATGGCGTCGGCTTCGACCCAAACCGGCAATCCGACGGCATGGGCCTCACCGGCATGCAGGAACGTTGCGCACGCATGGGCGGGCACTTCGAGCTCGATACCGCGATGGGCCGTGGCGTGCGCTTGCGGGTGACGGTTGCGCTGGATCTCGGCAGCGGATCCGGCGTCCTCGCCCGGAAATAAGACATGGCAACGCAGAATAATCCGTTAGCGCCACCCGACACGCCGGACACGCACATTCGAGTGCTGATCGCCGACGACCATGCCGTCGTGCGCGAGGGGCTGGCGGCGATGATCAACCGGCAGCCGGACATGCGCGTGGTGGCCGAGGCGCCCGACGGCATGGAAGCCGTCCGGCGATGGAGCGAGCAGCGTCCGGATGTGGCGCTGGTGGACTTGCGCATGCCCCGGCTGGATGGAGTGGGCTTCATCTCGCAGGTCCGTACACTCGATCCCAAGGCGCGCATCCTGATCCTCACCACCTTCGATGGCGACGAGGACATCTATCGCGGCATGCGGGCCGGGGCCAAAGCCTACCTGCTGAAGGATGCGCCGCGGGAACAACTGCTGGATTGCATCCGCGCGGTGCACGCAGGCGATACATTCCTGCCGCCGAACGTGGCGGCCAAACTCGCCGCGCAAGTGTCGGAAGAGCGCCTGACCGATCGGGAACAGGAAATCCTCAAGCTCATCGCGGCGGGCGACAGCAACAAGGCGATCGCCCGCAAGCTGAACATCTCCGAAGGCACCGTGAAGACGCACGTGAAAAGCGTGCTGTTCAAGCTCGGGGCCACCAGCCGCACCGAGGCTGCGGCGATTGCGGCACGCCGGGGCCTGGTGCAACGCTGACGCCTGGCACGGCCGGGGCGCAAGCCACGCCGGCGGCTTGCGCCGTGACGTATGCCCATGTCGAATTGCAACAAGGTTGTGACAGAAGCCTTGCGAGGCCTGCGGCCGTCCATCAATAACTGCTTATTTTCCTGAAGGTAGTTATCCCGCCCGCATGCCCTGCATTGCAGGTTGCCCGCGGATTGGACCGCAGCCCGCCAACAGACGGATTGTGACTGTTGCAGGCCAGCCGGTGTTGAATGATGATGCATCCTCGCTTGCTCGATCACGTTCCCTGCTCTTGGGGATCCAGGGGAATCCGCAAGACCTTGGGAGGACTTCAAGCTCTTCAACCCATGAATCCGGAATCCGGGTCAACACCTATCATCCAGTTCGGGCGGATCGCGGTCCTGCCCCTGCGCCGTGAACTGCGCGTCGACGGCGTGCCCGTCGAACTCGGCGACAGGGCATTCGACGTCCTCCTGGCCCTGGTCGAAGCCGGCGGCCGGGTTCTCGCCAAGGACGAACTGATGGCGCGGGTCTGGCCGGACAGGGTGGTCGAAGAGAACAATTTGCAGGTGCAGATCGCCGCGCTGCGAAAGGCTTTGGCGGGCGAACGCGAGCTCATCCGCACGGTTACCGGGCGTGGGTACCAGTTTACCGGCACGGTGCAGGGCGGCACGCCCGAGATTGTGGGCATCGGGGCGCCGGCTGCCGCGCTTTCCAATCTCCCGGCGGCAGTCTCGGAACTCGTCGGCCGCGATGCTGAATTGCGGGAGATCCTGAGCCTCGCCGGCGAGAGGCGCATCGTGACGCTGACCGGCTCCGGGGGCATCGGCAAGACGCGGCTGGGGGTCGAAGCCGGCCGCAGGCTGCTGCCGAAATTCCCCGACGGCGTATGGCTGGTCGAACTGGCGCCGCTGGCGGATCCCGCGCTGGTGCCGGTCACGGTCGCCGCGGTCCTCGGCCTCACGTTCGCAACCGGCACGCTGTCATCCGAGCGGGTGGCGGCGGCAGTGGGCACGAAACGGGTCCTGCTTGTCCTCGACAACTGCGAGCACGTGATCGACGCAGCCGCGACCATGGTCGAAGCTGTCTTGCGGGCCTGCCCGGCAGCCTGCGTGCTTGCCACCAGCCGCGAGCCGCTTCGCGCGGAGGGCGAGGCGCTCTACCGCGTGCCTTCGCTCGATGTGCCCACGGAAGGGATCGTGGACCGGGACCAGTTGCTCAAATCCGGTGCAATGAAGCTGTTCATGGCAAGGACGCGGGCAGCCGAGCCGCGCTTTTCTCCCGATGCCCACATTGCCGCCGTCGCCGCGATATGCCGGCGGCTCGACGGCATCCCGCTCGCGATCGAACTGGCCGCGGCCCGCGCTGCGGCCCTGGGCATCGAAGGGCTGGCGGCACGGCTCGATGACCGCTTCCGGCTGCTGACCGGCGGCCACCGTACGGCGCTACCGCGCCATCAGACCCTGCGTGCCACGCTCGACTGGAGTTACGAGTTGCTGCCGGCCACCGAGCGCGTGATCCTCTGCCGGCTGTCTGTATTCTCCGGCGGTTTTACCCTGGAGTCGGCCAGTGCCGTGGTCTCGGGCGGCGGAATCGCCGAATCGGATGTCATCGACTGTGTCTCGAACCTGGTCGCGAAATCGCTCGTTGCGGCGGATGTGAATGATGCAATCGCGCTTTACCGGCTGCTGGACACCATGCGGGCCTACGCACTCGAAAAACTGCTGGCGAGCGGGGAATTCGACGACCTGGCCCGGCGCCACGCCGAACACTATCGGGATTCCTTCGAGAAGGCGGCGGCCGGGTGGGACGGGCGCTCGGCAGCCGAACGGCTGACTTCGCATGGCCGCCAGGTCGACAACGTGCGTGCGGCACTGGACTGGGCCTTCTCGCCGCGCGGCGATGCGGAGATCGGCGCGGCGCTGTCCGCTGCGGCGGTGCCGCTCTGGTTCCAGCTTTCGCTGATTGACGAATGCCGCAATCGCGTCCAGCAAGCGCTGGCGGCCGTCAGTCCTGCAACAGGGCCCGGCTCACGCCGCGACATGCATCTGTTCGCCGCACTGGCCACGGCCCTGCTCTACACCAAGGGTCCCGGTCCGGAAGTCAATGCCGCCTGGTCGAAGGTCCTGGAAATCGCGCAAAGCCTCGTAGACATCGACTACCGGCTGCGCGCGCTCTGGGGCCTGTGGGCTTCGCGCGTGAACAGCGGCGAGCCGCAGGCCGCGCTGGAACTTGCGCTTGCGTTCACCAGGCTTGCCGCGAGCAAGGCGGATCCGGCCGATGCGCTCATCGGCGACCGCATGGCCGGCGTGGCGTTGCACCTGTTGGGAAACCAGGCGGGCGCGCGCGAACATACCGAACGAATGCTCAACCGTTACGTTGTCACCGCCCGCCAGTCGGACCTCATCCGCTTCCAGTTCGACCAGCGGGTCATGGCAAGGGCCACGTTGGGTCAAATCCTCTGGTTGCAGGGCTTCCCGGACCAGGCCCTGCGCGCCGCCCGGCAAACCACCGAGGAAGCCCAGGCCATCGACCATGCAACGTCGCTCTGCAACGCGCTGGCCCATACGTCGTGCCGGGTTGCGATCCTCAACGGCGACATGGCGGCAGCCGAACATTTCGTCGGCCTGCTGAGCGGACATTCGGAAAGGCACGGCCTTGCCTTCTGGCAGATCTGGGGCCGTTGTTTCAAAGGGGTGCTCCTTATCAGGCAGGACCAGGTCGATACGGGACTGGAACAACTCCGGGTCGCGCTTGCGGAACTCAAGGCAACGGGGCTGAGCCTGCCGCATACGGAGGCGTTCCTCGGCGACATGGCAGAAGGCCTGGGGCGCGCCGGCGACATCCCGGGTGGCCTTGCGATCATCGATGAAGCGCTTGAACGCTCCGGGCGCAATGAAGAGCGCTGGTGCATCGCGGAGCTGCTGCGCATCAAGGGCGAACTCCTGCTCCTCGCGAAATCCGCAAACGCCGCCGCGACGGCGGAAAATCATTTCCTGCAGTCCCTCGATTGGGCGCGCAAGCAGCAGGTCCTTTCGTGGGAATTGCGAAGCGCCATGAGCCTTGCCAGATTGCGCGTGCTCCAGGACCGGGCCGGCGAGGCTCGCGAACTGCTGGCGCCGGTGTACGGCGCCTTTACCGAAGGCTTCGGCACGGCCGACCTCAAGGCAGCGAAGGCCCTCCTGGATTCCGTTCGATCGCCTTGATGTTTCTTTTCGCCGTGGCGCCTCGCGGACGCTGCTTCAGGAGAATTCATAGGAATTAACTATGTCCTCGCTGCGCAAGGCCCCACCATGGATCCTGCAGGAAAAGTTTGATGGGGCCAGAGGCCGGCAGGTAGATACGTCGCCGATCGTGACTACGCGAAGCCGCTGCGCACCCCGGAATGCTCACGCGAGAAAATGGAACCGGAATCCGATAGATCGGCAATTGTTGAGTTTGGCCGTTTCACGGTCATGCCACAGCGACGCGAACTTCTCGTCGATGGCACATCCGTGGAAATCGGCGGCCGCGCCTTCGACCTGCTCATGGCG
>Ga0190271_10002381_pt1 | contig 11361 bp, 9 predicted proteins | sample Popmic356T_FD_133747 | JGI IMG/M metagenome (GOLD analysis project Ga0190271, IMG submission 133747) | Populus adjacent soil microbial communities from riparian zone of Weber River, Utah, USA - 356 T | ecosystem: Environmental > Terrestrial > Soil > Riparian zone | place: USA: Utah | collected...
TCGGGGCTCGTCGGCAAGCGGCTGATGCTGCACCCGTACATGAGTGTGCTCGGCATCTACGAGGACGACCTCGAAGGCTGGCTCGGGCCGTGGGGAACGCAGCTTCTCTCGCTCGAGTTCGCCGACCACGACGAGTCGCGCGGCTTCCCGCTCGGCGCGCAGTGGGACGTGATGCCGCTCGGCGGGCCGCTCTTCACCCTCTTCCGCTACGACGAGCTGCCGTTCGACGAGCGCTGGGGCGCCGCCGTGCACGACCTCACCGAGTCGACGCTCGGCCACGCGTTCGACTGGGGCGTCGGGATCGAGGACCTGCCGCACGAGTCGAACACGGTCACGCTCGACCCCGAGCTGACCGACGCGGACGGGATCCCCGCGCCGAAGATCACCTTCACGATCGACGACGAGATGCGCGCCAACCTCGAGTTCCAGCTCGCCAGGGCTAAGGAGGCCCACGAGGCCGCCGGGGCGGTGAAGACGATCGTCGCCGACTGGTCGCAGTGGGGCTGGCACCTGCTGGGGACGACGCGGATGGGGGACGATCCGGCCGCGTCCGTCGTCGACCGCTGGTGCGCGGCCCACGACGTGCCCAACCTCTACGTGCTGGACGGCGCGGTCTTCCCCACCTCCGGCCCGATGGCGCCCACGTCGACGATCTGCGCCAACTCGCTTCGTTGCACCGAGCGCCTGATCGAGCGCGCCCGCCTCCAGCCGACGCCGGCCTAACCTAACGCGCAACCGAAAGTTGCACTTCTGCTCGTTACGAGCGGCTTAGAGCCGTATCAGCGGACGGCCCATTCCGTCCTGTGCTAACCGATGCTAACCCGTTGGTTGCAAATCGGTTTGCAAACGTCCGCGAGACAAGCGGGGCACCGCAACGTATGACGGCCTCAAGCGATCACGAAAAACGGAGGGGCTCGCCGTAGTTCCAAATCCCGACACCCCGCGCCTGCGGCTAACACGCGAGTGTCACCAGGAACCTAGCTGGGTCCGGCGAAACCCCTAGACGCGCATTGGATCTGTCCTTACGGAACGCAGGCGCCCGTAACTTCCCCAACCCGGGCCTTGTCTTACCCCATCGAGGCAGCTGGACGGTTTCAGACGCCCGCCTGTTGTTCGCGAGAGGCGTGCAGAGGTTGATGTCCTCACTGGCACCTAGCCGGGGCGCCACCATCGGCTTCGCCATCCTGGTGTGAGCGGCGCGACATTGGGAGCTACATTGCGCCGATGAGCGCGTTCGATGGCGTCGAGCAGCTGCTCGGCAGCACGCCGGTCAGGCGACGGACTGTCGGCATCTCTCTCTGCGTGATGGTGCTCACGATCACGACGGGCGCGATCTACGTGTGCAAGACCTTCGTGCCCGTTCTCAGCCTGGGCGTGCTCTACCTGCTCGCCGTTCTCCCTGTAGCCGTGCTGCTGGGCCGCGCGTACGCGATCGGCGTCGCCGTCGCCAGCGCCGCGCTCTTCAACTTTCTCTTCCTGCCACCGCTCTACACGCTGCGGCTCTCGAACGGCGAGCACTGGTTCGCGCTGGCCGTCTACCTGGTCGTCGGAATCGTCGCGAGCGATCTGGCGGTGCGCTCACGCGAGCGGGCGACCGAGGCCGAGCAGCGGGGACGGGAGGAGGCGCTCCTGGCGCAAATGGCGACGGCCTTCCTGCAGGGTGAGAGTGCGACCGATGAGCTCGAGCGCATCTCGCCGGCGATCGCCGAGGTGCTTCATGCTGAGAGCGCACGGGTTGTGCTGGGGCCGTCGAAGGAGCCGCCGCCGGGTGAGTCGCCGCTCGAGCTGACCGCGGGTACTCGTCGGCTGGGAACGCTCTACGTACGCGAAGGTGCGGGCTCGAGCCTCGCCATCCGACGGCGATTCCTGCCGGCGCTCGCCTCGCTGGTCGCGGTCGCGCTCGATCGCGAGCGACTGGCGCGCGAGGCGGTCGAGGCCGAGGCTCTCAGGCGGAGTGACACGATCAAGACCGCTGTGCTCCAAGCCGTGAGCCATGATCTTCGCTCGCCGCTGACCGCCATCCGGGTCGCGGCCGAGAGCCTCGAGAACCCCGAGCTCGCGCTAGACGAGCGGGATCGCCGGGAGCTCCTGGAGACGGTGCGGCTGGAGGTCGAGCGGCTGGAGCGCGTGGTGGGCAACCTGCTCGACCTCTCGCGCCTGCAGGCCGGCGCCGCCGAGCCGCATCGGGAGCTCTGGGCGGTGGAGGAGCTCGTCGCGCAGCCTCTCGACCAGCTCGGGCCGGACGCAGGCCGGGTCGAGGTGGCGCTGCCGGACGGCGCGCCCGTCGTCGAGGTCGACGCCGTCCAGATCGAGCGCGTCCTCGTGAACCTGCTCGAGAACGCGCTCAAGTTCTCTCCGGACGGAGAGCCGGTTCACGTTCGCGTTTCGACGACCCGGAGCGAGGCGCTCGTGCGCGTGGTCGACCGCGGCCCCGGGATCCCCGAGACGGAGCTCGAGCGCATCTTCGAGCCGTTCAGACGGGCTCCGGAAATGGGCGACCGGAGCGGCAGCGGACTCGGGCTGGCGATCGCCAGGGGCTTCGCGGAAGGGAACGGCGGACGCGTCTGGGCCGAGTCGCGCCAGGGCCAGGGCGCGTCGTTCGTCCTGGCGCTCCCGCTCGTCGAGGTGCCCGTCGAGGCCGGCGCATGAGCGGAACCCGCGTCCTCGTGGTCGACGACGAGCCGCAGATCCGACGCGCGCTCCAGACGACGCTCCGCGGAGCCGGCTACGAGGTGGACACGGCGGCGACCGGCGCGGAGGCGTTGACGAAGGCGGCCGCCCAGCCGCCCGAGGCCGTCATCCTCGACCTCGTCCTCCCGGACACGAGCGGTGTCGACGTCTGCCGCGAGCTGCGCGGCTGGTCGAAGGCGCCGATCCTGATCCTCTCGGCCGTGGGCGAGGAGAGCGAGAAGGTGGCAGCCCTCGACGCCGGAGCGGACGACTACGTGACGAAGCCCTTCGGCCTCGACGAGCTGCTCGCGCGCCTGCGCGCGGCGCTCCGCCGGGCGCGGCCCACCGGGGAGCCGGCGATCGAGGCGGGCGACCTGCGCATCGACCTCGAGAAGCACGCCGTCACCCGCGCGGGCGAGCCCGTCCGCCTGACCCCGCACGAGTTCGCGATGCTCCGCCTCTTCGCCGAGAACGAGGGGAAGCTCCTGACGCACCGGATGATCCTCCGCGAGGTGTGGGGGCCCGCGTACCAGACCGAGTCGAACTACCTCCACGTGTACGTCTCGCACCTCCGGCGCAAGATCGAGCGCGATCCGACGCGCCCCCGCTACATCGTCACGGAGCCGGGCGCCGGCTATCGCTTCCTCGTCCCGGAAGCTTAAGAGCGGATTAAGGCCGCCCCTTCTACTCTTACGCACCGCTTCAGCCGGTTGGACCTAGGCTTGAAGCGTGGCCCACTGCGACATGCGTGGGCACAGAAAGGACAAAGTGACCACACGAACCATCAACCGAATTCTCGTCGCGACCGACGGCAGCGACTCGTCGCAGACCGCGGTCGAGCTCGGCGTCGAGCTGGCCGCGGCCGAGAACGCAGAAGTCACGTTCGTCCACGTCGTTCCGCCGGTTGCGTTCCTCGCCGGACGCCTGTCCAGGCCGGCGGTGCCTCGCCGGCTGAGCGTGGCCGACGACGAGGCGCTCGAACGGGCGGCCGCCGTCGCGCGCGCGAACGACGTGCCCTTCCACCTGGAGCTGATCGCGGGCGAGACCGGCGAATCGATCGTCGCCTGTGGCGACGCATTCGACATCGACCTGATCGTCGTCGGCGAGCGCCCCGGGCGCCACTGGCTGGCGCTGAACGTCCCCCGCTGGGTCGCTCGTCATGCGACCCGAGCGGTGCTCGTCGCCCGTGCTGCCGACCGAGAGCGCGTCGCCGCCTAGCGGTGGGAACGGTGCTCGTAGCGCTCCAGGGAGATCCGCGCGACGACTCGGTCATCGATCACGAGGCCGCCGCCCTCGCCCGCCGGGTCGGCGGCGGCCTCGTCGCCGTCCGCATCGTCCCGCTGAGCGACCCGCGGGTGCCGCACGATCTCGGGCCCCTCTCCTACCTCGGGCCCCATCATCTCCACTCGGCGGGGGCCGACCCGCGGCTCGGCTACGCCGTACAGGCCGGCCGCGAGGCCGGCCTCATGGTCGAGACCGAGCTTCTCGCGTCCTCCGATCCGGCCCGAGCGATCGCCGACGCGGCCCGGCGCCACGACGCCCAAGTCGTGCTCGTCGAGCCGCCGGGAGAAGGGCTCCTCGCGCGCGTGCGTGGGCGCCGGCTCGCCCGCCGGGTGCAACGGCTCTCGCACGCACGTGTCTTCACCGCCGGCAGCCACGGATCCGGGAGCAGCCTCTGATGCTCGACCTCGCCTCGATCGCGATCGGGGCCGCCTGCCTGCTCGTCGCCTTCTCGTTCATCTACCTCTTCGACCGAGTCTGATGTCGGCGACCGAGGCATTCGGGCTCGCGCTCGCGCTCGTCGTGTTCGCCTACCTCCTCTACGCGCTGTTTCGCGGGGAGAAGCTGTGAACGCGATCTCGATCGCCCAGCTCGTCTCCTATGCGGTCGCCCTCGTCGCGCTCGGGCTCCCCCTCGGCCTGTACATGGCACGGGTGTACTCGGCCGAAGGAGGGGCCGTCACGCGCCGCTTCGGCCTGGGGGCGCTCGAGCGCGGCTTCTACAGGATCGTCCGCACCGACCCTGCGAGGGAGCAGGACTGGAAGAGCTACGCCAAGTCGGTCGTCATCTTCAGCGCCGTCTTCTCGCTTGCGCTCTACGCGCTCCTCCGGCTGCAGAGCCACCTCTTCCTCAACCCCGACGGCCTCCCGGCGGTGCCGTCCCACATCTCGCTGAACACGACGGCGAGCTTCGTGACGAACACGAACTGGCAGTACTACGGCGGCGAGACCACGATGTCGTACCTGAGCCAGATGGCCGGGCTCGCGGTGCAGAACTTCGTCTCCGCCGCCGTCGGCATGGCCGTCCTCGTGGCCGTCATCCGCGGTTTCACCCGCCGCTCGTCGAAGACGCTGGGGAACTTCTGGCAGGACCTCTACAGGTCGCTCGCCTACATCCTCCTCCCGCTCTCCGTCGTGCTGGCGATCGCGCTCATCTCGCAGGGCGTGCCGCAGACCTTCGACGGCGCCGCGACCGCGACGACGCTCGAGGGCGCGGAGCAGTCGATCGCGCGCGGCCCGGTCGCGTCGCAGATCGCGATCAAGCAGCTCGGGACGAACGGCGGCGGCTTCTACAACTCGAACTCGTCCGTGCCCTTCGAGAACCCGAACGGCCTCACGAACTTCCTCGAGATGCTCTCGATCCTCCTGATCCCGGCCGGCCTCGTCTTCATGTTCGGGAAGCTGGTCGGGGCGCGGAGGCAGGGCTACGCGGTCTTCGCGGCCATGTTCGCCATGTTCGCGATCGGCGTGGCGGTGATCACGCCGCTCGAGCAGCAGGGCTCCCAGGTGCTGCAAACCTCGGGCGTCGACCTGGCCGCCGGGGACGACCAGAGCGGCGGGAACATGGCCGACAAGGAGGTGCGCTTCGGGATCGCCAACACCTCCCTCTGGGCGGTGGCGACGACGAACGCCTCCAACGGGTCGGTCAGCGGCGGGCATGACGCCCTGACGTCCGGCGGCGGAGCTGTGCCCATCGTGAACATGTTCACCGGCGAGGTCATCTTCGGCGGGGTCGGCTCCGGCCTCTACGGGATGGTCTTCTACATCGTCATCGCCGTGTTCGTGGCCGGGCTGATGGTCGGCCGGACGCCCGAGTACCTGGGGAAGAAAATCGAAGCGCGGGAGATCAAGATCGCGGCCGTCGGCGCGCTCTTCGTCCCGACGATGGTCCTCATCCTGGTCGCCGTCTCGGTCGTCACGGACGTCGGCCTCGCCTCCATGTACAACCCCGGCGCGCACGGGTTCTCCGAGGCCTTCTACGCCTACGACTCGCAGGGGAACAACAACGGCAGCGCCTTCGCCGGCTACGGCGCGACGGACTTCTCCACCCGCCTCGGCACCGTCGCCCTCTATCTCGGGCGCTTCGCCCCGCTGATCGCCGCGCTCGCGCTCGCGGGCTCGCTCGGAGGAAAGAAGATCGTGCCCGCATCGGCCGGCACCTTCCGCACCGACGGGCCGACCTTCTCTGTCCTCCTCGTGGCAGTCATCCTTCTGACCGCGGGCCTGATGATCTTCCCGGCGCTCGCGCTCGGCCCGATCGTGGAGGCGCTCTCCTGATGCGGGCACTCGTCTCGTCCGTCATCGCCGCCGTCCTCTTCACGGCCATCTTCGGCTTCGCCTATCCGGCGCTCATGACCGGATTCGCCCAGGTCGCCTTCCCCGAGAAGGCCGACGGCAGCCTGATCGAGCGGGACGGCCAGGTGGTCGGCTCGCGGCTCGCCGCGCAGGCCTTCACCGGGCCCGAGTACTTCCACCCGCGGCCCTCCGCCGTCGACTACAACGCCGCCGGCACGAGCTTCCTCAATCTCGGGCCGACGAACCCCGACCTCGCCGCATTCGTGGACGAGCAGGCGCAGGCGATCCTCGCGCTCGAGGGCCCGTACAACCCGGGCCTCGAGATCGGCGACATCCCCGTCGACGCCGTGACCACCTCGGGCTCGGGCATCGACCCACACATCTCGCCGGCCTACGCCAACCTGCAGGCAGCGCGCACCGCCGACGTCCGCGGGCTCTCCCTCGAACGCGTCCAGGAGCTGATCGACGACGCCACCGACGACAGGTTCATCGCCTTCTTCGGCGAGCCCGGCGTGAACGTGTTGAAGCTAAACCTCTCGCTGGACGCGGAGAGCGCGCGATGACGACCCGCTCCGAGAGCCTCTTCACGCGCGAGATCGTCGCCACCGCGATCGCCGACTCTTTCAGGAAGCTCGATCCTCGGACCCAGTTCCACAACCCGGTGATCTTCATCGTCGAGCTCGGCAGCGTCATCGTCTCGGCGATCTTCGTGATTGACGCCGTTCGTGGAGACACCGGCCAGGAGCCGCTCTGGTTCACCGGCTCGCTCGCCTTCTGGCTCTGGCTCACGGTGCTCTTCGCCAACTTCGCCGAGGCGATGGCCGAGGGGCGCGGCAAGGCGCAGGCGAAAGCGCTGCGCGCGACGCGCACGACGACACTCGCCCACAGACAGCTTCCGAGCGGAGGCGTCGAGGATGTGCCCGCTCCCGAGCTCGGCCCCGGCGATCTCGTCGTGGTTGTGGCCGGCGAGGTGATTCCTGCGGACGGCGAGATCGTCGAGGGTGTCGGCTCCGTCGACGAGTCGGCGATCACCGGCGAGTCAGCGCCGGTGATCCGCGAGGCGGGAGGCGACCGCTCCGGCGTGACCGGCGGCACACGGCTGCTCTCCGACCGCCTCGTGATCGAGGTTACGCAAGAACCGGGGCACTCGTTCCTCGACCGCATGATCGCACTCGTCGAGGGGGCCGAGCGCCGCAAGACGCCCAACGAGGTCGCGCTGAACATCCTGCTCGCCGGCCTCACCATCACCTTCCTCGGCGCCACCGTCACGCTCTACCCGTACGCGCTCTACGCGGGCACCGACATCTCCATGCCGGTGCTCATCGCGCTCCTCGTGGCGCTGATCCCGACCACGATCGGCGGCCTGCTCTCGGCGATCGGGATCGCCGGAATGGACCGTCTCGTCCGGCGGAACGTCCTTGCCATGTCAGGCCGCGCGGTCGAGGCGGCAGGTGACGTCGACGTCCTCCTCCTCGACAAGACGGGCACGATCACGCTCGGCAACAGGCAGGCGAGCGAACTGATCCCGGCGGACGGTGTCGACGAACTCGAGCTCGCGGACACTGCCCAGCTCGCGTCCCTGGCCGATGAGACCCCCGAGGGCCGCTCGATCGTCGTCCTCGCAAAGCAGCACGGAATCCGCGAGCGAACGCTCACCGAGGTCGAAGCCCAGTTCATCCCCTTTACGGCAACAACACGCATGAGCGGCGTCGACCTCGACGGGCATCAGATCCGCAAGGGCGCGCCAGACGCCGTCCAGAGGTTCGTCGAGGCGAACGGCGGACGCATTCCCACGGAGCTCGACGCCGTAGTCCAGCGCATCGCGGAGGACGGCGGCACACCGCTTCTCGTCGCCCGGGACAACTGGGCGCTCGGCGCGGTGCACCTGAAGGACATCGTCAAGGGCGGCATGGAGGAGCGTTTCGTCGAGCTCCGCCGCATGGGCATCCGCTCGATCATGATCACCGGCGACAACCCGGTGACGGCCGCTGTCATTGCCAATGAGTCCGGCGTCGACGACTTCCTTGCGGAGGCGACGCCGGAGCGGAAGATGGAGCTGATCAAGGACGAGCAGGCCAAGGGGCGGCTCGTGGCGATGACCGGCGACGGCACGAACGACGCGCCCGCGCTCGCCCAGTCGGACGTCGGCGTGGCCATGAACACCGGCACCCAGGCCGCCAAGGAGGCCGGCAACATGGTCGACCTCGACTCGAACCCGACCAAGCTGATCGAGATCGTCGAGGTGGCGAAGCAGCAGCTGATCACACGCGGCTCGCTCACGACCTTCTCGATCGCCAACGACGTCGCGAAGTACTTCGCCATCATCCCGGCGATCTTCGCGGCCACATACGCGGTCAGCGGGGACTCGGGGCCGCTCGACACGCTGAACGTCATGGACCTGGGCACGCCGGAGAGCGCGATCCTTTCGGCCATCATCTTCAACGCGCTCGTCATCCCGGCGCTAGTACCCCTCGCGCTGCACGGCGTTCGCTACCGCGCGATCGGGGCGACCGCCCTCCTGCGCCGGAACCTCCTCATCTACGGGCTCGGCGGCGTGATCCTGCCGTTCATCGGGATCAAGCTGATCGACCTCGTCGTACACAACCTCCTCGGCGCCTAGTGCCTGGTCAGGCGATGCATGCCTGCCTCTGCCACGCGATCAGGCGGCGCCTGAGCCCACCCTCGCCCTCGCCAAGGCGTCCAGCCTTGGCCGCGGACGAGTGCGGACTCATGCTTGGTGCTCGCGGGGCAGAGGCTAGGCGGCATCGCCCGCCGAAGCACTAGATTCCGAGGGTGCGCGGCCGCTACCGCATCCTCCTCGGAGCCACGGCCGGGGTCGGCAAGACCTTCCGGATGCTCCAGGAGGGCAAGCAGGCCAGGACCGAGGGGACGGACGTCGTCATCGGCTACCTCGAGCCGCACGATCGGCCCGAGACCGCGGCCCAGGCAGAAGGGCTCGAGGTGGTGCCGCGGCGGCAGGTCGAGCGCGGTGGGCTCACGCTGGAGGAGCTGGACACGGACGCCGTCATCAGGCGAGCACCGCAGGTCGCGTTGGTCGACGAGCTGGCACACACGAACGCGCCGGGCTCGAAGAACGCCAAGCGCTACGAGGACATCGACGAGATCCTCGACGCCGGCATCGACGTCATCTCCACGGTCAACGTCCAGCACCTCGAGAGCCTCAACGACCTCGTCTTCGAGCTCACGGGCGTCCGCGTCCGCGAAACCTTCCCCGACCGCGTGCTCGACCAGGCCGACCAGGTGGTGCTCGTCGACCTGACACCGGAGGAGCTCCAGCTCCGCCTGCGTGCCGGGAAGGTGTACCCGGGACGCGAGGTCGAGCGGGCGCTCCTGAACTTCTTCAAGTACGAGAACCTCGCTGCGCTCCGCGAGCTCGCGCTGCGCGAGGTCGCCGAGGACGTCGAAGCGCGGCGTCAGCCCACAGCGCTCGATCCGACCGGAGAGCGCCCAGTCGCCGAACGGATCCTGGCGCTCGTCACGCCGCAGGAGCGTTCGCAGCGACTACTACGGCGAGCGTCCCGCTCCGCGCAGCGGCTCCAAGCCGAGCTCGACATCCTTTGGATCCGTCGCCCCGGTCAGCAGCTCAACGAACGACAAGTCGCCGAGCTCGCAGCCCTCCGGCGGCTGGCCGTCGTCCTCGGCGGCCATTTCCTGGAGGAGGAGTCCGACGACCTGGTCGCCACGGTGCGCTCCGTCGCCGCCGACCGCGGGACGACCTACGTCTTCCTCGGTACGCCCGACAGCCGTCGGCGTGAGGAGGTACTCAAGGGCTCCCTCGTGATGCGGTTCGTCCGAGCGCTGCCGGGCATCGACGTCCGAATCGTCGCCGACCCTGCGCGTAGGGAAGAGCTCGAATCAGGTGGCGGCAGGCGTGGATCCTGATCGTCGGTTTCGACCGACCATCGAACTAGCCTGACGCATGGCCGCAGTTGGGTTCAAGCTCCGTGACCGCACCTAGGGCCCAGATGTCGAGCAAGCGCAGTTCCTCGCTGGGCAGCTCCAGCGTACGACTGCAAACGCCGGGCCGGTTGAGCAACTTGCGAGTGAAATCTGGCGGCAAGCGATGCGGGATCCGGACGCGGGAGAGGTAAGCGAGGACATCGAGCACCGGCCTCGTCACAGGCCGGCGGACGGGCCGCGAGGTGCGTTACTCGGTCCGCCCCGAGCGACTCGACACAGACTGCTGCTACTAGTCGGCCAGGTCGAACGTGATCTGCTTCGTCTCCGTGAGGGCGTCGATCATCCAGCCGGCCAGCTCGCGGCCCGCACCTGACTTCTTCGCGCCGCCGAACGGGGCCAGCTGGTCCCAGTAGTTCGTCGTCTCGTTGATGTGCACCGTGCCGTGGCGAAGCTCCTCGGCCGCGCGCCAGGCGTCGTGGAGCGAGCGCGTGAAGACGGACGCAGTGAGGCCGTATTCGGTCTCGTTCGCGATCTCGAGCGCCTCGTCGAGGGTGGAGAAGGAGATGATCGGCGCGACCGGGCCGAACGTCTCCTCCTGTGCGATCCGCATGTCGCTGGTGACGCCGTCGACGATGGTCGGCTCGTGGAACTGGCCCTCGTGGCCGCCGCCGAGGACGATGCTTGCGCCCTTGGCGGTGGCGTCGGCGAGATGCTCCTGCGTCCGCGCGAGAACCTCGGGCGTGCAGAGCGGGCCCATGTCGGTCTCCTCGTCGAGCGGGTCGCCGACGCGGAGCGCCTTCGTGCGATCGGCTAGCGCCTCGACGAATGCGTCCTTCACGGACTCGTGCACGAGGATGCGCTCGGCCGCGGTGCAGCACTGGCCGGCGAGGTAGAAGCAGCCGACGATGGCGGCGTCGGCGGCCTTCTCGAGGTTGGCGTCGGCGAGGACGATCTGCGGCCCGTTCCCGCCCAACTCGAGCACGCGGCTCTTGAGCGCTGCGTCGCGGGCGACCTGCTCGCCGGTGTGCGTGGAGCCGGTGAAGACGACGGCGCCGACGTCCGGATGGCGGACAAGCTGGGAGCCGACCTCGCCTCGCCCGTGCACGACGTTCAGCGTCCCTGCCGGGAAGCCCGCGTCGTGGATGACCTCGGCGAACATGTTGGCGCAGAGCGGCGCGTGCTCGGACGGCTTCCA